>Ga0224512_10000032_pt1 | contig 164258 bp, 161 predicted proteins | sample SF_May12_sed_USG_4_FD_169103 | JGI IMG/M metagenome (GOLD analysis project Ga0224512, IMG submission 169103) | Sediment microbial communities from San Francisco Bay, California, United States - SF_May12_sed_USGS_13 | ecosystem: Environmental > Aquatic > Marine > Sediment | place: USA...
CGATGTCTTTGTAGCTCTTGACTTCGCCGCCGTGCTTGTCCGCCATCACCTTCATGATCGCGGCCGTCAGCGTCGTCTTGCCGTGATCGATGTGACCGATCGTGCCTACGTTGATGTGTGGTTTGTCCCGGACAAACTTTTCTTTAGCCATCGTTCGTTTCCTACTTGGTCGTTCTTCTGAGTTGGTGGACTCACGGAGCCCAGGATGAGACTTGAACTCACGGCCTCCCCCTTACCAAGGGGGTGCTCTACCACTGAGCTACCTGGGCATAGTCTGAATCGCGTCTCTTTTCACCTGTCTTGAGTCGGAGCCCTCGAGGCTAGTCTTTGGAGCGGGCGACCGGGGTCGAACCGGCGACATTCAGCTTGGAAGGCTGACGCTCTACCAACTGAGCTACACCCGCAAAATCCTTACGTACTTTCCCTTAGGGTGGAGGGTGGTGGGTTCGAACCACCGTAGGCATAAGCCGGCAGATTTACAGTCTGCTCCCTTTGACCGCTCGGGCAACCCTCCATAGTCGTTCCGTTTTCAGTAGAGCTGGCGATGAGACTTGAACTCATAACCGCCGGTTTACAAAACCGGTGCTCTACCAGTTGAGCTACGCCAGCATGATGGTCGTTTCCGCCATCATGTCCCGCGCCGACACACAGACCCACTTTTGGGGTACCACCCACCGCCACGGGGCGGCTGTACTACGGTCGGACCCCCTGAAAGTCAAGGGAATCGGCCCTCAGGACCCCGACGGGGGCACGCAGACCTTCCGCTCGTCGTTCGGTAGGTCGACGAAGTCAACGGTGCCGCTGCCGTTGCAGTTGGCTTCGTTTGCCGGAGATCGATTGTAATTGCAGTCGGGATACTTGTTCACACAGACCCGAAAACAGTAGTTCGCGCCATCGTCGTGCGTCACGCAGGCCGAGCCCTCTGGGCAATCGACATCGCCGCTGCACCCCTCGAGGCCGCAGTAGCCCCCCGTGAAATCCGGGAGGCATTCGAGCTCGAAGCCCTCCGGCGACTCGCATTCCGCGCTGGCTGTGCATTGCGCCCCGACCCCGATCCGGTCGGCCTCGGTGCCGTCCCCACATCCGAGCACGAAGAGACTCATGCCAACCACCCAACCCACCTTGGTGCTCATCATGACTAGAAAATTACATATTAGTCGGGCGGCGGCAACTTTTGGGGGGCTCGCGCCATGATCACCTTCCGGTGGTCCGCTCGATCCGCAAACTTCCGAAGGCGCGCTCGGGCCGCCTCGAGATCGGCCTCGATCCGGCCGGTCCACTCCGAGCGGACCCCGGTGCGCTGAACCATCGCCAGCGTGAGCTCCCAATAGCGAATCGCGTGACGAATCAGGGGCTGTGCAAGCTCGGCCAGCCGAAGTCGATACTCCTGCCTGTAGATCGCAAGCTCGGCGGAGGTCATCGCTCGCCCGGCCGGGGGCACCGGCGCCGTCATGATCGCATCCCAAAAGCGGTCGTACATGGAACCGATTCGGTAGCCGGCGGCCGAGGCCCAGTACGCGTCGGTGAGTCGAATGGTGTCGAAGTAGGTCCGTTGCGCCTCGAGAAGCAAGCCAGCACGGCGCTCGAGCACTGCACGTTGCGCTTCGACTGCCGCGGGGGGAATCACGATGCTCTCCGATCTCAGTCGAACCGTCTCGGCCAGCGTATAGCTCGCGGACGCCACGAAGAATGGATCGCGGATGCGCTCCTCCTCCGAGCGTGTGCGGTGGTAGAGGAGTGCCTCGCGCGCCTCGGCAGCAGCGGCATCCAACTCTCCTCGGCCGAGCCATGCCTCTGCGCGACGGGCCATGACTTCAGACCGCTCGTCGCTCGTCAAACCGGTGTGCCCGAGAAGAAGGTCGGTCGTCTCTAACGCTTCGTCGAAACGCCGGGTTTCAACGTACAAAAAGGCGAGCTGGAAGCGGGTGTGCTTCGTGTCGCGAGAACCCGGCCGTAATCGAAGAAGGCGTTCGTATCGTTCGGTCGATTCACGCCAACGTTCCAAACGCTGCAAGCAGAGGCCAGCGTTGTAAAGCGACGCGGAGACGTAGCGACTGTCGGGAAAGATTTCAACGACTCGATCGAACGAAGTCACGGCTCGATCGCACTCGCCTGTTTTCATCTGTTGGAGCGCATCCGCGAAAGCGACACGGGCTTCGGCAGTCTGGGCCCGTGCGCGCCTCGGCACGGTCGTCTGCTGCGGACGAGACGCGCATCCCATTCCGAGAAACACGGTAAGCGCTATGACCGACAGCAATCGCATTCCTCCGCTCAGTATAGCGCGCTGGGCGGCGGCGTGGTTTGCTCCGGTTGGGCCCTAGCTACGCCGCGTCGTGGGCACCAAACGGCCGCGCGGTGATCATGAGCTCGCGCACGCGCACCCAGCGACGGAGCGCGCGCCAATGCGCGTTTGCCATGCACAGAAATCGGAGGGCGGTGTCATTGAACAGCAGCCCGGGTTGGTCGCGTATGATTTCAGCGTCGATCCACAGCGGGTCTGGTTCACCTGGGAGGGCGAGCTGGACTTGCAGCCGATCGGTTCGACGATTGCCGAGGATCGCGAGCGAATCGAGGTGCAGGCCATGCTCGCTGATACTGGTCACGAAGGCCGGCAACACTTCGTCGTCTGCTACGAGCTGGGCGTAGAGCGCCACCGGAACATACGTTTCACGGTGAGCACTGAACAACATGGTAGTGTCGAAGCTACGGGGGCGCTTCCGCAGACGCAAGAAAGTTGCGGTATCTATCGCGGGCGCGAGCGCTGTATGATTCGCGGATGGTCGGCCCGACCCTCACGATCGCCACGTATCTGCTGGGCTCCATATCGTTCGGGCTGATCCTCGCCAAACGACGCGGCGTCGATTTGAGGAGCATCGGCAGCGGCAATATTGGTGCCACCAATGTCGGTCGAGCCTTGGGCAAGCGGACTGGCCGGGTCGTCCTCGTCCTCGACATGCTCAAGGGATTCGCGCCCGTTGCGCTCGCACGATGGGTGCTCGACCTGCCGTGGCCCTGGATCACCGGCGTCGGCCTCGCCGCTGTCGTCGGGCACGTCTTTCCGATTTGGTACGGCTTTCGCGGTGGAAAAGGGGCGGCGACCTCCGGCGGCGTTTTATTGGGGGCCCTGCCCCCGATCGGAGCCCTCACGCTGCTCACCTTCATCGTCGCGAAGAAGTGGACGCGCCTGGCAAGCGTTGGCTCGCTGTCCGCTGCCACGGTGGGCGCGGTGATGACTTTGGCGATCGACGGCCGACAATGGCCGGTGCTCTTGGCGACGGGTTTGTGGTTCCTCGTGGTTCTGCGCCACTGGGAAAACATCATTCGACTGCTTCGTGGTGAGGAACGGGCCGGCTAACGCTGTTTGACTGCGGCCACCGGGGTGTGATACCAAAAATGAATGGCGATTCATTCAGCCGCCAACAAGCGAAAAAGCTCGGCTCCAGACAAGCGCGACCGCATCCTCAAGGCCGCGATCAAGGTCTTCGCCAGAAACGGCTTTTATGCGACGCGAGTGAGTGAGATCGCGAAGACGGCCGGTGTCGCCGACGGAACCATCTACCTCTACTTCAAGAACAAAGACGACGTGCTGACCTCGATCTTCGAAGACGGCATCCAGCGACTGCTCGCGATTCTTCGTGAGGTGGCCGCCTCCGATGACCCAGTCGAACAGCGGATCACGCGCATCATCGCGCTTCAGCTCGGCCTGCTCGAGGACCAACGAGACCTCGCAGAAGTCATCACGGTCAACCTGCGGCAGTCTTCGCGGCTGCTCAAGCAGTACGCCGCGCCTTTGTTCATGGAGTACATCGAAGTCCTCGCCGGGGTGGTCGACGAGGGTCAGAAGCAGGGCGTCTTTCGAAGAGACCTCAACGCACGCGTCGTCGCTCGTGCTCTGTTCGGAGCGCTCGATGGAATCTTGCTGACCTGGGCGCTCGGGGAGGCCGATCCACAGGCTTTGCGAAAAGCGGCAGGTCATTGCGCCAGCTTGTTCCTCGAAGGCCTCAGAGAGCGGTGACGCGTGGCATCGTCGCAGATGTTCAGGACACGGCGTCGACCAACTGCTGGCTGACTTCCCATAGGCGCTGCGCCGCGGCTTCGTCTTGGCACACCGGGCTCGGGGTCACTTCTTTGAACTTGTTGAAGTATCTCCCGGTCACCCCCTCGAGCTCCGAAGCCGTTGCGACGTAGACAGGCGTCTTCGCGCCAGCCGCCTCGGGCAGGATGAAGACACGCGCGACGGGTGACCGATGCAAGAAATTCAGAAATGCGTTGTTTCGCGTGATTCGGCTTCGCACGTTCCCAGGATGGACCGCGTTCGAAGTGACGCCGAGACGTCTCCAGCGTCGCGCGAGCTCGTTCGAGAAGAGCACGTTAGCGAGCTTGGAATGCGAATACGCTTTGAAGCCACGCCAGTCTTTCTCGAACATCAGGTCGTCCCAATTGATCGACTCTGGCCGGCGGTGCATCGATGACGACACGTTGACGACACGTGACGGCGCGCCCCCAGCGAGCAGATCCTCGAGCTCGGTGGTGAGAAGGAAATGCGCGAGATGATTGACCGCGAAAGTGTCCTCGTAGCCATCTTTGCTGAGAGTTCGATCCTTGTGCCAAACGCCGGCGTTGTTGATCAGGACGCTGAGCGAGGGAAACTTCTCTTTGATGTCGCGCGCGAGTCGCCGCACCTCGGCGAGCGAAGAAAAATCGGCTTGAAAGGTTTCGATCCGCGCGCCTGTCGCCGCCAAGTCCTCGGCTGCTTTTTCGAGGCGCTCCGGACTGCGAGCCGCGATCCCGACGACGTCGAAATGAGACGCCAAGCCGCGAGCGGTTTCGAGCCCGATGCCACTGCTGCCGCCGGTTACCAGCGCATATCGGTCGGCTCTTGCGTCTGTGCTCATCGCGCGCTTCTATTTCACACGTGGCGCCCGAAAGCCAGAAGTCGCTCCCTATCGTCGGCGTGATGGGCTCCGGCACATCGGCTGACGTCAGCCGTTGCGCGGAGCTCGGTCGATCACTGGCCGCAGAGCGCGTTCACTTGCTCACCGGAGGCGGGCGGGGCGTCATGGACGCGGTGAGCCGCGCGTTCCATGGCGTCGAGGGCCGCCAAGGCTTGGTGATCGGCGTTCTACCCGCAGCCGGTCCCGGCGAGGCGAATCCCCCGGCCGGCTATCCAAACCCATGGGTGGAGCTATCGATTCAGACGCACTTGCATCTCAGCGGAAACGAGGGAACGAACGTCGCGTCTCGCAATCACATCAACGTGCTGAGCTCCGATGTCATCGTCGCGTTGCCGGGAGCACTCGGCACCCGCAGCGAGGTCGAGCTGGCCCTTCGCTACAGAGTACCGATCGTCGCGTATCTGCAGGACCGCGCTGAAATTCCTCAGCTCCCCGACTCGGTCACGGTTGCTGCGCACCTCGAAGACATTATCGCCTTCGTCCGTCGCGCTCTCGGCCGCAGTCCTTGACAGTCGTACGAAACGCGCCTAGAAAGCCTGCGTTTTGCAGCCTGTTGTGAGCCTGAGGGGCTCGTCAATCTGAGGAGGAAGCGTGAAGATCCTCGTAACCATCAAGCGGGTGGCCGACCCGGATAATGCAAGCAAGCTCAAGGTGAGTGGCGACGGCACGGCTGTCACATCGGAAGGGCTCGAATGGAAGATGAACCCCTTCGACGACTGGAGCCTCGAAGCCGCACTTCGGCTGACCGAAAACGCCGCCGAGAAGAACGCACGCGTCGGCGAGGTCGTGCTGGTTTCAATCGGTCCCAACGACGAGCACACGCAGCGAATCATCCGCGAGGGGCTCGCGAAGGGGGCTGAGCGCGGCCTCCTCGTCGAAGCGGACGACGCCAACCTCGACGCTTCCGTCGTCTCGCTGATTCTGAAGGCGGTCGTCGACAAGGAAAACCCGGACCTCGTCGTCATGGGCAAGCAGGCCGCCGACGGCGATTCCAACGTGGCAGGGACCAAATTGGCAGCGCGTCTCGGCTGGCCGATCATCAACTACGCGATGAAGATCAGCACCAACGACGATGGCAAGACGCTCGAGGTGAAGCGCGAGCTCGACACAGGCGTCGCGACCGTGAAGGTCACAGGGCCGGCCGTCATCACCACCTCGGACCGAATCCTCCAGCCGGACTCCGTGAAAAACGGTGTGACTCCCGCAGACCATCAGTACGCGAAGCTCGAGGTCGGGGGCCGCTACGCTTCACTCAAGGGCATCATGCAAGCCAAGAAGAAGCCCATCGATCAGACCTCGATCGGAGATCTTGGCGTCGAGGCAAAGACGGCACTCAAGTACACGAAGTTCGAGTTACCGCCGGCGCGCTCGGGCGACACCACATTCGTCGAATCGGTCGAAGAGTTGGTCGACAAGTTACACAACACGGCCAAGGTCATCTAATGCCTCTCGAGAGACGGAAAGGAAACATCAGACATGGCTAATGTTCTCGTCGTTGCGGAGCTGCTCGAGGGCAAGACACGCAAAACCACTCTTTGTGCCGTAACCGCCGCAAAACAGATCGCCGATGGTACCGCTGGTTCGTTCGACATTCTCTCGATTGGAGAAGGTGCCGGCGCAGCCGCCGAAGAGCTTGTCGGCTACGGGGCGGGCAAAGTGCTCAAAGCCGAGATTCCCGGCGGCTACGTCTGCGAGAAGTACGGACCGACGGTTGTCGAGGTCGGCAAGGGCTACGATGTGATCGTCGCGTGCGCGAGCGCTTTCGGAAAGGATCTCCTGCCATGGGTGGCAGCCAAGCTCGATGCGGGCATGGCGTCCGAAATCGCGGCAGTCCATACCGATGGCGGAAAGCTCAGGTACACGCGGCCGATGTACGCCGGCAACGTTTCAGGCAACGTGGAAATCCTCACCGAGAAACACGTCATCACAGTTCGGCAGTCGGAGTTCGAAGCGGCCACGGCGGGTGGCGGTTCGAGCCCGGTCGAAGAGGTGGCGATCGCGACCGACCCTGCCGCTGACAAGGTCGAGTTCATCGGCGTCGAGGTCATGAAGAGCGAGCGCCCCGAGCTCACGGATGCCGACATCGTCGTATCTGGGGGAAGAGCCCTCAAGAGCGCAGAAAACTTCACCAACGTCATCGAGCCGCTGGTGGATGCTTTGGGAGCCGCCATGGGCGCCTCCCGTGCGGCTTGTGACGCGGGTTACGTATCGCCGGAGCTCCAGGTCGGTCAAACCGGTAAGGTCGTCGCGCCTAAGCTCTACGTGGCGATCGGCATCTCGGGGGCGATCCAGCACTTGGCGGGCATGAAGGGCAGCAAGACGATCGTCGCGATCAACAAGGACAAGGAAGCGCCGATTGCGCAGGTCGCGGACTACTTCCTGGTCGCTGACCTATTCGATGCGGTGCCCGCCCTCACCGAAGAGGTAAAGAAGCTCTGAGGGGTTGATCACGCTGAACAAGAGGAGCCCGGACGCGGTTGCCGCCCGGGCTTTTTTGTGGGCTCCGTAGGCCGAGTCGTGCACAATTCCCAGATGGTTTCAGGGTTGGTCGCCCTTTTGGGCGCTGGCGTCTTGGTCGGGAGCTTGTGGGTTTTCGCACGACGGCGACGAAGCGCCCGGGTGCTGAGGGCTGCTCACGCTGTCGATGGCGTCGAGAGCCGCCCCCCGCCACCGATGCCAGAGGAAGCAACCGGGGAGACGCCCATCGCCGCGAGGAGCTGCCCTGTGTGCCTGACGGAGTATTCCCCACGAAACCACTTCTGCGTGAGGGACGGCGCTGAGCTGATCGATGGACCGCCATCAGGCCCGTTTTCGCATGGGATGATTTGCCCTACCTGTCGCCGGGCCTACCCGCACGATGCTGGCTTCTGTCCCGAAGACTCGGACGAGCTGGTGCCATACGGATTGTACGGCGCTGCGAGCTCCACGCGCCCTCTCGCCAAGCTCGATTCGAGGAAAATCTGCCCAGAATGCGGCGAACGACACACCTCTGCGCACACCTTCTGCAGCCGGGATGGGACCGAGCTGGTGGTCGTCAACTGAGAACCGTGGCCAGATCGGGGGGCTGGGGGCCCAGAAACCACCCAATGATCCGAGGGGGTATGGGTCCAAGGATGCGGGGAGATGATTCGTGGACTTCTTGCTCGAGAACCGACGGGACGGCTATGATCCCGGTCCTAAAGGGGAATCTTCGATCCGAGGGGCATCGGCCGAGGCTTCGGGAGGAGACGGGGGCGACAGATGAAGATCGTTTGCGATAGTTGCGGGGCCAAATACTCCATCGCCGACGAGAAGGTGGCGGGGAAGATCTTCAAGATCCGGTGCAAAAAATGCTCATCGGTTCTCGAAGTGCGAGGCGACCAAACCGCTGCCCAGGCTCTGGAGGGCGCCAGTCATGCGCAGGAGCCAATCCCCGATGGCGGCTGGTATATCGTCGTCGAGGGGGAGCAGCGCGGGCCGTTACCTCCGATAGAGCTCAGCCAGCTGTTTGCCAAAGGCAGTGTGGCCCTCGACTCCTACGTTTGGAAAGAGGGGTTCGATGATTGGAGAGTTGCTGGCGATATACCCGAGTTGGTGCAGATCCTCGGCGGCGTGGGATCGACCCGGCCAAGCCAGACGGACGAGCTCGCGACCGACTCGACCACATCGATCGGGGGGGGCGGTGATCTCTTCGGCGACACCAATGGCCGCGAACCGACCGGTGAGATCGAAACTCACGGCAATGCGTTCACCGGATTCGACGAAAGCCCAGCGGGTGTCGACAGCCCTGCAGAAGCATCCCTTGCGGCGTCGCACGAAAGCGACCCGGGGGCCCTCGGTGGCGTGAGCGGTGGACCTGGCGGCGGAGCCATGGGGGGCGCGCCCGCTCGCATGACGGGCCAACGCAACGAAAACTCCGTGCTCTTTTCCTTGAGCAATCTTCAACAGCTCGCGACTCGCGGAGGCTCACCGGGCAACGCGTCGCCCGAGCCGGCGCCTGCACAACCCGCGGCCGGCGGTGAGGGCTCGGGATTGATCGACATTCGTGCCCTCGCGAGGTCCACGACGCCGGGAACCAAGACGGCGCCTTCGCAGGCGGTTGACGATCTTCTCGCGATTGGGGCCAGCCCGGGTGCCGGCGCGCTCGGAGGACCGCTTCTCGGACCGGCGCCGATGGAAAGCGCAGACGGCAACCGTTGGCTTTGGATCGCCGGTGCGCTCATTGCCATGATCGCGATCGTGGGCACAGGCTTCGCGGTCGGGATGGCTTTCGGCGGCTCGGAAGACGACGGGCTCGAGGTGGCCGGCCAAGCCCCGGTAGAGGCGGTTCCCGGTTCGAACGCTGCCGCCACGGCAACGCAGGCACCGACTCCGAGCTCCGACACGGCGGCCGCAATCGCGGCGCCCGAGCCCGAGGAAGCGGCTCAGTTCGAAGAACCCCCGGAGGAACCGCTCGAGGCACCCGAGCTCGAAGAACCGGCCGTGGAGAAGCCCACCACCTCGACCCGGCAGAGCGCGACCACGACGCAGAGGCGCACACGACTCAAGAAAGCGACCGCTGCCCCAACCACCACGCCCGCGCCAACCAAGAAGCGCGGCGGCAACAACCTAGACGCCCTCATGGACGAAGTCGTCGGCGGCTCATCGTCCGGCCCGAAGAAGACTGCAACGACGACCTCGAAGTCGAGCTCCCCTGACTCGAGCCTCCCCGACGCGCCCTCGCGGAACGACGTCAAGACAGCGCTTCAAGGCGTCAGCGGCGGCGTAAAGACTTGCAGACAAGATTCGGGAGGCACGGCGGCCGTCGACGTCACGTTCAGTGGCAGCACGGGTCGCGTCAGCCGAGCCAAGGTCACGAGCGGGCCATTCAAGGGAACGCCCGTCGGTCAATGCGTCGAAAGGGCGGTGAAGCGGGCAAGAGTACCGCGCTTCAAGCAGTCATCGTTCAAAGTGAAGTTCCCGTACCGCCTCTAGGCATGCGGCGCGCCGGCCCTATTTACTTCAGATTCTCTAGGAATCTCACGCCGGTCGCCACTCCGAATCCAGTGCCACCCTTCGGCAGCCGTCCGTGAGCGCTTTCGAGGAATGCGGGACCCGCGATGTCGAGATGCATCCATTTCACCTCTTCGATGAACTCTTCGAGGAATAGCGCGGCCGTGATCGAGCCACCGTAGCGCCCGCCGATGTGCTTGAGGTCGGCGATGGGGCTTTTGAGCTTTGACTTGAGGTCTTCGTCGAGGGGCATCCGCCAAAACGCTTCGCCTTCGGTGTCGGCGGCAGCAAGATAGCTCTTCGCTAGGCTGTCATCGTCGGTGTAGAGCGCAGCACGCCACGGGCCGAGTGCCACCATGCATGCACCCGTCAGCGTGGCATGATCGATCATCACGTCAGGCTTCAGCTTGCGGGCCGTCCATGTCAGCACGTCCGCGAGCACCAACCTGCCCTCCGCGTCGGTGTTGATGACCTCGACCGTCTTGCCCTGAAGAGACTTGTAGATGTCGCCGGGCCGGTAGGCCTGTGAACCGGTCATGTTCTCAGTCGATCCAACGACCGCATGGACCTCGACTGGAAGCTTGAGCCGAGCGGCGGCAAAGACGATCCCGAGCGTCGCCGCGGCTCCGGCCATATCGCACTTCATGTCGATCATGGATGCCGCGGGCTTGATGCATAGACCGCCCGCATCGAAAGTGAGGCCTTTGCCGACGAAGGCCACCTTTTTCTTGGCGCCTCGGGGCTTGTACGTGACGTGGATCACGCGCGGCTCGATCGCGCTTCCTGCATTGACGGCGAGCAGCAGGTTCATCCCTTCCTTCTTGATGCGCGATTTGTTCCAGACGCTACAGGTCAGGCCGAGCTTGCGCGATTCGGAGGAGGCGGCGCGCGCCAAAGTGATCGGGTTCAGGTCGTTTGGAGGTCGGTTGACCAAGTCGCGGGCGAAGTTGACGCTCTCCGCGAGCGAGCGCCCGGTCTTGATCGCCGCGGCGAGCCCGCGTCCCGCCTTCGGAGCCTCGAGGATGAGGGCGCTCGTCAATCCAGCGGAAGATTTCTTGTCGCTCTTGTATTCGGTGTAGCGATAGGCACCCGCGATCAACCCTTGCGACACGGCCCGAACGGACTTTACCGTGACTTTCGGCAGCTCGACTGCAGCGGTCTTCTGCGCACGGGCGGCCGAAGCGAGCGCGTGTCCCAAGCTCCACGCAACTTTCTCGGTGTCGGTTTCGTCGCCGATCCCGACGAGTAGCAGCCATCGTGCCTTGGTGCGGCCCCCGGCGGCGACTTTGAGCGTCTGGGAGGCCTTTCCTTCGAAGCGCTCATCGACGGCAAGAGGTTTGATGCTCCCCTTACCAGTGACGGCCTCGATCCGGCCAATCGCCTTGTTGAACTTCGTCTTCGCAGAAGGGACGGCCACGGCAACGATGTCCGCGATGGATTTGTCCAAGGTGGCGGCGGAAAGTGAAATCTTCATCTGTCTCCTTATGGGGTGAAGCCCCGTGGCCAAGGCGAACGTCGTTTTCGCGGGGTTGGCTGGCGGATACTGACAGGAAGATCGAGACGCAACAAACGGAAGAGGGACCTGTTCCGTCGGCGGACGCCGGCGGATGACGGCAAGACCGCCAAGGTCGCTATGGTAGGTACGCGAGATCAGGCCCTCGGACGTTGGCATCACTCGTGCACTGAAGTCCCGCACACATCCAAGAGGAGGATCCATGCTCGAAGACAACAGCCAACGTGGAGTGAAACTCGCCTACACCGTCGTGGAGCGCGAGAAGGACGGACGGAAGTTTTGGGTGCGCGTGGGCGCCGCTTTCGTCAATCGAGACGGCAGCTTGAACGTCAGGCTCGATGCAATGCCGGTCAACGGCCAGCTGCACATCCGCGACTACCAACCGCCGGAGAATCGCGACGGCGTTCAGAAGGGGCAAGCCGCATGATGCGAGCGGTCCTAGCCCTCGCGATCCTGCTGGGTATCCTGCACACGGCCCATGCCCTCGCGGCCGGCGCCGAGGCCGGTCCCCCACCCGAACAGGCCCCGGTCGCTTCCGAAAATACGCGGATCAACATCAACACGGCCGATCCCAAGGAGCTCGTGCGGCTTCCGGGGATCGGCCCCACGCGGGCCCAGGCCATCGTCACGGCACGCGAGAAACGACGCTTTCGGCGGATCGAAGACATTCTGCGGGTCCCTGGCATCGGCCGAAAGACCTTCGGCCGGATACGCAACTCGATCCGCGTGCGGTAGAGAAAGCGCTACCGAACGGCTCGTACCGGAGCAGTGCTAGGATGGGTGCATGAGCGCGCCGATCGAGGTTCGCGAAGCCGCGGAAGCCGACCGAGAGACCCTCCTGAGGTTTCACCAAAGTCTTTACCAGTCACACCGTGATGAGGTGGTCCCTGCCTACGTACTGCCGCTAATCGAGTACCGCGACTACGAGCAAGTGGTCGAGGACGACGTCAAAGCGCTTCTCTCCGATCGGAACACCCATATCCTGATCGCCGAGTCGGAGGGAGTGGCGGTCGGCTACATCACGGGCCGAGCGGTAGCCGAGCCACGCCGAGTCCTGCCACGGCGGGGTGTGGTGGAGGACTGGTACGTAGACAGGGGACACAGGGGCCAAGGGATCGGCGCGGCGCTTTTGAGGAAGATCGAAGAGCGATTTCGTTCGTTGGGGTGTGAGGTGATCGAGTCCGGGACCTGGTCCTCGAACCAAGAGGCCCGAAGAGCACATGACGCAATGGGCTTTGAAGAGATCCGAGTCGTCTACCGCAAGCGAGTGTAAACGTCCGCATGCGAGGACTATTAGTGAACAGCGGGGCGGAGGGGGAGTGTGTCTATGATCCTTGCTTCCGCTTCGAGCAGCTCGTTTAGGCGAGCTTCGACGGTCTTGGCCGGGAAGTACTCGCGGGCGAGGCGGACGAAGACCCCGTGGTGGCGGGCTTCGGAGCGGGTGATGTCGAGATAGAAGTCCTTGAGCGGCCCCGGCTCAAGGGCCTCGGCGACCAAGCCGAAACGCTCGCATCCGCGTGCTTCGACGATCCCCAGCACCAACAGCCGATCGAGGAAGTACTGTTCGGGGCCACGCTTGATCAGCCGCATGAGCGAACCGACGTAGGGGTCTTTCTCGTCCGGCCGGGTCGCAAGCCCTCGGTCCAAGATGATCGTCATCACGCGGGCGAAATGGTCGAGCTCTTCTTGCGCAAACGGAATGAGCTCTCGAACCAACACGGCACGGTCGGAATAGTGCGACACGAGCTTCAATGCAGTCGCAGAAGCCTTCCGCTCGCAAGCCGCGTGATCGAGCAGAAATGCATCGAAGTCGGCGCGCACCAGGTCGATCCAGTTTGGGTCGGTTTTTCTGCGAAGCCGCAACATATCACTCGCGAAGCGCGTCCAGGATTGGCTCGATCGCACCTCGGCGGAGCTTGAGCCCAACTCGATTCGCGATCACCACCGAGCTGATGTCTGCGATTGGTTCGAGGGTCACCAAACCATTTTGTCGCAGCGTCTCACCTGTTTCAACGAGGTCGACGATCACGTCAGCAAGGCCAGTGATCGCTGCAAGCTCAACCGAACCTTGACAAAAGATGAGCTCAACGGGAATTCCGCGAGAACGAAAGTGCTGCTCAGCGATGTGGGGGTACTTGGTGGCGACGCGCAGCGGACGCTCGCCCCGTCCGGTGATCGGCTCGTCCGGTAACCCACAGACCATCATGCGACATCGACCGATGTCGAGATCCACCGGTGCGAACACGTCATAGTCGCGCTCCATCAAGACATCGCGGCCGACGATGCCGAGATCGGCAGCCCCATATTCCACATAAGTCGGAACGTCGTCGGGTTTGAGAAGCAGGAAGCTGAGCCCGGCGGCCTTGTCTTCGCGGACTAGCTTGCGGCTTTTGGCAGTGAGCGCGCCGGTGGGAATCCCGGCTTTTGCGAAACGCGCGCTCAGCTGCTCGAGAACGCGGCCCTTGGGGACCGCGATTACGACGGAATCTCGGTTTTGTTTACGCATTGCCAGGGACTCGCTCGATGGTGGCGCCCAGGGGTGCCAGCTTCTTTTCAATTTGCTCATAGCCGCGATCGAGATGGTACACCCGCCGAACATCGGTCGTCCCATCGGCAACCAGTCCGGCGATGACCAGCGAAGCGCTCGCGCGAAGGTCAGTCGCCATGACTTCGGCGCCCTCGAGCCGCTTGACTCCGTGGACGGTCGCGGTGCGCCCATTGACCTGAATGTCGGCGCCCATTCGGTTCAGCTCGGAGACGTGCATGAACCGGTTCTCGAACACCGTTTCGGTGATGCGACTGGTACCATCGGCCAAGGCCATGAGAACCATGAACTGCGCCTGCATGTCAGTCGGGAAACCTGGGTGCGGCTGAGTGATGACGTCCGCAGGGTAGACCGGACGCGCGCCAACGACTCGAATTCCACTTCCCTCGCGCTCGACCGTGGTGCCAACCTCGCGGAGCTTGGCTATCAGAGCCTCGAGGGGCTCGAACCCGATGCCCTCGAGGAGCAGGTTTCCCGCGGTTGCGGCAGCGGCCACCATGAAGGTTCCCGCTTCGATTCGATCGGGAATGATGGCGTGGTCGATCGGATGAAGCGTCTCGACGCCTTCGATCACAATCACCGACGTGCCCGCACCTTCGATGCGCGCCCCCATCTTGTTCAGTACATGGGCGAGCTCCTGGACCTCGGGCTCGCGCGCGACGTTGGTGATCGTCGTACGCCCATTAGCCAGAACGGCCGCACACATCAGGTTTTCTGTACCGGTATGAGTCGGGAAATCGAGCGCGATGTCGGAGCCGCGAAGCCGCCCTCCGGGGACTGTAACCTCGACGTAACCGTGCTTCAGTTCGATCTCCGCTCCCATCGCGGCGAGACCTTTGAGGTGCTGATCGATTGGACGAGCGCCGATCGCGCAGCCACCGGGAAGCGAAACGATCGCCCGTCCGCAGCGGGCAACCAACGGTCCCAGCACGAGCACCGACGCCCGCATCTCTTTTACCAAATCGTACGGCGCGGTGGGATCGAGCGGCCCCGAGAGATTCACCTCGACCCTGCCTTCTTTGTAGATCGGATTCGCGCCCAGGCGCTCGAGCAGTTTCGTCATCGTGTGCACGTCACGAAGGTTCGGAACGTTGCGGAACACGTGCTCGCCGTCGGCCAGCAGAGCTGCGGTCAGGATCGGCAGCGCGGCATTCTTTGCGCCGCTGATCTGCACGTTTCCAGCGAGAGTCGCCCCGCCCACGATTCGGATGTTGTCCACGCCGCCCCTGTTACCCCGCGCCCGCCCTGCGAGCAAGTTCGATCAATGAAACGACGCTCAGGCCAAGAGCATTCCCAAGACGAACGCAGCGAACCCGACCAAGGCGCCTGAAAGTGGTGCCCGAGCGGTTGCCCATCGGAGGCGTCCGGTCGCGTCGAAACCCCGCGACGCGGTGAGCACGAGGCCACCGATCCACGCAGCGAAGCCGACGAGCAGAACGGTTCCCCAGAATGGATCGGGCGAAGCGTCCTTGGCAAAGAGCGCCCGATGCTCAGCGGCAAGCTGCTCCACGTCAGCTCCAACGTCGAACCCCGTGCCCTGGTGGGCGGCCATGAGACGAGCGATCTCGTCCTGTGCTTCCTCGCGCGCGGGATTCGTCGTGCTGTAGAGAAAACGTGTCGCGGCCGAGCTGCCGGCGATCGACCGCCAAGCCAGAAGCGCATCATCGATCCGCCCCTGACCCTCGAGAGCCGTAGCTAAGTCTCGAAGGGCAGCGGCAGCGCGCGCTGGGTATGGGTTTAGGGGGAACGACCAACGTACAGCGCGCCGGTAATGCTCGATCGCCCGCGTCACCTCACCGCTTTGATCGTAGGCGTCGGCGGTCATTAGCTCCGACCGCGATTCGGAAACCGTTCGCGCGGCCACCAGCACTAAGAGAATCAGGGCAACCAGCGTGCCGAACAGCCAAGGGTGCTTTCGAAGCCTCGTCACAAAAAGTCTCTTCGGCGAAAGACTAGCGCTGCGATGAAAAGCGTGACCATTGCGTAGAGGACCGCGTATCCCATCGAAGTCGCCACGTAGGCGAGCGGTGTGCCGTACTCGGTGCCGTAGGTCACCAGCGTGGTGCGCCCGGGAACGAATAGATTGAAGTTTGGTACGACTTCCGCCAGCCAACTGAGAACAGTCTTGACACCGGGACTCAACACGCGGGTCTTCATGGCGACCATGTCATGCGCCGCGCGGCCAACCAACCAGACGCCGAAAGTGAATGCTCCGGTCAAGAAGGGTGTCGAAAACGACGAAAAGAGGAGCGCCACGGCCGTGAGGATCGTCACTTCTCCGAAGTTCAGAACCAGCGAAGCCAGCAGTCGAAACAACTCGACGTCCACGGTCGAGCAGATCCAAGCACACGCAGCAAGAGCGACCACCGACCAAATCGGCACTACGGTCGTTCGGTCCGTCGCAACGAGTAGCGCAACACCCAAAATCAGCAGAAGGGCAGCCGGCACCGTCACGACGAGCACGGTGGACGCCCCTGCTTGGATCGCGGTGACCAACAATTGGAGCGCTCCCATGATGGCGATGAACACCGCGCATGTCATGACGATCCCAAAGTACTTTCCCAACAGAAACTCGTAGCGGGCGATCGGCTTTGGAAGGATGACGTAGAGTGTTTTCCGCTCGATCTCCTTGTAGAGAAGTGACGATCCGAGAAAGATCGCAACCACCACGGAAAACAGTGAGATCGATGCTAGTCCAAGATCAGTAACTACCCGCATCTGCTGGTCTAGAGAAAGCTCTGCTAGAGCAAGTGTCAGTGCGAGGAGACCAGCCGCGAGGAGGATCACGCCGAAGAGGATTCGGTCTCTTACGGCTTCGCGATAGGTGTTGAGGGCAATTGCGTAAATTCGTGGGATGCTCATTTTGTCGGGCTTCCGTCGGCACTGCTCACCGGAGGCGGTGAGCTCGACCAATAGGCTCGTCCCGTAGCGAAATGGCTCAGGACGTTGATCGCCATCAGCAACATCATTGCGGACAGTAAGGTACAACCGACTTCGAGCCACCGTGAACTTTCGGGCCCTTCCGCAAAGCCCCACGCCCGGACCGAGGCAGCGATCCCCTGCGACAAGTAGAGCCCTAGGGCGCCAAGCCCCACGACGTAAAGGCCGAGAGCAACCGGCGTGGAGAGAACACCGCGCAAGATCTCATAGTGGCTGAGCGCCACTGGGCCGGCCGAGATGAACATGAACCATTCGAGACCGAGATGGCCGAGCACGAGACCCCACGCCAGGGCGCCGGCCCATCGCTGAAGCCCTCTACATCCTTCCGACCGGTACGGCCCCGGCCCGTCGGGCGCCTCCCGACGGAGCGTGGCCCAGCCCCGGGCGTAGGCCAACACAAAGGCGATGACCACGGCCGTGCAGGCGGCTTGGGAAAGCCAGCTCACAGGCGATGCTGCGGCGAATGCGCGTGCCCCCTCGAGTGCGGGCCAGAGGTGTGCAAGCTCGTACGCGAAAAGCGCCGTGATCGGCCACACGGTCAATGCGAGATGAGTTCGATGCCGAGGCACGGGTACTACCTACCGTTGCGATCTTCGCGTGGTCAATCTACTTCCTGAGCTCGGTCACGCCGCTGCCACCATTTGGATGCCGCCTGAGGCCGAGAAGAGTGAGTGGCTCCTCCGACAGGGTGAGGCGAATCTGCTGGCCGATGGAAACCGAATGCACCTTCTGGGTCCCATCCAGAAAGATCTGCCCTCTGGTCATCCGACTGGTAATTCGGAGATCGTCGCCCGGACCCACTAGTCCTTTGACAAGAAGATACTTGTTGGCGGTGCCGCGATACGGCTCGCGGACCACAAACTGAATCTTTTGCGACCCGATCGGAAGCACTTTTCCACCGGCCGATCGAATGGCGGCCGTCGAGCCAGCTGCTGGGCTTACCCAAACGCCGCTCGACATCTGCCGCTCCTTCTCGCCGCCATGCTCGAGCACGTATCGTGAAGTCGCAGCGGGGCTCTGGTGACAATAGAGCGCGTCGTTGAGAACGCGCGTCGAAACTACCTGCTCTCCCATCTCTACCCGCATCCGGCAGAGGCGATGTGTCTTCAAACGCCCCGCCAAGGCCGCCGCAAGCACCTCGCCGACGTCATGGCCGTCGCCGGCGCAGAAGTACCCTACGCTGGTATCTGGCGCGCTGTTGATCGCAAGCATCGGTGTCCCGGCTCCGGCGAGGTGAGACGCCCAGAGCAGTGTCCCATCTCCCCCGAGGGTGACGATCAGATCCCACGGCTCTTCGGGCATCGGCTCTGGGCGGTATCGAAGGACTGCACGCGCACCGAGCTCGCGCAGTGCTTTCTTGGCGCGCCGGAGTGTCTCCTGATGAATCTGGTGCTCTTCGAGAAGACCTTCCACGGAGACATCGCGGTTGTCGATGAGCTCCTGGAGCCGCTCTTGGTCGCGTCCGGCGTACCTCTGGTACGTGCTTTTCTTGTATACGACGAGGACTCGTGGGCGCATTCGTTGCTTTCAGCCGCGTCCGCGGGTGCTGGCGCCTAGCTCGAGGGAATCTTCTTGGCGTCCGCCAGGAACCGCTCGAGCCCAATATCCGTGAGTGGATGTCTTACCAGCTGGTGGATCACTTTGTGCGGAACCGTCGCGACGTCGGCGCCGATGAGCGAAGCTTGAACGACATGTACGGGGTGACGGATGCTCGCCACTAAGACTCGTGTTTCGAGCCCATAGTTTCGATAGATGGTGACGAGCTGCTCGACCAGCTCCATCCCGTTCCCACTGATGTCGTCGATCCGACCGATGAAGGGGCTGATGTACGTCGCGCCAGCCTTGGCGGCCAACAGCCCTTGGGTCGGACTGAAGCAAAGTGTGACGTTCGTGCGGATGCCTTCGTCGGTGAGAGTACGCACCGCTTTGAGGCCCTCGGCGATCAGGGGAACCTTGACCACGATGTTCTCGTGCATCTTCGCGAGCTCTCGCGCTTCGCCGAGGATTCCATCATAGTCGGTCGAGACCACTTCCGCGCTTATCGGACCATCGACTACCTCGCAGATATCGACGAGGACGTCCTTGAAAGGCCGCCCCGTCTTCGCCACGAGCGATGGATTCGTCGTCACCCCATCGACGACCCCCATGGCCGCGGCATCACGAATCTCCTCGATGTCTGCGGAGTCGATGAAAATCTGCATGACTCCAAGTAAAGGGCGGTGGGGCGGCGGGGTCAAGCAGAGTGTCGGCTGGCGGACAAAGCGCCCGATCACTCGACGGTTTCGACCTCGAACTCGATCTCTGCCGGCCCCTTCGGCCGCGCGTCGGGCGGCCGAGTCCGATTACAGACCACGAGGGTCGCGACGACCGCCGCGATGAGCCATAATATGATGCCCGAAGGGGTCCACTTGGTGTGCACGCGCATGATTCAGCTCGCTCCGAACCTCTTGAATCTGGATTGAAGATCGGGCAACCGAGAGCGTCCAACGGACATGCCTAGATTTCTGCTGGTTTTCGTCCTTTTCACGGCGTGGAACGCCACAGCGCTCGCCGAGACCCGAACTGAACGAGTCGACGCTTCGCGGGCCCGACTAGGCACGTTCAGCGAGCGCGAAAGAGAGTTGCTTGCCCCCTACCTCGACAGGGGCCCTGTGGTTCTCACTGAGTTTCAAAACCGTCAGACCGACCTACCGGCGGTCATCTACGCCGCGCGCGTCGAGGCGCCAGCTCGGACGGTCGCCGGCGTTATCGCGCACCCGCAAGAGTACCCGAGCTTCATGCAGGCGTTGGAATCAGTGAACGTCAAGTCGGTACGCGGTCAGATGATGGCGTTCGATTGGACCTGGGGGGTGACCTTGTTCTCACTGACAGGTCACAACGTGTTGACGGCCTTCCCGGCTGACCCAGAGCGAGGATACCGTTACGACATCCGAACCACCGGCGGCGAGCTAGGCATTGGTCGGGTGGTTTGGCGCATCTATCCAGATGGCCCTGAGCGATCATTGGTTGTGTTTTCCTCGCGCCTCGACATGCGCAATGCGAACTACATCACCCGTCAGTTAGCATCGGAAGGCAATGCGGTGAATCGAACGATCAACGTCGCAGTCGCAGCGGTAACCCTGCTCGAAGTCAAGGCCGAGGCCGAACGACGCGCCGGAGGAAGCAGCACGAAAAAGGCAAAAAGGAAGACGCTCACGCGACCCGACGTCAACATGCAGGCCCTATCCGGAATGCTTCGTAGAGGCGACCTGGTGTTGATGGACCTCGACGGCGACACCCTCCAGCAAGTCGCCGTCGTGGGGCGGGCAGGTGCGAGTATCAGTCGCGTTCGGCGGGTGATGCTCGATCCAGAAGAGTTTGGCCAGTCGATACTCCACGGAAGCTGCGCCGAGGTCGTCGAGCGCAGCGATAAGGGGCTCCGATTCGAGTGGGAGATTCCAATGCCGTTACTTCACGTCGGCGGCGAAATGATCCTGCGGCCAAGTCCGACCATCATCGCAGTCGACGGTATCTCAGGCACTCTGTCGAAGGGCCGCTGGCGCTTCGACACTCACCGTTACCCAGGCGGCGAGGCAGGCGTCATCGGTTGGGCGACCTTCGACCCGGCGGATTCGCCAAAGCTCATTCGAAAGCTGATCGCCGGCAATACTCAGTTCTCACACGGATTCGTTGCGGCAACGCAGCTGGCGGTGATGCGGTCTTTGAGATCGCGGGTACACCGACTGCGACGCTAACCGCCGCTCCCGCCGGCCATACCTCCGGCGCCACCGCCCGAGCCACTGCCCCCATCAGTCGCCGCGGAACCACCGACGCCGCCGGTGCCATTGACGCCTCCGGTTCCACCGTCGGCGCCGGCGTCGGATAACAGCGAGCGATCGAACTCGACGGCCAGCTGACAGCCCGCCAACGCAACGCAGACGACAAGGCCAAACGAACGCAAGCTCCGTCGGAGTGACAGCTCAGAACCGCAACGTCGCCGACGCACCCGGACCTCGTGTTTCGAAGCGCAGGCGTGCGGTCGCTCGTTCTCGTCGCTTCTTCTTATTCTTGGTCGTGAGAAACACCGTCAGTGCGGTGACTGCAGAAAGTGCGGCGATGCCGAAGGACACGTCTGCGAACAATGCCAGCCTCTCGCCTTTGTCGGCGATCTCGAGCGTCGGGTCGTTACGGTAATCCTGTTCTTGCTTGAAGGCGGTAAACCCGAGCACGGTTCCCGTCAAAAGAGCTGCCGCAGCTACACCGGACAGTGCCCACACGGCTCGTCTCGCCGTGCGCTCTTCTCGTGCGAAGTCATCCTCTGCTTTGGCCTCTTCCACCACCTCGCTCTCCGGAGCCGCGTTGAAGTCGAGCTCTTTTCGTTCGCCGAAGCCGAGTTGAACGCTCTTTTCGCCGACCCGCTGCCCATCCCCAACGACGATTAGCGTGTGCATGCCCGGTTCGAGCTCGATCTCAGCCGGAGTCTTTTCGTCGATGGGCTTGCCGTCGACGAGGATCGCCTGGCCCGCTTCGTCGGCGCGTATGACGACCGTCGCTGGAGTCTCGAGGAGGGTAGCGATCCGTGCCTCTACCGCAAGCTTGTCCGGCGCGTCGGGACGTTCCCTGAGGTACCGTTCGAGGATGGCGACGGTGCCCGGTTCGTCCCCACGGCGTTGGCGGATGTCGGCGATGGCGATCAGAAGCGTCGGGTTGGGGCTCAACGCATGGGAGCGCGTCCAAGCGCGCTCGGCGCCCTCATAGCGTTCTGCGCCGAACAAGCGTACGCCAAGCTCGTAAGCGTCTTGCGGCGTCATCGTCGGGCTTTCGAGGAGGATGGTCAGTTCCTCGTCTGATGGGAGTGCGTTGGTTTCAGCGGGTGCCGGCGGTTGTGCGTGCGCCCCTCCAGCAAGACAAAGCATCGACAGAGCCAGCCCGATCGGCTTCATATGGCGGATCCGCCTCCGCCGCCCGTGCCGCCAACTCCGGCGGTGCCGCCCGCACCGCTCATGCCGCCTCCGCCGCCAGCTCCGCCGGTGCCCCCGACACCGCCTGCACCGCCGGTGCCCCCGATACCGCTCGTACCGCCGGCGCCGCCCATCCCACCTGGGCCCTGTCGGAGCTCGTCGCAGACCGGCTGGGTCTCGCACGTGCCTTGGGTGAACTGGCTCCCAACATGGCAGCAGATCAACTCACCGTCGCACTCGTCGGTTTGAAAGCAGGTAGTGCCGATGCCCCCCACGCAGCCGACAAGCGACGAGCCCGCGAACGACAAGCCGACGAACAGCAAGAGACAAATCCAGGGAAAACCAAGGCGAGATGAAACAATGTGGCGCATGAGCGCGGCGAGCATAGCTCAGAGGTGTTCGGAGGGCCATGGTTCCGGCTCGATCGAAAGGCCGCCCCCGCTACACTCCGGCCCGCATGTCGGAAGGCGGAAATCAGGATCAGCAGTCCCGCGCAGGTCGATGCGCGATCATCGGGCGTCCGAACGTCGGAAAGTCCACTCTTTTGAACGCACTCCTCGGTCAGAAGTTGGTGATCACGACGCCGCGACCGGGCACAACCCGCTCATGCGTGCTGGGCGTGTATGCGTCCGACAATCCGCCCACCCAGATCGCCTTCGTCGACACTCCGGGGTTGGAACGACCGAGGGGCGCACTTGGTCGAGTGCTCAGCGACAGCGCTAAACGGGGCTTGACCGACTCGGATGTGACGGTGCTCGTGACGGAGGCCCCGAAGGCGACGGGCACCGCCGAGGTCAACGACCAGGACCGCACCGTGTTGCAGACGCTCGAGGCCTTCGAGATACCGGTGATCCTCGCGATCAACAAAGTCGACCTGCTGAAAGACAAAGACAAGTTGCTGCCCTTCATCGACGCCTATCGAAAAGCTCGGGCGTTCGAGGCGGTGATTCCAATTTCGGCGACACGTGGAATCAATCTCGATGCGCTGGTGAGCGAAATCCGGAACAACCTTCCCGAGGGACTGCTCTATGACGCCGACTTTCTGACGGACCGTCCGGAGCGGTTCTTCGTCAGCGAGCTCATTCGGGAGGCCGCCATGCTCAACACGAGGCAGGAAGTTCCCCACGGAATCGCGTGCGAGCTGGAGAGCTATCAGGAGGAGCCGGAGATCGTGCGAATCGAAGGCACGCTCATCGTCGAGAAGGCGAGCCACAAGGCGATCGTCATCGGAAACCAGGGGGAGACGATCAAGCGGATCAGCACCGAAGCTAGGGAACGGATCGAAGCGCTTCTAGGTCGCAAGGTGTACCTTCGACTATGGGTAAAGGCCGTCCCGGGGTGGACCCGCGATCCGGTCAAAGCGCGTGAGCTCGCTATCAAGGAGGGCGACGCGTGACCGACCGTCGAAATCAAGCGCGTCGACCGGCTGGTTCGGTCCGTGGCAAGCCTCTGGTGGCCATCGTGGGACGACCCAACGTCGGCAAGAGCACGCTCTTCAACCGTCTCGCGGGCCAACGCATCGCGATTGTCGAGGACATTCCCGGTGTGACGAGAGACCGCCACTATGCCGACGCCTTCGTGCTCGGGCGAGAGTTCGTATTGATCGATACGGGCGGGTTTGATCCCGATAGCGACGACCCAATGAAGGTCGGGATCACGTCCCAAGTTCGTTTGGCCCTAGAGGAATGTGACCTGGTGATTTGCGTCGTGGACGCGACTGCCGAACCGTTGGCGGCGGATCGAGAGGCGGTCGCGCTGCTCCGAGGGGCGGGGAAGCCCGTGATCTTCGTCGCCAACAAGGCCGACTCCGAGCAAAAGTCGCATGCGTCCGTCTCGTACTACGAGCTGGGACTGAGCGCGATCATGCCAATCTCGGCGTTGCACGGACGAGGTATCGGAGACCTCGAAGATGCAATCGCCGATCAGCTTCCCGAAGCACTCGAAGAGTCGGGCCCAGATCTCGACGTCCCACGCGTGGCGATCATCGGTCGGCCGAACGCGGGCAAGTCATCTCTGGTCAATCAACTCTGCGGAGAGGAACGTCAACTCGTCGACAATCGCCCCGGAACCACGGTGGACAGTATTGACACGCTCATCGAACGCGACGGCCAGCGGTTGATCTTGATCGACACCGCCGGCATCCGCCGCAAGCGCAGTGTGCAAAAGCGAGGAGTCGAGGCTTTGAGCGTCTTGCAGGCGATTCGATCGATCGAGCGGAGTGACGTCGTGGTGTTGATGATCGATGCACAAGCTGGTGTCGGCGAGCAAGACGCCAAGATCGCAGGCCTGGCGAACGATCGAGGGCGAGCTTTGATCCTCGCGTTGAACAAGGTCGACCTCCTTTCGCGAGAGGCGCAGAGGAAGGTCATCGACCGCACACGCGAGATCCTGGCTTTCGTCCCGTGGGCACCGCTCGTGACTGTGAGCGCCCTTAAGGGGACCGGTGTGAGCGCACTACTCGGCCGAATCGAGGACGCCGTCACGGAGCACCGCAAACGAGTCACCACTGCGGAGCTCAATCGCTTTTTCGAGCAGGTGCTCGAGCGTCACCCGCCACCGACGATGCACCATCGGGCGGTTCGACTCTACTACATCACCCAGGTGGCCGCGGCCCCCCCGACATTCGTCATCATGACCAACGAGCCCAAGGACGTGCACTTCAGCTACCAGCGTTATGTAGTCAACCAGATCCGGAAACGTTTTGGCTTTCGAGGAACCCCGATCCGCGTTCGTTATCGCGGAAAGAAGAAACGCACGAAATGACTAAACACGGAGCGTACGTAGCGAACGACGGTCCAGACGCGCTGAAGGGTTGCCGAGCTGACCACACGCGGCCATCACGCTGCGGCCCTTGGTCACGCGTTGACGAACCGGCAGCCCCTCTTCGCGTAGCCAACCGATGAACTGCTCCACTTCATGCTCACTGGGCGCCCTCGCAATGGGGATCGAACCCGGATTGTAGCCAATGACATTCACCAATACGCGACCGAGCGGTTCACAGAAGTCGGCGATCGCACGCGCATCGGTGCGGGCATCGTTCAGTCCGGGCAGGAGGCAGTAGTTGACCCCCAACGCGAAGTTCCTCCGGGGCCGATAAGAGGCCAATGTGCGTTGGAGCGTTGGCAGATCAGTGCGTCTGTTGATCGGCATCAGCTCACTGCGAAGCGAATCCACCGCTGAGTTGAGGCTGATTGAGAGGTTGAGCCTCTTCATTCCTTCTTGGTGAAGGCGCTCGATCCCTGGCACGTGCCCGACCGTGCAAATCGTGATGCGTTCTTGCGCGATCGCGAGTCCACCAGGGTCGTTGAGCACACGGAGTGCTCGAAAAACGTTGTCCGCGTTGTCGAATGCCTCGCCCATTCCCATGAAAACGATGTTGCGAATCGGCCATCCGAGACGGTGCTTGGCTGCCAGCAGCTGCCCGATGATCTCGGAGGTGCTGAGGTGGCGTAGCAAACCCATGCGACCGGTCTCGCAAAAACCGCAGCCCATCTTGCAGCCGACCTGACTCGAAACGCAGAGGGTGTAGCGCCCGCGACCCATCGGAATGCATACCGACTCGGCTTCGAGGCCGTCGTGCAACCGAAGGCTGACCTTCGAGGTGGTGCCTTGAGGTCCCTCGTCGGTTTCGAGCGCAACGACTTCGGGAAGCTCGAACGAAAACTCCGACCGCCAGGCTTCACACGCAGCGGCACCCAACCCCAAAGACTCTGGCTCGAAACGCCCCTCGAGCATGACCATTCGGTGAACGCGGCGAGCAAACCCATGGCCACGTGCCAGACTTCGACGGGCATGCTCCATCAACTCGTCGTTGGTGAGGCCGTGTATCGCGCGCTTGGACATCGGAGTCGCTCAGTCTGGCACGAGTAAGAAGTGGGCGGAAGCCACAGCGACTGGTCGCGCTGGATCCCTCTGCCATGCAAACACCCGCACGTTGGCCACGCGGCGGCCGTGCCTCGTGAACTCGGCGCGCGCAAGGACATCCTCAGGATCGGCTCCGCGCAGGTACTCTACCGTAATGTTGATCGTCTTAGGCACGGCGTTCGTCTCCCCGTGCCACAACAGCTTGAAGATCGCGGTAGACTCCAGGAGTGCGCCCAACGTGCCGCCGTGAAGCTTTTGTGCCAAGGCGTTACCGATCAAGTGTTCTGAGTAACGCATGGTCCCGAGGACGTCGTCATCGACGATCTTCGCGGTGATGCCCATGAAGCGCGCGTACGGAATCGCTTTCTGTAACGCGGTGCAGTCTCCGGTGGAGCGCAGCTCGTCAACCGCGTCACGCATCTTCGTCATGACTCTCCCTTGTCGGGGTCGCGGAACACGACGAACGTACCCGAAGCGGAAGCGATCGGGCTCACTTGGTCGCCGTGATGGGCGATCGCCCGAACGAACGCTACATGTCGCGTGATCTTGTAACAGTGGGCGTCGCAAATCACCTCCTGCTCGGGAAGCGCAGGCCGCACGTAGTCGATTCGGAGGTCGAGAGTCGCGATCCGCCGAGGGGCCGTCAACGACAGGATCACCGCTCCGCCACAGGTCGCATCGATCAGGCTCGTGATGCAGCCGCCATGAAGCACCCCCGTCTCCGGATTGCCGACTAAGTCGTCCCGGTAGGGTAGAGATAGCGACAAGTGCTCCGGTCGGTAGTCCACCACGCGCAAGTCGAGCGCGCGGTTGTGCGGGACGGCGCCCACGTAGCGCCCCTCCAAGCGTCGTTTGATTTCATCCTTCTGGGGAAGAAACGAGTCCGACATCGAGCAAGCTGTAGCAGCCGACAGCCGATTTGCTCAAGCTGTAGTTTTCAGATGCGGGGCGGTGGTGGCGGGGTCGCCTGTTCCACCAGCCATTTGTCCGAGGAGACGAACTCCACCCCGTGATGGAGCCCCGCCGCCAAAAGATCAGGATGGTCGGTCAGCACGCGGTTGACCCCTGCGGCCTTGGCCAGCGCGACGAGCGCCTGGTTCCAATCCTCGATGAAGAACTCGTCCGTTTCGACGAGATCCACCAAACCTCGAATCGTGGTCATCTGTTGCGCAACCGCATCGTCTTTGAAGTCGGGAAGCGCACGGAGCATCGATTCGACTCGTTCCAAGACCCATTTGGAGGCCTTGGTGCGGGCGGGCCCTCCGAGCGCGCGACGAACGACATGCTCGGGCGCAGAGCCGAGAGAGACCGAAGCGTTGACGTAGATGTCAGGGGCCAGAACGACGTCCATGAGATGATTCTAACACGTCGATGCGGCCCTTGACATCGAATGGCGCGGCGGTACTGCTCGACTATGAGGGCGGTATGGATTCCGAGGTACGGGAGGCCCGACGTGTTGGAGGTGCGCGAGGCACCAGATCCTACCCCTGCGCGGGGGGAGGTGAGGATCCGCGTCCGAGGGTCCGGGATCAATTTCGCGGAGATCATGGCGAGGCAGGGGCTGTACAAAGACGCGCCGAAACCCCCGATGGTCGTCGGCTACGAGATCTCAGGCGTGATCGACGCCGTCGGCCCAGGGGTGAGTGAACGAACCGAGGGAGAGCGCGTGCTGGCGGTGACGCGGTTCGGCGGATACTCGGACACGGTTTGCGTCCCAGCGATTCAAGCGTTTCCCATGCCCGAGAAAATGACATTCGAGGAAGGCGCGGCACTTCCCGTCAGCTACCTCACGGCGTATCACATCCTTTTTCGGGTGTTTCGTCTGAGGGACGGAGACCACGTGTTGATTCATCAGGCGGCCGGAGGGGTCGGCACCGCGGCGAGCCAGCTTTGCGCGTCCGTCAAAGGCGTCGTGAGCTATGGAACGGCATCGGCGCGCAAACACGACCACGTGCGTGAAAACGGATGCAAACACCCGATCGATTACCACTCGGTCGACTACGAAAACGTCATTCGTGAACTCACGAATGGTCGCGGCGTCGACGTGGTTTTGGATCCTCTCGGGGGCGCGGATTGGAAGAAGGGGTACTCGCTGCTACGCCCGGCTGGAATGCTGATCATGTTCGGCTGGGCCAATATGGTCAGAGACGGAAAACGCAAGATCACTCGCGTGCTCGGCCAAGTGGCGCGCATGCCATGGTGGGCCCCTTTGAAACTGATGAACGAGAACAAGGGAATCGCGGGGGTGAACATGGGGCAGTTGTGGGGCAACGTCGAGATGCTCACCGAAGAACTTGTTGCGCTTCTGCACCTTTACGAGCAGGGGTCTATCACGCCTCGCGTCGATCGAACCTTCACCTTCGAGCAAGCCGGCGACGCACATGCCTACATCGAAGCGGGCAAGAACGTCGGCAAGGTCTTGCTCACGCCATAGCCATGCCGGTCCGCGTTTGCTTCGTTTGTCTCGGAAACATTTGCCGCTCTCCAACGGCGGAGGCCACGATGCGTCAGCTAGTCGCAACCGCGAGGTTGTCCCATACGATCGAGATCGAAAGCGCCGGGATTGGTGATTGGCATGTCGGCGAGCCACCAGACCGGCGCGCAAGAGGGGCCGGAAAGCGCAGAGGCCTCGAGATCGACGGCCGCGCCCGTCGTTTCACTTCGAAAGACTTCCTACGCTTCGAATATGTCGTCGCCATGGATCGGCAAAACCGAAAGGACCTGTTGCGCCTCGCGCCTGACGACACTGGTCAACGAAAGGTCTTTCTCATTCGAGACTTCGACCCCGACGGACCACGCAACGCAGACGTGCCTGACCCATACTACGGGCAGGGAGACGGCTTCGAGACGGTGCTCGACATCTGTGACGCCGCGTGTCGAGGCTTGCTCGACCACATCCGGAAACACCACGGTCTATGATCCCCAACTTACGTGCGGCCCTTGAGCGACGCCTCGGCACGACGGTCCAGGCAGCACGGGCGCTGAGTGGCGGCGACATCAACGACGCGTTCGAAGTCTCATTGGAGAGCGGCGAGCGAATCTTCGTGAAGACGCATCCGAACCCTCCGCGTGGCATGTTCGAAGCGGAGGCGTGCGGGCTTCGCTGGTTGGACGAAGCCGGGGCCGTTCGGGTGCCTCAGGTGCTCGCGCTCTCCGACGAGGGTCCTGCCTATCTCGCTCTCGAGCTGCTCACTCCGGGCAAGCGAGTAGATGGCTTCGACGAGGAGCTCGGACGCGGGCTCGCGGCCTTGCATGCCCACGGAGCTCCGTCGTTCGGACTCGATCGCGATAACTTCATCGGACGGCTTCCCCAAAGCAACGCAGCCGCGGGCGATTGGCCGTCCTTCTATTGGCGACGACGCCTCGAGGCCCAGCTACGGCTGGCGATCAACCGCGGATTGATCGACTCTGGAACGGGGCGCGAATTTACGGCGCTGGAGCGAGTGCTTGCGGACCGCGTAGGACCCGCCGAGCCACCCTCCCGGTTGCATGGCGATCTCTGGGGCGGGAACCTGCACGTGGATGATGGTGGACGCCCATGCCTCATCGATCCGGCAGCGTACGGCGGACACCGAGAAGTCGATCTCGCGATGATGAGACTCTTCGGTGGCTTCGGGCCGCGTGTATTCGCTGCCTACGAAGAGGCATGGCCGCTCTCGCCTGGGGCCGAGGAGCGCATTCCACTCTATCAACTCTATCCGCTTCTCGTGCACGTAAACCTATTTGGCGGTGCCTATGTCGCCTCGGTCAAACGCGCCCTATCAAAGTGCGTATAGGTCCAACCAGAGCCTGGCCGTTCTTGACACGCGAGCATTGGAGTCCCAGATCACGGTTTGTGAGCGAGACGTACGCGGTTCTTTTGATCGACCATGGCAGCCGACGCGCCGAGGCGAATCAATTGATCGAGCGCGTTGCCGATTTGGTGCGGGCTCAAATGGACGACCATCGCATCGTCGAGGTAGCCCACATGGAGCTAGCTGAACCGACGATTGGGCATGGGTTCAGTCGATGCGTCGAACAGGGCGCAACGATCGTGGTCGCCCATCCCTTCATGCTGGCACCCGGTAGACATGTCGTGGAGGACCTGCCGCGTTTGATCGCGGCTGCTGCGGAGTCTCACCCAGGCACCAGGTACGTCATTGCGGAGCCCTTGGGTGTGCACCGCGGCATCGCCGAAGCCGTCGTCGATCGCTGCGCCAGCGCGCTTTCCGATCGCACCCCGGAAGGCTCTTAGGGGATCAACACGATCTTGCCGCTCGTTTTGCGTGAACCGAGCGCAGCGAGTGCCGCTTGGGCCTCCTCGAGCGGGAACGTCCGGGAAACGACGGGCCGGATCTTGCCCTCCGCAAACATCGTCGAAAGTGCCAGCTGCGACCGACGGAGCACATCTGGATTTTCGTCGAAGTACAGACCCCAGTGGATACCCACGAGTGAAAAGTTCTTGAGGAGGACACGGTTCATCGCGACTGTCGGGATCCGGCCGCTCGCGAAGCCCACGATGAGGATCCTGCCTTCGAAGGCGATGCATTTGGTGGAGGCATCGAAAGTGTCCCCCCCGACAGGGTCATAGATCACGTCCGCGCCGTGTTGATCGGTGAGCTCGTTGACGCGGGCAACCCAGTCTTCCTCGCGATAGTTCACGACGAAATCTGCACCGTTCTGCAGAGCAAGCTTGAGTTTGTCTTTCGTCCCGGCGGTACCGATGACGCGCGCGCCTAGCGCAGCACCGATCTGAACGGCCGCAAGACCGACCCCTCCCGCGGCCGCATGCACCAACAGTGTCTCGCCTGCGCGAAGATTGGCTCGATGGACGAGCGCAACGTGGGAAGTCTGGTACACGAGACCCGCCGCCGCCGCATCTTGGAACGACATCTCGGTTGGCATTGAAAACACGCGTTCGGCAGGTGCCGAGACCGCAGACGCGTAGCCTCCGTACGTCAAGAGGGCACTGACCCGGTCCCCCCGAGAAAACTGCTCGACGTTTTCTCCGACATCGGTCACGACTCCTGCCACTTCCGCGCCGGGGGCAAATGGTAGCTCGGGGCGAACCTGATACTTCCCCTGCGTGATCAGGATGTCGAAGAAGTTGCAGCCGACGGCCTTTACGTCGATGCCGACTTCATCTGGTCCGACCTTGAGACTCTCCAGCTCTTCGACTTCGAGAGCATCGGGGCCACCTAGCTCACGAACGACCATCCGATACATGATCCGTGAGTTTGCACGTGAAAACGCTCGTCGACTAGGCAAACGCCCAAAACGCACAGCTGCCTGGTATAAGCGGGGGGTGGATGGGCTCAAGCGACGGCACTCACTCCCCGCCGGGGTACTCCCTACCGAAACCCAGGGCGGCACTGAGGACGGGGGCTCACGCGTTCGAGCCAAAGCTCCGCCGGCCGAGTCCAGGCTCACGAATAGCGTGGGCCCCCCGCCACCTGCGCGTCGCGCCCGACTACTCGTCGACGAGCTCATCGCGTTGGGTCCGCACGAGATAACGTCGGTGGTGAGACGACTGCTTCCTCTCGGCAACTTCGCCCTCGAGGAGTTGGTCAAGAGCTTCCCTGGCCCCCTGTGGCGCCCTTCACTCGCGACGGACTCCCGGTTGCTTCGTCCGAACGAAATCTCTGCGTCAGCCGCCGCGATTGCAGCCTTCGCAAGTGAGGCGGTTCCGTACGTGGCCCGCCTCATGCGACACCCGAGTGGGCAGGTACGTTACTACGCTATCGTCATGTCCGGCGCGTTCGCGGAGACCGATCTCATCGGGCCCCTGGCCAGGGCCGCACTCGACGAAGACCGGGATTGTCGACGGGTCGCACTCCACATCCTGAGCACCTACCAGCACGAACCCACATATCGTGATGCGCTTGCCGGCCTTCGACGATCCGCATCCAACGAGGCTGGAGCCCTAGTGGTGCGGCGGCATGCGATCTCGGCACTTACGCAGCTGAGGGACGAAGCATCTGCATCGCTTTTCGTGGATTTGCTCGGAGATCCCGACAGGGGCATCGCCACTGCGTGTCGCGTCGGCCTACGCGTTCTAACCGCTCACGACTTTGGTTTTTCGCGGGAGCAATGGCTTCGATGGCTGGCCGAGCGGGGGCAGGAGTCTCGCATCGAATGGCTGATCGAAGGGCTCGGCGATGCGCGTACGAACATTCGCCTTCTGGCGTCGCGGGAGCTCTGGCGCTTCACCCGCTTCCTTCAGCCGCTACCAGAAACTGCGCATCGCGATGAGTTTCTAACCGCACGGCGCAACTATGAGCGGTGGTGGTCGAAGCGGAACCCACATCAGGATTGACTCAAATCATCCCGCTCTCCGTGAGATATCGGCGCACGGAATCAAAGCCTTCGAACCTCACTGCATCGATACCGCTCTGTCTGGCCACGAGGCAGTTCGTCTGCCGATCGTCGACCAGCACGATTTGCTCGGCGGGAATAGCGAGCTCATTGAGCACACGCGCGTACGCAGCCGGATCCGGTTTCCGTAACCCCGTGCGGCACGAGACGAACGTCCAGTCGAGGAAGCGGGATAGCCCGAGGCGCTGTTCGATCAGCTCGTACCATACGGGATAGTTCGAGAACGCGTGCATCGTTACGTCGGCTCCCCGTAGATCCGCTAGGAGCTCCTCCATGCCCGGCAGCCACCGATACGCCGTACGCACCGCATCGACGAAACCCCGATGGTCGAAGTCGCGACGGTCCGCGAAAAAATCGTGCAGAAACTCGCTCTCGGTGCGCCGACCCACCTCGAACTCGACCCAGGCGGTCGGATGCTTCGCGGCGTACATCGCGTCGAAACTCATCCCGAAAAACTCAGGCATCTCCGAAAAGAAGGGGTCGTGGACCAGGGTCCCCATGACATCCCAAAGCAGAACCATCGCCTCACCCCACCGCAGAGCCGCCCACGCTATCCGACGCCTGTTTTTCGAGATCGTGACGCCGCAGCTTGTCGAGGAAGGTCGTTCGCTTGAGGCCGAGCATCCGGGCTGCCTCGCTCTTGTTACCTCCTGCACGGAAGAGTGCGCGCTCGAGCAGTCGGCGCTCGACTTCCACGTACGTGCCGCTGAGTGAGTCGTCCGCTCCCCCCGCGGGCCAACCGAGCGGCGGAAGATCCACGAGGCGGATCGACTTGCCCTGCACGCGAGAAACAGCCAACTCGACCATGAACTCCAACTCCGCGACATCACCGGGCCAGTCATGCGCCACCAGCTCGGCCATGGCCGCTTGCTCGATCCCGACGGGCTCTGAGGCCAACACCCGGCAAGCCCGATCGATCGCGAGAAGCACCAAGGAGGGCACGTCCTCACGTCTCTCTCGCAGGGATGGGATCGCGAGGTTGGATCCCGCAAACACATCGACCAGGGTGGGGTCGAGGGCGCCGCGTCTCTCGAGCTCTTTCAACGGCGTGCGCGCGGTCGCGATGATGCGCACGTCTGCAGAGTCTGCGCTGTGCTCGACGAACACCGTTGCGAGGCGTGCCTGCGCAGCGAACGGGAGCGCGGGCAAGTCTCGGAGCAGCAGGGTTCCGCCGGTTGCTGACTGGAGCCAGCCTTTGCGGTGGCTCTCTTCTGAGCCGAACAACAGGCTCATGACGAGGTCCGGCGTCGCAGACGAACAGTCGGCCACCACGAACGGCGCCTCCCATCGCGGCCCTCGATCATGAATGAAGCGCGATATCGGAAGGACGGGGGCACCCGCCGTAGCGATCAGCAAGATCGGTCGGTTGCTCGGCGCGAGCTCGATTGCATGCGTTTGTATGCGCCGCATCGAAGGGCTGTAAGCTACGTGCAGCGTTTGGTCTTCAGCGAGGCCGCGACCTAGGACGGCAAATTGTCCACGAAGTTCCTCGAGCTCGCCCTCGAGTGCCATGACCCGGTCTTCGGCGTCGCGTCGAAGCGCCGAAAGCTCGTGGATGTGGGTCTGGGCGCGACGCTGTGCGAGCGCTGACGAGAGTGCCCCTCCTAGTGAGCCGCCCAAACGTGACAGCGCCGCGAGCTCGATTCGCGACAAAGGCTCCATGCGGTCTCCAATCGGCAGGAGGAGCACGGCCTCGACCTCGTCGAGGTGCGTGCACGGAACGACTACCCCGATCCCACCGCTCTCCATCGTGTCGACCAGCGCGCGAATCTCGGGCTCGCGCACCACCTCGCTCCGCAGGCTCGCGAGGTCGAGCACTCCCGTCCCGGGGCCGCTAAATACGGCATGAACGATGGCGGGGGGTGCATTTCCAGACCGAATCGAAGCGCGGTTGCCGACCTCGAGTCGGATTCGAAGCGGCGGCTGAATGGTAAAAAGCGCCGGATATCCCTTGTCCTGCCGAAACACTCTCATCAAGGGAGCGAGCGACTCAGTCGCGATCTCCTCGAGGGTCGCACCCGCAGCGAGCTCCTTCCGCGCGGCGTGCGCCCCCTCTACGAGTCGGCCCGAGCTCGTCCACACGAGACGGTTTCCGAGTCTCCTCGTACCGGCGAACGTGATCCACCAAAGTGCACCGATGCCCGCAGCCGCAACCCCGACTGTCCAGGCTGCATCGGAAAGTCTTGGCGCGAAAAAGAATCCCGCACCAAAGGAAACCGAACACGCCGCGAGAAACGGAACGCCGATGCGCCGCAATGACCTCCATTGCGGATCGATCCACGCCAAGTGGCCTAGCCACAGCAACGCGGCTACGGAAAACTCGACGCAAACCCCCAATAGACCGACGAACGGTCCGAACCAAGCGTACGCTAACGCGACCCCGAGCCCGGCCAACGCAATGCCGGAGAGCGCCCCTTCGAGGGCATGGCCGCGCTCCACCAGGAAGACTTGGTGAAGTGCTCCTGTTGCGATCATCCCGGCCACGACGACGAAGCCGAGGGTCGCATCGGGCAAGAGGCCCGCCTCAGCGAAGGTCGCGGCCGCCAGAGCAGCGGTGGCGAAGGCGGCCAGAATCGCGTACCGAACGCCAGCCCTGAGCGATCTCGGCAGCACGAGATCGAGCATGACCATGGCGGCGCTCAGCCAGGCGAGCCCATGGGTCCACATGAGCGCGCCCGAAGGCGCATCGGCGGTCGCAACTGCGAGCGCGAGCGATGCGCCCATCCACGCCAAACGCGCAGTGCCGCGCATTGGGGGGGCCGTCAGCAGCAGAACAGGCGTGAGAGATAGGGCCATCGAAAGAACTGCGATCACACCTCCATACGATGGCGTGACGTGCAACGATGCCCGGGCCGCCAGAACGTAAAGGACGGCCGCCGGACCCAAAATGGTGAAGAGTCTCGGGATTCGGCAGTCTATCACTGGCCGCGGGCTTGACCAGAACCATTGTGTTCCGGTGGGATGAACATGCGACTCCCCACCTGTTGCCACCAACGACGATACTTCTGCCTCGCTACTTCCCGTTCACGTTTCGGAAGGCCCGGGTGATATCCGAAATACTCTTGTGTCAGGTGCTTGAGCTCGTCGCTCGCTCGGCGACGAAGGCGCTCGTCCGAGTGCATGAGCGCGTCGATCAACCATTCCACGCGGTGGAGGGAATCGTTCTTATCGAGCCAAGCGAGCCACTTCTTCTTCGAAGTTCCGAAGTCTTGGCAGCTCAGTCGCACCAAGCTCGCGTGTGCTGCTCGAGCGACCTCGACTTGGGGACTATCGAGGAGCGACACCAAGAACTCAAACGATTCCGCATCCCGCAAGCGACCCAGCGCTTCGATCGAGGTGATCTGGGATCGAAGCTTACGTCCGTCGCGCGCGCCGGCCCGGAGACGGTCGATCAACTCCGTGAATTCTGCTTCGCAAGCATAGAGCACGCTCAGCGCTCGGTATGCCCCGCTCCGTACCCCAGGATCCGAATCGTAAAGCCGCTGTCCAATCGGCTCAACCAGGCGCGGATCGACGAACTCCGATGCAACTAGGGTGGCGTAGTAGCGAACGTCTGGATCCGCGTGGTCGAGTAGAGGAATCAGGTAGGCTACGGAGCGCTGTCCGAACGCGACAAAGGTCCGAGCGACCGACGAGACATCTCGGCCGGCAGGAATCCGCGCATGCGGCTCGTTGCGATCGAACCACAGCCTCCCAGGGAACTCGCGCGCAAGGGCCGGCAGAGCTCCCTCTCCTGCCGCGAGCAGCGGCAGGATCAGCATTTCGTCCTCAGGTCCGGCGACTCGCAATGCCGCGATGAGCTGCTCCACGTCTTCGCCGACGTCGACGATGACGCTCGGGAGTGATCCTTCCGAAGTGTTTGGCGGGGGTGCGGGCGCCCATCGCACCTTGCCAACGCGCTCGGCCGGCTCGCTTGGAGGCGCGGAGCTCGGCACCGTCGGGCCGAGGGTGACCACATCGTGGGTGACCGCGCTTCCATCGTTGTCACGTCGGTCATCCGAAGGCACCGACCGCCGCCGCGCTCCGCGAGGTTTGGAATCCTGAGCGGTCGGCTGGGGCGCCGGCTTCCAGCCCGAGGGTGGCTCGGCGTGCGGGTCTGAAGATCGCGCTGTTTCTGGGGGGGCCCGCCGCGAAGCGCGAGGAACTGGAGTCGGTTGCCCGAGGACCTCCGCTGGACGAGGCGGCAAGCTGTAACGAGTCGCGTCGATGAAACCGGACGTGGCCTTCGCGCGTTTGCGCCGAGGCGAGGCGGGATCCGAATCTCGGAAGGTCCCCGCAGGCACCGACGATCCGAGTTGAGGGGGGGTCGCCGGTGGAGGCTCCGTGTCCGCGATGGCTGCTGGAGCGGGAATGGAGGAGTCGACTCGTGGATACGAGCCGGAGACCTTTTTGCGCGGTGGCAGTGAGCTACGCTTTCCCGCGCCTTCAAACGGTGCGACATAGGGAACGGCGCCCTCTTCGGCACGATCCAGCTCCGCTGCGAGCTTGCGCATGCGGGCGGTCATTTCGATGTCGTAGTGCTTTGCCAAGCCGGCCTCGACGCGGACGGAGCACACCACGCGTTGCACCGGATCGACGCCCAGCTCGAATGCGATCTCGCGCAAGATGGCATCGGGCAGTGGTCGGTCGACCGCAAGTACGATGGCATCTTCGGTGCGGGCGAGGGGGACTAGACGGTGTCGAACCGCAAACTCGCGGGGTAGCATGCGAATCGTCGCCAGCCTGACCTGCATGACCTCTGCCCGTGTCGCGGGCATGAGCCCATAAACTGCGGCGCAATAGGCGCTCATCTGATTCTCGCTGACGCACCCGAGCTCGAGCAACACCGTGTCCAAGTTGCCGCCCCGAATGACCTGCTCCTGAATCGCCTCCTGGACGCGATCGACCGCGAGGAGCTGATCGCGGACCAAGAGCGAGGCGAGCACGGACATCCCAGGCGCCTATGTTGGCGTCGTGGCGCTCTACGTGTCAACGAGCTTGTACGAGATGTGCCACGCGATCTCGCACCAATGCCATGGCGGCCGGAACTGCTGTTTCGACGCGTAGTACCAGGTCCCCGAGGCCGACGATGGCGAACCCGGCGCCTCGAAACGCCTCGAGCTCAGGGACGGTGAACCCCCCTTCGGGCCCGATCGCACACCATATCTGTTCAGGCAGCTCGGTCAGCGCATCGAGACGTGCCCTGGCCCGCGCAGCAAAGGCGACGCCGAGCGCGCTATGAGGAACCTGGTCGAGCCAAGCGCGACACGGCTTGGGAGGGTGAATGACGGGCACGTCCCTTCGCTCGGACTGTGCGGCGGCTTCGCTCGCGATTCGGGTGAGGCGATCGACCCTCGACTTGGCGCGCTCCGGATCCCAACGAGCAACCGTGCGTTCCGTTTGCATGAGAGCCACTTCGTGGACTCCGAGCTCGGTGGCCATGCGAACGCAGTCGTCGACTTTCGATCCTTTCGGGACGGCGAGCATCAAGACGAGACGCGTCCCTCCGGGCTCAGCCTTGCTCGGCGGCTCGGCTTGGCAAACGACCTCGTCCTCGCCGATCGTTCGAATGCGCGCCGATGCTTCCCTGCCTCGACCGTCGAAAAGCACCACTTGGTCGCCGACCTTCAATCGTAGGACGTGCACGTGTCGACTTGGTGCTTCAGAGAGCGAGACCATACCGCCGGCATCGGGAAGCAAGGGTGCGTAGAGCCTCCGTGCGGTCATGGGGCTTCGGGCTCCATCACGCAGGCACACCAAGCGTTTTCTTCGAGCCATTCGACGAGATGCATCGACGCATACGCAGCGGCGATGGCTCCGTATTCCTCTCGCAAAATGCCGCTCAAGACGAGAAAGCCGCCAGGCGCGATACACGAGCAGAGCTCGTCTACCTCGTCGACCAGGACGCGGGTCTCGATGTTGGCAAGCACAACGTCATACACACCCTCCATCTGTGCCAGTGGCGTCGTCGACGCCTCGAAACCAACGTCCACACCGTTTAGCCTGGCGTTGCGGGATGCGACCTTCACGGCGTCCTCGTCGATGTCGACGCCCACAGCGGAGGTCGCGCCTAGCCGGAGGGCGGCAATCGAGAGGACACCGCTCCCACATCCCACGTCCAGGAGTCGTTCGCCGCCGCGGATCCGATGGTCGAGAACGCCGAGCACGAGTCGTGTCGTTTCGTGGTCACCGCTGCCAAAGGCGTTCTCTGGATCGATTGTCACGACGACTCGGCCTACAGCGCCATCGGTGGTCTCCCAAGAAGGTTGCAGCAGAAGTCGGCGCCCGATTCGCTGTGGTCCGAAGCCTCGCCGCCACTCGACTGCCCAATCGACATCCGCAAGGTGAGAGAGCTCCGCGTCGAAATCCTCCTTTACTTCGTCGAGCGCTCGCTTTGCCACCACGTCGTTTGCGAACGACGCGACGAGCGTAACGCGCTCGTCATCGGAGCCAAGCCCGAGCGTCGTGCGGTCGCGCTCTTCGAGACCAGTCGCACCAAGCTCCCAGAGTCGGAGCTGTGCAAGCTCGAGCTCCTCTGGTGTGACGCGCATGCTCACGAACGGATGGCGTTTTGATCGCGACATCAGACCTCGACCATGCGCGCGGAAAGATAGATGACCAGGAACAGCACCCAAGTGATGGGACCAAGGCGGTTCCCTCCTCGCCAAGCGACCAGCGGGGTCGTAAAGGGAATCAGAAAGCCTAGGTAACGCCAAGTCGGGGCGAGCGGACCCGTCAGCACTCGCCAAGCCATCAGCAGGTGCGTAAACAGAAGCGCGGCGCCCGAGACGGACCAAAGCGCAAGCAACCAGAGTTCCACACCCCACTTCTAGCCCATTGTCACCAGTCTCCCAACGGAACAGCTAGACAGGAGTGGCGTGGATCGGATGGTCAGTCTGCTACCAGCCTCGGCGAAGGAGGTTCGGTTGTCGTCGAAAACAATTCGTATCGGGTTCGTAGGCTGCGGCGTCGTTGGCACCGGGGTTGGAGATCTTGCGTTCTCATGCGGAGACGATTGAAAAGCGCTTCGGCTCAACGCCGGCAAGCTCAGCGAACTCACGATCTCGATCGAAAACATGTTCCAAAACGTCGACCGGGAGAACCACCGTACGGCCACTGCCGTGACGCTCACCCCCCAGGCTCAAGAACGGACGGTCCGAGAGGCCCTCGAACATGCCGATGCGCTCCCGAATACGCTGGCGTCCGCGCGTCTCCTTCGCATCCTGGGTTGAAAAAAAGGGCGATAGTTCGCTTTTTTCCAGCCTTAAGTGGGCTCCTCATTTGTGCTTTCCCCAACAAATTGGGCGTTCTGTGTTTACTGGGCACTTGAGTCCAGGGTAACCTCGCCGTTCTTACCCTGCCCGGGTATTTTGGACTTGGACGGAAGGATCGACCGTGCTGAACCGTGGACTGACGTTGTCGTGGATGCTTGGCGTCGCCCTGCTCGTGGCCGGGTGCGGAGACAGCTCATCCCAGATCGATGAGTGCTCTTCTGCGCTCCGAATCGACCTTGATATCGTGAGCAACATCGTGCTGGAGGTCGAACCCCCGGAGGTCGTGATCAACGAGGTCATCTGGGAGATCAGCGGCCCAATGCTCCATGAGCCCAAGACGGGGACGATCGACACCAGCGATCCGAACGCGACCGCATCTGTCGAAGTGTACGGGCTTCTTCCGGGTAACTACACGGTCGATCTCGAAGCCACCTCCGAAGACGGGGAAACCACTTGTCGCGGCTCGGCGAGCTTTGATGTGACGGTCGGCGTAGCTACCGAGGTAGCGGTCCTCCTGCGATGCTCTCCCGGAGAGCATCTCGGCGCTGTTCGGGCCGACGGTTGGACCAACATCTGCACTGAGCTGGCCTGGGCGGTGGTGGCACCGCTCGAGACCTCGGTCGGGAACGCGATCATCGTCAGCGCCGTGGCGGAAGACCACGAAGGTCACGGCATCGAGTTCGGCTGGACCGCCTTGAGCGGCAGCTTCTCGGACGCCTCCGCAAAGGCGACCTTCTACACATGTGAGCAAACGGGAAGCGACACGATTACGATCACGGTGTCTGACGACGGCTTCGAGTACTGCACCGACAGCTGGAGCGTCCTGGTCGAATGCGTGGACGACGACGGCACCGGTGGTACCGGTGGCAACGGAGCCGGCGGCGCTGCGGGAGGTGGCGGTGCTGGTGGCTCTGGTGGCAACGGCTCGGGCGGCGTCGGTGGTAACGGCACAGGCGGCGTCGGTGGCAACGGCACAGGCGGCGTCGGTGGCAACGGCACAGGCGGCGTCGGTGGCAACGGCACAGGCGGCGTCGGTGGTAACGGCACAGGCGGCGTCGGTGGTAACGGCACAGGCGGTGCGGGCGGCAGCGGCACAGGCGGCACGGGCAACAGCTCAGGCAGCCCAGAGTGCCTGGTCTCGCTGACCGTCAACTAGGACGGCCTCCGGCGGCCTCGGTTTTTGTCCCGCCCCAGTCTGCAGGCCGGGAATATGCCCTGTAGCCCAGTCATCGAGCTCGAGCAGATCAGCAAGGCGTTCGAAACCACACGGGCGCTCGAACGAGTCGACCTCCGCGTAGAGCCCGGCCAAACCACGGTCTTGATCGGGCCGAGCGGTTGCGGAAAGTCGACCCTTTTGCGCGTCCTGGTGGGGCTGATCGAACCCGACGGTGGAACGGCGACTTTCGAGGGGAGCGCAATCACGCCTCGGAGCGTTCATGCGCTTAGACGACGCATGGGGTACGTGATCCAGGAGGGGGGTTTGTTCCCGCACCTGACCGCAACGGAAAACGTCGTACTGATGGCTAGGGAGCTAGGGTGGCCGGAGCCCAAATGGCGCAGCCGACTCGGAGCGCTCGCCGAGCTGACACGACTTCCGACCGACGCGTTGGATCGCTACCCGGTGGAGCTCTCTGGGGGACAAAGGCAACGCGTGAGCCTGATGCGGGCGCTGATGCTCGACCCCGATGTGCTCCTCATGGATGAGCCGCTCGGCGCGCTCGACTCGATGATCCGTTTCGAGCTCCAGGTCGAGCTTCGCGCCATCTTTCGAAGACTCGGCAAGACGGTCCTGCTCGTGACGCATGATCTCGACGAGGCAGGCTTCTTTGGGGATGTCATCGTATTGCTTCGGAAAGGGCGGATCGAGCAACGAGGAACGCTCGAAGAGCTCGTGCATGACCCTCGAAACGAGTTCGTACGCGCCTTTGTCAACGCTCAACGCAGCGCGCTAGCGCCGCTGCGAGAAAAGTCACGGTGATGAACGGCATCACCCGTCATTCGCTCCGCGCGCTGGCGCTCGTGCTCTTTGCACAGACTGCGCTCGCACAAGAGCCGATTGTCACGGTAGGCTCGAAGAAGTTCACCGAATCAGTGATCCTGGGTGAGCTCCTAACGCAATTAGCGGCCTCGACGGGGGCTCAGGTGGAGCATCGTTCGGAGCTCGGAGGAACGCGCATCCTATGGAGTGCGTTGAAGCGCGGTGAAATCGACGCCTACCCAGAGTACACGGGAACGATATCGAAAGAGATCCTGACGACAGGCGAAGCGGCGACGATCGACGAAATACGGGACGCTTTGAAGGCTCGAGGGATGGTCGTGAGTGAGCCCCTAGGCTTCAACAACACGTATATCCTCGGGATGAAGAAAGACCTGGCCGACGAACGCGGGATTCGAACGATCTCCGATCTAGCGCGACACCCCGATCTCCGCTTTGGGTTTTCCAGTGAGTTCATGGATCGGGAGGACGGCTGGCCTGGTCTGCGCCGCGACTACGATCTTCCGCAGCGCGATATCCGCGGCATGGACCATGACCTGGCATACCGGGGGCTGGCAGCGGGGTCGATCGATGTCGTGGATTTCTACTCGACAGACGCCGAGATCGAGTATTACGGACTGCGCGCGCTCGAAGACGACCGAGCACATTTCCCGCGATACGACTCGGTGATCGTGTATCGGGATGATCTCGAGGGGCGCGCACCCGAAGTAGTGGCGGCATTTTCCGCACTCGAGCACGCGATCACGGCGGCCGACATGACTGCGATGAACGCAGCGGCCAAGATCGAGAGCGTCTCCGAGGCGCGGATCGCGTCCGAGTTCTTGGAACGACACTTGGGCGTGCAGAGCAACCGGCGCGATGTCGGCGCGTGGGAGAGATTTTGGGTCAACACGGCCGAGCACTTGTTTCTCGTGGCGGTGTCGCTCGCAGGCGCAATCCTGGTCTCGATCCCGCTCGGCGTGATTGCGGCGCGTTTCAGCCGAGTCGGTCAGGCGATCTTGGGAACGGTGGGGATCATTCAGACGATCCCGGCCCTTGCGCTTCTCGTCTTCATGATTCCACTGCTCGGCATCGGGGCTGCCCCTGCGATCGTAGCCTTGTTTCTATACAGCCTGCTGCCGATCGTCAGGAACACTTATGCGGGGCTTCACGACATCCCGCGGCCGATCGTCGAATCCGCCATCGCTTTGGGATTGTCGCCGTCACGGAGGTTGCGACTCGTCGAGCTCCCACTTGCGGCGCGATCGATCCTCGCGGGGATCAAGACATCTGCGGTGATCAACGTAGGCACCGCTACGCTTGGCGCCCTGATAGGCACCGGAGGCTACGGCCAGCCAATTCTGACTGGGATTCGACTCGATGACCTCGGACTCATCATGCAAGGAGCCGTACCCGCCGCGGGGTTGGCGCTATTGTGCCAAGCCGCATTCGAGATTGCCGAAAGGCGATTCGTCTCGAAGGGTTTGCGAATCAAAGCGAGCTGACCCACCGCCCCCACACTAGCGCCTAAAACTCGACGAAAGAAGTCACGGGCTCGGGGTCTTTGCCACAACTCGCCGGGCGTGAGACGCCGGTCTGCTCAAGATGAACACGCACGCTTTCGGTACGTTGCGAGACGCGAAACTGCACCTCCCACGTATCAGCGGCCGAGGCGGTGGTCGAGACCCATGCGACCGCATCGTCCGACGGTTCGTTGAAACGACTCCGTAGGAGGATCTCTGCGGCCTGGGTTGGTCGATCGTACGAACACCGACCGCGGAATCTGGTCAAGTCGCCCAGCGCACCATTCGCTCGCGCGGAAACCCATGCATCGGCATGCTCTGGTCGAAGCCTCCCGTACATCAAGCCTTCAGGAAGCCAGAGCGCGCAAGCGGCGAAGCGATGGCCCCCGAGATGGCTCGTTTGCCATACGTCTAGTCCTCGACCCTGTAGTGCCCTGAAGAATGCGCTGCCGTGTTGCCCACAGCAGCGGTCCCTGCGCCCATGAACGCACACTAGACAGATGGGCTTGGTGGCAGGCGTCGACTGCTCGAACATGCCCTCGATACTCAAGCCAAGGAGGTCTTCGTAGCGATCCACCTCGACTTCGGAAACCACGCCTCGATCGCACGACACCACGATGAATTTCGATTTTCGACCTGTATGCCCCGGTCTGCGGATCAGCTGCAGTCGGGAGCGAGGGATTTCTTTGAGCCACCGGCCGAGCCGTGCGTGGACTTGCCCGGAGAGTGCCTCGGTCTCGATAGCGTCAGGCGCCCACGGATCGGTCACCTCGAGCAACAACCAGCGATCGACCGACTCGACTGCGGTACCCGCGAGAGACTCTCCCACTTCCTCCGACGCCACCGAGCAGTGGGGCAGAGTCACCGCTGGTCCGCTGCCAGAGGAAGCGGTCTCGCCATTTCCTCCCCGGCCTGATCGATCGTCTGCTGCCGGCGCGCTGCGATCGCCGATCGCCAGGCGGCCAATTGCGACTGGAGGTCGGCCAAGAGCTCTTCCGCACGCGCGAGTTGACGCTCGGTGCGCGCGCGACGCGCGGGGTCCGTCTGGCTTGCAAGCGACTTTTGGATCGACTCTCTCACGAGTCGCATCCTAGCCACCGCATCGGTGTAGTTCTCTCGTTTGGCGAAATGGCGCGCCTGCACCATCCAGACGCCCCAGCGTTCCTCGTCACTTTCGAGACTCATCGAGATCCAATTTAGGGGGTTTCACCTCAGGGTCCAGCCGAGTGCCCCGTCGATGGTAAAGCCACCAATCTTCGAAGTGGGCCACCCTCTGGATCGACGGGTCCGCTGCAAAGAGGCTATCAGGCGAAGACATCCGCCTGACGAGAAACCAATCGAAAAAGCTCCCGTGCTGCTCGAGCTGGAACAACTGCGGGCTCCATTCCCATCGGACCGGCACACGGGGCGGCACGACCGCGTTGGGATCTTCGCGCGAGCGATAGCGGAGGGGCGAATAGCCGAACTCGGCAAAGTGGAAGCTGATCCAGCCCCCGCGCTCCGCCTGCACGTAGGCGGGCAGATGAACATAGGGGCTACTCTTCGCCCGGGACCCATGGTGGTCGTAGATGAGGTAGAGGAGCTTTGGGCTGCGCGGAAGCTCGCTGACAATCTCGCGGAAGTGCGTCGTGGTGGTCCCAAACTCGCGGTGAGCCTCGGCGGTCACCTCGCTGATCGGCGCAATCGCGATTGCGGTCCAGATGACGAATCCGAGATGGGCCCAGGTCTTTCGGGGAAGATTCGGAAGCAGCGCAGGTACAAAGAAGACAGCCACCGTGAGCTCGCGTGGGTAGACGTACCACCAGGATCCGATTTCCATGGGCATGGTCACGTAAAGAGCCAACGATATCAAAATGACGGCGAGGACCACCCCGTGGGCCCCGAGGACCCAGCTGTTGTTGGGCCAACCTCGAAGGCGAGCAACGGCGATCGCGAAGAGCACGGCGGCCGTGAGCAAAAAGAAAATACCCGTACGGCGAAACGCCCTCGCATCGTCGTCGCTGACGAAGACGTCGAAGAGATACGTCCCGGCCTCGGAGAACCGCCACCAGGCAGGCGGCCAGACCCATTGAATGTCCAAGGAGATTTCGCCTGCGCGCCCGAACCACCAAAAGACGAATAGAACCGTGCCGATGGAAAAAGGGATGATCAGCCCTTTGAGGCTGTCGGCCTGATTGTACATGACGAGCGCGACAATCAACAAAGCTCCGAGTGCAAAAGGGAACCTAAACACGTGGGTGAAGAACAAGCACAGCAAACAAGCGACGAGCCAGACCTGAAGCGTCGGGGACGGGCGATCGACTAGGCGCAATGCCAGGCCGATGCTCATCGCGAAAAGGCCGATCGCACCCAAGAAGCCGACGAAACCCCAGTGCGAGAGCACGCCCCAAACCGGAACGAGCCCCCATAAGCCGAGAAAAGGGGATTTTCGCATCCCCCAGCACAGCACCATCAGCCCGATGGGCATCAACGCCAACAAGAGAGCCGCCGCGAGCTTGGTCGCCGCGACCGGCGAAAGCACGAGCATAAAGAGCGCGGACAAGGCGTACAGGCTCACATAGGGAACCGCGAACGGCTGAAGCACGAACTGCTCTTCGAAGTGCCAGCCCGCGTCGGCGTAGTGTCTAAAGGCGGAAGCCGACGCCGCGTGAAACGGAAAGTCGGTCATCATCGGGTAGTCTGCGATCCAGAACGGAAAACCAACTACGTACACGATGGCCGCGGCTGCACAAACCCACGCCAGCCAAAGTAAGGGCTGCGGGCCAGTGACCCGCTCCACCGGCCTCATGTCGACCCCCCGCATTTCCCTAAAGTAACACGCGGGCGCGCCTAGGCCTTGAGAGCTTCCGCGCCACCGATGATTTCCATCAATTCCTTGGTGATGGCAGCCTGGCGAGCGCGGTTGTACTGCAGGGTCAACCGGTCGATCATGTCGCTCGCGTTGTTGGTGGCGGCGTCCATGGCCGTCATTCGAGCGCCGTGCTCCGATGCAACCGACTCGAGGAGCGAGCGGTAGATTTCGATCTCGACGTACATCGGGAGAAGCCTGTCGAGGAGCGCCTCCTGGCTCGGCTCGTAGATGAAATCGCCGAGTCGGTCGTCCGCTAGATGCAATGGCGTGATGGGCAGGAACGGCTCCACCACCACTTGTTGACTGATCGCGCTTTTGAACTCGTTGTAAACGAGGTAGCACGCATCGAGGTGCAGAGCGGTGTAATCGTCGACGATGTAGCGGCCGATCTCACCAGCCTTCTCGACGCTGAGCTCTTCGAAGACCCCTAGGAAATCGTGGCGGATATTCGCGTTGCGGCGCGTGAAGTAGTCGCGACCCTTGCGACCGATGATGCCGAAGCTAACGTTGCTGCCTTGCGCCTCCAGCTCTTCCCAGCGCTTGTACGCCACCTTGTTGATGTTCGAGTTGAATGCCCCGGCTAGGCCACGGTCGCTGGTGAGAACCACCAACATCACATTCTTCGGATCACGCCGCGCAAGCAGGGGATGCACATCCTCGTCGGCACCCACGCGCGCGGCCACTCCACTCAAGACTTCGTGAGTCTTGAGCGCATACGGGCGAAGGCGCTCGATGTTCTCCTGTGCCTTACGCAACCGAGCCCCGGCGACCAATTTCATCGCGCGAGTGATCTTCTGCGTGCTCTTGACGCTTCCGATGCGCTTTCGAATGTCCTTGAGGTTGGCCACCTGACGCTAGTCTTCCTGTGTGGGCTCGAAGATGCCGCCGAAGACCTGCAGCGCATCGTCGATTTGCTTCTCGAGAGCGTCGTCGATTTTGCCCTTCGTCGCGATATCCTCGAGGATCGAAGGGCGCTCGGCCTTGAGCCAGGAGATGAGCTCCTGCTGGTAGCGGCCAATCGAGTCGGTTGGCAGTGGATCCAAATAGCCGTGCGTGCCGGCAAAAATCGAAATGACCTGCTCCTCGACCGGCCACGGCACGTACTGGCCCTGTTTGAGCACCTCGACCAGTCGCTCACCGCGAGAGAGCTGTTGCTGGGTGGCCTCGTCTAGGTCTGATGCAAACTGTGCAAACGCGGCCATCTCGCGGAACTGTGCAAGCTCGAGACGAAGCGTGCCCGCGACTTGCTTCATCGCCTTGATCTGCGCGTTGCCGCCGACTCGCGAAACCGAGATGCCGACGTTGATCGCAGGCCGAACACCTGAGTAGAACAAATCGGACTCGAGAAAGATCTGCCCATCGGTGATCGAAATGACGTTGGTCGGAATGTATGCTGAAACGTCGCCGGCCTGTGTTTCGATGATGGGAAGCGCAGTGAGAGAGCCCCCAGAATCAGGGAGCTTCTTCGCGACGAAACCATCGCCCTTGTCTTTGGCGGCAGCTTCGGCCTCGTGGCGCGACCCTGGACCCGAAAAGACCTGATTGCCAAGTCGGCTCGGTGCCTGATCGGACTTCACCACGACCCAGTCCTCGGCCATCTTTGCGGCGCGTTCGAGAAGGCGGCTGTGAAGGTAGAAGACGTCGCCCGGATAGGCCTCACGACCGGGAGGACGACGAAGAAGAAGGGAAAGCTGACGATAAGCGACGGCCTGCTTTGAAAGGTCGTCGTAGATGAGGAGCGCATGCTGCCCGTTGTCGCGGAAGTATTCGCCCATCGTGACGCCGGTATAAGGCGCGATGAACTGCAGTGGGGCCGGCTCCGAGGCACCCGCCATGACGACGGTCGTGTACTCCATCGCTCCGAAGGACGAGAGCTTGTCCACGACTTGAGCGACCGTGGATTGTTTCTGACCAATCGCGACGTATACGCAGAAGACGTCTTTGCCCTTCTGGTTGATGATCGTGTCGAGTGCGACAGCGGTCTTACCGGTCTGACGATCCCCGATGATCAGCTCTCGCTGACCACGACCGATGGGGATCATCGAGTCGATCGCTTTGAGGCCGGTCTGAAGCGGTTCGCTCACCGGCTGGCGAGCCACGATGCCCGGGGCCTTGACCTCGACGCGCCGCGTGAGCTTGCTCTCGATGGGACCCTTCCCGTCGACGGGTTGCCCGAGGGCGTTCACGACACGGCCGACGAGGGCCGGGCCGACTGAGACCTCGACGATGCGGCCAGTACGCTTTACCGTATCCCCCTCCTTGATGCCGACATCGGAGCCGAAAATCGCGCAGCCGACGTTGTCCTCCTCGAGGTTGAGCACCATCCCGAAGACGCCGCCGGGGAACTCCAGGAGCTCTCCCGCCATGGCGCTCTCGAGACCGTAAATCCGGGCGATACCGTCGCCGACAGTCAATACGGTGCCCGTCTCGACCACGTCGACCGACTTTTCGTAGGACGCGATCTGCTGCTTGATGATGCTGGAAATCTCTTCGGCGCGAAGCTGCATTTGGAATGCTCCTAATTACGCGGTTACGGCGTTTCGCCGTTCGCAAGCAATGTCTCCCTCAACTCGCTCAGCCGGTTGCTTATGCTCCCATCGAATACGAGGTCACCGATGCGTGTGACCACGCCACCGATCAGTGAGGGATCTTCTTTCCTTACGAGCACGACCCGTTGACCGGTTGCTCGTTGGAGTTTGTCTCGAAGCCGGTTGTAGTACTCATCGTCGAGCGGCTTGGCGCTGATCACTTCAGCGCGAACCCGACCGGTCTCGGCCTCGGAGAGCTCTTCGAAAGCGCTCAAGATATCGGGGAGGTACGGTAGCCTTCTGCGGTCGGCGAGCAGGGCGATGGTGTTGCGGACGAGCTTGGAGGTCCCGAGCTCTTCCATGATCGCGTCGATGGTCGCCCGAAGTGCTGGCTTCGGCACTACGGGATTGCGTATGAGCTCTCGAAGCTCGGAGCTCTCCTTCCAAGCATCGGACATAGCCCCGACGTCACGCACGACTTGGTCGGTTAGATTCTGCTCGCGAGCAAGCTCCAGAAGAGCCTTTGCATAGCGACGTCCGACCGCGCTCATGCGTCACGCTCCTTAACCACATCGTCGAGCCTGGCGAGATACGCCTCGGCAAGCTGCTCCTGGTCGGCATCCGTCGTGCGCTCGCGCAAGAGGTCCTGGGCTGCCGCGACTGCGGCGGTGGCTGCTTGCTCGGTCAGCTCTTTGCGAAGCTGCTTCATCTGTTGCTCGATGAGAAAGTTGGTGTCCTTGCGCATCCGGGCCGCCTTCTCTTCGGCCTGAGCGACGATTCGATCGCGCTCGGCCTCCCCCGCCTTGACCATGTCGGCGCGGATCTGGATCATCTCTTGGTCGAGCTTTTCCAAGCGAGTAGCGGTTGCCATGTGACTCGCTTCGGCTTCTGCGCGAAGCCGTTGGGCTTCGGCGAGCTCCTTTTCGACCTCCGCCCGACGCGCGGCCAAAGCAGGATTGCCTTTGGTTCGAATCGCCCACCCGATGATCAGAAGCAGGACGCCGAAGTTGACGAGGGTTCCTAGGAACTCGGTGTTGAGAACATCGGAAAAGTGAAGCTCGCCATGTGCGTCGTGGCCTTCCTGCTCAGCGGCGACCTCGTGGGCGCTCTCCGCGAACGTAACCGTAGGCGATACGAACCAAAGACCGAGCAGAAGTATCGAGATCGCGCGCATCAGGCGACCTCCCGATCGAGCATCTTCGAGGCGATCTGCTTCGCGAGCACAGAGATGCCTTGATCGAGTTGGCTGCGAAGGCGCGCAGACTCCGTTGCGAGCTTCGCGTCGGCGTCGGCGAGCTGCTTATTCGTTTCGTCGCGGACCCGGTCGAGCAAGGTACGCTCGAGCCTCTTGCCCTCGGCACGAAGCCGGTCCCGTTCCTCGCCGGCCTGAAGTCGAATGCGGCGCATTTCCTCTTCGAATTCCTCGCTCTCGGCGGCAGCCTCGTCTTGAAGACGAAGCGCCTCGAGCTTGGCGCCCTCGATGGCGTTCTCGCGTGCCTCGAACAGAGCGATCATCGGTCGGAAGATCAGCGGACGAAACACGAGAAACGCCACGGCGAAGATCCCGAGTTGAATCCAGATCGTACCGTCGAGGTCGATGATGGAGCCCTCGGAGAGTAGGGCTGTGAAAAGCACGGTCATCGCAGCGGTATCCCTGAGCGGCCGAAGCGGCGTCCCATTAGGCGCCTGGGGCCGAATCGCACGTCCGACAAGGAGAAATCCCTAGCGGCGCGCTTTGGTAGCACGGGCCCGAACCCAGTCAAGGACGTCGAAGTCGGGCTTGAGCTGCGAGCTCAGGTGGAACCTTGGGGCGCCTGCGCGACCCGGGAACGGAGGGCCCGAAGCGTGCGTCCGGCGGCTCGCTCGTTCTCTCGACTGAAGATCGAGGACGGCAGGGGGATGTCCGGATCGACATAGATCTTGAACCCCACCCGGGTTCGGGCACCGCCATCGATCGGCGTCAGCTCCCACCGCGCGTTGAATGCGTCGATATTGCCCTCCAGCAAACTCGCCTCGATGACGCGTCCCGGGTCCGACTCGGCCCGTTCGGCGATGTTGAGCTGGCCCCAGAGCGTGAAGGCACCCTTGGCGATGCTGACCTCCATGTAGACCCGCGCTCGGGTTCCGCGCTGAGCGAGAACCCTAGACCTAGTGAAATTCGGCATGAATTGAACGTAGTTTGCATAATCGAGGACGATCGGGAGGACCTCATCGATCGGCTGATCCAGCTCGACGACCGCCTGACCCCAAGCGATGCTCGACCCCTCCTCGGCGATCTGCGCGGTGAGAACCGCGTCCGCCTCCTCGGCGCGGACATCGGTCGCGGTGGTGCTCGCGATCCAACCGATTGTCAAAGCTCCAATGAAGAATGTCTTGCTCATGCCTATTGTCTCTCTTGCCCCAGCAGTACGGGACGACCCGGGTGACGTTACGTCACCCAGGCGAGACCCCTCAAAAAGAAAGGTAGCATTCATGGATACCTTTACCGACATATTGGCGTAGAAAAATGCGTCTCAGGCGGAACAGTTGCTAGATTGAACGCGGATGTTCCAGATGGACCAAGCCTATTTTTTCGCAGCGATTCTAACGGTAACCGCGATCGCCAACGGCGCGCAGGCCCAACAACCGAAAGTCGTGGTGCTGAGCTTCACCGGAGCCGGGGGCTCGACTGCACGCGTGCAGGTGGTCCGGGCGCTCAAGGGGCAAGCCGACTTTGCAACGAAAAGCGATGCCGACCGCGTCATCGACGATCGCGGGTTGCGCCTCGAAACGGCAGGGGGCCGTGCAGAGCTGACCGACGCTCTCGACGTCGACTATATCTTCTGGGGCCGCGTGAAAGGCAAAGGCAGCAGCGCCCGCACCGAGATTCGGGTGGCAGGCCGATCGGGCGAGACACTCACTGGTTACGAGGCAGGAGCTCCGGGCACCTCCAAAGGCAATCGGTTGATTCAAGAAGCGGCTCGTACGGCTCTTGCCGAAGTGTTGGAGCTCGCGCCGCCAGGGAAGCGGAAACGCAAAGAGACCGCCGTAGTTGTGACGGCTGAAGCTTCGGTGCCGACAGGGGCGGCGGCAGCAACCACCTCGACCGCCCCCGCGCCACCGAAGACCAAGCCGCGCCAAGACAGCAAGGCGGACGCCAAGAAGCAATCCAAAAAGAAGAAGAACAAGGAGACCGATGGGGCAACGAAGCTACCGGTCTTCGAGATTTTCGTCGGGGGTGGTCCGCGGCTCCGCAACATCGACTTCAACGTCGGCGACGGGTCGGGCGGAACCGAAAACAGAAACTTCGACTCAGGCGCGTACGCGGACGTGGGCGGCTATTTTCTCGTGCGTCCCCTCGGAAGATCCGACAACCCGGCCCTTCAAGGCATCGTCATTCAGGGCGATGGTGGCGTCGGCTTCGGTCTCAATGCGCAGCCGCAAGGCACCGGAATCACCAACAACGTCACCACCTGGAGGGCTCTCGGTCAGGTGGGCTACCTCTACCCGCTCATCAAGGGCCTGCAGGTCGGCGGGCTGGTGGGCGCCGGCGTGGATACCTTCGATATCGATGTGAACTCCGTGTTGCCGTCGATCCAGTACATCTACGTTCGAGTAGGAGCGGCCCTCTCTTATATGGTCTTCAAAGACTTTCTCGGGTTTCGAGTGGATGGAGGCTTTCGGAAGCCCTTTTCATTCGGGGATCTCGAAGCAGCCTTCGGCAACAACAGCTCGGCGATCGGCTTTGACGCGACCGCCATGGTGGGAGGGAAGCTCGACATCGGATTCACCTACGGCTTCCGCTTCATCTGGGAGTACTACAAGCTGGACTTCAGCGGGGCGACCGACCCACAGCAGCCCTCTTTCAGCGGTGGTCCCGGCAGCGGTACCGACAGTGCGATGACCTATCAGTTCTTGGTCGGCTGGTCCCTGTAAGCAGGGTCCGCGCCGCTGTCTAGGGGGTGGACCTCACCCATGACACATGAGCCGTCGAAGACCGCACCTTTGTCGATGAAAAGGGCGGGCGTGTGGATATCGCCTTGCACTCGTCCGGGGGCGTGAAGCTCGACGAGCTCCGAAGCGTAGATCTCGGCCTGCACCGTGCCTCCGAGTACGATCAGGGTGCTGACGCGAACGGTCCCGCGGACCCTGGCGCCCTCCCCGACCACCAGAACGCCCTCGCTCAAGACCTGGCCTTCGAAATCGCCGTCGATCCGTACTCGCCCATCGAAGAACAGCTTGCCCTCGTAGCGGGTTCCTGCCCCGAGAAGTGCGTGAATGACGGTGTCGTCGTGTTGCATCGAGGCTCGGAGCGTAGAAAGCGCGGCCGAAGGGGTCAATCGTCGTCGCCGCAAGTACTTGCCTGACATGATTGTGACCCTAGCTACGCGGCATCGTTGACCGCCCCGAGGGCCCGTGCTACGTCGCGCCCGCTTTGGGCGGGACAACCCGCCGGCCGACACACTTTCAGAAAACCGGAAAGAACATGGCAGAGCTTCAGAACGGGCAAGTCACTCAAGTTATTGGTCCAGTCGTGGACGTTTCGTTCCCTCGGGGGAGCCTCCCGGCGATTCTCACCGCACTTCAGGTCAGCAACCCCGCCATCGACGACAAGCAGTGGAACCTCACCCTCGAGGTTGCCCAACACCTCGGTGAGAGCACCGTGCGCGCCGTCGCAATGGACTCGACCGACGGCCTGGTCCGCGGCATGAAGGTCAAGAACACCGCCGCACCGATCTCGATGCCGGTCGGCAAGGAATGCCTGGGCCGCATCCTAAACGTTATTGGCGCACCGGTGGACGAGCTCGGCCCCGTCAACGCAACCAAGTTTTCGCCGATCCACAAAGAAGCCCCGGCCTTCGTCGATCAGAGCACCGAGGTTGAGATTTTCGAAACCGGCATCAAGGTCATCGACCTTCTCGCTCCGTACCGGAAGGGCGGCAAAATCGGCCTTTTCGGCGGCGCGGGTGTCGGCAAGACGGTTCTCATCATGGAGCTCATCAACAACGTCGCGAAGGCACACGGTGGTGTCTCCTGCTTCGCGGGCGTCGGCGAGCGTACCCGCGAGGGCAACGACCTACTTCTCGAGATGAGCGAGTCGAAGCTCGAGACGGGCGAGACGGTTCTTTCGAAGACCGCGCTCGTGTATGGCCAGATGAACGAGCCGCCCGGGGCGCGCGCGCGAGTCGCGTTGAGTGCGCTGACCGTGGCCGAGCACTTCCGGGACGAAGAAGGCCAAGACGTTCTTCTCTTCATCGACAACATCTTCCGCTTCACGCAAGCGGGTTCCGAGGTTTCGGCGCTCCTCGGTCGCATTCCCTCGGCCGTCGGTTATCAGCCGACCCTCGCCACGGAGATGGGTGAGCTTCAGGAACGCATCACATCGACCACCAAGGGCTCGATCACCTCGGTGCAAGCGATTTACGTTCCTGCCGACGACTTGACCGACCCCGCGCCGGCAACGACCTTCGCCCACTTGGATGCGACGACCGTGTTGTCGCGCTCGATCGCAGAGCTCGGTATCTACCCCGCCGTGGACCCGCTCGACTCGACCTCGACGATGCTCGATCCGGGCGTCCTCGGCGAGCGCCATTATCTGGTCGCGCGCGGCGTGCAGGAGACTTTGCAGAAGTACAAGGACCTCCAAGACATCATCGCGATTCTCGGCATGGACGAGCTCAGCGAAGACGACCGCGTCGTGGTCGACCGCGCGCGTAAGATTCAGCGCTTCCTTTCGCAGCCGTTCTTCGTCGCCGAACAGTTCACAGGCCTCAAGGGAGCCTACGTTCCGCTCGAGGACAGCGTTGCGGGCTTCGAGGAGATCCTCGACGGCAAGCTCGACGACGTGCCCGAGCAGGACTTTTACCTCAAGGGCAACATCGAAGAGGTCAAGGAAGCGTTCGCGAAGCGCTCCAAGGGCTGATTCATGGTGAGCACCGAACAGCTCCAACTCGACGTGGTCACCCCGACGGGTTCGGTGCTTTCGGTGAAGGTCGACTCGGTTCAGGCGCCGAGCGTCGAGGGCGAGTTTGGCGTGCTCCCAAACCATCTTCCCCTGTTGGCAGCTTTGAAATGCGGCCTGCTCGTTTGGGAAGTCGACGGCAAGCGCAAAGTTGCGGCCATCGGCCCAGGCTTCGTGGAGGGCGGACCCGACAAAGTGCTTTTGCTAACCGACCTTTACGCCAGCCCCGAAGAGATCAAACCTGAGAGGGTGCGCCAAGAGCTCGCGAAAGCCGAAGAGGCGCTCCGACAATTCGACGAGCTTTACGAAGGCCCAGAATACACCGAGCTTCAACGCGATGTCGATTGGGCGATCGCCCGGCTCGACGCGTACTCCGCTGCGCGTGCGGTCTAGTCTTCCGCCGACCACGCTTCGAGCGCGGCTTTCGCCGCGGCCTGCTCTGCATCGAGCTTCGAGCGGCCCTCTCCGAGCGCGACGCGGCTACCCTTGAGCTCAAGTGCGATCACGAATTCTCGCGCGTGGTCGGGGCCTTCGCTTCGAACCAACTCGTAGCTCGGCGTATCGCCAAGCCGCGCTTGCGCCCATTCCTGTGCACGCGACTTGAAATCGCGGTGCCCCGGCTCACCCACATGAAGCCACGGCTCGAAGATCCGGCGGGTCACTTCGACTGCGGCATCGACCCCTGCGTCCTTGTATATCGCCCCGATGCACGCTTCGAGAGCGCTCGATAAAAGCCTTGGCTTTTCGCGGCCCCCTGACTTTTCCTCGCCCTTCCCCAGGCGCATGGCGGGCCCCAATCTGACGCTGTCGGCGATCGCAGCAAGCCCTTTTTCGCTGACCAAGTCTGCCCGCCGCTGGGTGAGCTCTCCTTCGGCTACTTCCGGAAACTGCTCGCTCAGAAGGGAGGCAACCACGAGCCCCACCACCGCATCACCAAGAAACTCCAGACGCTCGTTGTCGTTGGGCGCGAGATCAGGTCGTTCGTTCTTAAAGGAACGGTGCGTCAGCGCGTCGCGTAGCAAGCTTTGATCCGCGAACTCGTAGCCAAGCGCATCACAGAGCTCCAACGCCGCCGGATCGAGCAGCTGTTCCTGGTGGGACATCCTGGAAACGGTACCAGCTGCCGGGTCGTGAAGCCATCATCGGCCCGGTGCCGTGCTATACGAGCCCCGTGGAGTTTCCGCCCGAGGAGTTGGAGACCGCGAGACTTCGGCTTCGACGCCCCAGGATCGAGGACTCAGAAGCCGCATTCGACTCGTACACCAGCGACGAAAACATCACGCGCTATCTCACGTGGTCCGCCCACACCACCGTGGCACAAACGCGCGAGTATTTTCAGCAGACCATCGACGCTTGGGACCTTCGAATGGGGCATCGGGTCTGGCTTATCGAGCGAAAACACGATCGCGTGTTGACTGGCACGATCGGCTGCACGGTGCACTTCCATCGTGTCGAAGTCGGCTTTGCCCTTGGCAGTCGTTTTTGGGGTCTCGGGTACATGCCCGAAGCGCTTCAGCGGGTCTGCGAGGCGGCGTTCGAGGACCCTCGAATCTATCGGGTCCAGGCACTGTGCGACGAAGAAAATCGGCGTTCTTCGCGGGTGATGGAGAAAGTCGGGATGGAGCTCGAGGGAACACTGAAAGGGTATGGCTCCCATCCGAACCGGTCGGATACCCCGCGCGATTGTTTGATGTACGCCAGGATTCGCGGCGATTGAATCGAGGATCGAAGCCGCTACACTCGCCCGTCCCATGCGCCTCTTGACCACCGTAACGAAAGGCGAGGAAGCCAAGACGCTTGCCGATGCACTCTACGCGGACGGCGTACCCACGACGGTTAAAGAGACGCGCGACGGACAGTACGCGATCTGGGTACAGGACGAAGACCGGATGGAACAGGCGCGCGCATTCCTGAGCGGCTTTGATCCCGAATCGGCACACTTCGAGGAGATGGCAAAGCAAGCGCGTGCACAACGCCGCCACGCAACCAAGGCCGACGAGAAGCTCAGAGCGCGAACCAACAAGATCCGAAGTCAGATCGAGGCACGCCAGAACATGCGCATCGGTCCGGTGACGGCAGTCTTGATGGCGATTTGCGTGCTCGTGTTCATCTACACGGGCATGGGCGAGAAAACGCAGGCGGTCGCGCTTTTTACGTTCACACCTTTGGAGTTCGTGAAGGGGCGAGTGTATCCCGGTGATGTCAGCGCGATTTGGCAGGGGCAGCCGTGGCGGCTTCTCACGCCGATGTTTCTGCACTTCGGGTTCCTACACATCTTGTTCAACCTCTGGTGGCTCAAAGATCTCGGCACGGCGATCGAGCGCGTGTTTTCGTCGCGCTACCTGCTGACGCTCGTTCTTTGCATCGCGCTGTTCTCGCACATGCTCGAGTACGCGATATCAGGTCCGCGTGTATTCGGCGGCATGTCCGGCGTGGTGTACGGGCTCTTCGCGTTTATCTGGATTCGCGGCCGCCTCGACCTCAGCTTTCCGTACCGCATCCCGCAACAATTGGTCACGTTCATGCTGATCTGGCTCGCGCTCGGATTCACGGGCTGGGTCGGCCCCATCGCGAACTGGGTCCACTCGGGCGGATTGATCGTAGGCGCAGCGTGGGGCGTGATCTCCTCGGGCTACCTACAACGCAAACTCGGACGCTAGCATCAGTGCCAATGCCAGCGCCTACTGTGCCGGCAGCAACGGCATCAGCTTGGCGTACGTGCGGTCTCGGTCCGCGTAGATGTCGTCGAGGATCGCCTGTAGCGTCTGACGTCCTTGACTCTCGAGCACACGCTCGTTGTGTTCGATCACCGAGGCTGCCACCGTCTTGACGGGGCGCTCCGCCTGGAGATCCCTTAGGCTCACCGTGAAAATGTCCTTGTAGTGGGGCGGGTCTTGGGCTCTGACTTCTTCGAGCCGGCAGCGTCGGATCAGCTGCACGGTAGGGTCGGGAGTCTGACGGAAAAAACGAACGGAACCTGCGACTTCGTTCACGCCCGGGTGAAAGGGAGCGGAAAGGAAGCGGTCCTCGACGAGCGCAGCCAGCGACGACGCCCATCGTGCCAAGGCTTCGGGCCCGTCCTCGAACCTCGGTGCGATGACGAAGCAGACGTCGACGGATTCGTCGGTGTCCCAGTGTTCGAGCACGGGCGCGAGCGCGTTTGGAAGACAGGGCGTGTCCAGCACCACGTGCGTGCGTGTACGATTCCCGTCGCGGGCTTGCCTAGCCCAAGGACAAAGCGCAAACCGTTCGATGATCTCGATCTGATAGCGATCGTGAAGACGAATGGCTTCGCGAGCCAGGCGCTCGCGTGGGCTCACCGGACTCAAGCGGCCTCTCGGGCCCCGCGCTGCGCCAAGTACTCTTGGAGGTGCGGTACGATGGACATTTCGAGCGCTTTGGCCGGCGGCAGAAACTCTGCGCGCACTACCTCGCGTTCGTCTACCCGAACGTTCGGTGCAGCATCGACTTCGAGCTCGTAGATATCGAGTGTGTCCTGTCGATTCTCGAACAAGTGAGTCCCGTGGTAAGCGTGTACGAGGCGCTTGGGTTGGACATTGATGCCGACTTCCTCGCGAAGCTCGCGCGCCGCCGTGGTGCGGCGATCTTCGCGGGGCCTGACGTAGCCGCCGGGCAGCGTCATCTGTGCCCGATACGAGTTCTGCACCAGAAGAACCCGCCCCTCGTACCAGACCGCAACCAACGCGCCTGTCGTCTCTGGTCTACGAATGAACCAAAGAAGACGTAACCCCCAGTGCGCAACCCGATACACCGCCCGTATCAAGGCGTTGATCATGCCCCGAGTTTACCAAAATCGTCGGGGACAGAGAAACCCCAACGTTCGACGACCTCAAACCGAGGCGCCGGCCTTGGCCCAGCCCCCGAGCCGATAGGCCCAGATTCCTAAGCACATCCTCACAAAAAAGGAGATTGGGAGGGCGACCCAGATCCCGAAGGCGCCCCACCCCACGACGAAGCCGAGGAACCAACTGAGGGGCACCTGGACCACTAGGGTCCCGACGACGTTGATCAGGAGGCTCGTGTTGGTGGCTCCAGCGCCGCGGAGCATCCCGACGAGCGCGATGTGCACTCCGACGATAGGCATCCCCCACCCGAGGATCCGCATCCAGGTCACCGCGTAACGACCGAGCTCGGTGGTGGGGTCGACATCGAAGATTGCAATGATCGGCTCGGCACCGACGATGATTGTGAGCCCGATGGTCGTCATGATGATCGTCGAAAGGATCACCCCGGCCCGAACGACATGGCGAGCCTCTGGGATGTTGCTCGCTCCGAGCGCATTGCCGACCATCGCGCCCGTAGCCTGCGACACGCCAAGCCCAGGAACGAATGCCAACGATTGGATGCGCAGACCGATCCCGTGCGCGGCCACGGTGACCTGTGCGACCCGCGCCAACATTCCCACAATCGACAAGAAAGCCACGTTCAGGATCACCATGTCCAATGCGGCAGGCGCGCCCACGCGGAACAAGTCGTTTGCGAGCGGGCGGTCGATTCGAGCGGGCCCGAGGAATGCACGCATGCCCGGCACGACGTCGCGCCGAAGAATCAGAACCATCATCGCGACGGCCGCGGCTTGGGCGATGACCGTTCCCCACGCTGCGCCTTTGACCCCCAAGGCGGGGAGGCCGAGGCGCCCCAGAATCAATCCATAGTTGAGAACGATGTTGAGCAGGTTGCTCACGACAGCGATAGCCAACGGCACCATCGTGTTTCCGACGGCACGTAGAGCCGCCGCAAAGAGCATGTTCAGATAGTAGAAGACGGTGAATGTGAAGAGCGGTCGAAGGTAGCCAACGCCCAAATCCCGCACCTCGGTGTCGGCACCGAGCCACTCCATCGCCACGCTCGCGCCGAGATTGCCGACCACTGCCACTACGATCGACACCAAGTACGTAAGCAAGATGCTCTGGTGGAGCACGTGGTTGATGCGATCCGTTTCGCCCGCGCCGTGCGCGCGTGCAACGAAGGCGACCGTTCCGACGGTGAGCCCCAACATCGCCACCATCAGCAAGAAGATCAGCTGACTCGCAAAACCAAGGGCGGTGAGCGCCTCCTCGGCATCGACCAAGCGACCGCACATGGCGGTGTCGACCGCGAGCGTGATCACGCTCAGCACGTTCAATCCGACGATGGGCATCGCCAGATCGAAAAGACGTCGGAAGATGGTGCGATCGACGCCGAACGGTGGACCGGCATGCGCCTTCATTTATGGCGGTGGAGGGTGTATCGCGAGAGGTGAGCGCGCCAGTGCTTTAAGGTTGCAGTCGTGCGAGTCCCCTACCGTCGGACGAAATGGTAGGCTGCGCAGAGATGTCGGGTGAGCCTCGAGAGTTCGGATCCTACCGCCTCGTCCGCCGTCTCGGCGTCGGCGGCATGGCAGAAACGTTCGAGGCGGCGCGTGCAGGCACCGGCGGGTTCGAGCAGAGGGTTTGCCTGAAACGCGTGCTGCCGGCGTACAGCCATGATCCAGAGTTCATCGGTCGCTTCCACAGAGAAGCAAAGCTTGCCGCTCAACTTCGGCATGGCAACATCGTGGGCGTCACGGACTTTGGTGAAGTCGAAGGCGTCAGCTACATGGCGCTCGAGCTCGTCGATGGTGTGGATCTCAGGTCGCTCTTGAGGTCGTTGGCAGACGAGAAGCTGCCCCCGGAAATGGTAGTGTTAATCGGCCTCGACCTCGCCTATGCGCTGGAGCACGCCCACCAAAGCATCATCCACCGTGATGTTTCGCCTGCGAACGTGTTGATCAGCCGGGCCGGCGAGACCAAGCTCGCGGACTTCGGGATCGCCAAAGCGATCGAGAGCGCCGCCGCTACCGCGAGTAAGATCGTGCAAGGCAAGATCCCCTACATGTCTCCTGAACAGATGCGCGGCGAGGCGGTCGATGCACGCTCGGATCTGTTTTCGCTTGGCGTGGTGCTGTTCGAAGCCGTCGCCGGTGTTCGCCCGTTCGACGGAGCTCACGATGTCGAGACCATGCAACGCATCGTCGAAGGGCAGCGGAGATCTCTTAGCGAGACCGCACCGGACCTGCCCATCGAGTTGCAGGCAGTCATCGACGGTCTGATCGCGACCGACCCCGAGGACCGCACACCGAGCGCGTCGCGACTCGTCGAGGAGCTCGCCGTTCTAGCGCCGACCCCGCAGGTTCGACGAGAGCTCGCATCGATGGTCGAGACGCAACGCGGTGGCCCGAGCACGAGGATGCACGTGCGGGCACGGGGTGAAGATCCGGACACGGAGCTGAGCCGTGCTCAAGAGCTTCCGTCCCCGGCCGGTTTCGACGAAAATCCGAACAAGGGGACCCGCCGCGGGCTTCGAGCCGCGCTTGCTCTACTGACTGTGATCGCCTTGGCCGCCGGCATCGCCGCCACCGAGTCGTTCGGTCTATTTGGCTCTTCAGGAATCCATCAACCGGCCGCGAACGCTCCCGACACGGTCGCACCCACCACTCCGACGGACCCCGTTGAGGTCGCCGCGCGCGCTGCGATACGGATCGAAGACAGCGCACCCACAACTTCGAAAGACGAAGATACTGTTGATCCCGTGCCGCCTGTCGCCGTCCCGAGCCGTGGTTGGATTCACGTAGTCGTGCAACCGTGGGGCAATGTTTGGATCGATGGTGTCTGGATGGGGCGCGCTCCCGTGAAGGCGCGAGTGGCCAAAGGCCGCCACACCGTCGAAGTGGGACGCGATCTTCCGTCCAAGAAGCAGGTAGTCAAAGTCGAGGCTGGTGCGCGAAAAGAGCTCGAGATCAGCCTCTCCGATTGATCGCTATTCGACGACGATCGCGCCGCAGGGGAACACGGCGGTAAACGTAGCGGCACCGCTCTTAAACGTGTCGCACGCGCTGCCAACCAGCTCGATGATGTCGTCGGCTCCCGGCTTGACGCGCCAATCGCTCGGGCAGCTCAGAGGAGTGCCGTTGAGCCGAACATCGCTTGCGGGATCATTGCAGGCCTTCTCTTTGTCGTCGAACGGCTTGTCGATCTGCACCTCACACGAGATGCTGTCGCCGATGATCTGGTTGAAAGCGTCTTCCAGTTCTTGAGGGTTGTTGCCGACCCAGAACGGCGCATTGCCCTCCGAGCCGTCTTCCGCGAGCCCGATGCCGACGTTCGCCATGTCTTGAAGGTGCGGCGCGCCAACCTGGTCACCTACGCTCAAGATGAAAACATCGATGCCGGCGGCATGCGCTGCCGTAGCGGCCGCCACCGACTCCGACTGACCGTTTTGCGGGTTCGGAACTGCGCAAGTGTCCGGCTCACCATCCGTGGCCAACACAACGATCGTCGGTCCCTCCGCGGGCGGCGGACTAGCTTGAATGCTGCTCACCAGCGCATCCAGACTCTCGCCGGTCGGCGTTTCGCCGCCATCAGCAGTCGGGTACGTTGGGCTGTAGACCATTGAATCGCCGATCGTGCTCGAGTTGTTCAACGCGAAGTCGACCTGCGTCGGCAGCCGAGGACAGGGAGGATTGGCGTTTCCATCATCGGAAGTGTATGTGGTCAAACCGAACCGAACGATCGAATCGAGTGAGCTGACAATGCCGGTAATCGCGCCGTGTGCCGCCTCCCAGCGGTTCTGGCCGCCGAAACCCGCGGTCATGGAACCGCTCTGGTCGACGAGGAACATGACGTTCGGAATGCTTCGGGTAGGAGTGACCTGCACGGACTGACAACCGGTGCTTCCGCCGGTGCCGCCGCTGCCGCCCGTTCCCGTGAAGACAGGGATGCAACGCCCCCGGGAGTTGCAGTCGTAATCCTGACCGCAACCTTGTTCCGCTGTGCATTGAGCACTGCAGACGCCGTTGAAACAATACGTTCCGAGCTCACACTCGGAGTCGCTTCCACTCGGGCAGGGCGAATCGCAGCCGGGCGGCGGTGTTACGAAGTCCTCGCACGCAAGGGGCTTCCCGCCATTGAACGGGTTCCCAGTACCACCACCTCCACAAGCGCTGATCCCAAACGCCCCCACCGCAACGAGCACAATCGAAAGCCAACGATGCATTACAAACTCCCCAGAGGATTCAAAAAAGCCAACTATGTCAACATTCTACACCCAGTGTGTACAGTCCGCAAATCAACATGCTCGGCTTTCCTGACGAATTAGCTTTTGCTTTCGTGTGTTTACAAAATTACGCTCGACTCCCCATAGCCCTATGGTCTCGCGACGGACCGGAAACGGGAAAAAACTCACGAGATCTTGCCGCCTAGCGCCGACGGCGACTTGCCGACCAGTAGTCGGAGTCTTTTTGCAATGAGGAAAGCGGTCCGAAACCTTCCGGAAACAACCGCAGGCCAGAGATGGTATCTGGCCATTTGCCCAGCCCGCGCACCGCAGCCGGGCGAGCGACGAGGCCACATGATACAACGCGCACCTGCTCCCGTCTCGCCTCGCAAAGGAATCGTCTCATGGACGCCAAAGATGTTCTGGATCTAGCCAACAAGAACAACGTCGTCATGGTGGACCTCCGGTTCACCGACTGGCCGGGGATGTGGCAGCACTTCTCCGTTCCGATCTCGGAGCTTGACGAGAAGGCCCTGCAACAAGGCTTCGGTTTCGACGGATCATCGATCCGCGGATGGCAGTCGATCGAGGTGAGCGACATGCTAGTAGTTCCGGACGCGGACACCGCACTCATCGACCCGTTCTGTGAAGCGCCGACGCTCTCAATGATCTGCGACATCGTCGATCCACTTACGCGGGAGCGCTACAGCCGGGACCCTCGGTGGATAGCCACGAAGGCCGCCAATTACGTGAAGAGCTCGGGCGTTGGCGACACGATTTACTTCGGCCCGGAGGCGGAGTTTTTCATCTTCAACTCCGCGCGCTTCGATACGCGGGAGAACTGTGGCTACTATTACGTCGATTCAGATGAGGCCAAGTGGAACTCGGGCGCCGAAACAAACATCGACGGAAGTCCGAACCTCGCTTACAAGCCACGATACAAGGAAGGCTACTTCCCGGTTCCGCCGAGCGACAGCCAGCAAGACATCCGGACAGAAATGGTCCTCGAAATGGAAAAGCTGGGAATTAGGGTCGAGGCGCAACACCACGAGGTAGCGACCGCCGGCCAAGCGGAGATCGACATGCGATTCGCGCCGATCGTGAAGATGGCGGACCAGCTGATGCTCTATAAGTACGTCATCAAGAATGTGGCCCGTCGTCATGGCTTGACGGTCACCTTCATGCCTAAGCCGCTCTTCAACGACAATGGCTCCGGCATGCACTGTCATCAATCGATCTGGAAGGGAGAGAAACCGACCTTCGCGGGTGACGGCTATGCCGGCCTGTCAGATACCGCGCTCCATTACATCGGGGGCATCATCCAGCACTCCAAAGCCATCGCCGCCTTTACCAACCCGACGACCAACTCGTACCGACGGCTCGTTCCGGGCTTCGAGGCCCCCGTGTACGTCGCTTACTCAGCGCGAAATCGCTCCGCGGCGTGTCGCATCCCGACATACTCGGATGACCCGAGGGCAAAGCGAGTCGAAGTCCGTTTCCCCGATCCTTCGTGCAACCCCTACTTGGCCTTCACGGCAATGACGATGGCGGGCATCGACGGGATCGAGAACAAGATCGACCCGGGTGAGCCGCTCGAGAAGAACACCTACGCATTGAGCGGTGCCGAGCAGTCCGAGCTCAAGGTCATGCCCGCCAGCCTCGGGGAAGCGCTCGACGCCTTGGAAGCCGACAAGGGCTTCTTGCTCAAGGGCGACGTGATGACCGAAGATGCGGTGCAGACCTGGATCGACTACAAGCGCGAAAACGAGATCGCGCCGGTCGCATTGCGACCCCACCCACACGAATTCGAACTCTATTTCGATCTCTGAGCGGCGTCGACCGAGAATAGTCCTTCAGCGAAGGAAGTCGGCAACCGAGGGTTTCACGGCGCTCAGGTAGACCGCCGAGCGAGTTTGCTGAAGCGTTTGCGACAACAACATAGGAGTAACGATGAGCATTATACAGGCTGAATACATCTGGATCGACGGCACGGAGCCGACGCCGCTTCTTCGCTCGAAGACCAAAATGCTCGCGGCGGGACTGTTGGATAAGGTCCTCGGCACGATCGCGGGAGTTGCCGAGCTTCCGAAGTGGGGCTTCGATGGATCGAGCACGAACCAGGCGACGGGCGACGACTCAGACTGCCAGTTGTACCCCGTATTCGCGGTGCGCGATCCCCTTCGAGGCGGCGACAATCTTCTCGTGCTTTGCGAAGTGTACAAGCACGACGGCAGCCCGCACGAGACGAACACGCGTCGTGCGACTGTGGAAGCTGCGGACAAGCACAAAAACCTCGATGCTTGGTATGGCTTCGAGCAGGAGTACACGATGATGAAGGATGGCTATCCGCTCGGTTTTCCCGAGGGCGGTTATCCCGGCCCCCAAGGCCCGTACTATTGCGGCGTTGGCGCCCAGTACGTCTTCGGACGCGAGATCGTCGAAGAGCACATGGTCGCCTGCATCAAAGCGGGGCTGAAGATCTCGGGGATCAACGCCGAGGTCATGCCGGGCCAATGGGAGTTCCAGATCGGGCCGGCTGGTGTAGTCGAATCCGGTGACCACATGTACATGGCGCGCTACCTCCTCGGTCGGATCGCCGAGACGTACGGCGTGGACATCTCGTACGACGCCAAGCCCGCGAAGGGCGACTGGAACGGCGCGGGTTGCCACACCAACTTCAGCACCAAGGCCATGCGCGAAGATGGGGGTTTGAAGGTCATCCACGAGTACTGCGAGCGACTCGGTCAGCCGGAGCGCATCGCGCTTCACCTCGAACACTATGGCGCCGGGCTCAAGGACCGCCTCACTGGCGCCCACGAGACGGCCTCGTGGCAAGAGTTCAAGTACGGCGTGTCGGACCGCGGTGCTTCGATCCGTATCCCGATGGCCACCGACCTCGATGGCAAAGGCTACCTCGAAGATCGTCGTCCCTGTGCGAACATCGATCCGTACACGGTGGCACGTCTTCTCGTCGAGGCTGCGGCCTGACGTCGCCGAATGCAGAACGGCACCGCGTTCCTCGGAGCGCGGTGTTTTTCGTTAAACCGTGAGAACCGCCGCACCACGGATCCCGTCGTGGGCAAGTCGGCGTAAAGCTTCGTTCGCCTCTTCGAGCGGAAAGACCTCCGTATGGCTCCGGACCGGCACTGCGGCCGCTTCCTCGAGAAAGGCGAGCCCGTCCTCGCGGGTGTTGTTGGCGACGCTGCGCACGACACGCTCCCCGTAGAGTAACTCGTAAAGAAACGACGGGATCGGGCTCATCTGGATGCCCCCAAGAACCAAGGTGCCACCTTTGCTTAGATGAGAGAGCGCCGGAGGAATGACCTCCCCGGCGGGGGCGAAAATGATCCCAGCGTCGAGAAAAACGGGTGGCTTCTCCATGGTCCCCCCAGTCCAGGTCGCACCGAGCTCCTCAGCCAACGCACGGTGCTTGTCTCGATCGCGCGTGCATACGTAGACGTCGGCGCCCCGCGCCCGAGCGATCTGGATGGCGACATGGCCTGCTGCGCCAAAACCGTAGAGGCCGAGACGCGCGCCCGACCAGTCCTCGATACCGGTCATTCGCAGACATCGGTAACCGATGATTCCCGCGCAAAGAAGTGGTGCAGCCTGGAGATCAGAAAACCCTTCCGGAAGCGGATAAGTGAAGCTCGCGGGAGCGACTACGTATTCCGCGAAGCCACCATCGACGGTCCAACCGGTAAAATCGGGAGCGTCGCAGAGGTTCTCGCGCCCGGAGTGGCAAAACGCGCAAGAGCCGCACGTCCGGTGCAACCACGCGACACCCACCCGCTGACCGATGGTACGGTCGATGACGTTCGCGCCGATCGCGTCGACGATGCCGACCACTTGATGCCCTGGGACCACCGGCGATCGACGCAACTCGAGATCGCCTTCGCAGACGTGTAGATCGGTCCGGCAAACGCCACACGCACGTACCTCGATTCTCACCTCGTCGTCGGCGGGCTCGGGCACGGGAACCTCGCCGAGGCGTAAGGGGCCCGTGTCGATGGGGGACGGTCGATCGAGAACCATGGCTCGCATGGCGATGACCGTACCGCACCTATTGACTTGTTCAAAAGTGGCCAGGTTGGCCGAGTGTGTGGGAACAAGGCAGACCATGACTCGATATCACGCCGCATTTGCGCTCTTGCTCACGCTCGGCTGCCATCGTGGGGGGGCGCCCAGCACGCCCCAACCGGCGCTCGATGACGAACCGCAGGTGCCGGGTACCTCATTGCACGATGGTACAGAGGTGAGCTCCCGAGAACCCGACACGAAGGAGTTTTCCGCGCCCAGTCTTCGAGTCTTCGACAAGAGTCCGATCGTCGGTGCCCCGCCGCGCATTAGAATCGTTCGTCCGAAGAATCAGGCGCTCGTTGCCCGTGGACCCGTCATGATGAGACTGGAGGTCACCCGATGGAAACTCGCTCCGGCTCCTGGCAACCACGTCCACGTAAAGATCGACGACGGCAAGGAGTTCGCGGTGCGCGATGTCTCTAAACCGTTCGCCCTCGACGAGCGCTACGAGCAGGAGACGGGTGAGCCTCTGGGCGAGGGGACTCATGTCCTACGGGTTTTCTTGAGCAGGCCGAACCACGAGTCGGTAAAACTTCCCTCGGCGTTCGACAGCGTCGTCTTTCACTATCGCTCCCGAACTGCGGGTGCGTCTTTCGACCGCAATCAGCCGATCCTGACCTATAGCCGACCCCAGGGCTGTGCTTCTGATCCAGATAGGCTGCTCGATTTCGTCGTCGCCAATATCAACGGGTTGTCTCGAAAGGGATACAGGGTCCAATACGTGATCGACGGAGTGCATGCGGGCACCCTGTTCTCATGGGCTCCTTATCAGATCCGAGATCTTTCACAGGGCGAGCACACGATCCGTTTGATGCTGCTTCGTTCCGACAACTCGACGGCACCGGGGCGTTTCAACGATATCACTACGTCGTTCGAGGTTAGCGATTCCTGCCCTCACCTGGGCCTCATCCCAGACGACCTTGAGAACGAAGACGAAGAGGTTCTCGAATAGAGCGCCCGGGACGACACTAAGAAGCTTTATGCTCCGGCCGAGCGCCTCTATAGTGCGCGCACCGGGATGTCGGATCGAGTCGAGTTCAAGCGCGAAATCGGCCTCTTCATGGCCGTGATGATCGGCATCGGCGCGATGATGGGGCCGGGGATCTTCGCGCTGCCCGGGGAGCTGGCCAAGATGGTGGGCCCGCTCGGCGTCGTCGTGTATCTGGCGATGGGTGCGGTGGTCATCTTCACCGCCCTCAACTACGCCGAGCTCGGAGCCGCTCTCCCGATCGCCGGCGGCGGTTACTCGTTCGTGAGCCGCACGCTTCCCAAGCCGATTGCCTTCCTGACCGGGTGGTTCTTTTGGATCGGCAATGTCGCAGCGTGCGCGATGTATGTGGTCATCTTTGCGCTCACCGTCCGCGCCTACTTTTGGCCGGAAGCGAACGTCGCACTAATCGCACTGGTGGCCACGGGAGTTTTTGCTGCGGTCAATTTACGGGGCATGTCCGAGGCGCTGATGGTCATCACCGTCATGAACCTGATCGAGTTGGCTGTGCTGATCGGCATTGCGATCATCGGCGCCTTCCAGATCGAAGCACCCAACCTAGAGCCGTTTGCGCCGCTTGGGTTCGGTGGCTTCGCCGGCGGTATGGCGTTGGTATACATCTCCTACGTAGGCTTTGACCTGATCACAGTGGCCGCCGAAGAAATCATTGCCCCGAGCAAGACCATCCCGCGAGCCATTCTGATCACATTGGTCGTCGGCGTCATGATCTACGTGGGCGTCGTGTTCGTGATGATGGGCACCGTGCATTACACCGAGCTCGCCGCGACCGATGTGCCTTTCATCTTCGTCGCTGAAAGGGTCTGGGGAGAATGGGGCCGCTGGGCCGCCATCACCGCTACGATCATGGCCAGCCTATCGGCGTTTAGCGTGACCCTCGGCGCAAGCTCGCGGGTCTTGTATGCCCTAAGCCGCGATGGTCACTTCCCCCGGTGGCTTTCCAAGCTGCACAAACGCTTTCGCACTCCGTACATCGCGCTCGCCGTCTGTGCTTTGTTCGTGTTTGCCTTTGCAGCGGTGGGGATTGTGAAGTTCGTCGCCTCCATGGCGGACTTTGGCTTTTTGATGGGGCTTGGCTTCGTGAACTACTCAGTCATTGCGCTCCGCAAACGAATGCCCAATCTCAGGCGACCCTTCCATGCCGGCTTTTATCCTTGGATTCCATGGATCGGCATTGGCACCTGCTGGGTGTTCGTCCCAGCATTGGAGCTCCGGACCATCTTGCTTGGCGTCGGGCTTACCCTGGCGGGCAGCGCGGTCTACTTGATCCGTCCGCTCAATCGTGCCGAACTCTTCGAAGAGCTTCGTGTAGTCGAAAGGGTCAAGCGATACTGGATACGAAGAAAGAGGAAACGCATGCGAGTACTCATCATTGGCGGTGGACAGAAAGGACAAAATATCGCGAATCGTCTCCTGACGAAAGACGAGTATCGCTTGGTCTTCCGGTCACACGAACATCAGATCACATTCGTCGAAGTCGACGAGGGCGTCTGCAAAGAGCTCGAAGCACGCTACAACCTTCCGATCTTCCAAGGAGACGGCACCAAGAAAGAGGTGCTCCAACAGGTCGGGCTAAACAACATCGACGTGGCGATCGCCGCTGCCGACAACGATGGAAGCAACGTGATCGCGGCGCTTCAGGCCAAGCAACTCGGCATGAAGCGCGTCATCGCCATCGTCCAAGACCCCGACTATCTTCCTCTTTTGGAGAAGGAAGGTGTCGTGGCGATCAGCACACCTTGGGCCACCGCGGCGATGGTGGAGAACTTCCTCGACCGGCCCGGGGTGGCAGAGCTCTTCGAGATCGGGGCGGGCGTGGCAAGTCTGGTCGGCGTCGTTGTGCCCGAAAATGCCTCGGTATCAGGAAAGCAGATCCGGGAGATCAAGGTGCCAGCCGAGTGCGTGGTCGCAGCGGTGATCCGCGGCAAGAAGTTTGTCGTGCCCCGCGGCGACACGACCATCGAGACCGGAGATGAGGTGGTTTTCGTCGGCCCCGCCTCCGACGTGAAGTTGGCACAAGATTTGTTCGTCCTGCGGCGTTGAGCGCGAGAAAATCCATTATCAGCGTTTGGCACGGCGCTATTTAGCCGCTGACATGCGCAGCAACTGCGCGCGTGGGTGAGAAACGCAGAACATGCGTACACTGTTTACGGGAAGTGCCTGCATTATTGGCCAAAACACGCTGGCACGCCGCCTGCACGAAACAAGGCCTGACTGACGGAGAGGGCGTGCTCCTCAGGCCGCAAGGGGGAAGATGTCAAACGCCCTCTTTACGAAGTCTGAAAAGCAGACCGATGATGCGTTCAGGCAAATTGAGGGAGCTAGAACAGCGTGGAGACGTGATCGCTCAGCGAACCCTGATCGAGGCGCCTCGGGAAAGCCTTTGCGTAGAGGAAACCAAAGACCAGAACGAACACGACCTGGGGCTCGATGAGCTTCTGGCTTCCGACAGCATGGCCGCGATTCGTGAAGAGCTCCTCGCTGCAATCGCTGGCGCGGCTTCGATCATGATCTTGGGTGAGTCGGGCACGGGCAAGACCCAGCTTGCCATTGCGTTCGCGCGGGCAAGCCAGCGGGACCCCATCGTGCGCACAACGCTCGGACAGAGCGACGACTTAAATACGATCACGTCGGAGCTTTTCGGACACGAGCGCGGGGCTTTTTCAGGCGCTGTGTCAAAAAGGAAGGGTTTGGTCGAGTACGCGAATGGCGGCACCTTGATCTTCGACGAGGTGCTCAACTTGTCCTCCCACGCGCAGCAGCTACTCCTCGATTTCACCCAGTTTGGCGAGTATCGACCCCTCGGCTATCAGGGGCGCGAGCCCAAGCGCGCGGATGTTCGCCTCATCTCCGTCACTAACGGGGACATCTCGCAGGCCATCGCTGACGGCCGCTTCCGCCAAGACCTCTACTACAGGCTGGCAACGGTGCCCGTCGCATTGCCACCGCTCCGCGAGAGACGACACGACATCCCCAAGATCGCGGTCCGCTATCTGAACAGAACCGACGTGCAAACGGACTGGGAGCTAGCCTCCGACGTCGCTGAGCTGCTCCGCGCCCCTCATCTCGACTGGACGGGAAACATTCGCCAGCTCGAAGCGGTGATGGAGCGAGCTCGGAACCATGCACGCGCGAGTGGTTTCGAAGACTCGATGATCGAAGCAGCCCACCTCGACCTCGACGGTGACTCGCCAACCGGCGTGTCCAAGCCAGGCCCGACGGCCCAATCGAGGGATGACTTCCTTCCGGACGGGGCTCACAACAAATGGGAGCAGCTGGTCGATCAAAAAGAAAGCCTCGAAGCGCTCGAAAAGGAGATCATCGAAGAGACACTAACGGCTTGTGGAGGCATCGTCTCGAGGACCGCCCGCGTGCTTTCGGTTCCTCGTACGAGCTTGATCAGTCGAATGGCTACGCTCGGGATCGACCCACGGAAGTTCGGCTACCACCCGAAGTGACCCACGAGCATAGCTTGTCGCTGTCATCATAAGCGACGACCCGACCGCGTTGATTGCGGTCGGGTCGTTTTAGAGCCTCATGAATGCCAGCTCATGGGCACATGGTAGACCGGATGACGTGAATCATGTAAGCGGCCTCCGCGCCCTGTGGTGCTTCGACGCTAACGATCAGGGTGCTCTCGCCGGGAGGCATGTTGTAGACGACTTCACCGCCACCTACCCCCACCCCTGTCAGGGCTTCTTGTCTCAAGCCTTCTTGGGGGGTCTCATCTCCGAAATCGGAATGGAAATTAACCAGCGCAGCTGGATCCCTTGATTCCGCCCGGACGGTTGCGGTGTCGACGCCCTCAGGAATGAGCACATCATACAGTCGCTCTTGAGAATCGAAGATGATTAGGTTCTCGCCTGCCACTTCGAACTCAAGCATCGACAGTGTGGTGTCACCTCCCTCACAACTAGCGTCACCTGTTTGAAAAAGCGCCGGGGACAGCACGACCGCAAAGGCCAAGCCGACGGTCGCCAGCGAAACGGAATGTCGTGAGTTCCTCATGATGCACCTCCTAGCTCCGAACCTTCAGCATGGTGCCCGTGGTCGTTGCTAGGTTCGTGCTTTTCAGCGGTGCACTTCATGTGCCAATGCAAAAGCTTGTGGATTTGGACTTCTTGCCGCGTTTGCGGCGAAAATTGGCGACGATCGTCGTCAAGAATGACGACTTCTCGTCGGTTCGAGAGGATCCCACAAGCTATATGCGCGCGCCGCGTCGCGTCCACATATGACTTGATAGCTGTGGGTCGACGCGATCGGTGTGCGCGATCTGATTCTCTTCTACTGGGAGATCCTACCAACGCCGATTCTGGCGACTGGCGAGGTCCGACGGAGGTGCTAACGCTCGCAAATCATGCGCAACGCGAGGATGGCGGAATTGGCAGACGCGCTGGATTTAGGTTCCAGTGTCCTTAGGACGTGCAGGTTCGAGTCCTGTTCCTCGCACTGGAATGATGTCGGGGGGTTAGCGCGCATGCGGTCGCCTTTCTTGACCACCGGCGGCGAGATTTCTCGTGCGACAGCCTGTCAGTCAAGCTCTATAAGTAGATGAAGACGCTGGATGCCTGAAGAAACGAACCGCATTGAGGAAAGTACGGCGCAAGGCAGCGTCTATCAGCCCCCAGGGCGCGCTCCTGTTGGGGTCTGGATCGTGGCGATATTGCTCGGCGTCCTCGCGATCGGCTTCAATCCGGAAACCCTCGTTGCACTTGGGCCGATGCGCAGGAGCCTCACCGCCAACGACGAACTCACACGCCAGACGGCGCTTGCCACCGTGCGCCTCGGCCGCGTCCTGCTTGCACTTGGTGCCGTAGGCACCTTGTTGCTTATCGCCATGTGGCGCCCCATCGCCGGGAGCAGCTGGGTCGCCAACGTGTGTCGGCACGCTCCCGCTGCGGGCGTCTCAAACGACGGTCCCATATTCAATCGCTCGTTTCGAATCTCCGTTGGTGCCCTCACAGCATCGCTGGCCTACGTGGCGCTGGCGCCAACCCTACTCTCGGAGGCACAGCGCCACTTGGTCGCCCGGGAAGATGGGATCCTCGAGCAGGCTACGGCGTTCCTGTTCCTGGCCTCCAGCGTCATATCGATGATCATCGCTTGGAGGCTCTTCCGAAAGCCGCGCCCGACCGATCCGACCGCGCTCCGACGGGCTGTATGGCACTTGCTAATTGGGCTTTTCTTCTTTCTCTGTTTCGGCGAAGAGATCTCCTGGGGCCAGCGGATTCTTGGGTTCGAGACGCCTGAGAGCATCAAGGAAATCAACGTCCAGGATGAGACGAACCTGCACAACCTGATGGGCTACTTCGCGGACCATTTGTTTATTATGGGCATGTTCGTTTATGGCTCCGTGCTGCCCTTCCTGGCACGTCGATACGAGTTCTGGCGGAGGTCACTCTACTGGTTCGGTCTTCCTCTCGCCTCGCTCGGCCTCGCGATCGGCTTCGCCTTGGCGTCAGGGGTCCACGATTGGACCCTCTACGCGGTGCTCCCAAGCGGGGCTGGGGTGCGAGCCGCGGAGCTGCGGGAGTTTCTCACGGCGCTGTGCTGCGCGTTGCTGATGATCGAGTGCGGGGGGACGGCTTGGGTTCAGCGCGAGCGACCGAGCCGCACGATGTGATCTGCCATGCGGTTCAATCTGTGCTCAGTGAGCGTATCTTTCCCACCCCAAATCGGGACATGCGCGCCCACTTGAGCGAATCCGTCGTATAGCATGAAGCGTGCGAGCACGTCCTCCTCCGTTTGCGACGACCATAGAATCTGGATGGGAAACGCAAAGTTTCCAACAACCGGTAGAGCACCAACCGTTAGAGCCGTCCAGGGGCGTTCCCGCCCGTTGAAGAGGTTCTGAACGATTCGTCCACTCGTATAAAGCGAACGGGCGGCAGGCCCTGCCGTCAGCACGAGCAGTGCAAGCCCGGCCTCACCGATGAAGCCAAACGCGTAGAGAAGAGGGCAAATCCAGTATTCGAAGCCCTTCACGAATGGTTTGATGGCTAGATGAACGCCGAAGTCGGTCGCAAACGATGCCGATTCTTCCCGGTCCAAATGCATTCGCAGGAACTCGGCATCTGGGACCGACATTTGGCGGCGGTCGGTCCAAGCCTGAATCCTATCTGTGCCGTAGTCTCGAGCCAAGGCAGCGCGATACTTCTGGGAGAATAGAAAACGCACCACGCCTGTTGGCAACCGGCGCCACGGTAGAAGAGCCAATCGGCGGAGTTCTTCCCGCATGCGAGTGATGATCGTCCTAGGGGCGCGTCGAACCGCGCGCCCGAGCTCACGCGAGTACCAACGAACGGGCCGCGCTCGGAACCACCGCGCTTGCTCCCCGGTGATGTCGCCGCGGGCCAGCCGATAGCCGATGCTTCGGGCCACGCGTGGCTGTGTCTTCCACTCGCGCTGGTGGTGAGCGAGCTCGTCGACTTTGTCGATCAAGCTGATAAACCGGTCGTCTGACAAGATGTACGCGCGCAGACGTTCGGCATCGATATCGTCGAAGAGGGGCCGGCCAAACCGAAACGACCTGGGCACGTAGAAGCCAAACAATGCAAGTGGGTTCAGCGCAGCAAGCGCCGGAACACCGGATTCGAGGTCGATCCACGCCCATCGCGCCGAAGTGTCCGGGTTCTCGCCGCAATCGAAGAGAAAATTGTTGAGGGCGACAGGGTTTCCCTTCCCGGCTTGCCAGACCATGCCGTCAAATCCCGACTCGATGAGCAGTTTCTGAAGCTTTGGAAGCAAGTCGTTGGCCAGCTCGCTGGCCTGATCATGGTGCGGAGCCCGCAGCGGATGGTGCAGGTCGGCTGGCCGGCCGTCGACGAGCTGGGTGCGAAGCTCGAACGCGCGTTCACCTTGATTCCAAGCCCACCCTTGAGTCCGCGCGACGTACAGGCGAGCCCCGAACCACTGATCGACGAGCTTCGCAAGGATTTCCCGGCGAAGGTGTGCGCATCGAATCGCGTGCTCGTTCCACATGTATGGGTTGGGCGCTCCGAGGAACACCAATTGCACCAGCTTGGTCAGCCCGCTGGAACCGAACACTTTACGCGCAACGGGCTGCCCTTCCGCGTCTACTCCAACGTAAACGACGCCCGAGCGACCTCGGCCGAGCTCTTCCAGCCCTGTCGTTGCCGGGTATGTAGTCGACGTCATCGCGGCCCAACACAGTAGCGCTTGCCCCCCCCTCAGACCAAAAAGTGCGCGTAATCGCTCAATCAGCCCTCTCTTAGCCCGTGGCGGGCAGTCAATTGCGCAGAACTACGCGCTATGTCGACTTCCTAGAGCTCCGAAAGGGCGTTTGTCGTTACCATCAGCCTCGCCATCTCGTGATCTTTCCATCAATAGATTCGCGGAAAGCAGGGGCTCTTGCGTACGTTTAGGTTCCAGTGTCCTTAGGACGTGCAGGTTCGAGTCCTGTTCCTCGCACCAGAGTTAGCGTTCGCCTCGCGTTAGGAATCGCTCGATGTGCTGAGCCACCTCCTTCGGGTGCTCCTCATAGACGAAAAGTTTCGCATTTTTCACCTGGAAAAACCCGGCCACGTTCGGGAATTGACGCGCCATCTCGCGAGCCCTCGGCTCTGGAAACGTCGGGTCGTCCGCTCCCCAAACGAAGAGCGTCGGAACCGTCAACTGCTGGTGGAGCTGATGGAATTCGTCGAGCCTCGAGAACTTCATACGTCTCAAGAATTGCAGAGCACCTTCCATCTGTGCGTCAGTGTCAATCAAGGGTTCGACGAATCGTGTGAGAAACTCACCTTCCAGGTGAGTCAGATCATAAAAGCAACCGCCGAACACGAGAGACGATCTGCGAAACACTCGGGCCTTCAGTAACTGTCGGATGACGGCCCCGAACCCGGGGACATGCGCCAGACTTTGATACATCGGGATCCAAGGCGGCCGATGGAACGGGATCTCGGTGTTCGTTAAAACTAGGTCGGAAACCCTTGGTTTGTCGATCAGAGCGAGCTCGCGAGCAATCCAGCCCCCCGTGTCGTTTCCCACGAGCGCATAGGACTCGACGCCGAGCTGCGTTAGCGTTTCCTGGAGAGCCCGGGCTTGTCCTTGCGAGGAATAATCGTCAGGGAGCGTACTGTGCGATCGTCCCAGCCCAATCAGGTCGGGTGTGTAGCAGGTGAAGCGATCTCGAAGTCGCGAGACCAATTTGTCCCAGGTGTGCCCCGATAAGGGGAAACCGTGTAAGAGGACGACCGCAGGTCCGGTTCCCTCTCGCCTGCAGTGAACCGACGCTTCTCCGATTCTGGTGATTTCCCCGTCGGTGGAAACGAGATCGGGCGGGTTTTCCATGGTCGCGAGGTGCTACAGGGCGGTTGAGATCTAGCAGAAGCTCACCGCGCGTCGAGTTGCTACCTTGAGGTGCATGATGCGGGGAATCGCGGCGGCGACTGTGCTCGCGGCCCTTACGGGCTCGTGGGCGCTGATACCAAGCGATTCACGAGCGGTTGGTCCGGACCCTAGTCAGAAGACGGCAAGCATCTGCAGGAAGGGGCCCCTCCGCAAGCCTCGTGCCGATTGCGCGCCCCCTGCTCTTCCGAGCACCGGCAACCCCTACGAAGACTGCGTACGACGGATCAATCAACTCCGCCGCGCGTGCCAGTGCCTGCCGCCGCTCACGCGTTGGAAGGGGGGTGAGAAGTGCGCGAACATGCATGCGAAGCACGACAGCAGGAGGGGCATTCACGCTGGTTTCAATGCGCACATCTGCAAGCCTCAGGGCTTTGCCCAGAACGAATGCCCGGCCTGGCCGTCGACCGAGCGGGTCGTCGAAGGGTGCCTTCAGGCGATGTGGGACGAGGGCCCAGGGAAACGCTTCTCGAAGCACGGTCATTACATGAACATGAGTAAGGCCGCGTACGAGCAGGTGGCATGTGGCTTCGCTCGGGGGTCGAACGGGAAGATTTGGAGCGTTCAGAACTTTCGGTAACCGACGCTACGAGCGTGTCGATCGGCGACGTCGAGAATCATTCGACGATGCGAATGAGGTGCGTCGGTGCGGTAGTCAGATGGGTGTTGTCGATTGCGTGCAGGGAGTCTCGAAGGTCACCTTCGCGTGCATGGTGGGTCAGCATGGCGATCGACGCGGCGCCGGCGTCGCCGGTCGCCGCGTCCTGAACCATCTTCTCGATGGAAATGCCGGAATTGCCCAGCTTACCGGACAGCGTAGCGAGCACCCCAGACTCGTCCCGCACCGAAAAGCGGAGGTAGTAGCGAGACGACAGGTCGGCGATTGCTTGGATCTCTGGTGCGCCATCGGACGGGAGGCTCCAGGTCCGGACGGGCGCACCCGCGAGCGCGTTCTTCGCAATGTCGATGATGTCGCCCACGACACTCACGGCTGTCGGGGCCGCGCCAGCCCCGAGGCCCGCAAGAAAACTGGGCCCCACCATCGCCCCTTGAATCGCAACCGCATTGAGGGCACCGTCGACGTGCGCAAGCGGATCGCGCACGGGTACCAAAGCAGGATGGACCCGCAGATCGAGAGCGCCAGTCTCCAAGCGTTCTGCGACAGCAAGCGGCCGAATCACATACCCAAAGTTGCGGGCGTATTGGATATCGCGCGGATCGACGTTTTCGATGCCCTCGGTCGGGATCTCGCCAGGCCGCACGCGAGCCCCGAACGCAAGAGCGGCGAGGATGGCCAACTTGTGACCCGCATCGCCGCCGGTGATGTCGAGCGTCGGGTTCGCCTCGGCAAAACCAGCCTGTTGCGCAGCTTTCAGCGCATCGTCGAAAGCGGCTCCGTCATTGGCCATGCTCGACAAGATGTAATTGCTGGTTCCGTTGATGATCCCCCTGACGGAAAGAATGCGATCGGCCGCAAGCGACTCCCGAATCACCCGGATTGCCGGGATGGAGCCAGCTACGGCAGCCTCGAAATACAGATCGCAACCGTTGGCTTCCGCAAGCGCGAACAGCGCCCCGCCTCGGTCCGCCAGAAGCGCTTTGTTGGCCGTGACCACATGCTTCTTTGCGTCCAGTGCCGCTCGCACCAATCGATCGGCCACTTCGACTCCGCCGATGAGCTCGACGACGACGTCGACGTCGTCCCGCGTAACGATCTCGAACGCGTCGTCAATCAAGGAAATGCTCGGATCCTGCGCGCGAACGATGTCGAGCCGGGCCGAGTCCTTGTCGGCCACGGCCGCAAGCCTCAACGGCGCACCCACTCGCTTGCCGATGATGTCAGCATGCTGCAGCAAAGTCGTTACCACGCCTTCGCCGATCACGCCGCAGCCGCATAGTCCAACCCGAATTTCGCGCTCCAATTTGGTACCTCCGAGAGGCCGTCACGGTAGCAGACTCTATCGCGCTCGGTCAGATCTTCTTTGGTCCTTTCCTCATCGAACTGAATTGACACATCATGAGCGCCCGGCGACTGAACCCGAGTCGCCGGACGAATCCGCGGATTGCAGGGGCTCCTGCGCGCGTTTAGGTTCCAGTATCCTTAGGAGGTGCAGGTTCGAGTCGTGTTCCTCGCACTGATTGAATCTGCGGAAGGGAGGCCGATGAGCAAGCTTCAGGTTACCGCTGCCTATGATCAATCGGTCATCAAGGAATACAAGTACGATACGGAACAGCAGGCCTTGGCCGTGCTTGCGGACGCCTACGATGCTTACACCGATCGCACTGGCTGGCTCTCGGGAGCCCGGCGCATCGAAATCTTGAACGCGCTTTCCGACTCCATCGAATCCAAAGTCGACGAGCTCGCTCTTCAGGCAGCCCGAGAAGGCGGAAAGCCGCTTCGGGACTCGTTAGTGGAGATTCGCAGGGCGATCACCGGCGTTCGGGTCGCAAGCGCGGCGGTCTCCCGTCTCGTTGGGCACGAAGTCCCGATGGGGATCGACGAAAGGAGCCTCGGCCGGTGGGCGGTAACCTACCGGGAACCGCGGGGCGTGGTCCTGGCGATCAGCGCCTTCAATCACCCCTTGAACCTGCTGGTTCACCAAGTGGTCACCGCAATCGCGGCCGGATGCCCGGTCGTGATCAAGCCGGCGAGCGCGACACCCATGTCCTGCGAGTCGCTCGTGAAGATGATTCACGAGGCGGGGCTTCCGAAGCCCTGGTGTCAGATGATCCTGACCGACAATCAATTGACAACGAAGCTGGTCGCCGACGAGCGCGTCGCGTTCCTGACCTTCATCGGCTCGTCGAACGTCGGATGGATGCTTCGTTCGAAGCTGGCTCCGGGAGCAAGCTGCGCACTCGAGCACGGCGGGGTGGCGCCGGCGATCGTGGATGAAACAGCCGATCTGGACGACGCCGTTCCCCTTCTGACCAAGGGTGGATTCTATCATGCGGGCCAGGTGTGTGTGTCGGTTCAGCGCATTTACGTGCACACGTCAATTCAAGAAGAGCTCACTACGCGCCTCGTGAAGGCCGCGAAGGCGCTCGAGGTCGGTGACCCCACTCGTATGGAGACCGAGGTGGGGCCTCTCATCTGGCCGAAAGAGGTAAAGCGGGTCCACGAGTGGGTCAACGAGGCTAAAGAAAAAGGCGCGCAGGTTTTGTGCGGTGGCGAGCCGCTTGGTGAAACGACGTATGCTCCGACAGTGCTCCTCAATCCCCCGGACGATGTGAAGGTGTCGACGGAAGAGGTATTCGGTCCGGTGGTTTGCATCTACAGCTACGATGACGTCGACGACGCGGTGAAGCGTGCGAACCTCGAGCGAGCTTATTTCCAGGCTGCGCTCTTCACGAATCGCCTCGACCGGGCCCTCGATGTCGGCCGTCGGCTTCACGGCATGTCGGTGATGATCAATGACCACACCGCGTTTCGAGTCGACTGGATGCCCTTCGGCGGTCATCGGGACTCGGGCCTGAACCTCGGCGGCATCGAGCATTCGATGCGGGACATGACGATCGAGCGAATGATCGTGTTTAGGCGCTGAGGGACGGAAGCGCTGCCGTTGCGAAGCTGAGCACGAGGAAGAACCCGCACATGTCGGTCACGGTGGTAAGGATCGGCCCGGATGCCAGAGCTGGGTCCAACTTGAGGCCACGCAACACCAATGGCACCAGGCCGCCGAGCGAGACCGAGAGCAGCGTATTGAGCGTCAACGCCAGTCCAACCACGATGCTTAGAGTGACATTGCCCTGCCAAAGGAACGCCGCTCCCCCTAGCAAAGCCCCGAGCGCGACCGCATTGATCATCCCGACCGACAGCTCCTTCCCCCACACGCGAAACATGTCGGCCGGCTGAATCAAGCCGAGGCTCAGCTCCCGCATGCTGACGGCGATCGCCTGGTTGCCCGAGCATCCGCTCATGTCGGAGATGATTGGCAGGAAGACCGCGAGAACGATCACCGCCGTCAGCGTCTCTTGATAGGCAGCGATCACGCTCGCAGCGATCAGGTTGAGCACGACGTTGATGCTCAACCACGACAAGCGCCGCCAAGCGCGCGTGAACACCGGCATGGTGCGCAGCTCTTCGCCGCCCACGATACCTTGTGCCTTGAGATGGTCGCTCGCTTCCCGCTCACCAAACGCCTCAGCCACATCGGCGTGACGCACCACGCCCACCAAACGACCATCCGCATCTACAACTGGGACGCCGCGGTATGGGCGAGTGGAAAAGAAATCGTGAAGGGCCTCGACGTCCGCATCGACGGGCACGAAGTCCGTGCCTGGAATCATGATCTCCCGGATCGCAATCTGTGGCGAGGTCAGCACCAGATCGCGCAGCCGCAGAACCCCTTTGAGCATCTCGCGCTCGCCCGTGATGTAGATATACTGAACGTCGTGCCGTTGATAGTCCTCCTGGTGTGCCCGCAAGTCCGCGAGCACGTCCGCAACCGTCAGCTTGTCCGAATACGATAGGTACTCGGTGATCATCACACCGCCGGCAGTGCGCTCCGCGTACTGCGCCAATCTCTCTGCGTCGGCGGCCTCCTCCGCTGGCATCTCTGCGAGCACCGCCTCCGCATACTCGGGCTCGAAGTCCAGAAGAATGTCGGCCTGCGTATTGCTCGGCAGTGTCGTCACGATTGCGGCAGCTTCCTCGGGCTCGAGCCCCTCGACCACGTCGGCGGCCAACGCATCGGGCAGCGCCTTCATCAAAGCGCCAGCCACTTCTGGGTCCAGCATCGCAAGCACCCGATGACTCTCCGTGGCGCTCAAGTGCGAAAAGAGCCGCGGCACTTCACCTTCGGGGACTTCCTGCATGTGCGCGCGAACTGCATTCGCATCGCCGGCCTGCAAGAGCTCATGAAGGAGCTCCCACGGGGGGATGCTGTCACGGGTTGGCAAACTAGATGGAGGCATCCCGTGAGCTAACATCGCGACAAAGCGCTCGCAATCATGGCTTGGCAACCAGGCCTGAGGAAGCCTCCTCCCTTGATCGAGGGAGGTCGTGGCGAGCTGCCTGCGCACCCGCAGAGACAGCTGCGCTCGATCTACTGTGAGCGGAAACGTTGTCGCGACGGTGGCGGCTCTGTAGCCTGAGAGTGTGCAAGCAGCTCAAGGTCTTGGAACTTCGGCATTGATCGGTGCTTTTGACTCCGCTGAAAGCGCGGTCCTTCGAAGAGCGGTGGAGCGGGCGAGCTCGGAGGCGCACGTGTCGAGGTCGATTCTCGAGTCTCGAGAAGAGCTCATCCGGCTGCGGCCGAAATGCATTTGCGTCGATGGTGATAGCGCCGAGCTTGCAAAGACGACTAATTGGATTCGGGAGCACGCGAGCCTCTTTTCGACGCCGGTCATCGCGATGGTTTCCTGCCTGCGCGACAGCTCGTTCGTCGAAGCGTATCGACACGGCGCCGACGATGTAATCGTTCGCACGAACATCGGCGGGGTGACGCGCCGCATCGCTAACCTGCAGAGTTTCGACCCTACGATTCGACCTCCGATCAATAAGGGCCGCGTGTTGATTAGCTACCCATCGGACGAGTACCGTAGGCTGATCGGGCGCGTCCTACGGAACGCAGGGTTCGACGTTCAATTCGCCGTGGGGGCGGACGAGATCGTCGAGGCGATGGCGTCGGAGATGCCGCCCGAGTTGGTCGTCGTCTCGGACGAGCTGTTATCGATTTACGAGGTCGATGGACCGAGGCAACTCGCGAGGGCCACGAAAACTCCTTTTATCGTCGTCACGTCGAACACGGCAACCCCGACGAAACAAGACCCGACACTCGATGCCGTTGCGATTGTCGCGAGAACCGCGCCGCCCGATCATCTACTGTTCCTCGCAAATGATCTGCTGACGAGGGGTGGCCATCAACGCCAGTCACCGAGATACTTGTTCGATACGATCTGCAGTTTCAGGACAGAGGGCGCCTTCTCACCCGAGTATGGGCTGACCTACAATCTGAGCGAAACGGGCATCTACGTGCGCACCCTCGACCCGCCGCCGAGCGACGCGCGGCTGTGGCTGGAGCTGAGACCGCCGGGCTTCACCGAGACCGTGCATCTCCGCGGCAAGCTCGTATGGCGAGCAATACCAGGCCAAAGCGCGCTCACGACGCCGCCCGGGTTTGGACTCCAGATCGAAGCAGACAGCTCCCCCGCTCGCGACCTGCAACTCTATCGGCGGGCGTACTACAGACTCGCCGCGGTCCCGCACCAGCTCGCCGTCAGCTGGCGCCCTTGAGCGACACCTCCGACTGAGCCTCTCATGCTAGGGTCCGGTCGATGCATTTCGTCAAGGAGAGCACGATCCACGCGAGCGCCCAGAGGGTGTTTGCGTTCCACGAGGCGCCCGATGCGTTCGAGCGGCTTCAGCCTCCATGGCAGACGACCGAGATCGTGCAGCCTCCGACGTCTCTCGAAGTCGGTACGCGCGTGATCTTGAAGATCAAGGTAGGGCCACTTTGGCAGACCATCGTCGCCGAGCACGTCGCCTACGAACCCGGAAAGATGTTTGCCGATCGAATGCTCGAGGGACCGTTCAAGAAATGGCTTCACAAGCACATCATCACGCCACACGGCGAGAACGAGTGCCTTCTAACGGACGACATCGAGTACGAGCTGCCGTTGGGGGCCATTGGTCGCACGTTCGGGGGTTGGTTTGCGCGACGGAACCTTGAGCGACTTTTCGAGTTTCGTCATGGTGTCACGCGCGAGGCTTGCGAAGGGGGCTGACCCTCAAGCGACCGGGTACATGATGAATACCAGCACATCCCAGATGACGTGAGCGGACAGAGGCGCAGCGAGGTTCTTGAACCGCACGCGTAGGGCTCCCCACACCAGTCCACATAGCAAAGCGATGATCATGAGAAGGGGTGAGCGGAACGCGATCTGTGGAAGCACATAGAGCAGCGCCGAGACCAGGACCGCTCGCCATGGACCAAGCACCTTGGAGAAGACATCGATGGCCAGCCCGCGCCAGACGAGCTCTTCGGCTGCCACGACGAGGAGAAGCAGCGGGAAAGCTCGAATCGGGCCCGGGGGCTGCCGAAGCAATGCATAAAGCGTCTCCACCTGCCCTTCGATCGGGGGGAGGATGGCGATGCTCAACGGATAGAGCCACCAGATGGCAAATGACATGGCGATGCCGACAGCAACGCCCACCAACACGCTTTGTAGGGCCGGCCTCTCGAGACTCGACCTGATGCTCGCACGGGCCCAGAGAGAGAGTAGGAGGATTGACACTACAGCTGCAGCGCCGGTGCCGATCCAGACATTGACGTCCTCGCGCAGGCCCATCGCAATGCAGAACGCGCCCACGCAAGCCGCAAGAACGACATGCGTCGGTTTCGGATGCCGACTCACCTAGTTCTGGCCTCTCACCCGAAGTCGCATACGGCTGACGACCTTCGGCGTCGGAACCTCTTGTGCGAGCTCATCCTCCAGTGCCTGATACACGGCTGTCTGGAACGCGGTTGGCTTTTCGTCTCCCAGCACATCCCAGAATATCGTGCCACTCGGATCTAGATCGCTCTGCAACCCTTGCACGAGCTCGCGTGCCAGGGCCAAGTCGGCGCGCGTCACGAGGGCAATCCAGTAACTCGAGAGCGTAGGTGTGATGACGGGAACACCGACGAGCCGCGGGTCCTTGCCCATGCTCTTTGCAACGCGCGAAAGGAAGTCGGCATGCGTCATTCGTTCAGGGCCGGGCACGTCGTACCAGGCGCTGCCTTCGATGGGCAGGTCCAGCGCACGCACGATGGCGACGACAACATCTTCCACCCAGACCGGCGACGAGGAGAACTGCAGCCACCGCGGTAGCAACATGGCGGGTAACCGCGCAGCGAGGTCGCGCACCATCATCCATGAGCTTCCGCCCACGCCGATGATCAACCCGCAGCGGAGCTCGATGGTCGACACGGCGCCCGATCGCAGAATCTCGCCCGTATGCAAGCGGCTTCGTAGATGTCGCGATGGTTTCCCTGCGGGTGCAACACCCCCCAAGTAGACGATACGGTGGACGCCCGCTTCTTCGGCGGCTTCGCGGAATGCCTGTGCCGAGCGAGCCTCGCGCTCGGGGTAATCCTCCGAGGCGTCGATCGAGTGGATCAGATATACCGCTGCGTCACAACCCGCGATCGCAGGACCGATGGAGCGCGTATCCTCGACATCGAGATAGACCCAGCCCGGCTGAGATGTCTTCTCTCGATTTCGCGTCGCGCGAACCACTTCCCAACTCGTGTCGGCGAGGGCGGCGTCGAGATGGCCGCCAACAAAGCCGGTCGCGCCCGTTAGCAGCAGCTTCTTCCGGGGTTGCTGATTTCGCGACATGGTCGGCGCACAGTAGCGGATGGTGGTTGCGCGGGGTAGCTCAACGGGTCCGACCCCTCGGGCTCCAGGACCAATAAAGGCCTGCAAAATGGCCCCCCATACCTTGACAGGCTCTAATTTTAGACTATGTCTAAGAGGTGACAGTCGACAAAGCAGCTCTCTTGGAAGCACGCGGCATCAAGCCATCCGCGCAACGCGTGGCCATAGCCGATTACGTCCTTCACACGGACGAGCACCCCTCAGCCGACGAAGTCTGGGCGCGGGTGAAACGTGTCTTCCCCATGGTGTCTCGCGCGACTGTTTACAACACGCTCAATCTCTTCGTAGCCAAAGGGTTGCTGCGTCACTTGGTCCTGACTGAGGGCCGTCTGGTGTTCGATTCGAACGTCGACCAGCACCATCATTTCATCGATGAGGAGACTGGAAAGATTTACGACTTGCCCTGGGACACTCTCGAGGTGTCTCGAGTGGAGCAGCTCAAGGGCTTCGAGGTTCGCGATTACCAGGTGCTCGTTCGCGGAAGAAAGCGTCCAACCCGAGGGGCTCGGTGACGATGTCTTGCTGCAACAATAACCAACCTTTGGACGTAAACAAATGATAATAAGGAGGAAACATGCGTACCGTTGGTGATCCATTTCCCGACTTCAAGCTTCAAGCCGTTGTCAGTAGACAGCCTGGTGAAGAGTTCGCGGAGATCACGAATCACTCTTATCGCGGCCGATGGCGGGTCATCTTCTTTTGGCCCATGGACTTCACCTTCGTCTGCCCCACCGAGATCGCGGAGTTTGGACGAAAACATGCTGAGTTTGCGCGACGAAACACGCAGGTGCTGGGGGCGAGCACCGACACGCAGTACGTGCATTTGGCCTGGCGCAACGACCACCCCGACCTCAAAGACCTACCCTTTCCAATGATGGCCGATACCAAGCGTGAGCTTTCGACGGCTCTGGGTATTTTGCACGACGAAGAAGGCGTGTGTTTGCGGGCGACCTACATCGTCGACCCGGAGGGAGTGATCCGTTTCGTGAGCGTGAACGATCTGTCCGTCGGCCGAAATGTCGATGAGATCCTACGCACGCTCGACGCATTGCAGACCGGTGAGCTCACCGCCTGCGGCTGGAACAGAGGCGAGCCTACATTGGACGCTGCTTGAAAAAGGAGACTTTGACCATGAAAACGTTCCCGACCAAGAACGATCTATCCGAGAGCACCCGAAAGCCAGTCATCGATTTGCTCAACGCGAACCTTGCAAACGCCATCGACCTGTCACTGCAGTCGAAGCAAGCGCATTGGAACGTGAAGGGCCCCGACTTCATTCAGCTCCACGAGTTATTCGATCAGGTGTATGCCGAGGCCACCGCGTGGGTCGATCTGATCGCCGAGCGGGCAGTGATCCTAGGCGGAGTAGCGGAGGGTCCGCTCACGAGCGTGGCACAAAAGACTCAGCTTCCACCGTACGGGCTCGACCTTTCTAGCGGGAAGGACCACGTCGACGCGCTGTCCAGAGCGCTGTCGGTATTCGGCAAATCCATCCGCGCGGCGATCGGAGCCTCTGAGGAGCACGGAGACGTGGACACAGCGGATCTATTCACGGAGGTATCGCGCGGCGCCGACAAGATGCTCTGGTTCGTGGAGGCCCACCTGCAGGTCGAGAAGTAAGCACCGAAGCGAGCCGAGCCAGCAAGAGCGACACTCTGACCAAGAACTGGCCTGGGTAGATCTTTACCGGCCATCCTATCATCGAAAGGCAGGTGAGCAGGATGGACACGCTAAAGGACGTGGGTGACGTTCTGAAACAAACGCTCTTTGAGATCGCGGGCACTCCAGTGAGTGTTGCAACGCTGATCATGGCGGCAGTCATCGTGGCGGTGACACTCTTGCTTTCTAGCCTGGCTCAGCGTGGTGTTCGGCGCTGGCTCACCCGCCGAGGTGTGACCGACGAAGGAAGCATCGCGGTCACCGGCCGACTGCTTCACTACTTGCTCCTGTTCGTCGGCTTCGGTATCGCCGTTCATACAGTCGGCATCAATCTGAATGCGCTCTTCGCAGCCGGCGCGATTTTTGCCGTCGGCTTGGGCTTCGCCATGCAGAACATCGCGCAGAACTTTGTTTCGGGCGTCATCCTCTTGGTCGAGCGCGCGATCACGCCTGGCGACGTGCTAGACGTCGAAGGTCGCGTCGTAAGAGTCTTGCGCATGGGAATCCGATCGACCATCGCTCGATCGCGCGACGGCGAAGATGTCATCGTCCCCAACTCCGTGCTCGTGCAATCGATCGTCAAGAATTTCACCCTCGACGACGCCGCGTACCGAGTGCGTACCGTGGTTGGCGTGACCTACGGTTCTGATCTGAAGGTGGTACGTGGGGTGTTGGAGGAGGTGGCCAACCGGCTCAAAACCGACTTGCCAAGCTACAATCCGCAGGTGCTCTTGCTCGAGTTTGGCAACAACTCGGTCAATTTCGAAGTGGCAGTCTGGATGGACGATCCGTGGCTTTCCCGGCTCAAGCTCTCCCACCTAAACGAAGCGATTTGGTGGGCCTTCCAGGAGCGGGGTATCGTGATCGCCTTTCCGCAGCTCGATGTTCATTTCGATCACCCGGTCGTGGAGAGCCTTTCGAGGCTGGCGCCTACGGGAAGCTAACGTCCGGGGAAGTCCTATCGATGCTCAAGCCGGATCGCAGCTCAGGACGACCGTACCCTGCACGGTCGTCGTCGGGAAGTACCCTCCGGGATCCCTGAACTCGAGGTCGATGCTATCGGCTCCCTCTCCCACACTTACCTCGATCCTGAGGTGATTGGGACCGGCGACTTCGTCGTAAAGCAAGAGGAATACGTTGGGACTCGTCCACTCGCCGACCAAACCGACCGGGATTCCGGTCGGGCTGTCGTCGGAGAACCGAGGAACCCCGTCCATTCCCACCCGCATCTCGAATGTCCCGCTCGTCGTCGTCAGCTCGAAGGCTACATCGGACGCGGAATCGAAGCGGAGCAACACGCAACGCGTATCGAATGGGTTGTCGTCGAGTCGATAGAGCTTGCTGGACATCAAGTCGGCAGTAGTCGGGAGCTCTGGAATCAGGCGAGCGGCAGGTGGTTTTAGAGCCTGCGCGATCGCCGCATCGAGTCGCGCGTTCCCGTCAGGATTGGGTTCGATCGCACCTGCAGACTTTAGGGCCGCGAACAGGAGCGGTGTGATGTCACCGCGCACGTCCACACCGCGACCGGTGAACACCACGACGAGCTCGTTTTCGGGCCAAACGCTGATAGCTTGACCGCCGCGACCCCGGGCTTCGTAGATGCCATCGAATGCTCCTGGGAGGATCCACCATTGATATCCGTATCCTGTTCCGTCCACGCCTCCGGCGACCACAGTACGAGTGGCTTGCGCGACCCACTCAGCCGACACGATCTGGGTGCTGTTCCACTCACCGCCGTCGAGAAAGAGCTGCCCGATCTTCGCCATGTCACGAGGGTGCAGTTGCAGATCGCCCCAGCCGCGAGGCACACCTTGCGGATCGGTCGGCCAAATCGATTCCACGATCCCGAGCGGTCCAAAAAGGCGCTCACGCGCGAACTCGAGCGTGCTCATCCCCGTCACTTGGGCGACCATGGCGGAGAGCAAATGAGATCCGGGGCTGCAGTAGGCGAACGTCATTCCAGGTGCTACGGCCACCGGCAGGTCGAGCGCGTATTCCACGAAGTTCTCGCTTCCGATCATTTCGAACAGCTCTTGCTCTCCCGGCGCGTAGCCACACGCGAGCCCCGAGGTCATGCTCAACAGGTGCCGGAGCTCGATCTCGTGTTTCGACGCATCGATATCAGGGAACAGCGACACGATCAGTTGATCGATCTCGAGCAAGCCTTCGTCGACCGCAATCCCGACTAGTGTTGATGTGATGCTTTTCGTGACCGACGCCACGTCGTGAGACCGATCGCCGAGGTACGGATAGAAATACGCGTCGAGGACCAGCGAGCCATTGCGCGCCATGAGCAGACTGTCGACCGGAAGATTTTCAAGGTCGATCCTCTCGACGAGGTCTGCGAGGGCTTCGGAATCGATCCCTTGCTCTTCTGGGGTGGACGTGGGCCAGTCTGAGGACATCGCCGGCGTGCTCGGGCCGCATCCAAGAGAAAGAGCTGCGACCATGGCGACGAGCAGGTATCCGGGTAGTGCGAAGCTTTTCAGCATGACGCCTCCGCGGGCAAAGTACTTCGCCTGGCTCGACCGGGCCACCCAGGGCCATGCAAGAGGTGTCTTTTCCGAGTTGCATTTCCGTGGCCATCGGCTGTAGGACTACGGTTCTTCAAGAGGAGCCACCGATGACCGCGCCCGAGCTCGATCCTTCACACATCATGCAAGTCGGAATGGGATTTTTCGGCTCGAGAACCCTGCTCTCGGCGGTCGAGTTGGAGCTTTTCACTCATCTTGGTGCGGATGAGCTCACGGGCGAAGCGATTCGAAAGCGGCTTGGGCTGCATCCGCGCGCGATTCCGGACTTTCCGGACGCGCTGCTTGCATTGGGCCTCCTGCGTCGCGAAGGAGCGGGCCCCGAGGCGCGGTACGCAAACACCAAAGAAACGGCGACGTTCCTCGACAAGAACAGCCCGCAGTACATCGGTGGGATTCTCGAGATGGCTGGTAGCCGCCTCTACCGCTTCTGGGGAAGCCTTACCGAAGCACTTCGAACTGGGGAACCACAGAACGAGATCAAGGAGTCGGGCGAGCCGATGTTCGCCAAGCTTTATTCAGCGCCGGAGCGGCTCGAGCAGTTCATGAACGCCATGGCAGGCATCTCTGCCGGGAATTTCAAAGCGCTGGCTGAGAAGTTCGACTTCTCTCCGTATGGGACGCTTTGTGACGTCGGGGGCGCAACCGGGCAACTCTCATGCATGGTTGCCGAGGCAAACCCTCAAATGCGGTGCACCTCAGCGGATCTTCCCCCGGTCGAGCCGATCGCCAAACGGCACATCGAGCAGGCAGGGTTATCCGATCGCGTCAAGACTGCGGTTGTCGATTTCTTCGTGGACCCGCTTCCCAAGGCAGACGTCATCACCATGGGCATGATCCTTCACGATTGGAATCTCGAGAAGAAGAAGCATCTCATCAAGCTCGCGTATGATGCGTTGCCACCTGGCGGCGCGTTCATCGTCGTCGAGGCGCTGATCGACGACGCGCGCCGCGAGAATGCCTTCGGCCTGTTGATGTCCCTCAACATGCTCATCGAGTTCGGTGATGCGTTCGATTACAGCGGCGCGGACTTCAAGTCGTGGTGCAGTGAAGCGGGCTTCACGCGCTTCGAGGTCATTCCGTTGGCCGGCCCCTCATCGGCTGCTGTCGCCTACAAGCCCAAATAGGAAACGCGGCTCAAAGCTCGAAGTCGCCGTACTCGAGGATTTCGCTGATTCGATAGAGGAAGCCGTTGGCGTGGACGCCGTCGACGACTCGGTGGTCGTAGGTGAGGGCCATGTGCATGACGGGATGGATGGCCATCAAATCTTCGCCTTCGTGCTCGATGACGACGACGCGTTTCTTGATGGTTCCGAGGCGGAGGATGCCTACGTTCGGTTGTGAAATGATGGCGCCGCCAACGAGGTTTCCGCGGCGGCCCGGGTTCGACACGGTGAAGGTCTTGCCGGCGAGGTCATCGGGCGTGAGGCTGCTCGTCCTCGCGCGTTCGGCCACGTCGGCCACGGCGCGGGCAATGCCGCGAATGGTCAAATCATCCGCATGCCGGATGACGGGCACGACCAGGCCCTTGTCGGTATCTACTGCGACACCGATATTGACCTCGGCGAGCTTGACGTAGGCGTCATCGAGGACTCGGGAGTTGAGATCGGGAAACTCGCGAAGAGCGCGCGCCGTCGCGGCAATGGCAAACGCGAGATACGTGAGACCGACGCCCTCCTTTTTGTAGTGCGCCTTGTGCTCATCTCGGAGGAGGGCGGTCCGGTGAAGGTCACACTCGGCAAACGTCACCACATCGGGCGCGGTTTGCTTCGAGTAAACCATGTGGTCGGCGATGATCCGTCGACGCCGCGTGAACGGAACGAGCTCGTCGCCGTCCTTGGGAACGTAGGGCGGAAGCCGAAATGCGCCTGCTGGCCCGGTGCCGCGCGAGGCCGCCGGAGCGGGGCGGGCAGGTCGCGGCTGCACCTGTGGCTCGAGCGCCTCGGGCGGCGGCGGTGGCGGCGTGGCCATTCGGTCGGGCGCGGAAGGCGTGCCGATTGCGGCCATCACGTCGTCGTGAAGAATGCGTCCGCCGTCACCTGAACCTTTCACGCCGGAGAGGTCGACTTCATTTTCGCGAGCGAGCTTTCGAACCGAGGGCGAAGTCGGAGCTTGCGCCGCCGATGCCGACGCGGCTGGGACTACTTCTCGAGTCGTCGAAGGCGGTCCTTCTCCCGCCGAAGCCTGTGCGCTTTCGTCGATCTCGCAAATCGCGTCTCCTACCGCGATGACGTCGTCTTCATTGGCGAGCAAATTGGTGATGACGCCGGCGACGGGCGCTGGAAGCTCACTATCTGCCTTGTCGGTCAGGATTTCGACGATCGGCTGATCCTTCGTGACGGCATCGCCCACGGAGACGAGCCACTTGCCAATCGTGCCCTCGACAACGCTCTCCCCAAGCTGGGGCATCGTGACTTGGTAGGCCATCGGTTGCGGAAGATAACCCAAAAACCGGGCGTGGGTAGCTTCTTGCTCCCTTCGGCGCGGTGTAGGAGGCTCGCGGGTATGTCGCCCGGCAAAGATGAGCCCATCCGGAGGGGGGATCGGGGGTTTGTGCTGCGGCTGGTGGGGGCGGGATTGGCCGTTGTCGTGTTGGGAATCCTCGTGCTCGGTCTGCTAGACAGCTCGAATCTGGGCAACTGCGCGGCGCGGGGGTTCTTGGAGGTCACGGAGACACCGCCTTCGGACTAGCGCCACGACCGATGCTCGGAGTAGAGTCCCGGCGATGCTCGAAGGGCTGAGCCGCGAAGACAGAATGCAACTGATGAGGTTCGTGTGCTCGTTCGCATGGGCCGATCTCGAAGTCCGCCCCGAAGAGCGCGAGTTCATCATCAAGATGATCACCCACCTCGAGCTCGACGAAGACGAGACCGCGCAAGTCGCGGAGTGGCTGCAGGTGCCGCCTCCGGCCGATGACCTCGACCCGGAAGACATTCCGCGCGAGCATCGCAAGCTCTTTCTCAATGCCGCCAGAGCCATGATCCTGACGGACGGCACGGTCGAGGATGTCGAGGCCGAAAATCTCATCATCCTCGACGCACTTCTTCGATAGCGCGTCGCTACCTCAGTGAAGATACGACGATCGCGCCAAGCCCCGAAGACTGCGAGACTTCGACCGTATCGATGAGCTCGAAGGTCGAGCCGTCGCCGCCGTACATGCGAACCCCCTCGGTGCTGACAGGAATCAACAGTAGCTCGCTCTCGGGATCGTAGGCGCCCTCCCCGATCTCGAAGGATCCCGGGATGCTGAACAGCAGGATTTGATCACCGGTCTCGACGTCGAGCACGTAGGCTTCATCCGTCGTGGTCACGAAATCCCCGTTTGCGACCGCGATCACCTCCCGGTCATTCAGGGGAACGATGTTCCCGACCGAGCTCGCAGCACCCGGATCGCTCGAAGGCAGCCATGAGCGAACAATCGACGCGACGCCGTCTCGATCGATCTCCACGACGAAGAGGCCGGCGGTCATGCGCTGCTCGACAGCGTCGAAGGTGGGGGAAGCGCCGCGACATGAGACGAAAGCCCGATTATCGACGCCTGGAATCGGGACCACCATGCCGCACGCTTTCACCCCAGGCAGCGAGAACCCGGTAGCGTCGCCGGTCGCGATCTCCACGACCACGACTTTGCCAGGTAGCGCTGCGGTGAAATCGGCGCTCAACCCGTCGAGCCCCGTCAACAGAAAATCGCCGAGACGCACGAGTCGATCGGGCCTCGCGTACGCCATCACCCCATCAACTTCTTCGTTGAACGACGAAAGATCGACTCGATTGCCGGTGAGCATCATGGCTCTGGGATCGATCTCGAGGAGGTCGGTGCCGGCCACCTCGGGCTCTGGGGCTTCCTCGAAGCTCGGCTCGTAGCGCGACACCCAAGCCGAGCTCTCGTTCACGAACACGCAGTCGTGCGGGTTGGACGAGAACGCCGCGACACTACTGGTGCCCTGCGTCCGGACCTGCCCGAAAAGGCCGCCAGTTGTCATGTCGAACCGGGATACGACATCGGTATTGAGACGGTCGATCACGACTATGCTGCCGTCACCCATCTGCTTGGTGGGCAACGCCACGTCGCCCGACAACGCCGCAACCAAGGTCGGCCAGGTGCTTCCGGACGTCAGCCATTCGTCGGCAAGGAGCGTCCCATCTTCCTCGAGCAAGCTGATCGCGCTGGAAGTGAAATCGGTGCTCAGAACCGCGAAAGCGGGGTCGCCATCGATCGGGTCGAGTACTTGGGCCAAGACTTGCCCGCCCGCACCCCCCGCGCCGCTCGTGGCGCCAAGCCCGCCTGTGCCTCCCGCGCCGTCCGTGCCGCTTGCACTTCCGCAGCCGGCCAAAAGCAGAGCCGCACACATCCACGAATAGATCCTTATCATCATGCGCCTCCCGTCCCCGAGGGGGTTCTAGTCCGCACCATGGATAGGTCTCCGGGCTCGCGACCTTGGTTCCGACCCCCTTCCCAACCGAGATGGTCAGTGGGTTTGTGGTCGGCGTTTTGACCGCATACCGTGGCGGGTCCGCGTCGGCTTTTCACCGACTTCCCTTTTTCGGGAACTGCTATCGCAGCTCCTTATCGCCAGCATCCAGAGGGACGCTTTTGACCCATGGTGGTGAGCATGCTGCGAGCGAGACGCAGCCGTGTCAAGCTGTGGACGTGAGGGTTCCGGGGATCGTCTGCGTTTGCCTGCTGCTCGTGGCAAGCGCGTCTGCGCAAGTCGACACCGGCGGCGATTCCGTCAGCTCCGAAGAAGAACGAGCCAGCGAGAGCCTCCCCGCCAAGGAGGTCCCCCGCAACAAGACGACCGCGGAGCGAATCTCGTCGCCAAACCCCACCACCGAAGGCGTACCTTGGAGCTTCCCGCTCTTCTTCGACCAGAGTTTGTCGGTCCGAAGCTTCAACGAGAACTCACAGCTGTCCTATAGCCCAAACTACACGTGGTGGTTCACCATGGCCCCACGTTGGATCTTCAATCCGCAGCACTCGATCGGAGTCAATGCCACGGTCAGCATCGAGTGGACGGATTCGCCTTCCGAAGAGTTCAATCGCGCTGGCTTCTATAGTCGTGAAGCGTTGTGGGAGGATGTGCGGCTCGATTACTTGTACAGTGTCCCCGTACGGCCGGCAGGCTTCATGTTCTTCGTCGCCGGAGACTTGCGACTACCGGCTTCGAAATTCAGTCGGTCGAGGAAGCGCTACCTGTCACCTGGCATTCGCTTCACCGCCTTACGACCGTTCACCGTGCTGCAGGGCATGCAGCTCGGGCTGACCACGGCGTTTTGGGGCTGGTTCGCCGGTTCGAACGTCGTCCTCGCACCGAGCGAAGTCACTCCTTGTCGTATCGCACCCGGCCCAGGTGGAATCGCTACCGTGGACACATGCGGGGGTGGGACTAGCTCCATCAAGACGACGACACGGTTGACGGTGTTTTGGACGTTAGTCCCGGTCGACAGGCTGGCGCTCGGGTTGGGCTACACGGCGCTTTGGGCGCAGGCCAACGACCTCGCGGTGGGCTGCGTCGAGACAGCAACGGGCCCGGTCTGCATCGACGACGGAAGCCCCAACCAGCATTGGAGGAGCTTTTCAAATTTCCGCGCCACCATCGGATACGACATCAAACGCTGGCTTACGATCGCCCTGAGCTACGACGTATGGGCACAGCATCCAAACTCGGATGGCGGACGCGAGAACCCCTTCTACAACGAAAATAGCCGACTGATCATTAGCCTCACCTTCCGCGCGGATGGCCTGTACGCCAGCTTGCGCGACAAGCAGATCGAAGCAGCTGCCTCACGCGCAGGAATCGAGGAGCTCTGACACGGCGGGGCGCGCAGCAGCGAGGCTGGCGCCCATGCTGACCACACTCAACGGATCCAGATCGAACCGCGGCCGCTTGTCGAAATACGACTCGATATACCCGCGAAGGCCAGGCAAGAGCGTGCTGCCACCCGCCAAGAACACCGCTTCGATCTCGCGCGCCTTCACGCCTGCTTCGGCAAGCACCTCATCGCAGATGACGAAGGTTCGACGAACGAGGTCCAAGGTGAGGTGTTGGACCTCTTCGCGTGAGATCGGAATCACTCCACAACTCTCTGGCGCTGCGGGGTCGACGCTCGGAATCGCGATAGCAGCTTCTTCGGATTCGCTCAGCTCGCACTTGGCGAGCTCGCATGCATTGACCAGGCGGTCGAATGTCACCGCGTCGTTGGTCAGATCCCAAGAATCCCGTGCGAGCGTTCGGTCGGCGACGTAGATCGCGATCGTCCGGTCGACGTCATCACCGCCGAGGTAGGGGTCACCGCCATGTCCGACGACCCGAAATGGATACCGACTGCAGTCGACCACTGCGGCGTCAAAGGTGCCGCCTCCTAGGTCGTACACGAAGGCGTATTTCAGGCTGCTTCGATTGAGGTAGGCGAGCGCTGTCGCGATTGGCTCTTCGATGACCCGAACGGTGGCGAAGTCGGCATTGGCGGCCGCCCGCGACGTCGCATCACGACGCTCTTTATTAAAGCCTACGGGGGCCGTTACCACTGCATGCACGTCCCGCACCGGGCAATTCGTAAGCTCGCAGAGGCGACCGACGACCTCGCCGCCGACGTCCACCGGGCTCACCAACCCGGCTCGCGTGCGAAAGATGACTCCGCCGTCAGGGGTTTCCAGCAGGTCGTAGGGGTAGTGCTCGCGAAACTGGCTGGTGTACGACGAATGCCAGCGAGCCCCGATGATGCGCTTTGCCGAAAGGATCGTATTTTTGGGATCCATCGCCCGACGACGGCGTGCGGACTTTCCGACGAGAGTGGAGCCGTTCGGCAGAAAGGCAACCGCGGAGGGCATGAGGAACCATTTGCCCTCGATGCGGAGGGGCTCAAAGTTCCTCGCGATCACGGTGTTTGTGGTACCGAGATCGATTCCGACTGTCTGCTTCCTGCGGGCCGACATCGAGCGTCGAGGTGGGGGTGTGGTAAAATTTCTGAGGTCCATGGGGGCGTGGCCTCTGCGAATAAGCAGGCTACGTGATTCGAACGCCCATCGCCACACTCATCGGCTGGACCGAAAGGGGCTCCTGTCCTAAAGTGAAACACGTTCTAGTTGGAGTCACCTGCTGATGCCCGCTGAGTTTCACAAGCTTCAAGTATCTGGAATTGTTCAAGAAACACACGATACGCGCTCGTATATCCTCGATGTCCCAGAAAACCTGCGCGAGGAGTTCCGCTACCGCGCTGGGCAATTCCTGACCTTCGAGATCTCATGGAACGGCATGTTGCTTCGCCGTTGTTACTCGCTTTCGAGTGCCCCGGAGACCGATCCCTGGCCCAAGGTGACCGTCAAACGGGTCGACGACGGCCGCGTCTCGAATTGGTTCAATGATGAGCTCCAGGTTGGCGACACGATCGCCGTTCAGCCTCCCGAGGGTCGCTTCGTGCTGCGCACTGACGAGGGCGATCACGGAGTCGTCCTGTTCGGCGGCGGCAGCGGCGTGACGCCGGTCATCGCAATCCTGAAGTCCGCCCTCCGAAGCACGGACCGCGATGTGAAGCTCGTGTACGCCAACCGCGACAAGGACTCGATCATCTTCAAAGACGAGCTCGATCTGTGGCTCGCGGAGTTTCCGGAGCGCCTAGAAGTCGTTCACCACCTCGATAGCGAAAGCGGGTTCATGAGCGTTGCCGACATTCAGGAGCACTTTCGTGGCTGGGAGGATGCGGAGTTCTTCGTGTGCGGCCCTACCGAATACATGGACATCGTCGAACAAGCGTTCAAAGTCTCGGGGATCGACGCAGCGCAAACGAAGTTCGAGCGCTTTAACTCGCTTCCCGATCCCGATCGCCGAGACGAATCGGCCGACCTCGTTCCAGAACAAGCCGACGGCGAGATTCCTACGTCGTTCACGATCGTGCTCGAGGGCCAGGCGCACACAGTGCCCTACGAGAAGGGCGCCACATTGCTGGACGCTGCCGTGAAGGCCGGCCACAAACCACCGTCTTCTTGTGAGGACGGCTATTGCGGATGCTGCATGGCTCTGTTGAAGAGCGGCAGCGTCACCATGGCCTGTCACGATGCACTCGAGCCGAGCGACATCGAGCGGGGCTGGATCCTAGCCTGCCAATCGCGTCCCTCGACCCACGAGCAACTAGAAATAGACTTCGACGCCCAATACTAAAAAGGGGACTGTCCCCTTTTTCGGTCGGGCCAGTCCCAGAACGACTTCTTGCCTCGGGTCCAATCGGGGCCGTTGCCCCAGTCGTGGCGAGTGCGCTTGTTGCGGTGGTCAGGGTCGTGTTTCTCGAGAGCGGCTTCGTACTGCTGGAATTGCTCAATGCCGAGCTTTTCGGCCCAGTAGTCCTCTTCCATCGACCATTGGTTATCCCCGGCGAACTGAAGCACCGTGACCCCCGGAAAGTCGATGTGGCCCTCCCCGCTCGGGTGGTCGCGACGATTGATCATGCGAAACACCACCCGACCGCCGGGGTCGACTTCGTGCCAATCATAGACGCCGTAGATCTCGCCATACTGCTCCATCAAGGGGACGATCCAATTTCGCACCGTCTCGCGCCCATGCATCGTACCGAGCACGCGCTCGTAGTACACGACGTCCTCGGTGAAGAGGCCCGCCCACGCGCTCCAGTCCTCGCGAATCATCCCGGTGTACCAAAAGTGGCGAAACGCTCGTTCGATCTCTTCGATGTCAAACGTCGCCATTACTCGGCGGCCCGTTGCTCCTCAGGCCACGAGTAGAACTGAGTGCACCAGCGTCGGAAGATACCGATCGGCCCATCTCCATCACAGAGGAGGGGCTTCTCGTATTGGATTTTGTTCTCCCAGATAGGGATATCCTGCTCGAGCTGGCGCTTGAGCTCAGCGATGAACGCCGCGCCCACACCGCGAGTCGTATCGGCGCCACCCACCTTCTTGATGCTAAAGTTGAAGCGAAGATGCACGTTGTCTTCATCGATCGGCGTCGTGGTCGCAACGTTCAGCGTCTCAACGAGGCCTTTGAAGCGCACGAGCGAAAGGCCGAAACCGTAATTTAGGCTGTCGATCGACCCCTCGATCGGCCCTCTCGGCGTCGACATGCCGGCGCCCGAGTAAACCCGCATCTTGTGCCCGTCCACCGTTGCTTCGGATTGAGGCATGTTCGTGCAACCGTGTAAGTAGTGGAAGTGCGCCGAGTCGACCGCGTTCTCGGCCATCTCTTGGTTGCGGGTTCGAATCTTCCATTCACGAAGCTCGAAGTCGGTCCACTCGTCGGTGTCGAGCTCGGGGATTTCGTCGGGAATGTCCCACTGCGGGGGCTCACCCTCGGCGTGATGCCAACACATCACCAAACCGGCGAGCTCTTTGATGTGCCAGGTCTCGACGCGCGCCTTCCGTGGAACGTGCTTGGCGTAGGGAACCGCGCTGCATCGTCCGTCGGTGCCGAACTGCCAGGCGTGGAAGGGACACTCGATGCTCTCCCCTTTGACTTTGCCGCCATGCCCGAGGTGGGCGCCGAGATGCGGGCAAAACGCGTCCAAGACGGAAAGCTCACCGGCCTCGGAACGCCAAATCACCAGGTCTTTGCCGAAGTAGCGGAGGGGTTTGACCTCGCCGGGTTCGACCTCGTCGGTGGTGGCGATCTGAAACCAGCCATTGGGTATCGGAGGAGTGAAATAGCGATCGCGGTCCTGCATGGTTCTCCGAAAATAGAACGTGTTTCACTTTTTTCAAGTGAAAATCGGCCCGGCCCACGCCCGAGCCCGGAACCGGCAGCAACGCGCCGGGCGTTCGCTATTTCCGTAATGATATCAGGCCCTGGAACCATGGATGGTCGCTCAGCGATAGAGCGCGATCTCACCGAGAGGCATCTTGCTGCGCGTGAAGGAACCGCGACCGCGGCCGACCTCTTCGCCATCTTCGCGGGTCACTACGGAGTCGACGAAGAAAAGGGTCTTGCCGGCCTTCGTCACCCTACCAGTTGACGTCACGCGCCCCTCCGTCAGGGGACGAAGGAACTGGATCGAGAGCTCGGCGGTCAGCATGAACACGTCTTCGACCATGGAGCTGGCTGCAAAAAAGGCCGCGTCATCGAGCGCTTTGAAGAAGTACGCCCCGTGTACGCCACCAGCGGCATGTCGCAGGTCCGGCGTCACTTCGAAGCTGACCTCCGCGTGCCCGTCCGAGATCTCGATCCGAAGTTGACTGAACTTCTGGTTGCAGGGGGCAGCAAGAAACATGCGTTCGAGCCGCCTATGGTGCTCAGACATGGCCAGAACCTAGCACGTGACTTGCTCCGCGTGCGACGGGGCTGCACGGATCGGGCGAGGGTGCTAGCGTCGGCGCTCGGAGGTAAGCATGGCAACGATCGGTGTGGGTGCGAGCGCCCCTGATTTCACCAAGACCACGCAAAACGGGGACAGCGTCACGTTGTCGCAGTTTCGAGGCGACAAAGCCGTCGTGCTCTACTTCTATCCCAAAGACGAGACGCCCGGTTGCACGGCAGAAGCGTGCTCTTTCCGGGACAACTTCGAAGACTTCGTCGAAGCTGGCGCGGTGGTCATCGGGGTGAGCCAAGACAACGAGAAGAGCCACAAGAGCTTTGCTGAGCACCACGGCCTGCCCTTCTTGTTGATCAGCGACGGTGACAAAGGCCTGCAGAAGGCCTACGGCGTGCCCAAAACGATGGGCTTGCTTCCCGGGCGGGTGACGTTCGTTATCGACCGCAACGGGACCGTGCAGCACGTGTTCAACTCACAGCTCAATGCGAAGAAGCACGTACGCGAAGCCCTCGACGTCGTCAGACGATTGAGCGCCTGAACCGACGCAGCAGAACGAGCAAGAACGCGGCTGCCCAGATGGCGCCGAAGCGGCTCGACATTTGTGAGACCTGGCACCCCGAACCGGCGGGTACCGGCCTCCCCCCAGGAATATTCTCGTTGGTCGGGGGCGGCTCGATTCCGCAGGGCTCACCATTGCACGAAGTCTCTTCACAGAGACTGTCACCACCCCAACCTTCTGCGCACAGTCGAGACACGATCGGGGCGAAGTAGTGAATAGCCTCGCCCGCTTGGATGTCGTCGAAGGTTTCCACGCGATTGCACTGTTCTTCGGAGGAAAGCACGTAATCGGGGGCACGGCCGGCCACGAGAATCCCAGCAAGCTCATTGTTGGAGTCGAAGGTGGCGCTCCCGGAGTGGCCTGCAAAAGCGTCCGGGTTCGCCACGAAGTAGTCGAGGGTCGCAGTTCGAGGATCCGCAACCGTTCCCCCGGAATCGATCTTTGCGGGGAGGCCGCTGCCAAACCCGATCATCGTGAGTGGCTCCTGCTCCACCAAGGGAGTCGTAGCGGGACGGACGGGCGCGGGCTGATGATCACCGGCCACCGGCCGGTCGAGTTGAATCACCGCAAAGTCGGGCGTCAGGGAGTCGCCGAAAGTCTCCTCGCGGAGCACGATCTGGTTGCAGCGGTAGACGTCCTCATCCTCGATCCTCGCAAGCTGCGTAGGACCGTCGAGGTAGTAGTCGAAGACGTAGCTCTTACTCTCGCAGTCGGTTTGGCTCCGAACGCAGTGACCGGCAGTCAAGACGAGATCGTCGTCGATCAACACCCCCGAGCAGGTTGCCGCGGTGGGTTGGTCGGCGAAGCGCTCGTCGTCACAGAGACCCTTGGATTGCTGAAGTGATCTCGAAAAGATAATGTACGTGCCGCCAGGATCCCGCTCCAGTTGGTCGCTGTCGATCAGGGCGACGATCGACTGCCGTGTGATCTGGCGAAGCTCGTCGCTCGGATGATCGTAGACCTCGAGGCGATCGTCCGCCCCATAGACGACAGGGGCTGCGAGCTCCCCGACGAACGCCTGTTCGTCAGCACCACAAGCCACCCCGAAAACGACAAGAAAGACCAAGCCCCAGCGCGCGCGCATATCACTAAAATCTAAGGCCAAAATGGGCCCGATGCTACTCGGAGACTCGAACTTGGATGCTAGTCACCAAATCCCCGGTCGCAGTGGCGACATCGGACACTACGACCACAGGCTGGCCAGCCTCGATGACATTCCGCTCTCGCAACTTGGCCATGGCGTTGACGATGGTCTTCTCGGGGTCTTTTGAGAGATTCATCCGAAAAGGGACGACCGAACGAATGAGCCAAAGCTTTCGACGGGTCGTGCTCATGTTCGTGAAGGCGTAGATCACTGCCCGCCTGGGTCGATAGCTGGCAACGAGCTGACCGAATTGCCCGCGCCGTGTCATCACGACGATAGCGCGCGCGCCGAGCGAATCCGCAAGCCTGCAAGCTCCTTGCGCGATGTGACCGCGTTGTGTGGTAGGGGGCGGACGTTCGAGATAGAAATCGAGCCCAGGCCCTTCCTCGATGCGTCGCGCGATCTTGTCGAGAACTTCGACGCACCGAACGGGGTACTGCCCGGATGCTGTTTCGCCGCTGAGCATGATCGCATCGGCCTGCTCATAGACCGCATTGGCCACGTCGGTCACTTCCGCTCGAGTTGGGAGCGGATTTTCGATCATCGATTCGAGCAGATGAGTGGCCACGATGATCGGCTTTCCGGCTATCGCGCAAAGCCTCACCATCTCTCGTTGCAAAACGGGCAGCTCCTCGAAGGCAACCTCGACGCCTAGATCGCCGCGCGCCACCATGATGCCATCGGCCTCCTTGAGGATCGCATCGAAGTTGTCGACGCCCTCCTGATTCTCGATCTTGGCGATCAATCGTTGATGCCCGCCCACTTCCTCGACGATCTGCCGAACCTCCAAGACGTCTTGGACGCCCCGGACGAATGACAGAGCAATGAAGTCCACGTCCTGCTCGATCGCAAAGGCGATGTCGTCACGATCCTTCTTGGTGATCGAAGGCAGGTTGACCCGAACGCCGGGAAGATTGACGTGCTTGCGGGAGCCCAGCGTGCCGCCATCGAGAACCCGGCATTTGAGGCGATGCTCCGAGACCTCAAGCACCTCGAGGTTGATGAGACCGTTATCGACCGTGACTCGCTCGCCGACCTCGAGGTCCTTGACGAGGTCTTGATAGTTGACGTGAACGCTCCGTTCTTCGGCGTCGTCGGCAAGAACCGTGAAGTAGAAAACGTCCCCCGCGGCGAGGTCGAGGCTCTTGGCGAGCTCCCCGGTACGAATCTCCGGACCTTGAAGGTCCATCAAGATGGAGATCGGATGGGGTAACTTCTTGTTGAGGCTCTTGAGATTGCGGATCACCTGCAAGTGTGACGCGTGGTCGCCGTGCGACATGTTCAATCGAGCGAGGTTCATCCCGGCGCCCGCAAGCGCCGAGAGCGCGTCCCATGATCGCGTGGCGGGTCCGATTGTGCATACGATCTTGGTCAGACGCGGCTGCGGTCGCTCGGCAGGGGGCTCCATCGTTGGGCGAAGCCTACCCCGGTCATCTGTTGGGCGCCCCCGCAAAGCGACGTTGGATCCAGATCAGCCCGACGAACAGAAGGAACGCCGGTAGCGCGCCGCCGACCTTGGATCGGGACGCTTCACAGGAGCGGATTCCATGGAGCTTGGCACTTGCCGGCGCGGTATAGGTCTCGGCGCCCGGCGGTCGAAACGCGATCGGTTCGGTGTCGGGAAGAAGACGAGGTGCGAAACGATCGCCTGCCGTTTGCGCAATCCACGGAAGATACGCAGAGAGCAACGTGTAGACGCCACCATCACCGCAATCGCGGTTCACGTCGGAGCGGCCCCTCGATACCAGTCCTAGTAGAAAATCGCCGTACTCCGTGGGCATGTAGAACGGGCCACCGGAATCGCCGTAGCAAGAGTCGCCCATTTGATCGGGCCGCCGCGTGAGAAGCTCTTGTGGGCCCAGGATATCGATGATGGCGTCAGAAATGTAGAGCTCGCCCGACAAGTCTTCCTCGACATCATAGACACCGTAGCCTGCCACGAAGCCTAGGTCGCCGTGTCGAACGAGCTTGTCCATCTCGGTGCGCGAAAGCATTGGAGCGTTGGGAATCCCATCGAAGGCGGTCGACAGAAAGAGCAGCGCGATATCGTTTGGTGAACCGATCCCTCCCTTTCCGGCGCCAGCACGACTTCGGCCCATGATGAAGTCGTGGTTGTACTCCTGGTGCACCCTTATCTCCGAGACGGCACGAATCATGCTGCCGTCGACCGAAGAGCTCGACAGATGACCTGCAATGACACGGAGCGAGCTGGGCGTAGCGGGATGGACGATCCCGGGCTCCGGCTCGGTCACTGCGCAGTGGGCTGCTGTGGCGACCATGAGCGGTGAAATCAAAGCACCTGAGCAAAAGCCCGATGTTGCGCCGGTCCGCCGGATCTCAACGGTAGCGAAAATCTGTTCAGTTGTAGCTGCCCATCCCCCGACGATCGCCGCGCTCGTCGAGCGCACTTCGGCCTCGAGCTCGACGCCCGCGCCAGGGTCGCCGCACGCCGTCAAAGCACAAAAAAGGGGCGTAAGGAGAGCCTTGTGTGTCTTTGATAGAAACATGGGGCAAGGTAGGTGGATGTATCATGGCCGCTCCGGGGTTACTAGAAGGGAGCTTTGTTCGCGCGCCCACAAATGACCTTTCGGTGAGGTGGCAAACTTTTGCGGCGCGGAAAACTTGGTTCATGGACCGCGCGGACCGAGAGTCGTCTTGGGGGGATGACATGAGCCGTCGCGCGCGCCGCAAAGAGGAAACACTACGCCGTATCGAAGAGGTAGGTTGGGGGCTGTTTACGACCCAAGGGTACGAAGCTACCTCCACGCGCGAGATAGCCGACGCCGCGGATATCGCTGCCGGAACGCTCTTCAACTACTTCCCGGAAAAGCGCAGCCTGCTCATTCACCTGATGCAACGGCAGATCGACGACGCAGCAAACAGTGCTTTTGAAACGATGGAAGCATCGTCGCTCGAGGAGCAACTCACTTACGTATTCTCTGCGTTGACCCGATGCTACGCACGCGAGCGCCGGTTGAGCCGAGTGTTCATCAAGGAGCTCTTGTTTACGGACGGAAGCCAACGCGCCGATACGACAGCATGGACTTTCGGGCTCGTCAGCCGGGTTGCGGGGCTCATTGGACAGGCCAAACGTAGGGGTGAGCTGGACTCGTCCGTCGATGCGATGGACGCTGCACAGCAGGTTTTCAGCATGCACTACTTCGGCATGGTCACGTGGCTTGGCGGCACGATCCCTTCGCGAACAGCGCAAGAAAAGCAATTTCAGACGGCGCTAAGCTTGCTGTTCCGCGGCATCCGACGAACCGCGGCTTAGACGGTTGTTGACGTCGCGAACGGCCGCGGCGATCTCGTCTGGCACCTCCTCTTGAAGGAAGTGGCCCGCCTGTGTCTCCGTTAGCGGGGGATCGCCGAGAAGAGCTTTCGTACGTTTGAGCGCGCGCGCCAGCACGGGATCGCGTCGGCCCCAAACCATCGCCTTGGGGCCGTTGAAAGTCCGAACGAGCTCAGCACACTCCTCGAGCGCGGGTATCGAGGTATGACCTGGGCGGTCGACCGCCATCCGCGCGGTTGCAAGGGGCGCAACCCGATCGCGAAAACGCCGAAGCGGATAGCGATAGGCTCGAGCGACGTTACCGCGAATGGTGGACTTGTCCCCTTGAGCGAGATGCAGGGCCGCCTGGGGGAGCGGCAACACGCGGAACACGAAGTCACTCACCAAGGGTAGCTGCGAGAATCGGTGAAACGCCGTCGGCTTGAAGCCTGGCGGCGGCGCATCGAGCACCGTGTTCAGCACGACCATCCCTGCCAGTCGCTCTGGTCGCGCGACGAAAGGATGTGTCCCGATGGGTCCGCCCCAGTCCTGAACCACGAGGATCACTTCGCGAAGATCGAGCTGGTCGATCAGCGACCCGAGCCACCGACTGTGATTTCTGACGGTATGCGCAGAGAACTGTCTCGGCTTATCGCTGAAGCCGAAGCCGATGAGGTCTGGCATGATCACCCGAAACCCTTGCCCCTGAAGGCTCAAGGCGACCTTGCGATAGAGAAACCCCCAGGTGGGATTCCCGTGCACCATGAGCACCGGCCGGCCCCGGCCCGTCTCCATCACGTGCATGTGAAGTCCGTCATCGACAGCAACCCGATACCGGGTAAACGGAACCTCAGACGCGATCCATTGGGGAAGCTCGGGTGCGGGGAGTCGTTCCACGCGGTCGAGGGTACCGCCTTGACAGTGCCAGCGCTAGTGGCGGCGGTGGCGTTTAGGGCGCTTCCACGATCGCTTGGACTCGCTCGAGAAGCTGCTTCGAGTAGAGCCGGCCCACGAGCGAGTCGCGTGCCCGGCGCGCCGTGGCCTCCCATGCGCCTCGAAACGGTGCCATGTCGACGACTTCCAGGCGCTTGGCCAAGGCACGGCTAGCATCGTCATCGAGCTTGCGCCCGATTCGCATGAACTTGGCCTCAGTATCGTTCGCTGTATCGCGAATGTAGCGTTGGGCGGCTTCGGGAAGAGCCTCGAGGCGGTCCTTCTTGATGATGAATGCACCGACCACGACCCCACTCGCAGGTTTGCTCATCGTCTTGAGGGCCGCATGCCACTGGAATCCGAGCACGCCGATAGAGGACGAAATCACCGTATCGATCATGTTGGTTTGAAGACCGGGATATACCTCCGGAACTCCGAGAACGACGCCGTTGGCCCCGGCAGCTTCGATGAACGCCTTCATCGTATATGAATCTCGCCACACCCAGGGCCTCACGCCCCGAAGATCGGCCGGGCGCTCGAGCCGGTGCTTGGAGAATAGACGCACCCGCCCTGCATCACCCCAGGCGATGAGCTCGTAGCCAGCTTCATCGAACAGTTGCGACAACTCGGGTCGCAAGCGTTCGCGAACCCGGTCGAGCTCGCTGTAGCTCGTGATCAGCCCTGGGGACTCGAGAACGAGCACTTGTCGCACCACGGCGCCGAGCCCAGCCGTTGTGAGGAGTGCCCCGTCCAACTGGCCTGCCCGTATCTTGCGAACGACGGTCCTTTCGTCTCCTGCGACGCCGCCTGCGTACATACGAACCGACACCTGACCGTTGGTGCGTTCGGCAAGCTCGCGCCGAAAGTTTTGGTATTCCCTGCCTGTCGGTGACGCGGCCGGGGCGAGCGTGGCAATGCGCAGAACATAGGCCGGCTCAGCCCGGGCTGCTGGAATCCACACATCAGCGGTGATGAGCAGAGCGAAAACGAGCAAAACGAGCATTCTATCCGTGACGTGAGTGCATTCCATCGACTGCCCTCGACCTCCATTTGCGAAGAATGACTATGCTGATAGCAGCGATTACGACGGCGGCTACCACGAGCAATGGGCCAATCTGGTCCCATGGCCAACTCGAAACGGGGTGCGCGTCGAGCCATGCGCTCATGCGGATGCCGAGCAGAGTCGTCAGCAACGTGAATGGCGCCACTCCGAGGATCGTCCCGACGATGAAAGGCCCGACCTTAACGCGCGAGACTCCGAGTGCATACTGGACCGTGGGGGTCGTGTAGAAGACTAGCCGCAACAGCAGCACGGTCACGAACCCGCGGGCATGCAGACGGTCGTCAAACCGACGCACGCGTCCGGGAAGCCGCTTTTGTACCCAGTCCCTCGCAACGAAGCGGGCGATCGCGAAAGAGAAAGCACCAGTGCCTACGGTGCCGATCCAGTTCAGAAGGAAAGCATCCGTCGGGCTCCAGATCAAAGGAGCGCTGAGCAAGAAGAAGAGCCCATTGACTCCGAAGGGTTGCAGGCACGAATAGGCCACTACGAAAAGCACGCCCCCCCAACCTCCGGCGTTTCGGATCCAAACCCGCATCGCCTCGGGGTCGACCTTTTCATAGCCTTCGGTTGCGTAGAACCAAGCAATGAGGCTGACGACGACGGCAACCAGAGCGATCTTCAGTAAGCTTCCGCGGTCCACGCTGGGTCATGCTAACCCAGAGCCACCGCCGTCGGCCCCCAGACTCGCCATCGCCCGGATCTGCTTCGAAAATGGGGCTAGCTGTCCTGTTTGGTTATAGTTCGCCCGGGGGATGAACATCGCGAAATCACTTCCGAGGCAGTGGCCTTTGATGGCCTGCGTTGGGCTCGTGATCGTGGCCTATGCGCGTGCACCCTTCGGCGGGTTCGTGTGGGACGACGTTCACCTGATCCTCCGTGATCCGCGACTTCAGTCCTGGTCGAGCATCGTCGACGTGGTCAGCTCGTCGTTCTGGTCGGGGTCTTCTCTGACGATCAACGAGTTCTATGCGGCCGTCTATCGCCCAGTGGTCAGCGCAGCTTACCTAGTCGAAATGCAGATCTTTGGCGCGAGCCCAATCGGGTTTCACGTCGTAAATATCGTGTTGCACGTCGCTTGCACGGTTCTGTGCATTCGATGGATCGCGCAGCGCATTCCTTCTGCACCTCCACTCGCCGTCTTTTTCGGCGGCATGCTGTTTGCGGTGCACCCGAGTCGCGTGGAAACCGTCGGGTGGATCTCCGGCTGTGTCGACCTGTGGATGGTGTTCTGGATTCTGCTTGGCCTTCGAGCTTGGGAGAGCCGACGCAGCGTGCTAGCTGGGGTGCTGTTCGCCCTGGCGCTGTTGTCGAAAGAAGTCGCGGTGGTAGTGCCGCTGCTGCTGCTCACCGATCACTTCCTCCTTAGACGGGCCACGCGCATCTGGAAGCCATGGTCGATCGCGACTGCGATCATTGCGGCGGCCTTTGTTTTCCGTGTCTGGCAGGTTCCCCTTGTGGCTGCCGGCAGGCCGGGATGGGCGGAGATGCCCGAGCGCGTGCTTTCGACGCTCGGCTTTTTCGTGCAGCGCGTCGCGTTTCCATGGCCGCAGACCGTTCATCCAGCGGCCCGAGCGTACGACGAAGTTGGCAACGAGATTTTCGCACCATCGGCTGTCGCGCTAGGCGTACTGGCCGTGTTTTGCGCTGCGGCTTTGGCGTTCTTAGTGTGGCGGGGAAGGGCAAGACACCGACCTTGGCTGGCCGACTCGCTCTGGTTCTTCGTCCCGCTTCTTCCGACGCTTAACTTTCTCGATATCGATGCCGTCGCACGAGCCTCCGATCGGTTTCTCTACTGGCCACTGATGGGCGTTTGTGCGCTCGCAGCGCGCGCGGTCACTCGAGTCATCCGGCTCAACGCAACAATGCACAGCGCAATGTCAGGGCTCGCCGCGGGAACATCCGTGCTTTTCATCCTGGCGACCGCAGTTCACGTGAGTCACTTCAAGACCGACTACACTCTTTGGGCTCACGAATACGAGGTGGACCAAAGCAATACCGAGGCGCTCTGGGCGCTCGCCGGAATCGCAAAGTACGAAGGGCTCTCGGAAAGCGCTCATCAGCTGTGTACCGAGGGGTTCCAGGCTGCCGACCGCAAGCGGTATCAATGGACCGCAATTCGATTCGCGCTCTGCCAGTTGGAAACCTCGCTCGACCTGGCAACTCCAAACGACCCCGAGACCATCGTCTATGTGCGTGGGGTGTACGACGAGCTGATGGACAAATCACTGCTATCGGCTGACCGCGGGTCCTTGATGTTCAACATTCACGTTACGAGCGAGACCATCCGGAAGCGGTTGATGGCCGACCCCAACAGTGTCGCCCTTCCAAGGGCACGCGCTCATCTGGCGTCGGGCAATACCGACCAAGCGATCGTACAGCTCGAGCAGATCACGAAGTCCTACCCGGCGGCGAAGGCGGGTTGGCGCATGCTGATCGCGGCATACCGAGCAGCAGGTGAAGACAACCGAGCTGTCGCGGCCGCGGACCAGGCCCGCCTGCTCTTTGGAGAGGAGCTAGCGGAGTAGAACGATGCAGAGGGCCCAAGCTGTTTCCCTGATCCTACTCTGGGCGGTCACCGTGGCCGTCCTCGGGATCGCCCTCCGCGGCGAGTTCGTCTGGGACGACTTCGCGCTCATCGTGAACAACACCACCCTGCGGGACCCAGGCCTACTCGGTGAGCTGTTGACGACAGGCTTCTGGAACATCTCCTCGTCGAAAGCAGAGCTGAGCACGACCTACGCAGTGGTCTACAGGCCCGTCACCACGCTCGCCCTATTTGTGCAACACCAGCTCTTCGGTCTCGATGCGCGCGGCTTTCACCTGGTGAGCCTCCTCTTACACCTGGTGATCGTAACCTTGGTGTTTTCCCTGTTGCGGGAACGATTGGGGGAGAGCCGAGGTGGTTGGTTGGGCGCTTTGGCCGGTGCCGCATTCTTTGCGATTCATCCGTCGCGGGCCGAAAGCGTGGCTTGGATCTCCGCTTCGACCGAGCTCTGGATGGCGTTGTTCGTCTTTGGTGGCTACGCGGTTTGGGTCATGCGCCCGGGCTCCGTGGTTCTCCCATCGGTTCTCTTCGCGCTGGCCCTCTTCGCAAAAGAGACAGCGATCGTGATCCCCGCGGTCTTGTGGATCGACATGTACGGCCGCCGAGGCGTCGTCGACTGGAAGCGTTGGAGCGTCTCGAGTGGCCTGTTCGCCGCGTTTGTCCTCGCTCGCTTCGCCGTCATCCCGCCTCCCGAGGCCGCCATTGGTTGGGCTGGACTTCTTCGGCGCGTGCTCGCCACCGTTGGGCACTATATCGAAGCGACGATTTGGCCCTGGCGTCCGTTCGTCGAGCGAGGTTTTCGGTATACGAACTGTTCGGGGTCGATGGTCGTGCCGGCGATGACGATTGTGATTGCGGGCCTCGCAGCGATCGGGATCGCCGTCCTCGTCGTTAGGTTTCGCGCATTGCGCCGTAAACCCTGGCTGGCGGATCTCGCCTGGTTCTTCCTCTTCCTCGCTCCCGTGCTGAATATCATCGACTTTCACGGTTATGGATTGGCGGCCGATCGTTTCCTATACGTCCCAATCTTCGGAGTCGCTGCGTTGTTTGGACGAGCCGTGGCCCGCGCATCCAACGAAGCACCGAAGTCCCCTGCTGTCTTGGGAATCGCCGTGTGCACGATTCTGATCGCCTGCGGAATATCGACTCGGCAACACGTCAGCCACTTCCGACATAGTCAGGCGTTGTGGGAGTATGAGATCGGGCGAAACCCCAGCAATCTGCATGCGCTCGAGCTCGTCGGAACCGCAAACATCAGCAAAGATCCAGCACGTGCGATCCGTCTTTTTCAGCGGGGGTACGCGAGTGCGACGCAGAATTGCAACTCTGCGCTGGCGGCACGCTTTGCGCTGTTGTCGACGAAGCAACTCGTTGGCACCACCGCCGACACCGACCAGTCGCAGCTTCTGGCGCTCCGCACGTTCTACGATCTCGCGGTCGCAAAGCATCGCCTCGAGCTCTTGGGACCCCAGATCTCCCTCAATATGGAGGTTCCGGAAAGCTTTGCGCCGCAGCTCCTGGGCGACGGCTCTTTGTTTGCGATTCCACATGCCGCAGTGACGATGCGAACGTTGGACCTTTCCAAGGCAGAAGCATTGGTGCAGCGGATTCTCGAGATGGATCCGGATAACGACACTGCCTGGGTGCTGCTCGCGCGGATCCACGCCCGGCTCGGTCGGTACGTCGACGCGAGAGCCTCGCTTGACCACGCGCGGCGGCGAGCCCCGGAGAATCCGGCGGTCGACGCGCTTGAAAGGGCCTTGCACCAAGCGATGCAAGTCGCAACCCAACCGGTCGAAAACGAGCGCCAGGAAAGACTCCGATCGGCTCAAATCGCCGTTCTGCTAGGTGCACCGGAAGCCGCTAGGCGCGCTCTCCAACCCGAGCTCGACCAAAGCCCGGCCGATCCGATCATCGTTCTCGCCTACGTTCGGACGATGGTGGCCGACGGACGGATCGATCTCGCCGAAGACGTGATCCAAAACGCCGAGAGAGTCGCACCCGAAAACGCCGCCAAGTGGCGACACCTAAGAGACGCCCTCCCCCCGCACTGACACAGGCACTGCTACTGCCGCTGTCGCTGTCGCTGCAAATACGCTGGCAGCGTGAGCGAGCCCGGCTCGTGCGTGAGGAGGTGGAGGCAGACCCCCAGGAGGCACACATTTTTGATGAAGTTGCTTCGCTGGTAGAGGTCCCAGAGCCACATGTCCTCAAGAGCGATCGAATCCGGTGCCTGAAACATGCCCGGCACGTGGATTACCAGAGTGACCACGACGAGAAACAGCCCGAGCAGGATCGCCCCTTCTTGCACACGCACGCCCAGGGCGATGCTCGCTCCCCCCACCAACAGGATGACACCACTCACAATTGAGCACACCCGCTTCATCGGCAGCCAATCCGGCATCAACTGTTGGATGAGATCATCGTGGAAGAGATGCTCTCCCCCTAACACCACGAAGATGCTGCTGAACAGAAGTCGGAACAGAAGCTCGGAGGCGTCGTGATTGAGGAGGGTCTTCATCGGAACGCGGGCGAACGTATCCGAGCCGCTGTGGTCTCTCAAGAGCCGAAATTCGCGTTTGGGGCAGAGTCGACCCGTCGGTCCTCCTAGAACAGCCGAGCATAGCCGAGGCTCACGACGTCCACGATCAGATCGTTCGTGCGCCAGTAGCGCGAAAAACCAAAGTCCACGCGATGGACGCTCGCGGTGGGGTCGACATAGATCACGAGCTTTCCGCCAAGCTCGTGTGCCCAGAATTCAGCCAAGTCCGAGTCAGCGGTCCGCGGAGCGGTGGGGTCGAAATCGACGAGGTCGACCGCACGAGTCCAGAAGTAGACCGAGTTTTGGTGATGGGCGCGATAGCTCGCTCGTATGTACGCCCTCGGGGTTGCGTATTGGTAGAGCTCCACCTTCATGGTGTGCGCCTGGACATCAAAATTGTCGAAGTAGAATCGATAGTGCAACCGAAGTGTGGAGTGAGTCGCTGGAATGTGCTGCGCAAGGAAACCCGAGAACGCGTTGCGTAAGCGTCGGTTAGGGAAGCGCTCTTGGGTGCGGCCCAAGCAAACCGTCACCTCAGGGTTGCACGCGATCGGAACGGAGTTCCAAGGTGTGATGAGCTCGCCAGCCTGCCACGTGACGCCGTATCCCGCTTTGACGAGAGTCGTTCGGCTCAGGATCTGTGAAACTTCGAGATTGGCATTGAGAGCACCGCGAGTGTCGCGCTCGTTCCCGGGAGGCTGGAGCCCGCCAAACGGCCCGTACGGCCGAAAGACATCGACGTAGCCATTCACGTTCATCGTGATCGTGGCATTGTCTTGGGCCAGCTCTCTCGCATAGCCGAAACCCGCGAACACCGAACGGTACCACTCCTCGAGGTGGAGTCCGTATCGAAAGGACGTCATGTCGTCCGACGTTGCCTCATATCGGGTCGTAATGTCGAGGGTGATCGTCTCGTTAGTACGGGACGCAGACGTCACCACGTCAATCGCATCGGTCGACGCGGAAGTGATGATGTCGACCGGAAGTACCATCGTGTGCTCGACTTTTTCGTTCTGCCGCGCCCGGATGTAAAGGGCAGGGTTCCAAACGTGAAGATCTTCAGAGCCCTTGGGGCCCGGCCCCGCCTGCGATTGGTAGCCGAAGCCAGACTGATTGAAATACGCGAATCGGGACAGCAGTTCTTCGACCTTCCAGTCATTGTCTGCGTGGCCAGGTGCGGTTCCGCACATCCCAACGAAAATCGGCAAGACTACCGCTAGCCGGAGGATGCACCGCGGACGCCTAGTTCGTGCAGCCACAGCCTCCTCCCGCAGCGGTTGCGTCGCCTCCACCGGCAGCCTCACGCGCACGATGGAGTTGCCGCGAGGCGCGCTCCTCCAACGGATCGACTACCAGCTGCATGGTGGGGTCGGCCAGGTACTCCCGCTCATGAGCCGAAACGGTGACACACCCCGAAACGACGAGCAGAGCGAAAAGAACTCCGAACACTCTCGACATGCGCGCGCGGATCCTATCAGTGGTGGACACGGACACAAGCATCACTGTCGCGTGCGAAGGGCTAACATTCTCGCGGCTGAGACCTAATACGCAGAGACAGGATCGGGTTTGGGGGGAAAGGGCTGCGGCACGCCGTTGCGTCGCAGAGCGAGCGGGCCCTAGACGCAGCCAGAAAGCCGCCAAATTCTGCCCGTCCCTGGCGTCTGGGCGGGGGGACCGATTTTCCGCAATAATGTCTGAGTGCGTACTTCTGGAGTGGAGGGTCGACCGTCTACACGGCCGGTGTCGTCGGGTTCCAAGCCGCCGCAAGTCGGAGACGTCTTGGACGGACGCTATCGGATTACGGGCGTTCTCGGCACTGGGGGCATGGGGTGCGTCTACCGCGCCGAGCACGTTGCGATACGCCGCCCGCTCGCTCTGAAGCTCTTGCACCCCGAAGTCGAGGGAATGGAAGGGATCAGTGAGCGATTTCAGCGCGAGGCGTTCGCCATCGGCCGCGTCGACCATCCGAACTGCGTCAATGTCTCGGACTTTGGTGAGCTCGAGGGAGGCGCGCTCTATATGGTGCTCGAGGTCTTAGACGGGGTACCGCTGTTCGATCTCTTGGAAAAAGAACATTGTCTGGGGTGGAGACGATCGCTGCACATCGTGCGACACGTATTGAGCGCGCTTGCCTACGCACACGAGGCGGGAATCGTACATCGCGACGTGAAACCAGAGAATGTCATTCTGGTCGAGCAAGACGGTGACCGGGACTTCGCGAAAATCCTCGATTTCGGGATCGCAAAGCTCTTCGATGACGCGCATGTCGAGGCGGGAAGCCCAGGCCTCACCCAACTCGGCGTCACGATTGGAACGCCGACCTACATCGCTCCGGAACAAGCCTTCGGCCAACCCGTGGACGCGCGGGCCGACCTCTATGCGCTGTCGATCATGCTTTTCGAGATGATCGCAGGCGCGCCACCGTTCGATGCAGCCGAGGTGGTGACCCTCTTGACGATGCACGCCACCGCCGAGGTTCCTCGGATTTCCGAAGTCGCGCCCCGGATAAGTGTCCCGCAGGAAGTCGAGGCGATGATTCGGCGAGGTCTCGAGAAGAAGAAGGAAGACCGGTTCTCAAGTGCCAACGAGTACATCGCGCAAATCGACGCATCACTCACCCGTGATTCGCTCTCTCCCGCGCTCACGTCGGGCGGCGCAGCTCCGGATCTTCCCGAGCGTCTTTCGTGGGTCGAAGGTGTGCGCATCAAGGCAGAAGACGTTCGCAGGACACTGGCTCCCGTCGTCGCCCGCGCGGTCACCGAGGTGCAGGCGATCCCAAAGCGCCGATCGCGAAAGGAGATTCTGGGGATTGGTGCCGGCGTGACCGCTTTGCTGGCTGTGTTGCTGGTTGCGTTCGGCAGCAGCAGCCCGGACTACCTGCCAACCCGCACACATCTGCCGTTGGTCGCACCCAAACACGGGCCCGAGGCGGAGGCCGCCGCGGAGATGCTCGAGCAGGGTCAACCCAAAGAGGCGGCCGCTTACCTTCGCTCACAACGAACCAAAGTGCGAAAAGAACCCTATGCCCAGCTCGTGCTCGGGCATGCACATGCGAGCGCTCAGCGTAACCTCGAAGCGCTCGACGCTTATCGCCGAGCGATCTCGCTAGAGCAGAGCCTCTCGAAGGACAAGTTGCTGCGAACCAACGTCGGTCTCATGCTCGGGAAGAAAGAGCCGCGAGTCATCGACGCAGCCCTCGATCTCCTAGGAACGCTCGTACGGGATGCTGGCGACAAGGACGCCGAGGAACAGCTCGTGCAACTGGCGTCATCCGACGACAATCTGCACACACGACAACGCGCGATGGCAGTCGCCGACGAAGTGGGCGTCGGAGACCAAATCGATCGGCTCAATGCCTATCAGCTCGATCTCAAACAGGGTGACAGCTGCAGCGACCGCAGGGATGCCGTGGCCAAGTTGCGGGCCCTGGGCGACAAGCGGGCGATCCCCGCTCTCAGACAAGCGCAGCACCGAACACGCACGGAAGGTCTTCTCAAGAGAAAGACCAACGCCAACGCCTGTCTCCGGACCGACGCCGAGGAAGCGATTCAGTATCTAAAGAGCCTGTAGCCGGGCTATTGAGGGCTGGCGCACCTCAAGCTAAGGTCCAGCCGTGAATCGACGGACCCCCTTCTCCGTGTTCTTGTCCCTCGCTGCAATAGTGCTTGGCGTGTCGTGCTCCGATTCGAACAGCGACTTCGGCATCGATGCGGGCGTCGGGGGTGGAGGCGGCGAAGGCGGCAGCGTCCCCGATCCCGCTTGTAACGGCAGTCCCCACCTTTGCGACCGGCGATTCGACGAGGTCTCGTACCCGATGGCGCACAACGCGATGTCGAACGCGGAAAACGGCTGGAGGGTACCAAATCAAAACTTCAACATCACGCGACAGCTCGACTACGGCATCCGGGCCATGGAGCTCGACACCTACAATGAAGATGGAGAGCTATTGCTCTGCCACGTGGTGTGCGAGTTTGGCAGCCAACCATTGGTCGAAGGGCTCGGCGAGATTCGCACGTTTCTGGAAAGCAATCCGAACGAGGTCGTCTCGATCATCTTCGAAAGCAGCATCGAGGACGCCGAGACGGCTAGCGCAATCGAGGACAGCGGCCTACTGGGTTTCACCTATCCACATGTCGTGGGCGATCCTTGGCCAACCTTGGGGGAGCTGATCGGAGCAGACACGCGTTTGGTCGTCTTTCAGGAAAAGCCCGGTGACGGGGAATATCCGTGGCTCATGTACATCTGGGATCACGCTTGGGAGACGCACTTCTCGTGGGGAGCGCCCGAAGACTTCAATTGCAACCCGAATCGGGGTAACCCAGACAATCCGTTGTTCATGCTCAATCACTTCCTGACCGATATATGGGGCTTCCCGGAGCTCGCCGAGATGGTCAACTACAACCCTTTGTTCATCGACCGCGCCGAGCAATGCGAGGAAGAAGGCAACGCCCTCCCCAACTTCGTCAAGGTAGACTTCTATGACATCGGCGACCTCTTCGATGTCGTCGAGTCGCTCAACGCCCCCTGACTTTTCCTAGGATGTGCCACTGACGATGCGTAAGACGAGCTTCATTCATTGGGTGCCGATGGCCATAGCCCTGCTGCTACTCGCGCCAGCGCCGCGTGTGTCGGCGGAAGAAGGCTACGTGCCGGCGTCGTCGGGCAAGCGATACACACCTCTGAGAGGCCCAGGTCTTCGCGCCATCGCCGGGGCAACCCTGGGCGTGCCGATCTTTCTAAACGTCGACCACAGTGTGGTTCGCCCCGGAGCGGACATGTATGCCTGGATCGGGCTCGACGTAGGTTGGCTCGTCTTCGCTGCTGGTTTCGGAGCGAGCTGGAATGCGATCGATGTGGGCCAGATCCCCGGGGGCGAAGAGCTAGGTCGAAGCCCGTTGTCACGCCTCTACATCGAGCCCGAGATCCGTTTTCAGGTTCCCAAGGCCAAAGCGGTGCTCCCCTACTTGAGTGGTGCATTCGACGCGAACTGGTGGAAGTACCGCGACGTGCAACAGCTGTCTTGCAACTTTTGGTATTGTACTAACCGCGCGCGCTTCACATTCGCCCCCGGCTTCACCGCCAAGCTTGGGATCGGAATCAAAACCGGCGACCGCGTCTACATCGATATCGGTATCAAGTACTCTTTGACCGGAGCCGGGAACTTCTTCGATTCGACCCAACGCTGGCTGACCCCGTTCGTGGGGATCATGTATCGAGGCGACCAGGGCTAGCCAGCGCAGGCTCACTCGCGTCACGCCTTGGTATCAGGATAGGGTGCGAAGTGGTCAACCATATTGCTGGCCCCGCGTCTCGCATCACTTGGCTGAAATTGCGCGGAGCGTATCCATGCCGGGACGCGGGAACTCCGTGTCCGCCACGTCACCAACGCGATCGATTGGGATTTCGCCTATCTTGCCGGTGCGGCGAAGATCGACCCAACGATGGCCTTCGCCGAAAAGTGAATAGCGGCGCTGCCTCAGGACTTCATTGAGCATGGAAGTATCGTCTGTGGCGCCCAGGTAGTTGCCGAGACCGGCCGCGTTGCGCACCCTGTTGATGGCGGCGAGCGATTCGTTCACATCGCTCCCGATTTGGGATTCGGTATAGATCAGAATCGCTACCGTGCTGGGTTGACTCATGATCGCGTTGGAGCGTACGCGGTGCAGGACACCGGGCACTATCGGGGCGCAGCTAGTCCCCCTTGCGCGCCATTCAAGCTTAGGCCATGTGCCCGCGGCGAATGAAGAGTCGCTGTTCTCCGGATGAAAGGATTGCCATGAATCGGTTTGGTGTGGTCGCGGTGTTTTTGCTCCTCGGAAGTGCTTGCACGGGCGGCTCGCCCGAGGAAGTCGCGCGAATCGAGGCGGCGGAGGACATGGAGGAGACCGTGGGCGATGAGGCGGCGATGGTCGGCTCCAACCCCAACGACATGGAAGGCCTCGTGCCGCCGAACAGCGAGGAAACGCTCGAGATGGAAACGGAGCCGTACCCGGAATAGCCCGTTGCCGCAGCGGACCTACTCCCTTCATCGGAGTGCAGGCGGGCAGACCCACCGCGCCAGCCGAATTGGGGCCTAGCTTCTATAAGCATAACGTAAGTTTGCAGCGAAACGGCAAGTCAAGGTCGGAAGGGCTTTTCCCGGCTTGTGAAAAGGCGCAGCGTCCCCAATATTTCACCGTCGCCCTCAATCTGACGGCGGGTGTACGAAGTCTGGAGGCTTTGAATGGCAAGCGAAGTAGACGCACTTGAAGCGCGGAGAGTCGCGGAAGAATCGCGAGAGAAGGAATGGCATGGACAGAGTTTCATGCGCGATGTGTTCCTCGGGAACTTCCGAATCGATCTACTCGAAAGACTCTCGCTCGATGCACCCGACCGTCCGGAGTTCTGGGAGTTCTATCGCAAGCTGGGCGACTTTCTGCGCGACAAGGTCGACTCAGCCGAGATCGATGCAACCGGAGAGTATCCCCCTGAGGTGATCCGCGGTCTCGCGGAGCTCGGCGCCTTCGGGATGAAGATTCCAAAGGAGTACGGGGGCCTCGGTCTTACGCACCCGGAGTACGTCCGAACGATGGAGCTGGTCGGCTCATACGATGGTAACGTCATCGCGTTGTTGTCCGCGCATCAGGCGATCGGCGTCCCACAACCGGTGAAGCTCTTTGGTACGGAAGCGCAAAAGAAACGCTTCCTGCCGCGATGTGCGAAAGGAGCCATCTCTGCGTTTGCCCTGACAGAGCCCGCAGTCGGTTCCGATCCCGCACGGCTCGCAACGACGGCAGAGCTCTCTGACGACGGCGACCACTACGTGCTCAATGGACAAAAACTCTGGTGCACGAACGGCACGCTCGCGGAGCTCATCGTGGTGATGGCTAGAAACCCGGCCACCAAGAGGATCAACTGCTTCGTAATCGAAATGGACTGGCCCGGGGTCACAGTCGACCATCGTTGTCACTTCATGGGCTTACGCGCGCTCGCCAATGGGGTGATCAGTTTCGACAACGTCAAGGTCCCCAAGGAAAACCGGATCGGCAAAGATGGCGACGGACTCAAGATTGCGCTCGTGACTTTGAATACCGGGCGACTCAGCCTACCGGCAGCAACCTCGGGATCCGCGAAGCGCTTTGTCGAGGTCGTGCGCAAGTGGTCGAACGCCCGCATTCAATGGGGTGTCCCGGTCGGTCAGCACGAGGCAGTCGCGCTCAAGAACGCCTACATACTCTCCTCTGCTTTTGCGATGGAATCGATCGCGTATGTCGTGGGTGAGCTTGCCGACCTCAAGGGCGTCGACATTCGTCTCGAGGCGGCGGCAGCGAAAGAATGGAACACCGTTCGCAACTGGAGCCTCTCGGATGAGACCTTACAGGTTCGAGGTGGCCGCGGCTACGAAACCGAACGCTCGCTGACCGCGCGCGGCGAGCCGGGTATCGGGATCGAGCGGATCATGCGCGACAACCGCATCAATCTGATCTTCGAGGGCTCGAGCGAGATCATGCATCTCTTCATTGCGCGCGAAGCTGTCGACACGCACCTGCAAGTCGCTGGCAAGCTGGTCGACCCAGACGCCAGCATCGGCCAACGGCTCGGAGCCTTGCCCAAGATCATCGCCTTCTACTCGTGGTGGTATCCGACGCGCTGGCTCCGCTGGAGCTTGTGGCCGAGCTTCTCGCGCTACGGGAAGCTGGCAAAGCACCTTCGCTATGCGGCACGAGCATCGGCGCGTCTCGCACGCAATACTTTCCACGGCATGGCCCGCTTCGGGCCGGGCCTGGAGCGTCGACAAGGCTTCCTATTCCGGGTTGTCGACATCGGCCTCGAGATCTTCGCGCTGGCAGCAACGGTTCGCCATGCCCACAAGCTCCAACAGGAGGGGTTCGAAGATGCGGCAAGAGCGGTAGACCTCGCCGACTTCTTTGCGCGGCAGGCGCGCCGGAACATCGACGTGCTATTCCGCCAGCTCTGGCGTAACGACGATGCACGCGCGGCTCGCGTCGCTAAAGACTTGCTCGCGGGCAAGCACACGTGGCTCGAACGTGGAATCGACCCGCTGCCATTCACGGAAGAGGACCTTCGCCCAAAGACGATGGACGAGATTCTGAGCGAAAGGCAGAAGGGCAAGCAAGAGAGCGAGGCTGCTGAAGAGCGGCCGGCGGTGCGGATCGCGTAGCCTAATCGGCACCACCGTGTTGTCGTGACGAAGCATGTCACGCCGCGCGGGGCGGTCGCACTCTCGATTGGCTTCGGTGAGTAAGTCACTATGCCCAAATGACCGAGCCTGACCACAAACTGACGCTGTACTTTCACCCGCGCACGCGGTCAACGAGGCCACGTTGGCTCCTCGAGGAGCTAGGCGTCGACTATGACGTCGAGCTAGTCAAGCTCTTCGAGGGCGCGCACAAGACTTCCGAGTACCTCACTATTCATCCACTCGGCAGAGTGCCCGCCCTGCGGCACGGCGATGACGTGATGTTCGAATCTCTCGGGATCTGTCTCTACCTCGCCGATCGATTTCCCCAAGCTGGGCTCGCTCCGGGAATCACCGACTTGCATCGTGCCGAATACTGCCAATGGATGGCTTTTTCGACGAGTACACTCGAGCCCGTCCTCTTCGCGGTGCTGCTCGACAAAGGAAAAGACCCGGAGCGGCTCAAAGAAGCGCAGAGGGACTTCGCCGCCATAGTCGAGCTCTTCGAGGCGACTCTGAGGAATCGATTGTTTCTTTTGGGCGAGGAGTTCTCTGCTGCCGACGTCATGAACGGCGCCATGATGGCGTGGGCCTACAAGTCGAGCCTGCTCACGCCGGGCTCTGGCGTGGAGCAATGGGTGCAACGCATCACCGCGCGCCCCTCCTATCAGCGCGCCCACGCAGACTAGTTTCCCACTGTAAGACTGGGCAGATCACGATCGAAACCCCGGCACGCGGTTGACGCGAACTGGCGATTCTCGGGGGTCGCGAACGACACACGTGTGATGATCCCAGGAGGTCGAGTACAGTCGTCGCACGCGTCGTATCTTCGTGCTTTCGCTCCTCGTCTGCTCGTTGAGTTGCGGTGCCGATGCTGGAACGGGAAGCAGCAGCGGCGACGAGCTGTCGTGGACCTCCTTAGGAACGACGCGGGCGGCTTCTACCACAACCTCGGAACGTGGGACATGACGGGCATCCCGGTCGAAACTTGGGTCGAGGACACGATCAATCGTGCGCTGGTCCTGATGAACGCTGCCGGCGCGCCTGTCGTGCTGTGTTCGCTACCGGCGACCGCTCGGCAGTTGGCGCCCGGCGTGTTTCAAGTCGCTTCTGGTGCGGTCGTCACTACGGATGACACGGTCGTGCTCGGGTCCGTCTCGCTGACCTCGGTGGACGGCCTCGTTGGCAACAACGTCACCATCAACACGGTCGGTGGACGCAGCAACGAGTTCAATCAGCTCGCCGACGATGTGTTTTTCCCAATCTACTTCCAGCAGTGAGTCGGCCGCGAGCCCCTTCAAGACACGGACAACGACGGCACACCCGACGTGAACGACAACTTCCCGCTCGACCCCTCCCGCCAGTAGGTCACTCATTCCTGTTCGTTGATGATCTGGATACCGAGAGGAACAAAACCGATTGCGAGAATCGCCGTGGCGACCAGGCCAAACAAATCGATATCGACGGCTGCTGCGACACCCAACCCCAGCATTGCGACGATCAGCGCGGCACTCTGCCAGCGCGGGATGGCGCGCGAGCGATACAATCCTGCGCCCTGGATCCCGAAGCCGAGGGGAAGCGAGGGCAATAGGTAGAGGATCGCCAGGTAGCCCTCAAAGCCGAAGAGGGCCTCGATTCCGGGCAACAGTTCAGCGTACTCCGCTGCGGGCAGCGTGTCGAAAGCGCTCATCACGAGGCACAACGCGGTCTTATCGACGGCCAACACAATGCCTCCAAAGACCGCCATCACGCACCCGATGAATCCGAGCCACGGGCTCCGGTCCTTGAGGATATCCATCAACTTCAGGGAAATGACGATCAGCAGCGGCACGCCCAGGAGCATCACGAAGTGACCGAAATGCATCAGGGGATTGCCATGAAACTCCTCGACCTTGGCGCTCACCTCGCCGCCGATCTCGAGGCTCAGGAGATTGGGGTGTGCCGCAAACGCGACGCCGGACAAGACCGGATACAGGATGAAGGCCAGTCCGGTACCGATACGCTTCACCGTCTCGAGACGTTGATTGTCCATAGCTGAGCTTCTTTCTATCAGCTCGATCAGCAAAAAGCCTGAATTGCCGGTCAGTCGGCGGGAGGCCCTTTTCGAGGTCGCGTGCGACACTGCGAAACGTGGAGGAAGCGATGCACTTGGAGCTCGAATCTGCGATCGATGACGTCGTCGAAAAGAATGCCGAGCGCTGGCAAGCTGTGACGGGCCGCTCTGCGCTTGCCGACGGGCGGTTCTTCTACGGGGTCCAGACGACCCGCGTCTTTTGTCGGCCGAGCTGCGCGTCGCGCTTGCCGCGGCGAGAGAATGTGGAGTTCTTCGAGACGACAGAGGCGGCGCGGAGTGCAGGCTACCGAGCGTGCAAACGCTGCCGACCCGAGTCGTCGGCGCCGAAAGACGTTAGGGTCGAGGCGTTGGTAGAGGCGTGTAGGCTGCTTTGTTTGGAGGAGTCGATGCAGACCCGCGACGTCGCGGCCGCGGTCGGGCTGAGCGCCTCGTACTTTCAACGTTCCTTCAAGAGACACCTCGGCGTCACGCCACAGCAGTACCGCCGAAGGGTGCTCGCCGAGCGTGGCCGCGACGCGCTCGGACAAACGGGGTCGGTCACCGAGTCGATCTACAAAGCCGGATACGCTTCGAGCAGTCGTTTCTACGAAGGTGTCGGGCAAGAGCTCGGGATGAAACCGTCGGTCGCGAAGGCCGGAGCCCCCGGGGAGGTGATCCACTACGCACTCGCCGAGTGCTCGCTTGGACATGTGGTGATTGCGTGGACCCACCGAGGGGTGTGCCTCGTTGGCTTGGCGGATTCGCCCGGCGAGCTCGCAGGGCAGCTAGAGCAACGTTTCCCGAAAGCGAGCCTCGACGAAGCCGAGCAGGTCGAGTGGACCGGCGCCGTGGTCCGAGCTGTAGAAATTGCGACCCCAATTGACATCCCGATCGACATCCGAGGCACGGCGTTCCAAGAACGCGTGTGGCAAGCGCTTCGCGACATCCCGGCCGGCGAGACGCGAACCTACTCCGAGATCGCAAAGACGCTCGGTACGCCGTCTGCGGCTCGTGCGGTCGCAGGGGCTTGCGGGGCCAACTCGCTCGCGGTGCTCGTCCCCTGTCATCGCGTGGTTCGTGCGGACGGCGGCTTGGCGGGCTATCGATGGGGAGCAGACCGAAAGCGCGAGCTTCTCCGTCGCGAGGCAAGACATGCGCAATCCGACGAGTAGATCTCGGGGCCCTCACTCAGGCCCTGGGGCGACTCGCGGCGACAGCTCTTCTAGCGCCTTCGTGTACGGCTCGGCGCGTCGCTCCGCGAAGCCATCGATGAAAAGCCCGATTGCTGCGAAGAGGATTAGCGCGGTGCCCGCCGATAGCGCCCACTCCGTGTGAACCGCGAAGCGCAGCACTGAACCGATGACCAGAAATGCCACGTACATCGCGACGTAACGTGGCCAGTTGGCGTTCACCTGTTCCATGCGTGGCATTTCTTCGGCGATGAACGCGGCCTTGTCCGCTTCGTAGAGCGCTGTCAGGTGCTCGACTTGTCCCGGCGTTCTAAGGCTGACGGCCGCGCCCGTCACCAAGAGCGCAAGGCCAAGCAATACGAAGGGAATCACGATCCCCCACATGAACCCGCCCTGCTGCGTTCGATACACGATGCCCGCGAACACGAGACTTAGAACGCCGATCGGCACGATGAAGAAGAGTGCCTCGGTGCGCTCGCCCCAGAAGTAGGTGTTTAAAATTTCGAGGAAGTCGTTCATGCTCGGAAGGTAAACGCGATTGCACCGAATCGGAAGCGCCTTGATACCTGCAAGAGGTTCGATGGCTCAGCCGAGTTCGAGCGCGATGCTGACGACGATCTGATAGTCGTTTTTCGTGGGGATCGTGCCGTCCGCCCGCGGCGGCGGATTTTCGGTACGCAGGAACAAGAACGACGTTTCCAAGTAGAAGATGTCCGTGAGATCGATTTTGAATGCGGCGTTGCCCACGTGGTTGGTGTTGCCGATTCCCGTGTAGACCAGGTTCGTGCGCCAATCGAGCTTCAGCTCGATGTCGCTGGTAAAATCGAAATCCGCGTAGGTCTGCAGCAAGATGAAGCCGTCGTTTCGTGGGTTCTCAACGCCGGTCGCCGCGCTGGTAAAGCGTGTGTACTGGTATCCGAGCCCGCTTCCGAAGTCCCACTCGACCTTTTTCCTGTCAACGATATGAATGCCGGCCCCCGCACCAGGCGTGGCTCGAAACTTGAGGTTTTGGAACTTGTCGTTGAGAAACTGCGCAAAGGCCGGCACGACGTAGAACCGCCGCCAGATCAGTAGCTTTACGCCGACGTCTCCGAGGTGCCGATTGACGTTTGGCTCCTTGTTGACGTAACCAAAGGTGCCTTGGTAGCTGGTGGTCGAAAGTGTGCGCTGGTCAGCACGCTGTAGGTCCCAGGCGAAAGTCAACGAGCCCTGGTTGACGTTTCCTGCGTTGGCCGAAAACCCGAGGCCCAACCGCGTGGACCACCAGTCGCGCTCTCTTCGGCCTCCCTCTACGATGGCAAGCAGCTCGCTTCGAGGAAAGGTCTTCACTCCTTCCGCGGTCTCGATGATGACCTCTTCTTTGGTGACTACCGCCTTGCCCATGACGTCGATCTTTCCGTCAAACACATAGGTGTTGATCTGCGGAGAGTGGAGCTCGTCCACTTTGCTCCAGCTTTTTGTGATGATGTCGAGCTTGTCGCTGTCGAACTCGAAATTCTTTTCGCGCATCCAGTTGAGGTCGCCTTTGAGCCACTCGCCGGAGGTGAGGCGAAGCCAATCGTGGGTGTCGTCAAACTCGATCGTGAACTTGGTCGGGATCGGTCCTTCGGTCTTCTCCTCCACCTGCTCCGCCTGAGCAAGCACAGTGTACGGGCCAGAGAGTGCCATGGTCACGACGACGAAAAACAGCAGGTCGAGGTACTTCGACGGCCTAGTGGGTTCCGAACTCGTCATCGTTGCGCCCTGACTTTAACGCGGGGGCTAACCGCTTCAAACAGCCTCGCCATCGGTTTTGGCGTCTCAATCGTCCTGCATCAAGGTCCAAAGCGTGTGGGATCTCCGAAGCACGCCCGCGCGGTTTCGGCGAGCACTCCTGCCTGGTACCCGTCGATGAATCGGTGGTCGACTGTAGCGCTGATGGTGATCAGCTTGCGTACCGTGAGCGCGCCATCGACGACCGAGGGCTGCTCACGAATCGCTCCGATGAGCACGTAGAGAGGCACGTGCGCAAAAGGGGTCGGTGGCATGTACCCTTCGTCCAGCCCAAACATGCCCACATTCGACACCACGCATGCGCCGAACGGAAACCGCTCGAGACCGGCAGACCTGAGCTCGAGACCAGCCGAGCCAGACAACCACCCGATGACGCCGATCGTCGGGCGAAGCGCCCAAGTCGGCAGCGAGCGGAGAATATGCTTCCCACTTTCGAAAACCTCGTCTTTGCCGCTACGGACCTTCGTTGTGCGCTGCTTGAGCTCACGGGCGAGCTCGACGATCGATTTCCGGTCGAGCTGTTCGACCTTGACCTTGGCCAGGTCGGCGCCCTCACCGATGTTGACGACGAACGAAACATCGACGGTCTGGTGCTGATGATAGACCCCAAAACGAAGGAAACCGTTCAGCCCGGGAGAGTTGGCGAGCGCTTCGCCGACCATCTTCCCAATGAAGTGGGTCATCGTGACCTTCACACCCGTCTCTTTGCTGAGGCGGTCGAGGTGCTCGAGCACAGCGGTCGCATCGAGCGTCATCTTGCCGTAGATGTTCCCTTCGCGCGGCGCGCCCCAGGTCGCGATCGCGAGCTTGCGGCGTGTGCTCATCTTCGACATGCCAAAGGCATAACACTACCCCTTTGCCTTGGCGATGCAGCATGAGCCATTTTATGCGACAAAGTCGGCGATGCCAGCACGCCGCCCCACGAGCGCCGACCGTAATCCGCGCCTTGGTCTCCGAGCCCTCATCGACCTCGAGGTGCAACTGGCCGGTGACGAACGACGACCGGAGACCGAATTGGTGGAGCGCGATCGCAAGATTGGTCGGGCCATCGTTCCGGGCTCTCGCACTCGTCGAGGACTGCTTGCGCGTTGGGTCGATGCGATCCGTTCACCGAGTGAACGGTCTCCCGGCAATGCATTCGAGCGAGCGCTTCGTCGGGCTTCGGCCCTCCTCAGCGTCTCGATGTTCGCGGTCGGGCTGACTGTCGCGTTTGGGATTTTTCACTTCACGGGCGATCACCCGATCAACGTCTTGGTCGTTCTCGGTGTTTTTGTCTTCGTGCAGCTGTTGACGCTGGCGATCAGCATCCTTGCGCTTGCGACAGCCATGGTGAGTCCTGCTTTCTTCGAAGGCTTGCCCTTGGTTCTACTGCTGAAGAGATTGGCATCGCGTCTGTGGCGAAGAGCCGGCACTCGGATTGCCGATGACCCAACGCGTGATGCGATCGATCGTCTCTTGATGCGCCGATCTATGTATGGCTCTGTGGAGCGCTATGTGCTTTTTCGCCATCTGCAGCTCGCGGCAGCGTGGTTCAACGTGGGTGCGCTGACGGTGCTGCTCATCGACGTCACGGTCACTGACTTGGCCTTTGGCTGGAGCACTACGCTTCAACTCGGTGCTGAGAGCTTCTTCGAGCTGTGCCAGACACTGGCTGCACCTTGGTCGAAGTGGCTCCCGCAAGCGATGCCCACGTTCGATCTCGTGCACGCGACCCAGTACTTTCGGTTGGAAGGGGCGTACGTTGGAGTGACCGAGGGTGCTCGCGTAGGAGATCCCGCACTGCCCGGTCAATGGTGGCCGTTCCTGGCTTCGTGCTTGTTCTTTTACGGGCTTCTACCGCGGGTCGTGTTGGCCGCTTGGAGCTCGATCATGGTGTCGCTGAGCCTCCGGAGCGTCTCGCTCGATACTCCAGATATCGAGCGCCTGGTCGGACGGCTCACAGCGCCATCGATCCGACGAATCCACAGCGAAGATCCCGGCAATGTGACTCCACTCGGGGCCGGTCTCAAACCGGTAGGCAGCAGTCTCGGTGCTAGCGTCGAAGACGATGCTCTGGGTGTTCTGTGGCGTGAAGCGCAGTGCCCGGACACCAGCGTGGGTGGTTTTTTGAAAAGTCGCTACCAGCTCGGCTTGCAAGGCACGCTCGGTACTGCCGGAGGAAGTGATTTTGCCAACGATCAGCGCCTCATCGAAAGGATCGATCCAGACGATACATCACCGGTTTTCATCGTATCCGAGCCATGGACGGTCCCTGACGCAGCGCTCAAGCGTTTCATCGCGTCGATTCGCTCAAAAGGAAAGAACCGGCCGATCGTCGTCGCCCTCACCGAGGGCGGAAGCGAAGAAGACACCGCGATCTGGACGGGGTATCTCGCGGAGCTGCGGGACCCCTATCTATACTTTGAGCGCGACACCCGTCTTTCGAGCGAGACCCCATCATGAGTGTTCCTGCCGATGAAGGCGTTCCGAAGTTCGCTGTTGTCGGGCGAGTCAACAAAGGAAAGTCGAGCGTGATCGCTAGCTTGATCGAAGATGACGGCGTGAAGATCTCCCCCCGCCCGGGCACGACGACCGAATGCGTACGCTACGCTGTCGAGTCCGATGATCGGGTGCTGTTCTCGGTCATCGATACGCCGGGCTTCGAGGATGCCCCCCGCGCGCTTCACTGGATCAAGCAACGAGAGATCTCAGCAGCCGATCGCGTGTCGCGCATTCGGGAGCTCATCGACGAGTTTTCTGGCACCGACGAGCTCGTTCAGGAGCGCAAGTTGTTGGGGCCGATTCTCGAGGGTGCGGCGATCCTCTATGTAGTCAATGGGGATGAGCCCTACCGAAAGAATTACGAAACCGAGATGGAGATCCTCCGCTACACCGGTCAGCCAGCGATGGCTCTCATCAATCGGAGCGCAACGGGTCGGCACGTGGACGAATGGGAGCGGGCGCTCAACCAATACTTCAAGCTCGTCCGGACGTTCGATGCTCATGCCGTGTCTTGGGACGATCGGCGACGCTTGCTCGAGGCTTTCATCGTGCTGGAACCGCGGTGGGAGGCGCAGCTCGGCGAGGCCGTCGAGCTTTTGGAAACAGAGCAACAACGGAGGCTGCATCGCGTCGCCAACATCGTGTCGAAGCTCCTGGTCGATATCCTTTCCCTTCACCTTTCGGTCTTGATTCCGAGTGACACGACTCTCGAGCTCGAAAAGAAGCGCCTCGAACGTCGCTTTCACGACATGCTCAGGGAGCGTGAGGCTCGTGCGCATCGCGAGATTGCAGAGGTCTATCTTCACAGCCTCAGCCACTGGTCGCCGGAAACGGAAGTCGACCTCGACCTTCAAGCGGATCTTTTCGCCAAAGAAACTTGGGACGTGATGGGGCTTTCGCCCAAAGCGTTGCTCACCCTCACGACAGTGACAGGAGCGGTTGCAGGTGGCGCCGTGGATGCGATGACCGGGTTTGCGTCCTTCATGACGGGCACGATGCTCGGTGGGCTTGGAGGGCTTGGGATAGGAGTCTACGAGCTGACACGTCGCTTCGCGAGCGCGAGCAATCTCCGCGAGCGCGCAATGGATGCGTTTCGCGGGTCCCCTGATGGAGAATGGATCCGCGTAGGACCGCATCCAACCATCAACTTTCCTTTCGTCTTAATGTCACGGGCGGTTGATCACTTCGATCGAATTCGGGCCTGGTCGCACGCCAAGCGACAGCTTCCCGCTCCGGTTCAAAGCTCGATCAAAGTCCTCGACGCACTCGACATGACGAGTCGGCGCCGCCTCAACGCTCTCTTTTCGACAATTCGAAAGAAGTATCGGGATGTGCCGGATGACACCCGTCGTGCCCTCGACGGTGCCGTGTATGACCTGTTGGCATCGCACCTCAAAGCAACCTCCCGTTTCCACCCATGAGTGATCTCCGCGCTGCACGCCGCGTAGCAAGGGAGCGCTTGGGCGTGCAGCGACTGCACCGCGAGCAGGCGCAGGCCATCGAGTCGGTGCTCGAGGGGCGGGATACGCTTGTTGTCTTACCGACCGGCTTTGGAAAGTCGCTCATCTACCAAGTGCCTGGGTTGTTGCTCGAGCGGCCTACGATCGTGATCTCGCCGCTGATTTCGCTGATGCGCGATCAGGAACGAAAGCTCCGCCAACGCCACGTGCCGGTGGTTCGGATCGACAGCACACTTCGGGCCGCCACGCGGAGGCAGGTGCTCGCTCGCGTTGCCAAAGGCGGCTCGCTCATCGTGCTCACCACACCCGAGACCCTGGAGTCGCTGGCCGAATCGACGTTCGCACCGACGAAGCCCGCGCTCTTATGCATCGACGAGGCGCATTGCATCTCCGAGTGGGGGCACGATTTTCGCCCTGCGTATCTTCGGCTTGGAGCGCAGCGGCAGGTACTCGGCAACCCCGTGATGCTCGCGCTGACCGCAACTGCGACGCCTCACGTCCGCAAAGACATCGTCCAACGACTCGGCATGAAGAGGCCGACCGAGGTGCTTGCGCCTCCGCATCGCCCAAACCTCCGCCTCGCGGTTCACATCGCGCCTGGCGACCAAAAGATCACCACAGCGGCTCGTTTGATTCGGCGCCTGCGTCGGCCAGGTGTCATCTATTGCTCGACCACCAAAGCGGTCGACCAGGTAGCCGGTGCCCTCGCCCGCGCGCAGATCCCGTCGGCGCGCTACCACGGGAAAATGAAGGCATCGGAGCGCACCTCGACCCAGCGCAAGTTCATGAAGTCGAAGCGACGCATGGTCATGGTCGCGACGAGCGCATTTGGCATGGGCATCGACAAGCCAGACATCCGTTACATCGTTCACTATCAGGCGCCCGGCTCCATCGAGCAGCTCGTTCAAGAGTCGGGCCGTGCAGGGCGGGACGGAAAGCGCTCGGACTGCATTCTTCTTTTCGATCGGGATGATCTTCGCATCCAGGAGCATCTTCAAAAGCAGGGACGAGCCGATCCTGCGCAGGTCCAACGGGTCACCCAAGCACTTGGGAGCTGGTTCGACGAGGGCAAGACGGTCACCCCCAAAGAGCTCGCCCTCTCCGCGCGCGTTCCGTTGACGGTGGCGCGATCCTGCGCCGCCCAGCTCGAGGAGCTCGGCCTCATCACGATGGTCAAGCGGGGCCACTACGGCAGCCGCGCGACACCGGAGGAGCTCCGCGCGGGCGCCCACAACCTCGCCGTCCGTCTCGAAACACTTCGCCGCCAGGATGTGAAGCGCTTGGCTGCCCTTGCTGAGTACGCCGAAACCGGAGAATGCCGAAGCCGCTTCATCCGCCGCTATTTCGGCGAAGCCGACCCTCCCGAGTGCGGCATCTGTGACAACTGCCCTAAACGCCGCTCTGTTCCCCGAAGCGCCGGTCGAAGACGCAGTCCAAAACGGCCGAAATCGGGGTCGTAGCAGCGCAAGGTCTCTTCTTTCTGTAGGCATCCTATACTCGGACCGATGGCCGACGAAGAGGCACCCCAGGATCTAACCGAACGGATTCGGCGAATCGCTGCCACGATCGCCGGGGAGGTCGACAAGCGCTTGGTTACAGATGACGAGTCGCCCTCGATCCTCGACGCGGCGGCGCGCTCCCTCGGAGCCACGATGGATCGATGGGGCCAAAACCCGAGCCTGAGACGACTCCTTGGAGGTGTGCAACGCGACGTGCTGACGAGCCCGGGAGAGCGGGTGGAGCTTTCGGCGACCTTGGGGATGGCTAGCAAGCTCGGCACGATCGCACGCTTCTACGTCGATGATGCCGTGGTAGGTGAGGTGCCAATCGGCAGCACCGCCGAAGTGCGCACCATGATCGACGCACCTGGGCCGGGCCTCCATCGAGTCGGGGTGAAGGTGTGCAACGATAGGGGGCAGGTCGTGTCCGACCTGATCGGCCATCGACTCCTGCAAGTGGCCAGCGGTCGACCCGTCGCCTTGGTTCACGCCGCTCTTTTTCTTCCGCGGCCGACGGGAGATCCGACTCCACCGACGTCACCCCTCGATGCCCTGCGCGCATTGATCGACGAGGGTTTCGAGATCGTCTACTTCGACATCCATGACAAGAACCGGGACGCCCTCATTCACGACGAGGTCGTCAATCAGCGACTGCCGCCCGGGGCAATCCTCGTCTACTCGGCTGAGGAAGAGGAGCTCAAGAGTCTGGGCGTCCATTTCGTCAAGATGTTTGCGAAGATGGCGATACGCCGGCTGCGTGCGAAGGGTGTGCCGGTGACGACGGTCCTGACCGAGCGCGACGACGATTCGGTCGAGAGCCGCGCCGAACAGGTGAGCGTGATCACGCCGTCGACGGTCCTCAAACGGGCGCATGCCGGTGCGTTTGGTCCCGAGGTGGAGCAGGCCACTCAGCTACTGCGCGACAAAGCGAGCAGCGATCCACTCGATTGGCGGCTCGACCAGACTACCGAATCGCGTCTCGTTTCTGGCAACTCCTTTCATGCTGAGCTCGACAACGAGCAGGCGCGGCGGCGGCTCTTTGCCTCCTTCGAAGAGGCCGTCTCGACGATTCACGTGCAGTTCTACATCGTCCGAGCCGGCGACTTCACCGAGCACCTGATCGTGAAGCTCATCCAGCGGGCGCGGGCGGGGGTGAAGGTACGGTTCATGGTCGACGCGCTCTATTCCGACGAAGAGGTCCTCGGTCGCCTGAATCCGCTGATCCTATCGTTGAAGGAAGAAGAAAACATCGAAGTGCTCGCGGTCCACCCGATCGAGTCTCGCAGGGAGGTCGGCGTTTCGAGCTTGAAGAAACGAGACCACCGCAAGCTCGTGATCATCGACGGCCGCCGCGCCTTCGTGTCCGGGCGCAATGCGGGCGACGAATATTTCTTGGGATTCGACGAGGTGCCGGTGCACGACAACACGCGTCATGAGCGCATCCCGTGGCTCGACGCGCATGTGGAGCTTACCGGACCGCTCGTTCGGAAAGTTCAGGAAACGTTCGTGCGCACTTGGCACCGGCAAGGGGGAGGCAAAATTCCCGAGGACCAAGACGTCTTGCCGAAGCTCGAGCCGGCTGGCTCTGCCGCAGGCCGGCTGGTCGTGCATCGGGGGCTCGCCGACACCAACGGCCTCGCGATGTACGAAACGATGTTCGATCTCGCCGAAGACCACGTCTACATCGTCAACGACTTCCCGTTCGTCCCGACGCTCGAGCGAGCGATCTTCCGTCTCTTGGATCGAGGTGTGACCGTCAAGCTTCTCACCGGGAATGCGGCCACCCGGCGTGACGACGGGACCTTCTTTCCGGCGCCTCTGCACAGGACGCTTTTCGAGTATATGGTGAAGGCGAAGCTCGAACCGCTGCTCACCGCTGGTGTCGAAGTCTACGAGTTCGTCCCGTCGCCTTCCCCGAAGATCGTCGCGCGGGGAGGCCGCATTCGCCCATACGTGCACGCCAAGCTCGTCTCGGTCGATGGTTTGGTGACCAGCATCGGGTCGGCCAATCTCGATGCAACCGCGAGCTTTTGGGAGAGTGAGGCTAACATCGTCGTGCAGGACGCCGACTTTGCGAGCGGGATCGAGGCTACGGTCCAAAAAATGATCGACGACAGCGTTCGGCTCGACCCCGAATCCGAATACTGGAAGCGAGAACGAGCCCAACGTGCCGTCGTCGCAACGCTGTGGCCCGGGACGTTCTATTCCTGAGCTTCACGGACCATCGAGTTGGCGAGGCCGGGTGGTCCCGTAACCCGGCACGCGGATCGTGGCGGGCGGGTTTGGCATCTCTGGGACGTAGATAATGCCGCCCGGTACGTGGGTGACCCTCACCAATATCGCGACCACTTCTTCGCTGTGGCCCGCTTCATCGACCCACTCGATGGTAACGGGCTCGCCTAGCGGCGCGTCGTCGGCCCATAGGGTTTCGCCGATCGTCAGCGTGCCGTCGATGTCGATGAGTACGGGCCGAAAGGCGAGCGGGCTCCCTACGCTTTTCAGCACGGCCACAGATTGTGCTGTCACACTGACGAGGCGGTCGTAGAGCTTGTCGTAGTTGTAGTCGCTGATCCAGACGGGGTCGCAATACCCCATGACATCGCGGTACTGGGTCGAGATCAGCGCTTGCGCTCCTCGATCGAAACCGAGAACCCCAATCCCACCGTTGCTGTAGGGAAACGCTGGGTCTCCAGGGACTCCACAAGGTGCATGTGGAAGCCCGAGGCTGTGTCCGATCTCGTGCACGAAGGTGTCCAAGTCGTCGCTGTAGAGCAACCCAAGGGCCCCCCGGTTGAACGTGTCACCCGCGCTCGGAACGGGCCCGATCCCCGCAACGCACCCTCCACCGCAGAAGTCACCTAGATTGTCGCTAGGGCGAACCGCGCAGTAGTAGTAAGTGTTGGGACTTGCGTTGTCGGCGGCGCGAATCGAGAGGCACTCGTTCAGGAGGTCAGTCCATCCTCCGCCATCGGCACTAATGGCGCGATCGAAGTCGAGCGGGCTCTGACGGACCGAGACTTCGAAATCGGCCAGCGGGAACATCCCGTACATCCTCTGTGTGAAGCGCGCGACGGTCACACCGTCGGTATTCGGCGTACGGTTGGACCCGTCCGCCTGATAGCGAACCGGGACGAGCACGATTCGAAAGGGCCCCGGCGCCGCCACCGCGTTGAGCGATTGAGTGCTTGTGGCCGGGTAGCGCGACCCGCTCACGGTACCGGCGTAGGTCCCACACGGATCCACTTCCAACAGTTCGACCGAGAAGGTCGAGCTCACCGCAAGCTCACCTGGGCCGAGTCCGAAGTTAATCGTGCTCGCGAGGGTCGTGGCGCTCGATGCGCCGGTCACTTGAATCTGAGTTTCCCTCGGGCTCCCGTTGAGGGTGAGTCGAGCGATGACGTCGCGCGTCTGCCAGTCTGCCTGCGGTTCGACGAAGACACGCATGACACCATCCCGATCCGCGATCACGGGAGCCACTCGGTTGTTCACCGGCGCGGCGTTGTCGACGACTGGGACCGACACGCCCTGATTGATGGTAACGTCGCTAATGCGCAGTGACCGCACAGCCATCGGAGGCGCGGTCGCAGGGTTGCAATCAGGCGGTGGCGGCTGACCTGCATCGGTCATCGGGGCTTGACCACCATCGATACCGGGCTCGATTGGGAGACCGCCGTCCACCCCGAAAGAGGGCGGTGTCGGCGCAGCGAGGTTTGGCGGTTCTGCACCATGCTCGCTTCCGATCACGCCGGTGCACCCGAGGACCACGAAAGCGCCGAGCGCGAGCGTCAGAACGGCCGGAGACCGCATCTCCTCACCCTAGGGGCATGAGCGGTGTACCGCTGTACTTTTTTGTGGTGGTTTGTCGGCGGTGCTTAAAGTTGCCGACCTGCCCTTTGCTTTCCCTGGGTCTGAGAGGGGTTAATCCTCCAGCAGCCGCTTTGGATGCTTGCCATCCACGAAGCCCATGAAGGGCGCATGAATGCTGTATCCGAGCATGCGCTGAATGTGCTCGCTGCACTGTTTCACCGTGTCGCGCGACAGGGATAGGCTGTAGTTTTCCTGAGTCCGACACCACGGCTCGCAGTACTGCGCCGAAACACACAGACGCGCGGCGTTGCTTTGGTTTGCGCCGCCGGCGTGCCAAAGCGTACCGAGGAAGAAAACCACCGAGCCCGCGGGCATCACCACCGGCGTCAGGTTCACGAGATCGTGTTCGGTCGGCTGGCGGTCATCCCATAGATGGCTCTTGGGAATCACCACTGTCGCTCCGTTTTCCTCGGTGAACGCATCGATAGCCCAAATGGTCGCCGCGCCAAGTGCCCGTCGCGGGCGTGCGACGCGATAAAACAGGTCGTCGTGGTGAAGCGGTTGCTGGGCTTCGCCGGGAAGAATGTTTATTGCTTGAAGCTGCGACAGGAGGTAGTTCGGCTCGAAGATCCAGTCGAGGCAGCCGAGGATCAGAGGGTGCTCCACCAGCGGATTGCACACCAGTGACTTTTCGAAGAAAGCGTACAGCCGCTGCGTCTTGAAGCCCTCGAAGTTGTTACGACCCGACTCGTAGCTAAACCGCGGGATGAGGTCCTCTTTGATCTCCGAGACCAACTCGGAAGAGATCAGATTCTCGATGACCACATATCCGTCGCGCTCGACAGCCTTCATGCACCGATCGACATCCTCCTCAGGCGCCTTGGGCTGCGACCCCGCCGTCGACGGATACTTCTCGGCGAGCTCGACGTCTCCGTATTCTTCGACATCTCGAACAACGATTCGTCCCATGGTCCTCCGGGGTTCTATTGAGAGCTTCCAACAGGCGCTGGAGTTGGTCAAACTGATGAATGTGTTCCAGCGTGGTATTCGAAGCTGGTGCGGGGTTGTCCGTTTCGGAAAACAGCTCTAGCGTCCGGATGAGGTCACATGCGCGTCGACCCTGCGGTGTTTCGGCAACTCGATCTTCGCGTGCACGAGTTTCTCAGCGACGTGCCACTTCACGACGTCTGGCGGGTCGAGCTAGCACCACGCGACGGTGAACCCGACATGCGGGATGTCCGCGCGGTCATGTCGGACGCGCTCCTCGTCTCTCTGAACCCCGTCGTCCGGGGTCTTTTCGCCCTCCGAGCTTTCTTGGGGCGGTTGTTTCGCTGGGATGGTGAGCGCCCGGCTCGGACAACGCGATCGTACGCACGGCGTCTCACCGATAAGGACCACGAAAGGTCCCTCGAGCCGCCTGGCAAAGTCGAGGGCCCTTTCCGCCTGCTCTACGTGTTTCCTACGGAGGCGTTAGGCGAAGCGATCAACAGCACGGTTCATGCTTTTTCGTGCTTGGCACTGGTTCCGCGGGAAGGGGGCTACTTCCTCTACTGGGCGATCTACGTGCGCCCCGGCAAAGCGCTCACGCGATTCTACATGGCATTGATCGACCCGTTTCGCCATTGGATCGTCTATCCATCAATCCTGCGCCATGTGCAAGAGGCGTGGAGAGCCCCCGTCCGACCCATCTCTGGTTGCGCTTGACGTTGTCGTATTCGCCATAAATTGTCAGGCCATTTCACGTGTGCCCCGCCCGGCTGTCCTCCAGAAATAGGCTTCGTCTCGTGACGGCTTGCCGGGGCTGCAGTTCGGATTCAGGGTGAGTGACCCAATGAAAACAGCATACGTTACGACATTGTGCAACGGTGATGGGTACGTTCCCGGCGTCGAAGCACTCGGGAAATCCCTCGAAGCCCACGGGACCAAAGTGCCGCGCGTCGTTCTGGTGACGGCGGACGTTAGTGAGAAGGCCCGCCGGCGTCTGACTGAACAGGGTTGGGAGGTCCGCGAAGTCGAGCCGCTCGACAATCCCAACCCCGACACCGCCCAGCTCTTCGAACGCTTTCGAAACGTATATACGAAGCTTCGGGCATGGCAGCTCGTCGACTTCGACAAAGTCGTCGTCCTCGATGCCGACGTGATCACGCTTCAAAACATCGACGATCTTTTCGAACGGCCCTCCATTGCCGCCGCACCCGATTTCTTTCTTCCCGACCGATTCAACAGCGGATTGATGGTTCTCGATCCCTCGACCGAGACGTTCGAACGGATGCTAGAGGCGCTCTGGCACACGCCCAGTTATGACGGCGGCGACCAGGGGTTCTTGAACGTCTTCTACTCCAATTGGTATGCGATGGACGTCTCGCATCGTCTGCCCGCTGGGTACAACCTGCAAAACTTCATTTTCCAGTTTCTGAGAGGCCACCCGAGCTTGAAGCAGGCTCTTCTACGCGAGGCGAAGGTCATCCACTATTCGGTGCAAAAGCCCTGGCTCGCAAAGTCCGCCCTCACGGGCGGGTCAGAGGCATGGTGGAATGCCTATTTCGGGGCCCATCCCGAAGAGGCGAAGGAGTGGAAACGCCGTTGGCATGCGATGGAAGATTGGACGTTCGACCACGCGGTGGCCGCCATCATCAAATAATGAGCAGCACGAAAGTCGTTCAAAGTGAGCTCCCCTGGTGGAAGCGAACCACCGTCTACCAGATCTATCCACGCTCTTTTTCGGACCAAACGGGCGACGGCATCGGCGACCTACCCGGAATCATCGACCGGCTCGACTACATCAAGTGGCTCGGGTTGGAGACGATCTGGCTCTCGCCGTTCTTTGAAAGCCCTCAGGCGGACTTTGGTTATGACATCAGCGACCACTTCGGCGTAGCCCCGGAGTACGGGTCTTTGGACGATTGCCGACGCCTGATCGACGAAATTCATGCACGCGAGATGAAGGTGGTTCTCGACATGGTGTTGAACCACACCTCGGACCAGCATCCCTGGTTCATCGAGTCACGAAGCGCGCGCAACAATGCGTATCGGGACTTCTATATTTGGCGCGACGGACGCAAGCCCTATGGTGCTGCGCCTCCCAACAACTGGCGCTCGATGCTCGGGGGGTCCGGTTGGCATTACGACCCGCAAACCGACCAGTGGTACTGGGCCAGCTTCTTGCCGTTTCAGCCCGACTTGAACTACCGAAATTCCAAGGTGAAACGCGCCATGCTCGATGTCGTCAGGCACTGGCTTCGCGAGGGTGCCGATGGCCTCCGTCTCGACATCTTCAACGCGATCTACAAAGACGCAGCGTTTGCCGACAACCCCCGGTCGCTCCGCGCGATCCCATCTGAGGACAATCCCGGCGGTTTCTTTCAGCGGGCCCTGCACACGCAGAACCACCCCGACACCATTGCCTTTGCCCGCGAGCTGCGGGCCGTGGTCGACGAGTTCGATCATCCCTCACGCTTCATCGTGGGCGAGGTGTTCGGGCCGGCCGATCTGCTGCGAGAATATTGTGGCTCGTCAGGCGATGGCCTGAACCTCGTCTTCCTGTTCAAGAGCCTTCGCACGCCATTTCGGGCCCGCGCATTTCGCAACCTCGTCGATGAATTCGAGTCGGCATTTCCCGAGCCTCTGCATCCAACCTATGTCTTCGGAAACCATGATCGGCCACGCCAGATGGAACGGCTTGGAAACGACTTGGCGCGAGCACGGCTGCTCGCCACGTTTCAGATGACCGTGCGCGGCGTGCCGTTCATCTATTACGGCGACGAGCTCGGTCTTTCGCACCATGACATGCCGCGCCACGCGGCCCGCGACCCGCTCGCGGAGCGTTTCCGGTTCATTCCGAAGTTCATGCTGCCGACTTTGCGACGGCGCGGGATTCTCACCAATCGAGACGAATGCCGTAGTCCCATGCCTTGGCACGGCGGCGCGCATGCGGGATTCGCGCCGCCTGATACCCCAAAGACGTGGCTGCCTTTGCACCCGCAAAGCTCCATCATGAATGTTGCCGCGCAACGAGAGGACCCGGCTTCGGTGTTGACATCCTACCGACGGATGCTCCAACTGCGCGGTTCTAGCCTGGCGCTCTCTGCTGGGCGCCTCGAGCTTCTGGATCCGCCTGCCGACCCCAACAAGGTGTTTGCTTATCGGCGAGTGTACGAGGACGCCGATCGCCAGGAGACCGCCGAGATATTCCTCAACTTCTCGAAGCGGGAGATGCCGATCGATCTGCGCCACCTTCCGGGGAGCGCCGAGGCCCGTCTCCACTCGAACCTGCGTGATGCTCCGGTTGCGGCCAAGGGCCGGCATACCTTGCGTCCGTGGGAAGGCGCCGTGGTGTTGCGGGATTAGCGCGCATGAGCGCCCTTCGACGATTCTTGGCGGCATCGGCCCTTCTATTTGCTGCGTCGCTCGCGGCGTGTTGCGGCCCCTCGACTGCAAGAGCGGACGCTCCCAATCCCGTGCTTGAGCGCTTTGCCGGCACTTATCGATACGTCGGCGGCGAGGCAGAGCTCCAAGCACTCGATCGAGCCATCGACGAGGTGGTCAGCCAGATGAACTTCTTCATCCGAGGCATCGCACGTCGCCGCTTGCGGGCTCCCAACCTTCCCTCGAAAGAGGTCGGCGTGTTCCTCGAAAAGGGACAGATCCGCATCGAGCGACCCGGCCAGCCCGAGGTGTCTGCACCGGCGGACGGCAAGCCGATCACCTGGCGCCATCCCACCGATGGTGACGTGTTTCAAGTGAGCCATGGCATCGACGACCAGGGCGCACTCTACCAGCGCTTCGAGGGCGAGCGCAGCGTCTCGCTCAACCGCTTCGTCCTCAGCAAGGGCGACAAACGCGTCACGATTCACACGGTCATCACCGCCGATCGGTTGCCAGCACCGCTCCACTTCAAAATGACGTACGAGCGGCGCGAGGCCAGGGATCCCGCCCCCAGGCCGCTGTAAACCGTGAGTGTCTGAGGGCATGCCCTAAACGGACATCGTTTGCAGTCTACCGGCCGTAAGCTACGGTACGGCTGCCATGGACCAGTTGTTGTTTCACCCAAAGGTCGTTCATCTGCCGATGGCGCTTGCCATCTTGATGCCTTTGATAGCTGGCGGGGTGGCATTCGCCTGGTGGCGGGGATGGTTTGACCGCCGCGTCTGGGTGATCGTCGTTCTGCTCCAGGCCGCGCTCGCCGGATCGGGGCTCGTCGCGATGAACGCAGGGGAAACCGAAGAGGAGCGGGTCGAGGAGATCGTCCCGGAACGTTACATCGAAGCACACGAAGAAGCCGCGGAGGCGTTCGTTTGGGCAAGCGCGATCGTGCTCGCACTGATGGTTCTACCCCTGGTGCTCCCCGAGGGTCTTTTCCGCACCGCGGCTGCTGTTGGCGCCTGTCTTGGGACCTTGCTGGTCTTCGGACTTGGATACAGGACAGGCGAAGCGGGCGGACGGCTAGTCTATGAGCACGGTGCGGCCCAGGCCTACGTCACCCCCGGAGGTGTAATGCAGGAAGACCGCATCCCTTTGGACGAGCACGAGGAAGATGATACCGATGAGGAATAATCTTGGGGCGCGATTGGCGTTCTAGTGCCTAGGCTGCGTCATCGGGAACGGCATCGTACCGAACGGATTGGCTGGCTTCGGGCCGCCGTTTTGGGCGCAAACGACGGCATCGTCTCCACCGCAAGCTTGGTCGTTGGGGTGGCGGTGGCCGACGCCACCCATGAAAGCATCATCGTGGCAGGCGTCGCTGGTTTGGTTGCGGGCGCAATGTCGATGGCAGCCGGCGAATATGTATCGGTCAGCTCACAGGCGGACACGGAAAACGCTGACCTCGACCGCGAACGAAACGAGCTCGCCACGGATGGTGAATTTGAGCTCTCGGAGCTAACCGCTATTTACGTCGAACGTGGCTTGGATGACGCGCTTGCGCGACAGGTTGCTGAACAACTAACGGCGCATGACGCGTTGGGGACGCACGCACGAGATGAGCTGGGCATCTCCGAAGCGATGAGCGCCCGTCCTGTTCAGGCAGCGCTCGCTTCGGCGACCACGTTTGCTGTCGGCGCCGCATTGCCGCTCGCGACCGCATTCGTGTCCCCCAAAGAAGTGATCCCGATGGTCGTCTCAATCACGTCTTTGGGGTTTCTTGCTTTGCTGGGTGGTGTTTCCGCCCGTACCGGTGGCGCTCCAGGCGCAAAAGCAGTGGCTCGCGTGACATTTTGGGGCGCGCTCGCCATGGCAGCGACCGCGGGGATTGGCGCGCTATTCGGAGTTGTGGCGGGCTAGGTCGTCGAAAGGTCAGTGATGTTGAGCACCATCCACTGTGCGGGTGCGATCGTCACGTTACGGACGTACCGACGGCCTGACACGTTTACTTCGACGCGATGCGCGCCCGCAGGAAGTCGCGTGCGGACGAGGGAGATCCGGGCCGGGAGGGTTGCCCAGCTTCGGGTGTCGGGCTTGTCGGCTGCCACCATGGCCCCTTGCGCGATGAGCGCGGCCAGCACTCCGAGGCTGCTTTGATCGCTAGCCTTGCCGGTTGCTACACCTACACCCGCGCCGACCGCTGCGCGCGCAAGCATGCGAATGACCGCGGCAGCGATTACCCGCCCTTTGCTCTGATCCCAGGCGCGCTGAACGATCGCATCCACGTTCGCAACCATCTCGAACGGTCGTACGGCTCCGTCCACCGTGATGACGGGAGGGTTGTAACGCGCGCGCGTGGGCTCGAGCTCCGGATAGTTGACCCACGTCACGAGCCCTTGTCCCGCCAGGCGACGCGCTTGCTGCTCAGCACCTGGGGGCAAGAATATCGCCGAAATCGTCAGCGCAACACCGATGGGCACTCGCTTTGCCACCATCGCGGGAACGCGACCGTAGTTGACTAGAATCGTGAGCTCGCAGTCACCACTTTGTTCCGGCGACGGTGACGGGCCCACAATGCCTTGTGCCGAGGCCTCGAGCCGCGGCGTGCGGTATCCGCTCCGCCGCATCAATCTTTTCACGGGCTCGGCGAGACTTGGAAATTTGTCCGACTGCAGCGCCTCGTCGTAGTAGCGAAGCGCTTCTTCCGGATCACCCGCCTGTTCGAACGTGTAACCGGCGAGATAGCTCCCGGGCGCATCTGCTCGTCCGATCTCTCGTCGACCGTCCCCCTCGTCGCGCAGCAAGTAGTCGCGCATGACCGTGAAGCGGCGCGCTTCCACCTTGGCGCCCTCCAAGTCATGGCGCACGAGATAGTTGATCATGTTGAGCGAGTTGAGCAACAACTTCTCATAGGGCCGCGCCTTGTACGGCCCTACGCTGTCCGAAAACAAGTAGCGACTGATTTCGTGCGCCGTCGACCGACTGAAATCGAGGATCTCAATCGCCTTGTCCGCGACTTCGAAGTCACGGCTGGACGCCGAGTAGTCCGCCAGCGCCTGCAGGACCATCGCCCGGTCGAGGAGCAAGAGGGCGTCATTGCGCTTCAAGGCAGCAGGTATCTCGTCGGCGCGCTTGACTCCGAGCGCGGCGTTGCTCGCACTCAACGCGTCATCGAGCGCATTGACGTCCAAGGCTGTGCGTGTCCGCACCGTGCTATCGACGAATGTCTTACACCCGAGGGCACCCACGAGCCACGCGCCGACGAGCAGGCAAAGAGTGTGTCGCTGGCGCCATCGACGCCGACGCTCTGAGAAGAGACCCACGGGCTAGATGATAGCCTTCGTGATAGGCGCCTGATTCTGAAAAAGAATCTCGCCCGTCTCCACCGAAACGACACGAATGAACAGATAGTACTGCACGCGCCGAGCCTTCTCGGTGCGTTCGTCGCTCGAAAACACCTTCCCTGTGACGATGTAGCGCACTCCTAGCTGCTTACCCCAGCGTGCAATCTGCGTTTGGTCGAAGCCACTTTGTTGTTGATGGCGAATTTCGTCCATCAGAGCGTCTTGGGTGTCTAAGCTGACCACGCGAACGGGTGCGAAATTGATCAGCTGAGACTCGATCTCAGTCATCAGCGCGTCGAGAGCGCTGCCGATGTGCTCGCTCGTTTCGTTGCGAATCGGGAGGACGCCCACGTTGGGCTGGTTCTCAGACGCCCATCGAGCCATCACGCCAGAGGTTCGCAACGTCTCCATGCTGACCTTCAGGGCCTGCTCTAGATCTTTGCGGTCCAGGCTCGTGCTCATGGCGGCGTTGTCCAACCCCGGCGTGTCTGCTCCTCGAACAGCTTTGGGGCCGGCGCAGCCGCCCAATACCAAAAGAGCGACGAGCCAAGTATGGACAAAGCACGTAGATTGGTTTGTATGAAGTGAGGTCATATCTCTATCTTATCGTCCTCGTCGTTTAGCGTCTCGGATTCCTCTAGCACGCGGTGGCCTTACAAGGGAGCCGTCGAAATATTCGTACCGACGGATCGGGCACAGGTCACCCTCCTGACTCCGTTGTGCTAAGTATCGGCCCGTGACGATATGCAAGTCTCACCGCTGGCCTCTTCTATTTCTAGGCCTAGTGCTGTTTCCGGCCTCTGTGGCCAACGCCGATGACGACGAGCCAGCCGCGTCAGAGGGCCAACCGGAATACGGTGTCATGCCCATGGCTTCGCAAGGAAGCGATCGCAGGCTGGAGCGACGTCTTTCTCTCCAAGGACGACCCAAATACGACAGGCGCACCGTAGGCCCGAGTGGAATCTTGGCGATCAGCGGCGGTGTCCCGATCTTCGTCGGTAGTGATATCGATCGCGACGTCGTAAGGCCGGGCGGCAGCTTTTCGTTCCTCGGCGGAGTCGATTTTGGATACGGGGTCTTCGAGATCGACGTCGGCTACATGGGCGTTCCAATCGAGCCGCCCGGAATGCAACGCGAGCCGCTCCAGCGCGTGCACTTGGGCTTCGGCGGTAGGCTGCAGGTGCCAAACAACTCCATATTGGTTCCATACATTAGCGCCGGCTTTGCCGCGCAGTGGTGGAAACTAGACACGCGGACGGGTTGCAGCCTAGTGGCATGTTCGACAGGAGACAGCTTTCGCTTTGCCCCCGGACTGACCTTTCGCGTCGGTACCGCCATCTCGCTGTGCCGTTCGACCGCCCTCGATATCGGCTTGGGCTATCATCTCTCGTTTGAAGGTAATGCCGTGTTCACGCAAACGCGCCACTGGATCGAGCCAACGATCGGTTTTCGTTTCTGGCTCTAGTCTTGAGTATGAAAAGGCCGCTCAAAATAACGCTGCTCGTCGCAGGTACGATATTGGCGGTGCTCATCGTCGGTATCGTGCTCGTGCCGGTCTTGTTCCGGGATCAGATCGTCGAGCGGCTCCGCGTCGAGCTGAACGAGCAACTCGATGCGACCGTGAGCTTCTCCGAAGTCGATGTGTCGTTGCTTTCGACGTTCCCCACGCTCACGGCGGAGGTCACGGAGCTATCGATCGCCGGGGAAGGCGACTTTGCAGGAACTACCCTGCTGTCGGCCCAATCGATCGCTGTCGGGCTCGACTTGCTTGCGCTGATCTTCGAGAAGTCGATCGGAGTCGAATCGATAGAGATTGAGGAGCCCGTGGTTCACGTGGTGATCGACCAGGACGGAAGAGCGAACTACGACATCATTCGAGAACAGCCAGAGACGCGTGATGACGATGCTGTTGCACTGGAGATCAAGAGATACCGGATCTCGAAGGGCTCCATCACCTACGACGAACCGGGCATCCACATCCACGTAGATGGGCTCGAGCACGACGGTCGCGCCAAGATTTCCGGCTCCACACACGAGCTTTCTTCGGAGACCACGATCGACGCGCTGACGGCAAGGCTGGGCGGGATCACGTACTTGAAGGAGGCGAGAATGAACGTCTCGGTGGACGGCACCGTCGACACTGAGAGGGAGCATTTGACGCTCACCTCCCTCGAGCTCGCGATCAATCAGCTCGCGCTCGAGGGCTCGGGCAAGGTTGGATGGACCAGCGACGGCACGGATCTCGACGTCGAGCTTGCTTCGAAGAAGGGGCTTCCGATCAAAGCACTGATTTCCGCGATCCCCAATGCATATGCCGCGGACTTTGCCGGACTGAAGGCAAGCGGGGCGTTCACGGCCGCGGCTACAATCCAGGGTCAGCTCGGCCCGGACGACGACGACATTCCCTCCTTCACCGCAACGGTAAACGTGCGGGATGGCGCGTTCAAATACCCCGACCTTCCGCTCGGCATCTCGAACCTCAACCTCGACGCAAAGGTGACCCACCCCGGAGGGAATCTCGACAAGATGCGGGTCGAGGTCCCCAAGTACAACATTGCGGCGGGAAAGAGCCATGCCCGAGGGCACCTCACGATCGCCCGACCTCTCTCGCAACGGCAGCTCGATCTCAAGCTCGATGGGCGATTCGACCTCGCGGAGATCAGCAAGGCCTATCCGATCCCAGATGTCGAGGCCCTCGAAGGGCTCATCGTGGCCACCATCGACCTCAAAGCCAAGGGCGAGCAGATCGAGAAGCTGAACGGAAACATTACGGTCAGCGAGCTTCTCTATCACCCGTCCAACGCGCCCGCCGTACGCATCCGGACCGCAGGCATCGAGCTTTCTCCCGAGAGCACGAAGGTCAAAGGGCTCCAAGCGCAGGTTGCAGAAAGTGATCTCACGGCGAATGGCCTGATGTCGCCCCTCACGACGCTGTGGGGAAAGGATCAAACGATCACCGGCAGCGCCTGGCTCGAGTCCAAGCGTCTTCGGGTAGAGGATTTCCTGTCGAGCGAACAACCGGCCGCCGGCGAGCAGAGCAGCTTCGTGCTTCCGGACAACCTCGATGCAAAGCTCGCCTTCGATGTCGGTAAGCTCACCTATGGTGACCTCGTCCTCGAGAACTTCAAAGGCAACGGCCGCCTTCGGGATCGAAAGCTCATCTTCGAAGATGTTCGCGCGAACGCGCTTGGCGGCTCCATGAAGCTCGACGGGAGCGTCACTACGCCAGTCAAGGGCCCGCCGACGTTCGACGTCACCTATGCCGTGGACAAGGTCCGCTTTGCGGATGCGTTCGAGGCGCTTCCTTCCGTGCGAGCGTATGCGCCGATCGCGCGCTTTCTCGACGGTCGGTTCTCGACCGACTTCAAAGCGAGCGGTATCCTCGACGAAAACCTCTCCCCGTCGCTCGAATCGATCGACGCAAGCGGCTTGGCGATCGCCCTCCAGAGCAAGCTCAGCAGCAACTTCAAACCGCTTGCGGCACTGAACGATGCCGTTCCAGCCATTCCAAAGCCCCTCGACATCGAGGGCTTTCGCACACGCTTCAAAGTCGAGGACGGTGCGATCAAGCTGGCTCCTTCGAAAGTCCAGGCGCGGGGGATCCTCATGGAGGTGAGTGGAACGCACGGGCTCGACCAAGAGATGAAGTATCAAGTCACGAGCGAGGTTCCGTTAGACAAGCTGTCGTCGAAGCTCGCAAAGGAAGCGCAAGCGCTTCGGCTCGATTTATCGAAAGCGAAGAGCGTCGGGATACGCGCAAACCTGACCGGTTCGATCCAAGCGCCCCGCGTATCCGTCGATTTGGACACCAAAGCCCTTCGTGGAGCCGTCGCCGACGCGGTATCCGCCCAGCTCGCCGAGCAACGGGCGCGCGCCATGGAGGAGGCGAACAAGCAAGCCAACCGGCTGATCGCAGAAGCAGAGAAGCGCGCCGATCAGCTTCGCTCGGAGGCTGCCAAGGCGGCCGAGAAAGTGCGCAAGGAGGGGTATGCACGCGCGGCGCAGGTGGAGCGTGAAGGCGCGGGCAATCCGTTGAAGGCGATCGCGGCCAAAGAGGGTGCCAAACGCATTCGAAGTGAAACCGACAAACGGGCCAACCAGCTCGTCGCTGAAGCGGACAAGCGCGCGAAACAAACGGTGGCCGAGGCGCGGAAGCGGGCCGATCAAACGCTATCCGAGGCAGACAAGCGAAGCGGCCAAGGGACGGGAGCCGTCGAAAAGCAAACCGACAAGACGCGGTGATCAGAGCCCGCTGATGGCAGACGGTGGATTTGTTGTGTAGCCCACAAAGGCTATGAAAAGCGACATGTAGCCGGTCTACGAGACCGAAAAGCGACACAAAAGGATTAGAGTCATCCGCGATTACTGCTAGTCTGTTCCCATCGCCAGCCTGGAGTTTGTAGCCATGGGATATCGGACGTCTTTCCTCGTCGTGATGCTGTTGGCATTTGGGATCGTCGGGTGCGACGGCCTCATCGGGTCGGGAGGTGACGGCGGAAACGACCCGTCCAATCCCGGCGGCTCGGACTTCCCGGTCGACACTACGCGACCGGAGCTCGCGAGCTGCGATTCGTTCGAGCCTGCGGCGCCCTTCGTCTATGCGGCGAAGATCAAGACTCTACTGACGGGGCTTGGGCTGACGGCCGAAGAGCTGGACGCGCTGACCGCGAGCCCTGATGTGCTGCGTTCACAGATCGACGCGTGGCTCGACATGCCGCAAACCGACGACAAACTGCGCCGATTTTTTCAGACGGCCTTTCAACAGGACGGCTACGAGGAGCAGGCGCTGGTAGATCTCTGGGGATACAACAACTTTCAGATGGGGCGACTGAGTGATGGGACCCAAGTCGACGAAACGTTCGTTCGGACGTTTGAAGAAAGCTTTGCACGGACCGTGCTCGACATCTTTCGCGCGAACCGTCCTTTCACAGACGTGCTCACGACTCAGACCGTCTATCTCACCACAGCGCAGATGGTGGGCCTTGCGCTCAGCGATGACCGCGAGATCGACGACGACAACGACCGCAGCTACAACCGGTCGCGCGGCATGATCGACCAGCTGGTGTACACCACTGCCAACGTGCCGCTCTCGGAGACCTTGAACCCGAGCTCTCCGAACTGGATGCGCTTTACGATCCCCGCCGAAGGACTTCCGGGAGGTTGCGGTGGCGAGGCCATCAAGACGAACAACGACTTGGTCCGCGCCGCGTTTTCCGCGCTGTTTGGCTACTACACCGACAACGACGGATGCATGCCCGACAACTACCGTACGACGCCGCTTCTCGGCGAGGAGGCATTCTTCGATTGGCGCCCCGTGACGATCCGCGCACCGAGTATGGGCGAGGAGCCGACGATGTTTTGGGAGGTCGACGAGATGCGGGCGTCGAACGAGCTGGTCCTGCGCGTCGCGCGCGTGGGATTCATGACGACCCCGGCGTTCTTCGCCACCTGGCCGACAAACGATGCCAACCAAGCCCGCGTTACGACCAACCAGACGCTGATCGTTGCGCTCGGGAAGAGCTTCGACAGTGAAACGACGCTCATCCCGGCTTTCGACGACGCGCTCGACGATTCGCATGTCGATCCCACGACCGCATGCTGGGGCTGCCACGTGAACCTCGACCCGATGAGGCAGTACTTCCGCAACTCGTTCACCTATTACTATCACGCTCAGCAGGATGCCTCGGTGCAGGCGCTTCGGCCGTCGTTCGCTTTCCAAGGCGTCTCGGTCGAAGGCGCTCCTGGCGACGGGATCACGGCACTTGCCAGCACGCTCTCCAACCATCCTCGCTTCGCACCGGCCTGGGTGCAGAAGGCCTGCTACTTCGCGACGAGCGTCGCTTGCCCCGAAGGCTCCGAGGAGTTCCAGAACGTCGTGAACGTGTTCCAGCAGAGTGGGATGAGCTTCCGGACGATGCTCGTCGAGCTCTTCTCTTCGCCGCTTGTGTCGGCCGTCAGCTGCGTCGAGGCCGCAGGGGGTGACATCCCGTCGGTCTCGCGCGCGCGCCATTTCTGTAAGACCGTGTCCAACCGACTCGGCATCTCGGACGCTTGCGGCAACGAGACATATTATCAGTCTGAGCGACGCGGCGAGCGCGGCGTCAACCGACAGCTGATCGAAGTGGTCCCCGACGACGGCTACAGCCGCGGCGGCGAGGTCCCCATCGTCATCGCAGACCCAAACCTCTTCATACGCGCCGCCGGCGACGCGATGTGCGAGGGATTCAGTGAGATGGTCGTCGCCACCGATGCGCAGTTCATACCGGGCGACCCGGAGAGCGCCATCCGCGCGTTCGTCGTCGACCTGGCGGGTTTGCCCGAGTCCGATCCGCGTCACGCCAGCATGCTCGACATCCTGACTAGACACTACGAACAGGCGGAGATCCAAACGAACGCCACCGACGCGCTCCGCTCCACATTCATGGTGGCCTGCACCTCTCCGAGCGTGCTCGGCATGGGACTTTGAGGGAACGAAGATGAAGCTTCACCGACGCAAAATGCTCTACACGGCGCTTTTCGGCGCGGGTGGCCTCGGTCTGAAGTCGCTCGCCACGGGCATTCCAATGTCCGTTCTCGCCAAGCCATTGAAGGCCCGCGCCCAAGACGCAGCAACGACCCGCATTCTGATCCTCTCGTCGTCCTCCGCAGGTGACCCGATCAACGCGAACGTCCCCGGCACCTACGAAGACGCGGCCGTTCAGCATTCGAATGACCTCCGGATGGCGCCCATGGCGATGACGATCGGCGGACAGCAGCTGACGGCAGCGAAGCCTTGGGCCGAGCTGCCACCAAGCATCCTTCAAAAGACGGTATTCTTCCATCACGGTACGTACACCAATGCGCATCCAAACCACCCCAAGGTGATGCGCCTCATGGGGAGCACCGAACGCAACGAGATGCTCGTCAGCATCTATTCCGATGCGCTCTCAGACGTGCTCGAGACGGTGCAGCGGGAGCCGATCAGCGTGGGCGCCCGCGGCGGCAACGAGATTCTCACGTTCCAAGGTCGGTCCCTCGCCAACGTTTCTCCGGTCGCCCTCAAGACCGCCCTTGCGCAAGAGGACAACACACTCGGGGACCTGCGCCCGCTCCGAGATCAAGCGGTCGATGAGATGTACGCGCTCTATCAGGAGCATGGTACCGAGAATCAACGCCGCATGCTCGATCGCTTCGTCGTCACCCGCGATGAAGCACGCTCGCTCTCGCTCGACTTGGTAGAGCGACTTGCCACCATCGACGGCAACAACGAGACGGATCAAGTGCTCGCAGCGTCGGTGCTTGCCGCGATGAACGTCTCGCCGGTGATCACGCTTCGGATCGACTTTGGCGGCGACAACCACACCGATGGCGAGTTCGTCAGAGAGACCAACGAGACAGTCGAAGGGGTCGGCCACATCCAGACTCTGGTTGAGACTGTCGACGGGATGCGCGCCGAAGGGGTGCTTCGCAGTGACGTCATCGTCGGGACCCTCAACGTGTTTGGACGGGATCTCGCACGGAAGGGCCGTCAGGGGCGCGACCACAATGGGCGCCACCACTGCGCGGTGCTCATCGGCGAAGGACTCCGCGGCGGGGTCATCGGCGGCATCGAGCCGACGGGCAACGACTACCAAGCGCAAGCGATCGATTCGGCGACCGGACGCGCGTCCGCTTCCGGCAACATTCCGCACGAGGAGACCTTCCAGTCGATGGCCAAAACCCTCGGCGTCGCCCTCGGGGTTCCGCGAACGCGGCTGGACGAAGCGATCACGGGCGGTCAGGTCATCGATACGGCCCTCGCCGGATAACTTTGCCTCCGCAAGCGACTCGCACTCTGGTTGTCGAAGCACAGCTGGGTATCCCGCCCGCTGTGACTTCCGGGAGGCCTTGCGGGCTAAGTCGGCCACTGCCGGAGAATTGCGTGGAACACGTCTTCTGCGGCGCTGAGGCCACCAAGGTGCCCCTCCTCAGGACGCACGAAAACCTGCGCGTCCGCGAGGAGCGAGGCCATGTGCTGTGCGTGGGCGAGCGGAACCATGTTGTCTGCGTCGCCGTGCCACAGGCGAATCGGAACCGAGATGTTCCGAAGCGAGAAACCCCAAGGGCGCCCGAACAGCACCATGTCGTTGAACATGGCCTGCATACCGCCTTCGCGATTTCCGATGACCAGGTCTTGCTGGAAGATCTCACGGGTGTCGGCGTCGGAGAATACGCGGCGGTCGCCCGGTGGCATCGTGAGCATGAAGAGGTCCATCGCCTGATCGGCGAACGGCTCCAACCGCACCACGAGACGCGAGAGTCCGCTGCCCAAGGGCCCGCGACACGATGCGATCGCTGGTGAGAGCCGTCGTAGGAGCGAGACGATCCCACCCTGGGGTGCTTCAGGACCGATCGAAGGGGCGACACTCCCGAGCGGCGCGCCCATCACGACGCGCTTCGGCATTTCGTGCGCACAGGCGAGAACATACGGGCCGCCCCCCGAAAGCCCCATCGCCGCGAACTCGTCAATGCCGAGAGTGCGGGTGAGCTGGGCCATGTCGCCCGCCCAATCGACGATCTGGTCGTAGAGATGGGGCGTGGACGTCCCGATCCCGGGCCGCTCGGGCATGACGATGCGGATGCCTAGCTCGGCGGCAACATCGCAGGATCGCGGAGTGAGTTGACGACGCGCGCCAGGTGTGCCGTGAAACCAGAGCACGGGGCGACCGGCGGCAACGCCGTATTCGGCATAGCCGAGCCGTCGCCCGTCGTTGAGCGTAACCGTTCCCTGTGCGCGCGGAGTGAGGATGCTGACAGTCAGACCCGAAGTCGCAGTTTGGGCAAGCGGAACCCACCGATTTCACCCTCAGCACGCAGTTCGAGGCCTGGAGGAACTTCAACCTGGGAAGCTTGCTCCCGGCAAGGTTCTTGCCCGGGATGATCTTCTACGGAATCAGCTTCTCTTCTTTGAGCTTCTTCGCCACCGCAGCCGTCATCGAGGTGCGGGCATCTGAGATTGATTCCGGGTCGACTGTTTCGGATTGGCCTGTCCAGACGAGGCCGTTGGTCGCGACGGAGTACAGGTTGGTTTCCAACCGGAACGTCGTGCTGGTTTCGAAGTAGCCAGGCTCGTGCACCTTGGCGTACGTGGTACCGTAGAAGCCGTAGTATCCGCCGTATCCGTACCCGCCTCCGTAATACGTCGTTCTCGGGTTGTTGTAGGTCGAGGCCGGCGTGTATTCTTTATCCTTGTCGACGCTAAGGAGGCGTATGATGAGAACACCATCGAAACCGCCGCCTTCGATTGCCCCTCGGATCTGCTCTTCCGATAACTGGGTGCTCTCCGGCAAGACGCCCCAACTCGCCTGCGCCTCGCCCCCTTGGTTGGCGATCGCTGAGGCGAAAGTATCCTCGAAGGCCTTCCGGCTCTCCTGATTCTGGGCGACTCCGATGACGAACAGTTTCTTGAATACGGTCTGTTCGTAGCCGGGGTTTCGATAACTCTGGGAGATGCTGGTGCTGGTTTTGCTGCAGGCCGTGAGCGCGATGAGAAACACGCACAGGGTGCTGAGTTGCGCGTTGGTCACCGGAGGAGGGTACGGCAGCGTCGGTGCGAGCGCCAGCGTCACTCAAGGAATCAGCTTCTTCGCGAGGGCGGCCGTCAGTAGTTCTCGATCCCGGCCCCGGTGTATGCTCGTACCGCCATGCTCGAAATCGCCCAGGTAGGGGCCAAGGTCTCCAAGGAGGAGTATTAGGAGTCCCTAGCGCCGCTGCGCGTCGCCTGGCACCCTGGCATCTGGTTCCTGCCAACGACAAACGCAGCGCTCGGATCCAGGTGTTCGAGACCGTGTGCGACGCGCTCGAAGCGGCCCTGCGCGCTCGAGGTTGACTCCCACGTCCAGACTTGGCTGATAGTACTGACGCCTCATCTCAAGTGACATCTCGCTCTTTTCAGAGCTCGGGGCTACTGGCGGACGTTGATGGCGGTGACCTCAGAGCAGCCGGCTTCGAATGTGCGCATGCCGTCCTCCATGGCCACCTCCTCAGATGGGTCTTGGCCCCACGAGACCACTTTCACCGGCGCACCCACGTAGGCGAGGAACATACACATCTCCTTGTCGCCGTCGTTGCCCCAGATCAGGTTCCGGTCTGTCGTATTGTTGTAGCCACAGGTCACCTTCAAGCCCGGTGCACCGTTGGCCATTAGCGGCGGGTCGACGATACGGCCGAGGGTGTCTCCCGCAGTGTTGTCGGTCTCCATGATCAGGCGCTCGCTTCCGTCAGCGTCGACATAACTGAGCCCGAAGTAATTACCCCACGAATGATAATGCCCGAGAACATAGTAGATGCCGAAGTCGTCGCTCGTGCCGTGGTTGAGCTCGAGAACGTCGTAGACTGTCTGCATCGGGCACGTCATGTGCCAGCGCGACTGCTGCTGCGGCGGTATTGCGAGCGAATAGATCAAGAAGCTGAGGGGCTGAAGGCTTACTTCGACGTCCTCTGGTTCCGCATCTTCGAATTGCAAGGTGAGCGTGGTATCGATGTCGGCTGCGGCAAAGTTCACCAGGTGAAGGGCCCCGATGATCTTGCTATGTGGGGGGATGATGACGGCGCTCTTATTGGGGAAACGGAAGGTCTCCTCGAAGGTCTGCGTGGACTGCGCGAAGACCACCCCGCCAAAGACGGCAGCCTCGACCATACCGAAACCCTCGTCGCGGCAGTTCCAGGTGCCATCGTCGCCGAACATGTCCTCGGGGGCGAAGAACCAGTTTGAATGATGCCACGCGCCGTCGTTGTATTGACGCACGCCAGAAACGTAGATCGGCTCTTCGTTGTTGAGAGTCCAGCTCTGGCAGAGGAAGTCTTCCTCCGTCCCGGACCGTACGGTTATCGGCGGAAACGTATGGCTCCATGCCGCGTTGAACTCGGCGCTTCCCGCGCCACCGTCTGTCGCGCTGGTTCCGCACGCCACAACCGTCATCGCTAGAACTGACAACAGTATTCTACGCATGGCTTGAGTCTCCTCTCCGGGCTGCCTGCGATCCCATCATAGTGTCCCCGAAACCTGACTGTCGTTCAACAACCATGATCTCCGCCGAATATCAATGTGAGAAAGGCCGCTCAACCGGGCTTTCCCTCGAACCGGTTCTTGCGAACGAGCTGAATGAACTCGCGTCGAGTCGTCGGCCCAAGCGGCTTTTGGAAGGCCCAGCGGCGATCGCCGAGCTCTCCGTCGAGTTGCCGCTTTGCCGTCGCCAACATCATCGGGTCGATCTGGCAACGCTTTTCCTCCGGGTCGATCCCATAGAGCCTGGCCGCGTTGAGGCCAAAGATCTTGGCGCGAATCTCGTCGGTGAGCTCGGGGTAGCCGTATTGTTCCTGGAACTCTTGGGAGATGGTGAAGGTTTTGAATGCCTCGATCTGCGGTTGCGGCGACGCGAACCAAATGCACTCGCTACCCCACAAGACGTTGTCCTCACCAAAGTACTTGAGCAGCTTGCCGATGACGTGTTGGGCACCCATCGAGTCGGTCATGACGCTGGCCCACAATGAGCCGAGCTCGGCATAGAGGTTGGAACCGTGCCCGAGCTGGTTGTCCTCGAGGGTCTTGATGACGTTGTTCACCCCCGCGTTGACGTTGGGATCATAAGGCTCGCGGGTGCCGCCCTCACTGAACTCCTCGAAGCCGAGGCCCGAGTGATAGATCACGAAGTTCGCTTCTGGGAACATCTTGGCCACCACCCCCATATCGCGGGAGTCGTTGTAGACCGGGTCGAACTGCACCAGCGGCGGCCCCTTGTGCACGCAGAAGGTAGGCATACCGAGCTCGATGCCTTTTTCGATCATGGGGATGCCGACGTCGGGATCGTCCATGAACCAGCCTTCGCCACCATCCGGGGGGACCCAGCCTGTATAGAGCTTCCAACCGCCGACGACGCCAAAGTTTTCCTGAATGTACTGCATGTGATCGAGCTGGAACTCGAGGCCATCATTGGGCGCGACGTTGCAGTGGTTGATCATTCGCTGACTATCCGCCGCTCGGTTGATCTGCTCTCGCTCCATGGCCATGACGTCGTTCTCGATGATCAGGCCGCAGGTCTCAGCGCCGGTTTCGCAGTGCGAGGCTGGGAACCCCGACAGGATCGCCATGGTGGTGTCGCTCTCGAGGAAGATCAGGTCGATGTAGTTGTCGAAGTCCAGGCAGTCGTTGGTGTTCATCCCCTCGCTGCAGTCGCCGCCCGGGAACAATCCAGGCAACCCTCGCGCGATCAACGGGTTCCGCTCGATGTACTCGCCGGAGGGATCCACGTGATGCGTCTGCATGTCGAAGATGAAGTAATCACCGCCAGACACGAGCTCGCGCGATTGGTCACAGTCCATCGTGCCGCCATCGGGTGCGTTGAAACCGCCGTCCGAGGAGCAGCCGCTCACCGTATTGATCACGCCCAAGGAGGTGACCATCCCCATGGTGCTCGCCAAAAACTGGCGGCGGTCGATGCCGAGCTTGCGCGACTTCTCATCCGCGCGCTCCAGGATGAGCTTGGTGATCAGGCGGTCCCGAGGCGTCTGCTCGTAGAAGAACTCACCGTTGGAGTAATTCTCGAGGAACGGAATCGGCGGCTTCAGCGGAAGCTCCGGCTCGGTCTTCTTGCTCATTGAAAGCCATTTTCGTTTCTTCATTGGACTACCATCCCATCTTGTGCCCGACACCCAGGCACCAACAGTCTCACCGAGCAAGCCCGTACACGCGCATACCGCCCGGATCTCCCGGTGTGTCACCTCGAATCCCGATGAACGAGAACCCGTAGGTCACGAACAGCAAGCCATCCGAAACGACCGGGCCGCTCGCCAGGCTTTCTCCGACCTTGTCTTCCCACAGCAACTCCCCGTCTCTCGCATCGAAAGCCTGTACCAAGCCGAGCGTATGCGCGCTGTAGACCACGCCGTTGGCGAATAGTGTCCCGCCAATCGTCGGACTGGCGATCGAGGTGCGCCAGACCTCGCTGCCGTCGTTTGCCGCGAGCGCGATGAGTTCGGACGTGTTTTCAGGATCGCCGAACATGGGGACGAAGACAGCCTCGGTATCAAAACCGCTCGGCCAGAGATTCGAGGTGATGTAGATTCGACCGTCGTGGTAGGCGGCTGGGGCCATCACGCCACCGAGGTGGCTGCCGGGGCCGAGCCGCTCCACCCAGACTTCTTCACCCGTGGAGCGATCGAAGACGCCGTAGACCCCTCCTTTGTCTCCTACCCCCACTACCTCCCGGCCGTCGTCGAGGGTAAACAGATTTGGGGCAGCCCCGATATCCGCGTCGGGGCCTTGCGGGAGCGGCATGAAGATCCGGTACACGTCGTTCGCAGTAAACTGGCGCCACCATGCGATCTCACCGGTCCGGTAGTTCACGGCGATCAGGGAGTCCGACATCGGGCTCGCGGGCTCCTCGTAGGCTTGTCCGGTGCCGATGAACGCGAGCTCGCGCTCGGTATCGATCGACGGCGAAGACCAAACGCTGACCCCCGCACCCGACGTTTCGTCGTCCTGGGTCACATAAACGCGCCAACGCTCCGCGCCATTCTCTTGGGCGATGCCAACGATGCTGCCGCGGAAAGTGTACTCTTCTCTTTCGGTCGAGAGCTCGCCCGAAGAAACACCGACCACCAGGATCGGGTCGATCGTGCCGTCGTCCAGCACGACGTCGACCATCTGTGGCGAGCCCGTGATTCCCGCATTCGGATGATCGTCGAGCTCGACCGACCACAGGATGTCTCCGGTGCCTCGATCGATCGCGTGGAACCAACCTCGCCGATCGCCGAGGAAGATGCGTGCCTCACCCACGGCCAAGCTCGAAGTGACGCCCGAATCCTCCAGCTGACTGGTCCACACCTCTGACCCGTCCAACACGTTTTTCGCGTAGATGAAGCCAGCCCAGTCTGCAAAATAGACAACACCGCCTACGACGGCGGGCGTGGAGGTGACCTCGGTGCCCGTGTGCTCCCACCGCATCTCCAAGTCGGCAACCGTTTCCGCGCCGATAGCGGTCTCGACGGGGTTGCTGCGCGTGTGGTGCAAGTCGCGTCCGAACGTAGGCCAGTCGCTCTCGGAAATTCCTACGCTGCCGGCGCCCCCGCTCTCGTTGCAAGACACGACGATGATAGCCGCGAAGCCCAAGAGTGGAAGCCCAAGGAAAGTCGTAAGGCTACGACGTGTCATGCCGCAACAATCGCCTGAGAGAGGGTTCGGGCACAAGGGCCAAATTACACGGCGGAATCACTACCGCCACGCGAAGAATCCACGAAAAAGGGGGTCTGCGCAATTCGGGAGCTGAAGGAGTCTTATTGAACGAAGAAGAGTAGCCGCTGACACCGCTCTAAACCGACTACTGCATCTCCACCGCACCGATGTCACAAACGCCCACCGGCCGTGTCGCACCCCGTTGATCGCTCGCGAGCAGTTTCCCGTCTTCCCCGAAGCATCCAGCCGGGTCGCCTGCATCAAGCACCGGGCTGTTCTCGGAGATTGCGTGCGTCATCGTCGGCCCCCCGTTGTCGGCCAAGGACGCGAGTTGCGGATCGACGTCGGTCAGGTCGCCAGTGGTGTCGCCTTCGATGTTGCACTCGAAGTTGGGGCCAAACAGGTTGTAGCCAAGGGACCGTACCGTGCCGAAACACCGCCCCTCATTCGCGAGGACGGTGTGACGAAGGGTGACCTCCGAGTCGCTGCGAATCACTACGGCCGAGTGACCCTCGTCGGTTGAGTTGAAGGCTATCGTGGAATTGTAAAACGCTGCGCGAGCCCTGAGCCCCAGTTCCATGGCTTCGCCGAAATCGGCCCGGTTGCCACTGATGGTCGAATTGACGGCGACGAAACGCGCGTCGGAAGAGAGTAGCAGGGCACCGCCCGCGCCAGCCTCGAATCGCCCGGTCATCCCGTCGGCGAGGTTGTTGTCGATCGTCGTGCCCTCGATGGTCAGCGAGCCTACGTCGAACCAGATGCCTCCCCCACTTGCGAATCCACCACCCACCGGGCCAAAGCCGCCTAGACTGGCATTACCGCTCACGGCACTGTCCACGATGAGAGCCATGGGGCCCTCAAGATTCAAACCCGCACCGCGGGAATAGCCAGCGCCGCTGAACTCGCCGCTCGCGTCCCCGCCGATCGCCGAGTTTGCGACGATTCGACTCGCCTCCACGATCAGCGCTCCTTCCGAGACGAACAGCCCACCTCCTCGCGCTCGTCGCCCACTCTGGCCACTTCGGCCGCGCGCGACGTTGTTCTCCACGACGCTGTTCCGGATAAACACGGTGCAGCGCTCCAGGTACAACCCGCCGCCCGCAGCCTCGCCCCCTCCCGTGGCGGTGTTGTCATCGATCGTCACACCGTCCAGCGACAACTCACTTCCCGGCCCGCTGTAGATGCCACCTCCCCGTTCGTAGGCTTTGTTCGAGGCAATGCGCACGTTAGTGAGCGAAGCGCGGCCCTGATTGTAGAGCGCGCCACCGAAGTCCGCCGTACCGCCGGTAAGCTCCATGCCCTCGAGCTTTGCGGTCGCGCCCGCGGCGACGAAGAACACTCGTCCCCCGCCCCCGTTGTCGATGGTGAGTTCGCCCTCACCGTCGAGCCATACGTCGTAGTTGGCCACAAGCTCCGCCCGAGTCACCACCGTAGCGGGGCCATCACAATCGAACGCGTGCGGTCCTCCACCAAACGCAACCGCATCTGAGACACCGTCTTCCGTGCATGGAAATCTCCGACCGCGCGCGACCTCGACCACGTATAGGAAGACTTGCTTCTCGGACGCCACAGCGATAGTCAAGGTCGAACGGCCGAACGGTATGCCGCTCGTGACCTCACCGCCGCCTATTCCCATCAGGCCCGATCCAACCAACACATGGCCGACCTTGTGCTGATACGTGACGTGCGCCTCCGGATCTCGCGCCTCCGCACGCACGACCATGCTGGCTTCCTGGGTGCCCACTTCGTAGCCCCGCGTACTCGGGTTGAAGCCAACAATCTGATCCTCCCCCAACACCTCTACCGCAAGCGACGCGAGCCTCGGGTCAGCGCCCGTCTCACAATCGACCGGTTGAGGCAAAACGGCCGCGAGCAAAAGCGGCGACCACCACAATGCCCGTCGGGGCCCTCGGCCTCTTCGGCCGAGCGAAGCGGCAACGAGCTTGGTGTGCAATCCCATCTACATCTCCAGGGTCCGCTCCGGAACGCTACCGGATCCGCTGGTGGAGACGCAAACGACATTCGCTCGAGAGTTCCCTCAAACGAGTGATGGACAGAATTGCCGTAACGCCATTTGCTCGCGATGCACGCATGTCGATTCGCCGATTAATCCCCGGAAATTCAGCCGACTTTGACGACCGCTGTTAGATCCGTGAACCTGTGAGGGTGGGGGGATGATGTTGATCTTGATTAGATTCTTGGTGGTTGGGCTGCTCGTTCTGGTGGCTGCTTGTGGTGGCGATCCGAGCCTTCAAGAGGTGTGCGGGACTTGCCCAGAGGGGCCGGTGCTCGACGGTTGCGAGGAAGTGTACAGCGCCTGCGCCGGCTTCCCGACGCGGACGGCGAGAAACTTCTGCTTCGACCAGCTCGGTTCACCCTGCGACGCCCTCACCGAATAGGGCAAGCTAGACCACGCACGAGTCCACGTGCCTCGCGGTGGTCCGGAGGGGCGCAGACCGGCGGGTCACGCTTCGTGAGCATCGCCGGCTCCCTTCACCAGACGGATGTCGAGCGGAGCAGTCGTGTCCAGGTGGACGTCGCGTTGCGGGAACGCAATGACGATGCCTGCCTCGCGATAGAGATCGTCGATGCGGAAGCGCACCTCGCTCTCGACCCGGAGCCGATCCATGATCGTCCGCATTTCGATCCAGAACCGCATCTCGAAGATCAAGGCATTGTCCCCGAAGTCGCGGAACAGCACCACGGGCTCCGGCTCGTCGAGCACGGCCGGATGCTCCCGGAGCACCTGGTGGATGATGCGCTCTGCCTCTCGCGTCGGTGAGCCGTAGACGATACCGACCGTGATGTTGACGCGTACCCGTTGGTCCGTGTGGGTCCAGTTGACGACGTTGTTCTCCAGGAACGAGGCGTTCGGCACGATGATGTGGACGTTGTCTCCTGTCCGCACCCGCGTGCTGCGAAGACCGATGCGCTCCACGTTGCCGTAGACGCCGGCGACTTCGATCAGATCGCCGATCTTGATGGGTCGCTCTGCCAGCAGGATGATCCCGCTGATGAAGTTGTTAACGACGTTCTGGCTGCCGAAGCCGATGCCGATAGCCAGCGCACCACCCACCACGGCGAAAGCCGTGAGCGGGATCTGAACCATACGCAGCGCCGTTAGGAAGGCCACCACCAGGAGCAGGTAGAAGATCAGGGATTGGAAGGCCTGGGCCGCGCCCTGCTCGAGGCGCATTCGAGTGAACACCCGCCGGCCGAGTCCCCGCGAGACCACCACGGCGAGCGCGTAGCCCACCAGGAAGATGAAGAGAGCGCTGACTATCTTGCCTGGCGTGATGGGCTCTTCCTCAGAGGCGGTGAGCTCGTAGTTCCAGAACTCCCGCAGCTGGTGCAGGAAGGCGCGTAGGCGCGCCTCGAGCGGCAGCTCCCGGGTCTCCTGCTCGAGCGATGCGAGGAGGCGCTGCTGCAGCGAGAGCGACTTCTCCAGGTTGGCCACGTCCTGCGCGTAGATTGCCTCCAGCTCCCCGAGCACCCGCTCCTGGACCGCGAGCCAGCGCGCTTCGGGCTTGGCGATGCCGGACTCCTCGCGGCGCCCGCGTGTGAACGCAAGCTCCTGCTCCAGCTCCTGCATGCGGCCGCGCTTCACGGCCAGCTCGCGCATCAGGGCTTCGACGCGCTCGTCCGATTCGGCGCTCCAGTCGCTCAGCTGCTCGGGCGCCACACGTCGTGTATCGAGCTCGTTGAGGCGCTGCCAAGCGACCTGCTGGCTACTCACCCGCGCCAGGCGCTCCTCCAGGAGCGAGACGCTCCGCTGGGCGGCCGAGAGCTGAAGCCGCCGCGCCGCCACCTCCTCGCTGAGCGCCGGGTCGGGATCGAACTCGGCATCCAGTCTCTCCTGCGCGGTCGCAAACCGCCGCTCGGCGGAGGCGAGATCGAAACGCAGGGACTCGAGCTGACGTCCCAGGTCAAACTCTAGCTTGTCGAGCAGTTCGAGCGCCCGGTCGAAGGTCTCGGTCTCGGCCTCGGCGTCGGTCGTGGAGGAAGCCGGTGCAACCGGCTCGAGCTGAGCAACGGCGTTCGGCGCCGGTAGGAGGAGGAGCCACAGCAGGGCGGCTTGCGCCGTAGCGAGTGAAAATCGGGGGTAAGGCGTTCGCATTCGCGGCAGGTTACAATGCGCTGCTCCCCACGTCACGAGGGCGCCCACGCTGGCTCCGGTCTTCCAGCGCTGGATCGACTGTGGAGCTTCGCGACATGTTGCGCCTGGGCCGCTTCGCTGCGACGAAATCACCGAGCTCGAGGTTTAGGGCATTCCTCGACAGTGCCGAGCTGCGAGACGTACAACCGAACTCTGAAACCTTGAAGCCTGCAACCTGGGGTCGAGCAGCCGGCCCGCAAAGATCGGTGCGCTATCTTCCCCCATCGGCATGATGAGCGCGGAATTGCGCGGTAAGCGTGTCCCGCCAGACGATTGACCGGCCGAAACTCCGCTGCTCGTTGACCGCCCCCGACCCCTACCGTACCTTTCTCGAAGATGACGTACTGCGTCGCGGTCAAAGTCGATGAAGGCCTCGTCTTCGTCTCCGATTCTCGGACAAACGCGGGCGTCGATCACATCAGCACGTACACGAAGATGCACGCGTACTGTGGTGACGGCGAGCGGTTCTTCGTCCTACTGAGCGCGGGCAACCTGGCGACGAGCCGCGCAGTCGTGGGGCGACTTAGGCGGGACCTCGAGGATGGGGCGAAGGTCAGTCTCCAATCCGTGCGGCGGCTGACCGATGCCGCGGACTACGTCGGGAGATGCAGCCGCGAAGAGCAAGGGAAGCACGAGAAGCGCATGAAGGACTCGAAGCTCGATGCGTCAGCGAGCTTCATTCTCGGCGGTCAGATTCAGGGGTCCTCACACTCGATCCATCTGATCTATCCCGAGGGCAACCACATTCCCGTCTCTCGGCATTCGCCGTTCCTGCAAATCGGAGACGAAAAGTACGGCAAGCCGATTCTCGACCGTATCATCGAGCAGGGGCTCGACCTCGAGGTCGCGGCTCGTTGTGCGCTCGTTTCCATGGATTCGACCATGCGAAGCAATGCGAGCGTTGGACCGCCGATCGACCTTCTCATTTATTCGGCGGACAGCCAGCGCCTCGGAACCGAGGTCACGTTTGGTCAAGACGACGATTACCTGCGTGCTTTACGGCGCGCCTGGCAGGACAGCCTGAAAGCTGCGTTCGACCAATTGCCCAAGCTCCCGATTCCCGCCGCCGTGATGCGGGTCGTGGACGGGTAGCCTCGTTCATTCACCTCGCACGGCGAGCTCGACGTGCATGCTGGATGCCACCTCCGATGGGCTGAGGTAACGCCCCTGCACCGGGCTCGCCCACTCCGGTCGACTTGCGACCGCGGCCGGTAAGAAGTGCTGGTCCGTGAGGATCCCGTTCGTCGGATCGAAACCACGCCAGCCTGCTCCCGGAAGGTAGATTTCCACCCAGGCGTGCATCGAGCCTGCAGCTCGATTGAAGGCGACCGAGCCATCGGGGCGGGGCGGCTCGTAGAGGTATCCGCTCACGAAGCGAGCCGCGAGGCCGAGCTGTCGGCTCACCGCGATGAAGAGCTCGGCGAGATCCCGGCACGACCCCGCTCCTCGCTCCAAGGTTTGGGTTGCCGTCTGTGTCCCCTCCTCGTCGCGCCGTTCGTAGTCGATGCTGCGGTGAATGCCGAGGTTGAGCTCGGTGAGAAGCGGGATGGTGTCACGTCGTTGGAATGTGATGCCGAGATCGTCGCGGACCCAATCGAGAACGTCCCGTCGTTCCGCTTCGTGCGGCTCAAGGAACGGACGAAGGGCGTTTGTCTCCCGTTGGTCATAGACGAAAGGGAATTCGGCGGCACGGGCTTCGAGAATGAAATCGAAGGGATTCTCTTGGGCGACGTCGAACGCCATTTCGCAGTGAAACGAAAGTAGCGAGGACTGAATAGTCCCAAAGCTCACGACTGTCACGACGTTGTTGAAGCAGTCTCGAACCCATCGAATCTGACCTTCGGGCTCGCAATGCAGCGCGAAGGACCGCACGTGAATGGCGTGGCTCTCCCGCGGCCACAGGTGGAGCTGATGCTCGGTGAACCCGACCGGTTCCGAGTACTGGTATTGCGTCATATGGTCGACCGAGATTCTCATTGAATCGGGATTCGCTTCAGCTCCTCAAGAACCATTCAGCCGAGATCGCGGTATGCACCTTGCCAAAGCCCTGTTGTAGCTGATCGATGTAGTTATGCAGCTCCGCTCCGGTCATGTGGGAGCCGCGCTTGATCGAGATCTGACTCTGCAGCTCGTCGAGGACGCCCAAAGAAGCTTCACCCCGTGCAATCGCTTCCACGGACCTGCGCAAAGCATCGAGCGCGTGGGCGACGGATCTCGGGAACTGCGCGTCCGCGAGCAGAAAGCCGACGACCTCATCGGCAGCAATTCGTCGACGGACATACTGCCGATACATCTGATATGCGCTCAGCGATCGCAACACCGTCATCCAGAGCGTGTTCTCGTACCGCGCCAACGTCGGGTCGTCTCGCGCGAGCGTAGCAGCCGCGACGTCGACGACTCGCGACGTCATGTCGGCGCGCTCGAGGTAGTTGCCCATGCGCAAGAAGCGGTACGCATCCCCGTGACTCATGGTCCCGGAGAGGAGGCCCGTGATCTGTTGACAGCGGCTGACGCAGTCGGCCAGGGTTTCGAAGCGCCTGCGCTGGCCGACGGCACGAGGGAGGTCTCGCTGACCCATGAGATAGAGCTCGTTGATGCGCTCCCAGCCTTCCCTCGGAATGACCTCGCGCGAGGTGCGAAAGTTCTCGCGAGCAGAACTCAAGGACGATACGATCGAGCCCGGGTTGTCGGCATCGGCGAGGAGGAACTCGAGCACGTCCTTTTCGGCAGACCCGGAATACCTCGCGGCAAATGCCTCTTCCGCCGCCACGATTTGTAGGACTTGCGACCATCGGACGCCGGCCTGTGCCGGGAGGTCGAGCAGCAAGCTCCCATATGTGTTGACGAGGCGCGCCGTGTTCTCCGCCCGCTCCAAATAGCGGCCGGCCCAATACGTCCGCTCTGCGACCCGGGAAAGCATGTCAGGACGACCCGCCGTAGACGACCCAGGTGTCTTTGCTTCCGCCGCCCTGCGACGAATTCACGACGAGCGAGCCCCGACGGAGCGCCACTCGAGTGAGGCCGCCTGCAGTCACGGCCGTGTCGCCCGCTTGCAGAATGAACGGCCGTAAGTCCACATGCCTAGGCTCGATGACGCCGGCGCAGACCGTTGGGACCGTTGATAGCGCCAGGGTGGGCTGAGCGATGTAGTTGCGCGGGTTTGCCCGGATGAGATCGGCGAACTTCGCGACCTCCTTGGCGGACGCATGTGGACCAACGAGCATTCCGTAGCCGCCCGATTCATTGGCGGGTTTCACGACGAGCTTGGCGAGATTCTCGAGCACGTGGTCGAGGCTTGTCGAATCGGAGCACCGCCAGGAAGGAACGTTTTGAATGATTGGATCTTGACCCAAGTAGTACCGAATCATGTCGGGTACGTACGTATACACCAGCTTGTCGTCGGCGACTCCGGCACCCGGGGCGTTTGCGAGCGCCACGTTCCCCCTGCGCCATGCCCGCATCAACCCGGGGACACCCAATATGGAGTCCTCACGGAACGTTTCCGGATCCAGAAACGTATCGTTGACTCGTCGATACACCGTGTCGACGCGCGTGAGCCCGCCGACCGCGCGCATGTAGACACGGTCGTCGTCTCCGACGACGAGGTCGTCGCCTTCCACCAGCTCGGCACCCATCCGCTGTGCCAAATACGCGTGCTCGAAATAGGCCGAGTTGTAGATTCCGGGTGTCAACACGACCACCTGGGGATCGTCCCCGGGTCGAGGGGAAAGCGCAGCGAGCGTATCGAACAGGTCGGAGGGGTAATCGTCGACGGGCGCGATCGCTTGGTCTTGAAAGAGCTCCGGAAACACTCGCTTAGTGACGCCGCGATTTTCGAGCATGTACGACACCCCCGACGGGACGCGGAGGTTATCCTCGAGCACGTACACCGTGGCGTCCCTGTCCCGCACCAGATCGGAGCCGCAGACGTGAGCCCACACGCCGTGACGCGGGCGCGCACCCATGCACTCGGAGCGGAAATCGGGTGAGGACTCGATCATCTCGCGAGGCACGGTGCCGTCGGAGAGAATGCGCTGCTCGCCGTACACGTCGTCGATGAACATGTTGAGCGCTGTAAGGCGTTGACGGAGACCGAGATCGATTTCACGCCACTCGTCGGCGGGGATCAGCCGCGGGATGACATCGAAGGGCCAAGCTCGATCGATGTTTTGACCTTCGTTGTAGACGGTGAAGGTGATTCCCATTTCGAGAATGGCTCGGTTCGCGGCGTCCTGGCGCGTCTTGAGCTGGCGCGGTGAAAGCGCCGCGAGGTATTGCGCCAAGTTAGCCGCCCTGGGTCGAGGCGAGCCGTCTGGAGCGATCAGCTCGTCGTAGAAGCTCTGGGCGTCGTAGCCTGACCAGGTTGGCATCGTCGTTCGTCGGGGCCGCGGGCTGGCCACCACGCGGCTGGGAATGTCTCACAATCTGCATCCTGTCCACCCCCTCGCGGGGGCGCGTTTGGCACGTCCCATGAGCACAGGAAAAACGAACGCCCTGTCTGCGCCACGAGCCAGGCGACATAATATCTAGTGCCGCGCAATTCGGCGCTCATCGTCCTCCCCAAGGGCTAAGAGAGCACAACACCCAAATGCCTCACTACGCTTTTGGCGGACCGACACCCGACGAGGTCTACTTCGACCAAGCCCATCGTGTGCGGGACCGCCTCATGGCTGCCCGACGTCAGGCTCGTCAGGCAAGACTTGAGGCAAACCGAAATGAATCATGTCCCGCGTGCGGTTCACCACCCACTCGCCAATAGGTCAGTGTTATCAACGCCGTCGCAAATGCGCCGCCGTGACGCCAGAATGTTCCCGGACGCAGCAGGGCTCGTCGAGCCGGAATTCTGGACACCAAAGTGGACACCGGGGCCGGCCAAGCGGCCGAAAAGCGTCCAGCGGTACGACCAAAGTTTTCGGAATTATTGGGTGGGCCATCCTGGACTCGTGTGCGCGGTGAACTCGTGCGGGCGGAGTGGACGACAGTCCATGGAGCTGCACGAGTTCTCGCGCAGTACGGAGGCCCGAACGGCCGAGTACACCTTTCTGGTTCGAGTCCCAAACGAGAGGGCTTGAGAGGTGGTTCTCAACGGCAAGCCGGCTTGCCGTCTTTGGTGGGCCATCCAGGACTCGAACCTGGAGCCAATGGATTAAGAATCCACTGCTCTACCACTTGAGCTAATGGCCCGGTTTTTTGTGGCACACCCGGAAGGATTCGAACCTTCGACCTACGGATTCGAAGTCCGGCGCTCTATCCAGCTGAGC
>Ga0224512_10000033_pt1 | contig 157624 bp, 141 predicted proteins | sample SF_May12_sed_USG_4_FD_169103 | JGI IMG/M metagenome (GOLD analysis project Ga0224512, IMG submission 169103) | Sediment microbial communities from San Francisco Bay, California, United States - SF_May12_sed_USGS_13 | ecosystem: Environmental > Aquatic > Marine > Sediment | place: USA...
TGGTATTCGCCATCATGGGCTGTGCATCGGCCCAGCCAGATGTCACCGGCAGTGGCAGCCAAGTGGCCATGCGCCAGATTCAGACCCGCGAGTACGATACGCTCGACAAGCAAATGACCATGAGGTCGACGATATCCACGCTGCAGGACCTGGGTTTTGTCATCGACAATGCAGACCTTGACCTGGGTGCAGTGACGGCAACCCGACACCGCAACTACACGATGCGGATGACCGTGACAGTTCGGGAAAAGGATGGAAAACGAATTGCCGTTCGTGCCAATGCTCGCATGGGGGAAGAGGCGATCGACGATCCCAGAACCTACCAAGACTTTTTCACGGCCCTCGACAAGGCCATGTTCTTGACGCTGCAAAAAGTGGACTAAGTAGCGCCAGGGCGCATCTGATTATCAGGATAATTTGTTTCTGAGTAGCTCATTGACCTGTTTCGGGTTGGCTTTTCCGTGGGTCGATTTCATGATCTGTCCGACAAGAAATCCGAGTACCTTGGTTTTGCCGTCCCGGTATTGCTGCACTTGCTCGGGATGGTCGGCGATGACCTGCAAGACGATTCTTTCCAGCTCGCCGGCGTCGCTGATCTGCGTAAGGCCGCGGCTGTCGATAATCTGATCCGCATCACCCTCGCCCTGCCACATGGCCTCAAAAACTTCCTTCGCCATTTTGCCGGAAATCGTGTTGTCGCTGATGCGCCTGAGTAATCCCGCCAGGGCTTCAGCCGGCACTTTACTGTCTTCGATGCCGATGCCTTCCCGGTTCAGCGCGCCCGACAATTCGCCGATCACCCAATTGGCCACCAACCGGTGATCGCCGGCGAGCGCATTTGCGACGGCCTCATAGTAATCTGCTATTTCACGGCTGGTTGTTAGCGTGATCACATCACTTGCTTTCAGCCCGTACTCGGAAACGAAGCGCGCCCGTTTCGCATCGGGTAATTCCGGTAACTCATCGCGCACCGACTCGATGAACGCATCGTCGAGTTCGATGGGCAGCAGGTCCGGATCCGGAAAATAGCGGTAGTCGTTTGCTTCCTCTTTGCTGCGCATCGGACGGGTTTCGTCGCGATCCGAGTCATACAGTCGCGTTTCCTGGATGACTTTCCCCCCATCCTCGAGTATATCGATCTGACGCTCGACCTCGATGTTGATCGCCTTTTCGATGAAGCGGAAAGAGTTCAGGTTCTTTAGCTCGGCGCGCGTGCCGAGCTCCTTAGCGCCGACCGGGCGCACGGAAACATTGGCGTCGCAGCGGAAAGAGCCTTCCTGCATATTGCCATCCGAGACCCCCAGATAACGCACCAGCTGGTGGATTTTTCGCATGTAAGCCACGGCCTCCCTGGCGGAACGCATATCGGGCTCCGAGACGATTTCCAGTAACGGCGTGCCGGCGCGATTCAGGTCAATCCCGGTCTCACCATCGAACATTTCATGCACGGATTTCCCGGCGTCCTCCTCCATGTGCGCGCGAGTGACACGCACGGTTTTTTCCGTTCCATCGTCGAGCAGAATCTTCACGCTGCCGTTGCCGACGATCGGTAACTCCAGCTGACTTATCTGATAACCTTTCGGCAAATCGGGATAAAAATAATTTTTGCGCGCGAAGATCGATCGATGCGCGATTTCTGCATCGATCGCCAGGCCAAACTTCACGGCCAACCGAACCACCTCAGCGTTCAATACCGGCAACACACCGGGATAACCCAAATCGACGATGCAGGCTTGCGTATTGGGTTCCGCGCCATATGCCGTCGACGCGCCGGAAAATATCTTGCTGCGCGTCGCAAGCTGGGCGTGAATCTCTAAACCAATCACTGTTTCCCATTGCATGGCGACTAATCTCTTGCCAGGTCCGGCGTCTGCAGATGCCAATCAGTTTGCAGCTGGTACTGGTGGGCAAAATTCAACACCGTCGATTCACCAAAAGTCGGGCCAATCATCTGCAGTCCGACCGGCAATCCGGCGACGAAACCGCAGGGCACCGATATTCCCGGCAGGCCAGCCAGGTTCACGCCGATCGTGTAAATATCATTCAGGTACATCTGCACCGGATCATCGACCTTTTCACCGAGACGAAAGGCCGGCGTCGGTGTCGTCGGGCCGGCAATGATGTCGACAGTCTCGAAACATTGCGCGAAATCCGCGGCGATTAACTGCCGGGTCTTCTGCGCCTGGAGATAGTAGGCATCGTAGTATCCGGCGGATAGCACATAGGTGCCGGTCATGATGCGGCGTTTTACCTCAGCACCGAAACCCTCTTTCCGGCTCTTTTTGTATAGCGACTCGAGGCTGTCAGCGTCTTTATGCCGATAGCCAAATCGCACCCCGTCAAAGCGCGAAAGGTTCGATGAGCACTCGGCCGGTGCCACAATGTAATACGTCGGCACCGATGCGCCAATATGTGGCAGCGAGACCTCTTCGACCATGGCCCCCAGGCCTTCGAGTACGGAAATCGCCGTGCGAACATGCTCGGCCGATGCCGGGTCCAGGCCTTCATCAAAAAATTCTTTCGGTATACCGATGCGTTTACCGGCGACCGATGCATCGAGATATGCAGCGTAATCCGGTACCGGCCGGTCAGCGCAGGTCGAGTCGCGGGCATCGAATCCCGCCATCGCCTGCATCAACAGGGCCGCATCTTCCGCCGTCAGCGTCAGCGTGCCCGCCTGGTCGAGGCTTGATGCAAAGGCGATCATCCCGTACCGGGAGACCCGACCATAAGTTGGCTTGAAGCCCGTGATGCCGACCAGTGCCGCCGGCTGGCGAATCGATCCGCCCGTATCAGTGCCGGTCGCCGCGGGCACTAGTCCGGCGGCGACGGCCGCGGCCGAGCCACCCGATGAACCGCCCGGCGAGCGTTCCAAATCCCATGGATTGGCGACCGGACCATAAAAGCTGGTCTCGTTCGACGAGCCCATCGCGAACTCATCCATATTGGTCTTGCCGACCATAACGAGGCCAGCGGCCGCGAGATCCTCGACGACCGCGGCATCATAGGGCGAGACGAAGTTTGACAGCATTTTCGACCCGCAGGTCGTCAGCACCTCACGGGTGCAAAAGATATCCTTATGCGCCAGCGGAATACCGGTCAATGGACCGGCCTTGCCCTCCGCCAGAAGCCGGTCCGCGGCGTCAGCCGCGGCCAGCGCCCGATCCCCGGTAACGGTAATGAACGCGTTCAGCAGCGGATTAAACTGCGCGATCCGGGCCAGACTCGCCTCGGTCGCCTCACGGCTGCTTACCGAACCGTCGTGCAGGGCTGCGGACAGCTGTGCCAGGGTCTGGCGTTCCATGGGCTATTCGATGACCTTCGGGACCCGGTAAAAACCATCTGCCACGGCCGCGGAATTGGCCTGAAACCGGCCGCGCTGGTCCTCCTCGGTGACCTCATCAGGCCGCAAGCGCTGACTCATATCCAGGGGATGCGCCATCGGCAAAACGCCCACCGTGTCGACTTCGCCGAGCTGGGCCACCAGATCGATAATACTGGACAGCTTGTCGACGTAGTCGGCAATTTCGTCGTCGCTGACTTCCAAACGCGCCAAATGCGCGATGTACTCAACATCACGTTTTGATAAAGCCATAGGGGGCCCTTAAAGCCGCTTCAGACAGATTGAAAGAATGATACATCTGCAGTTGCCCAAAATCCTACTCGTTGCTAGAGTAGCCAACGTTTTACGGGTTCTTTTTCGTGGGAAGCCTTAGATGCTGAAAGCGCTGCTGGGCTATTTTTCCAACGATCTTTCCATTGATCTTGGGACGGCCAACACTCTTATATACCTCCGTGGTCAGGGTATCGTCCTCGACGAGCCGTCCGTGGTGGCGATCCGCGAGGAACCCGGCCGCGGCGGCAAGAGCGTCGAAGCCGTCGGCATGGAAGCAAAGAATATGCTCGGCCGAACCCCGGGACACATTTCCGCGATCCGACCGCTGAAGGATGGCGTTATTGCCGACTTCACGGTGACCGAGAAGATGTTGCAGCATTTCATCCGCAAGGCTCATCCCGGCCGCTATTTTCGCCCGAGTCCGCGCGTACTGATTTGTGTGCCGTACGGTTCGACGCAGGTCGAACGGCGTGCAATTCGGGAATCCGCGGAAGGCGCGGGTGCGCGCAAGGTTTTTCTGATCGAAGAACCGATGGCCGCGGCGATTGGTGCCGGCATGCCGGTGCATGAGGCTCGCGGTTCGATGGTACTGGATATCGGTGGCGGCACGTCGGAAGTCGCGATTATTTCACTGAACGGGATCGTCTATGCAGCGTCGGTAAGAGTCGGCGGCGACCGCTTCGATGAGGCGATTATTAATTATGTGCGCCGCAATTATGGGATTCTGATCGGCGAGGCGACGGCTGAACGCATCAAGCATGAAATCGGTTCAGCTTATCCAGGCGAGGAAGTTCGCGAACTGTCCGTCAAGGGGCGCAACCTGTCGGAAGGGGTGCCACGCAGCTTCAGCCTGAACAGTAATGAAATTCTGGAAGCCCTGCAGGAACCGCTGCAGGGTATCGTCGGCGCCGTCAAAGGTGCGCTGGAACAAACACCACCCGAACTTGGCGCGGACGTCGCGGATCGGGGCATCGTGTTGACCGGCGGCGGCGCACTATTACGCGATATTGACAAATTACTCATGGAAGAGACCGGCTTGCCGGTCGTTGTTGCCGATGACCCAATGACGTGTGTTGCTCGCGGTGGTGGACGCGTTATTGAATTAATGGACCAGCACGGACCCTCGGTCTTCGGTCTGGACTGAACTCAATTCAGCCCAAAACCCTAACCGATCGGGTCACGCCGCCGTGCCACAGATGCCCATAACGCATGGCGCTCAGTACACCTGACAGCGACCAGAGAGATTTTCGTGACACCAGCCCCGGTCTGCGGCTGTTTCTTCTATGCTTCTTTTCCATCGCCCTGATGGTGCTCGATAATCAGAATCAGCACATTCAGGATGTTCGTCGCATCCTGTCGGCAACCACCTACCCGATCCGGTGGCTGGTCGACGCGCCGTTTGCGCTGGGGCACTGGCTTGGTGACAGTCTGTCTACGCGGACCACGCTGCACGCCGAAAATCGCGAACTACACGAACAAATCCTGACTCAGGATGCGCGCCTGCAACGCATGGCGGCGCTGGAAGCTGAAAATACGCGTTTGCGAGCGTTGCTGGAGTCCACCGCCAAGGTCGGTGATCGTGTCTTGATCGCCGAAATCATGTCGGTGGACATGAATCCGTTCCGCCATCAGATCCTCGTGAACAAGGGCAGCAGGCACGATGTTTATGTCGGCCAGGCATTGATCGATGCGCAAGGGATTGTCGGCCAGGTCATCCGTGACCAGATTTTTTCCGCCGAGGCCTTGTTGATCACCGATGTGGATCACGCCCTGCCCGTTGAATTAGTGCGCAACCGCCTGCGCACCATCGCGGTCGGCACCGGTGATCTGGAGCGCTTGTCGATGCCGTTTCTGCCGCGCAACGCGGATGTCCGTGAGGGCGATCTACTGGTCACGTCTGGTCTTGGCGGCACGTTTCCACCCGGATATCCGGTCGGCGTCGTAGCCGAGGTATCGAGCGACACCGGCCAGCCGTTTCTGAAAATTACCGCAACCCCTGCCGCAGCTTTGAACCGCGTGCGTGAAGTACTGTTGATCTGGCCGGAACCCACCGAGGCCGCCGCGGCTGCAATTGAATCGGACGCAGAAAACACTGCCGTGGCGGATCCTGCTGAAATAGCACCAAGCGACGACAGTATGCCGGCAGCAGCCGATGAGACAGAGGCGGGATCTTCCCCAGGCCCTGCCGACGGTCGTTTCGCTGAAACAGCGGACGACACCGGCGAGAATTCCGCGTCACCAAGCTCGGAGAATCCGCAGCAATGAGCAGTCGCCGCACTTCGCGCTGGCCGATCTGGATCGTGCTGCTTATCGCAACCGCCCTGGTCAGCCTGCCGTTACCGGATTCGTTTACCCCGTTCCGTCCGCCCTGGGCGACGCTGGCAATGATTTACTGGATTATGATGTGGCCACGCATGTTCGGAATTGGCAGCGCCTGGATCGTCGGGCTGATCCTCGACATCCAGCAGGGCGAGCTGATGGGCCAGCATGCCGTGGCGCTGTCGGTCGTGGCTTACCTGACACTGCGTTTTCATCTACAGATTCGTATCTTTCCGCTGTGGCAGTTAACTATAACTGTGTTCGCTTTACTCGCGATCGAAGCGTTTATCATGTTCTGGATCGACGGCGTAACCGGGAATCCGGCTGTCGGGCTCGATCGATGGACACAGGTTGTTGCCGGCGCAGTTTTTTGGCCACCGGTGATGGCGATTATGGATAGAGTGCGGGAGCGGGTGGAGCACCGGGGCCGGGCATTTACCTGACCGACTTTTGAAAAAACCGCACGCGGCACGATACTTCGTTAAGAGTCAACTCATTGTGGAAGCTAATGGCAAGATCTGAAAGACTCAAAGATCACTGGGCGGAACAAAGATTGTTTCTGCGACGCACGATCGCGTCCGGAATCATCGTCGTCGGGCTGACCGCGATTGTTATTGGCCGGCTCACGCAGCTTCAGGTTCTGGATTATGAGTATTTTTCCGCTCAATCGCAGGGCAATAGAATCCGGGTACAGCCGTTACCACCCACTCGGGGTCTGATCTTCGACCGCAACGGTGCGGTTCTGGCAGAAAATCTACCGAGCTATCAACTTGAGCTGACCCCGGAACAGGTGCCCGACACCAGCGAGACACTAAATCGCCTGGCTCGTTTCGATCTCATCGCAGCCGAGGATATTGATGAACTCAAGGCCCTGATCAGGACACATCGCAGTTTTGATGCGATTCCTATTCGTCAACGGCTGAGTGATACGGATGTGGCGAGATTTGCGATAGAGCGTCCGCGCTTCCCGGGTGTGGAAATCCGGGCGCGCCTGGTGAGAAATTACCCTTATGGCGCGGCCGTGGCCCACGCACTTGGTTATGTCGGCGGAATCAGCGCAGAGGACATGAAAGCCATTGACCAGTCAAATTATCTGGGCACGGCACTGATAGGCAAAGTCTCCATCGAGCGAAATTATGAATCCGATCTGCACGGACAAGTTGGCCATGCTGACGTACTGGCCAACGCGCGGGGCCGGATCATGCAAACGCTTAGCGAAGATCCTTCGGTGCCCGGCAAAGATTTGATCTTGACTCTGGACATCGAATCGCAAGTTGCCGCGCACCGTGCGCTGGCTGATCGTCGTGGTGCGGTGGTGGCCATCGATCCGAACAACGGCGAGATCCTTGTATTCGCCAGCGCGCCGGCCTTTGACCCCAATGAGATCAGCATTGGCATGAGTCGTAAGCAATATCGCGCGTTGCAGGAAGATCCGGACTTACCCTTATTTAATCGCGCGCTGCGTGGAAGTTATCCACCAGGCTCCACGATTAAGCCGATTCTTGCCCTGGCCGGGCTGAGTTACGGCGTTCTCGATGCAGATAAAAAGCTGTTCTGCGGCGGCCACTACCGGTTACCGGGCAGTACGCATCGCTACCGCGATTGGAAGCCCGCCGGGCACGGATTAGTGACTTTGCATGAATCCATCGAACAATCCTGCGATGTTTATTTCTATACGCTGGCGCGCGAACTCGGCATCGATCGCATGGAAACATTTATGAAACAATTCGGTCTCGGAAATCGCACGGGAATTGATATCTCGGGTGAAAAACCCGGCCTCGTGCCCTCCCGGGAGTGGAAACGCCAGGCATTTTCCAACCGGGCGGACCAGGTCTGGTTCCCCGGTGAGACCGTCATAACCGGAATCGGCCAGGGCTACCTGCTGGTTACGCCTCTGCAACTCGCGCACGCCACGGCTGGTATCGCCAACCGGGGCAAGCGTTTTCGACCGACTTTGTTGCGTGCATTCGCTGATTCGGTCACCGACACCGCGGAGTTCGTAGAGCCTGAACCGCTGGACCCGGTCGGAGTCATCAATGCCGAACAGTGGGACAAAGTAATCAGCGCCATGAACGCTGTGATGCAGGGCCGCCGCGGCACTGCGCGGGCGACTGGCGCCGGTGCGCCATTCACGATGGCCGGAAAAACCGGCACTGCACAGGTCTTTAGCGTGGCACAAGACGAAGAATATGACGCAGAAGAAGTTGCCGAACGTATGCGTGACCATGCATTATTCGTCGCCTTTGCGCCGCTCGAAGACCCGCAGATTGCGGTTGCGGTGATCGTCGAAAACGGCGAGCACGGCAGCAGCACCGCCGCACCAATCGGCCGCCAGGTCATCGACACTTATCTGCGGGATCTTTTATGACGTTGCTTGCGACCAATCGGCAAAGCCGCAGACTCGGCACCATGGCAATAATGCTGCGCGGCCTGCACCTCGACGGTATGCTGGTTGCCGGCATTATCGCCATCCTGGCGATCGGGCTGGCGGCACTTTACAGCGCAGTCGGGCAAAATAGCGCGCTGATCATCAACCAGCTCGTGCGGATCCTCGCCGCTGCGGCTGTGATGCTGTTCATGGCGCAGGTTGAGCCCAACTTTTTGCGGCGCGCGTCACCCTTTGTATATGTGTTTGGTCTGATTCTGCTGTCACTGGTGCTGATCACGGGAGATGTCGGCAAAGGGGCGCAGCGCTGGCTGAATATCGGGCTTCGCTTCCAACCATCGGAAATAATGAAGTTAGGGTTGCCATTGATGCTGGCTTGGCTGCTTCACGAGCGACCTCTGCCACCGTCGTTTGGCATGATTATTGTAGCCGTCTTGGTCACGTTGGTTCCGGTTAGTCTTATTGTCATACAACCTGACCTGGGTACCGCCATTCTAATCGTACTGTCCGGTGCCACCGTCATTTTTCTGGCGGGTATCGGCGTCCGGTACATATTAGGCGCGATTCTCGCCGGTCTTATTTCGATGCCGATATTGTGGTACCTGGTGATGCTCGATTATCAGAAGCGGCGAGTTTTAACTCTGATAGATCCGGATAGCGATCCGCTGGGCTCGGGTTATCATATTATTCAATCCAAGATCGCGATCGGCTCAGGTGGTCTGTTCGGCAAGGGCTGGCTAAATGGCAGCCAGGGTCAGCTGGAATTTCTGCCCGAACGCTCGACAGATTTTATTTTTGCCATCATTGGAGAGGAACTCGGCCTGATGGGCGCACTTTCCGTCCTGCTGGTCTACCTGTTTATCGTCGGTCGTGGGCTCGTGATCGCCGCCACCGCTCAAGACACGTTCTCGCGTCTGTTGGCCGGCAGTATCAGCCTGACCTTTTTCTTTTATATTTTCGTCAATACTGCGATGGTGACGGGACTGGTGCCGGTGGTGGGCATACCCCTGCCACTGGTCAGTGCCGGAGGTACATCAATGGTGACGCTGTTGGCCGGTTTCGGTATTCTCATGTCTATCCAGACGCACCGGAAGCTACTGGCCCGATGATAAGGAACATCACAAATCGCCGCTTGAGTCTTGCTCTGCTGAAGCTGGCATGCATCGCATTACTTTGCCCAGCCACACTTTATGCACTCGATGCAGACCGGGCGGACGTAAAGTCGTTCATGGACAAGCTGGTCAAGGAGCACGGATTCGAGCGGGAATACGTCGAGTCCATCCTGACGCAGGGCAAAACCCAGCAGTCGATCCTTGATGCAATCAGCCGGCCGGCGGAACGGACGAAAGCGTGGTACGAATATCGGGCCATTTTCGTCACGCCAAAACGCATCGATGCGGGAGTTACCTTCTGGAAAGAACATCGCGCGCGGCTCGAGAAAATTTCCGCCGAGAGCGGAGTACCGGCGCAGGTGATTGCCGCCATAATCGGTGTGGAGACTTTTTACGGTACGCGCACCGGCAGTTACCGTGTCATCGATTCACTAACCACACTCGGCTTTGACTATCCGCCGCGCAGCAAATTTTTCCGCTCCGAGCTCGAGCAATTATTTTTGCTGGCCCGCGATGAACAACTGAAGCTGGACGAGATTAAGGGTTCTTACGCCGGCGCCCTGGGCCCGCCTCAGTTCATCCCGAGCAGTTATCGCCATTATGCCGTCGACGGTGACGGTGACGGCCGGCGCGATCTTTTTAACAATTGGGATGACGTTCTGGCTAGCGTCGCGAATTACTTTGTTGCGCACGATTGGCGGCGTGACGAGCCCACCGCTGCACGCGGACTTCTGGATGAGGAAGCCAATATTCTGATTAAAAAGAATGGCCTGAAGCTGACCAGCACCGTTGCTGAATTGACGACTCGCGGCATTCATTTCGACACCGATTTGGACAAGACGGCAGACGCCGAACTAATCAGTCTCGAAGGCGAAGGCGAACAGGAATATTGGGTCGGATTTCACAATTTTTATGTCATCACTCGGTACAATCGTAGCGTGATGTATGCCCTTTCGGTGCACCAGCTCAGCGAGGCACTGGCCGAGCGAATTGAGGCCGAAAGCCGGGTTGCCGACCATCAGGATCCATGAACTGTATATGTTGAGATACGTCGATAAGATTACGTTCAGCCGGAGTGGCGTTGCCAGACTGCTTGCAGTGCGGCCCGCCCCAAGCCTTGCCATATTGATCGTATTGTCGGTTGCTGTTGCGGGTTGCGGCGGCGCGACCCGATGGGAAGACGACGGCCACCAGCGCTCGCAGAAGGTCACAAAATCTCAAAAGCGCAGTTCCCGGGGCAATCCACCGTTTTATGAGGTATTTGGCCAACGCTATTATGTTATGAATACCAGCGCCGGTTACAAAGAGCGCGGCATCGCGTCGTGGTATGGAAAAAAGTTTCATGGCAAACCTACGTCAAGCGGCGAAATATACGATATGCACGCCATGACGGCTGCGCACAAAACGCTCCCGTTGCCGACCAATGTTCGGGTCACCAATCTGCGTAACGGCAAGAGTGTCGTCGTAACAGTTAATGATCGCGGACCATTCGTGGACAATCGCATCATCGATCTTTCTTATTCCGCGGCTCAGAAACTGAATATGATCTCGGCCGGGACAACATTTGTCGAAGTGGAAACATTGACGCGTAACGCGTCAAGAACTCCGCTGCTTGCCGCGTCGCCCGGTCAACCGACGGTCGCCAAGACTTTCGTCTCGATGGCAAATCCCATTTCCAGCGCAGCGGCCGAACCAGCCATAGGGTCGACCGTCACTCGCCTTTATCTGCAGGTCGGCGCATTCGGTGATCGATTGAACGCGCAAAACTTGCAGCAGCAATTAAACAGCCACGGGATTTCGAATGTGGTCATTCGCTATGACGAAAGCAGCGAACCGGCGCTATATCGGGTGCGTCTCGGACCGATTACGAACGTCGATGAGTATGATGCGCTGGTCAAGCGCGTCGATGGTATTCATATTAATGATACTCACCTGGTGACGGAAACCGTTGAGCGTGGGACAACGGATTTATCCGCCAATGAAATGCGCGGATTGCTGGGTGGGTAGTCGCTGGGCTCGAGGCTCAGGGACATATATAGGGTCTGGGGAATAATGAGTTGTTGTCGGGAGTGCACCATGAATAAATTTATAAGCGCCTTGCTAATCACGAGCTTCGTGTTGTTGGCGCCTACTTTTGCCTGGGCGCAAATGCCGGTGCCGTCGTCGCCCGAGCTCGGCGCACTTGGCTTCATTCTCGTCGATCACAAGAGTGGGCAGACGTTAGCCGAAAAAAATGCGGATGAGCGCATGGATCCGGCAAGCATTACAAAACTGATGACAGCATACGCAGCTTTCAGGGCGCTACGATCCGGCCAGATCGCACTGCAGGACGAGGTGTTGATCAGTGAAAAAGCCTGGCGAACTGCTGGCTCCCGAATGTTCATCGAGGTCAATACCCGTGTCTCGGTTGAAGATCTGCTGCAGGGAATGATCGTGCAATCCGGCAATGACGCAAGTGTCGCGCTGGCTGAACACCTGGCCGGCACGGAACCGACTTTTGCACAGATGATGAATCAATACGCGGCTGAACTGAAGATGCTGAATACGAATTATAAAAACAGCACCGGGCTGCCGGCTGAAGATCATTACACCACGGCTGCTGACATCGCCCGCCTGGCTCGGGCGATAATCGCGGAATTTCCGGAATACTATAAATGGTATTCGCAGAAAGAATTTACGTACAACAAGATATCGCAAAAGAATCGAAATGCACTACTTTGGCGTGATCCGAGCGTCGATGGCATGAAGACCGGTATGACCGAGGCTGCAGGTTATTGCCTGGTTTCATCCGCCATGCGCGACGACATGCGCTTGATTGCCGTGATTCTGGGCACCAAGAGCTCGTCGGCCAGAGCTAAGGATTCTCAGGCCCTGCTGAATTATGGGTTCAGATTCTTCGAAACCCGGCTGCTTTATGCAGCCGGCGGCCCGGTGGCCGAAGCGCGCGTATGGAAAGGCAATACAGAACACACCAAGATCGGCCTAAAGGATGATTTGTTCGTCACCATTCCGCGCGGCAGTTACGAACAGCTGGAAGCAAAAGTAGACGTGCCGGCGCAACTCGTTGCGCCTGTCGACCGGTCCACAAAGCTTGGCACGGTGCGCATCAACCTGGACCAGCAAATGGTAGCCCAGGGCAATCTTTTCGCGCTGAATACTATCGACGAAGGAACACTCTGGCAGGTTGCAAAAGACTCGGTCCTGCTCTGGTTCCAGTAGCGTGGCGGCGACGCTGGAAGTTGCTTATCTGAACGGTTCGTTTCTCCCGATTGGCGAGGCACGCGTTTCACCGCTCGATCGAGGATTTCTATTCGGCGATGCAGTTTACGAGGTGATACCCGTATACGAGGGCCGGCCGTTCTTGCTAGATGCCCATCTGCGAAGGTTAAACCGGAGCCTGAACGAATTGCGTATCGCCGATCCGTATTCAACGGCGCATTGGCTCACGGTCATCGATAGTCTGATCAAGAAGAATATGGGCGGCGATCTGGCGATTTATATCCAGGTCACTCGTGGGGCCGATTCGGGGCGTGATCATATGTTTCCCGACCAGGTCGCACCGACCGTGTTCGGCATGGCAAGTGCATTAGCTACTCCGGACTTTTCCGCAGGCGTCAGTGCAATCACGCGGGCTGATAATCGCTGGCACCGCTGCGATATAAAGGCCACAGCTCTGCTGGCCAATGTGCTATCGCATCAGCAGGCGCGGGAAGTCGGAGCCGCGGATACCATTCTGATCTGGGATGACGAAGTAACCGAAGGCGCATCGAGTTCTGTGATCATCGTCGAGAACGGGGAGCTCGTCCGCCGCCCGCATGGTCGCGAAGTTCTGCCGGGCACCACAACTGACCATGTCATCGCGCTGGCCAGCGCGGCCGGGCTAGCCTGCCGGCAGGAACGCATATCGATCTCCCGTCTGCACAACGCGGACGAGATCTGGCTGACCAGTGCGACCAAAAGTATTGCGCCGGTGGTCAGACTTGACGATCAACCGATCGGTGCCGGAAAGCCGGGTCCGATATGGCAACAACTGATCAAACTCTATGAGGCGAGCAAGCGTGAATGAACAGGAAAGCCTGTTGGAATTCCCGTGTCGATTTCCGATCAAGATCATGGGCAAAGAACGTGCAGACTTTCAGGAGCACGTCGTGGGCCTGATCAGTTCCCACGTTGGCGATATTGCGAAAACGGATGTCGCGGTGCGGCTCAGTAGAAAGGGCAATTTCCTGGCGCTGACAGTCACTATTTCAGCCGAAAGTCGAGAGCAACTGGATGAAGTCTACCGATCTCTGACCGCCAGTGAGCGAGTTCTATTCGTTCTGTAACTTGCAAAATGGGGCAGGATCGCCGCGTTCCCAAAGACTCTATCGCCATATGGCCAGTCCACTGACAATACGACGAATGGGCCTGACGGAGTATGCGACGACATTAGCGTCAATGAACGCATTCACCGACGCTCGGGGACCTGAAACATCAGACGAATTCTGGTGTGTCGAGCATCATCCAGTATACACACTGGGCCTCAACGCCGATCGGACCCATGTCCTGACACCCGGCACCATCCCGGTCCTGCAGGTCGACCGCGGCGGCCAGGTGACCTATCACGGGCCCGGACAACTCGTGGTCTACACGCTGCTTGACCTGAAACGCTTAAATCTGGGTATTCGCGACCTGGTTTCTGCATTGGAGAATGCCATGATTGCGACGGTCGCCGGCTTCGGCGTAACCGCGATCAACCGCCGCGACGCACCGGGAATTTACGTCAGCGACGCCAAGCTCGGTAGTATCGGCTTGCGTATTCGTCGTGGCTGCTGCTACCACGGTCTATCGCTCAATATTGATATGGACCTCGCACCATTCCAGCAAATCAATACCTGCGGTTTTGAACATCTATCCGTAACGCAATTACGTGATCTGGTCGGGCCAGTCGATATAGATCTAATCGCGACCGAGTTGACCGAACAGCTGGCGAAACATTTAGGTTTTGCCGCTTAATAGAGAAACAGGTGACGGCAGTGGGAGCAGATATGTTCCGGGGTAGAAAATAAGCTGGCTGACTCGAAACCTGATTTGTGACTATCTACTCGCTTCGACGGTCCGAGAGCAATTTATCCAACTCGCCAAGCCGCTCGGGCGTCCCGACATCGACCCATAAACCGTCAAACTGTTCGCCGCTGATAGCATGCTGATTCATGGCCTTGATCAGCAATGGCGCCAGCGGGAATTTCCCCGGGGCAGAATCCTTGAACAAGCCAGGATGTAAAACGGCCAGGCCGGAATACGTGAGGTTTTCTTTGCCGCGGCTGTGCAACCGACCTCGATCGAGACAGAAATCACCGTCCGGATGGTGGCCGGGGTTCGGCACCATAATCAGATGGCCAAGAACCCCCGCATCCAGGCTCAATTGCCTGTAGTTAAACTCGCAATAGACGTCGGCATTGACCAGCCAGAATGCGTCGGAACCCAGCATCGACAGCGCCTGATATATGCCGCCACCTGTTTCAAGCGCTTCTGACCCCTCGTCGCTATATGCTATTGCCAGCCCATATCTGGCGCCATTGCCAAGAAAGTCACGAATCTCATCACCGCGCCAGGCAAGGTTGATGACCAATTCTTCGATACCCGCCGACGCCAGTGCGTCGATATGATGCTCGATCAACGACCGGCCGCCCACCGCTAACAGCGGCTTAGGCACGGAGTCGGTCAGCGGCCGCATTCGCTCACCCCGGCCGGCCGCAAGAATCATCGCTTTCATTGGCGTTCGGCAAACTGTTCGCTGCAAAGAAACACTTGAATTTTCGCATAGAAAATAACCATCTCCGGATTTTTTTAACGGATATAATTAGTACTCCATCAAGGTAGTATTGATGGGTTCAGAGTCCGCATTTCTCATCTGCCCGGGAAATCTTTTTTTTGCGCTGTTGTTGTCTGACTCTCGTCCTATGCCTGTCGTCTGCCTGGGGACAGGCAGACATTGCCGTCTCTGAAGAGTCTGGCGAATATGACGTTTCGGCCACCCAGCCAGATGGTGCGCAAACCGACGACGGCCTGTCGCGTGGCCAGATTGCCAACTGGGGCAGTTGTAAAGTCACGCCGCCACCGCCTATGCCGCTGCCACCGTCGACAATTGGCGTTGGTGAACTGGAAATATTCAGCGGTAAAGCAGAAATCAAGCTCGAAGGCGATGCCCGCTTTACCGATCAGATTGCATTGCGCAGCGGTGACCGCATTCTGCGTGCCGACGGCGCTCAGTTTGACAGCGAAACGCGTATCTTTTCCGTGGAGGGCGCCGTCGAGTTTCGCGATCCGGAATCGCGCGTGCAGGCCAGCAGGGCCGAATTCAATCAAAATACCGAGGAATTGACATTCGATGCAGCCGAATTTCAGCTCTGGAGCGTACCAGCCCGAGGTGCCGCCGAATTTATAAAAGTCGAAGGAGGCGGCAAGCTCCGTCTGAATGAAGTCAGTTATACATCTTGTCCGGAAGGAAAAGATGACTGGATGTTGCGCGCGAGCAAAATACGCATAGACCGAAACACCGGCATCGGCTCGGCACGAAATGCCCGGCTGGACTTCAAGGGCGTACCCATCCTGTATTTCCCTTATCTCTCATATCCGGTCACCAATGAGCGTAAATCCGGCTGGTTGCTTCCCAACCTGGGTACCAGTAATCAGCGCGGTGTCGATATAGCGATACCTTATTACTGGAACATCGCGCCTCAGTATGATGCAACAATAACGCCACGCTACATGTCGAGACGCGGGCTGCAATTGCAGTCCGAATTTCGATACCTGGCTAGAAAACACGACGGCGTGCTGATTGGCGAATACTTGAATGATGATGACGTGACCAATAAGAACCGGGCGTTGCTTGCTTGGTTTCATCGCACGAATTTTTCATCGAACTGGCGCGGCACGATCGACGCCACGAATGTGTCCGATTCAGCATACTTCGAAGACTTGTCCAGCGGCCTGGCCTCGACGAGCCAGACCCATCTACAGCGCCGCATGGATGTTGAATGGTTCAATAACATCTGGTCCGCTTTGCTGCGTTTTGAAGACTATCAGACCATCGATGACACGATCGCCAACGAAGACGAGCCCTATCAGAGCTTGCCGCAGCTGGCCATTCGAGGATTCTCACCGCGTGGTTTGTTTGGGCTGCAATACACGCTTGAAGGAGAAGCAGCTTATTTCAATCGCGAAATCGGCGTCACGGGCGTGCGCGCCCGCATCCGGCCCGAAATTGCCCGTGCGTTCCGCTATCGGTTTCTCGACATCGAACCCATGGTCGCGCTTGATTACACGACATACAGCCTGGCGGACACGCTGCCCGGCGAGCCAGAGAGCCCCGAGCGCACGGTGCCGATCTTCAGCGTCGATCTGAGTACTGCTTTTGAGCGAATGACCAAGAAGCGCAAGTGGCTGCAGACAGTCGAGCCACGGGCAATGTACACCTACATCCCATTTCGCGCTCAGGATGACCTGCCAATATTCGATACGATAGAACCCGATCTGAATATCGTCCAGCTATTCCGCAGAAACCGGTTCGTTGGTGCAGATCGAATCGGTGACACAAACCAGTTCAGTCTCGGTATCACGACCCGCCTGATAGAAGCTGCGAACGGTAAAGAATTCCTTCGCGCCACCATCGGTCAGATTCGCTACCTGAGTAGCCTCGATGTCACATTACCCGGCGGTGAACCAAGCGACAGCAACTCTTCCGACTACTTGGCGGAACTCGGCATGAAGTTGTTCAGCAACTGGAAAATGAGGCTTGGCTACCAATGGAATTCTGACCGGCGTGAAACCCAGAAAGCAGAAGCGCGCGTGGAATACAGGTCAGGGAATTCAAAGATTGCCAACGTCTCGTATCGATTTCGCGAGGATACGCTCGAGGAGCTGGACGTCTCCGCTGCGTGGCCCATTGGCAGCCGCTGGAACCTGGTTGGTCGTTATGACTACTCGATTAAGGACAGCAAGCCACTGGAACGGTTTCTAGGCGCGGAATATGAAACCTGTTGCTGGGCGATTAGAGCTGTCTGGCGACGCAACCTCACCCGTCGGACTGGCGAGTCGGACACCTCGATATCCCTGCAGCTGATCCTCAAGGGATTTGGCAACCCGGCCAGTGCCGCTGAGCGGCTGCTGGATCGTGGTATTCTTGGCTATGACTAAGCTCTCCTCTAAGTAGTACCGATCAAGACATTTATGAAAGCCGTTCGCTTACTAATATTGTTTGGCTGCCTGTGCGGCACGAGTGACCTGCATGCCCAGACCCGGGAGCTGAGCAGCACGGGTGAAATGCTGGATGGGATTGCTGCTGTGGTCAACGATGGCGTTGTGCTGAAGAGTCAACTGGAAATAGAAATCCAGCGTATTGTTCAGCGGCTGGAAGCCCAGGGCACGCAGATCCCACCGATGAATACCCTGGCCGAACAAGTTCTCGAACGCCTGGTCGTCAACCAGATTCAACTGCAGCGCGCACAGCGGGTTGGCATTCAGATCTCCGACGAAACGCTGAATGTGGCTTTAGCGAACGTTGCGCAAAGAAACGGCACGAGCCTGTCTGAACTGCCGGCCATGCTGGCGAGCGAGGGTATAGACTACGCCGCATATCGCGCAGAAATGCGCGAGCAGCTGTCAATCGAACAACTCCGCCAGCGGGATGTCACCGGCCGCATAGGCATAACGCCCAGAGAACTGGAAGAATACCTGGAGCGACAGGAAGGTCGAGCTTTCCAAAATCAGGAATTTAATTTATCGCAAATTCTGATATCCATTTCGGCGAGCGCGACCGCTGAAGATGTTGAAACAGCCGAACGGGAAATAGCGGATATTTACAAGCAGGTCCAGGCGGGCGAATCATTTGTCGAACTAGCGATCTCACGTTCTGATGGTCAGAACGCGCTCGAGGGCGGTCATCTTGGTTGGCGAAAAGGCGAAGAACTGCCAACCTTATTCGCCGAAATAGTGCCGGGCCTGGAGATCGGCCAGGTTTCCGAGCCGGTTCGAAGCGCGAGCGGTTTTCACCTCGTGAAACTCGACGACCGGCGGGGCAGTGATCCCATCATGCAACAACAGACGCGCGCACGACACATTTTGATTTCGACCAATGAAGTACTCGACGACGAGGCGGTTTACCAGAAACTTCTGGAACTCCGGCAGCAAATACTCGACGGTGACAGTTTCGAGGCGGTTGCAAAAGTGATTTCAGAAGATCCCGGATCCGCCGTAGACGGTGGTGATCTGGGCTGGGCCGGTCCGGACGTATTCGTTCCCGAGTTTCAGGCGGTCTGCGACGAACTCGAAATCGACGAAATCAGCAAGCCGTTTAAGACGTCGTATGGTTGGCACATCATCCAGTTGCTTGATCGACGCGTACACGACACGACTGAAGAAATACAGCGGCAACGGGCCATAATGTCGATTCGTAACAGCAAGATGAGCGAAGAAACCGAATTGTGGATGCGCAGGTTGCGGGACGAGGCATTCGTCGAATACCGACTATAAACCGTGTTGCTCATCAGTTGGAAAAAGATGCTGACAACTAATGTGGGCTAGAAACTCTATTCGGGATCCATTGTGGTCCAGCAAGCTGTTCCCCGTATAGCCATAACCCCCGGCGAACCCGCTGGCATCGGGCCCGACCTGGCGATTGCGCTGGCCATGGAACCGTGGCCCGCGGAGCTCGTCGTCATCGCTGACCCCGAAATGATCACGGCTCGTGCGCGGCAACTCGGCCTTTCGATTGAATTAGAGCCGTTTGCCGGGCAACTCGCGCCGGAGCCCGATCTACCCGGCCGAATCAAGGTGCTGCCGCAAGAGCTGGCCAAAGCAACGGTGCCCGGACAACCAGATTCTGCCAACGCCGACTATGTGCTTGCCTGTTTGCGGCGCGCCATCGCCGGCTGCATGCAGCATGAATTCGCCGCTATGCTTACCGGTCCGGTGCAGAAGAGCGTTATCAATCAGGCGGGTATCCCGTTTACCGGGCACACCGAGTTCCTTGGCGAGCAAACCGCCACGCCCCAGCCGGTTATGCTGCTGGTCGCCGGCGAACTCCGCGTCGCCTTGCTGACCACCCACCTCGCATTGAGGCAAGTGCCCGAGCGGATCACCGCCCAACGCATTCAGTCAACGCTGCAAACCCTGCATGAAGGGCTTCAGAAACGCTTCGGCATCATTGCGCCGCGCATTATGGTCCTCGGGCTGAATCCGCACGCCGGCGAGTCCGGACATCTGGGCAGCGAGGAGCAAGACATCATTGAACCCACTCTGGCTAATCTGCGCGCACAGGGTATGCAGCTTATCGGACCGATTCCAGCGGATACAGCGTTCACGCCCGATAAGCTGTCTGCCGCTGACGCCGTATTGGCCATGTACCACGACCAGGGATTACCGGTATTGAAACACCATGGTTTCGGCAGGTCCGTCAACGTAACATTGGGTCTGCCCATCATTCGCACATCAGTTGACCATGGCACGGCGTTGGATCTCGCCGGGACGGGGCGGGCCAACCCGGGCAGCATGAGAGCGGCCCTGCAGTTGGCCATCGAAATTCAGACGCGCAATGAAGCATGAATCGTCCACGCAAGTATTTCGGTCAACATTTTTTACATGATCAAAACGTTATCCGAAAACTTATCAGCGCAATCGCGCCGGAGCCTGACGATCATTTTGTGGAAATCGGGCCGGGACACGGGGCGCTGACGCGGCCCCTGCTGGAACGAGTCACAAAGCTCGACGTTATCGAAATCGATCGCGAGCTTGCCAGGATGCTCGCCGAAGAATTAACAAATCCACACCTGACAGTGCATCAAGCCGATGCGCTGAAATTCGATTTCCGGCAGATCGGAGCACCGCCGGAAGGCCTGCGCCTGGCGGGCAACCTCCCCTATAACATTTCCAGCCCGTTACTCTTTCACATCCTGAGCTTTGGGCAAATATTCCGGGACATACACGTCATGCTGCAAAAGGAAGTCGTCGCGCGCATGACAGCAACGCCCGGCAACAAGACCTATGGTCGCCTGACGGTCGCCCTGGCCGCACGCTGTCAAGTCAAATCCCTGTTCGATATCAAACCCGGGTCTTTCAGGCCGGCACCGCGCGTAAATTCGTCTTTTGTGCGCCTATGCCCTGATACGCGGCAATGGTCGCGCATCGATGATGAGACGAGCTTTGACCGGTTGCTGCGACAGGCTTTTAATATGCGTCGCAAGCGCCTGGCCAATGCGTTAAAGGAAATGATCAGTGAAAAGGAGATCGAATCACTGGGGATAGACCCGGACCTGCGTGCGGAGCAAATCACCGTGGATTCATTCATTCAACTTGGAAATTATTTTGCCTCGACCGTAGCGGATTAATCCGGGCATAGGTAGCCACGGACAATGCAGGTTAATATTAGATATGGATACAGTACCCGATCGGCCAGAACTGCGCGACACGATAAAAGTTGACGTTGAGACAAGTTTTCTCCCCGATCAATCCGATACGGAGGAAGGCCGCTTCGTCTTCGCTTACACCATAACCATATCGAATACCGGCGCGATGCCCGTTCAACTGCTGACCCGCCGCTGGATAATCACTGATGCCAGCGGCCGGGTACAGGAAGTTGAAGGCGATGGCGTGGTTGGCAAGCAGCCCAGGTTACGACCCGGATCTTTCTACCGTTATTCCAGTTTGTCGGTCATTGAAACGCCGGTTGGAACGATGGAAGGCAGCTATGGCATGGTGGACGCCGACGGTATCCCGTTTAGAGCGCCGATAGCGGCGTTTAGGCTGGCGGTGCCCGGCATCCTCAACTAGCAGACGGTTGAAAACCCCAGAAGCATGGCAATCTACGCAATTGGTGATGTCCAGGGTTGCTACGACGAACTCTCGCGACTGATCGACAAACTGAAATTTGATCCGGTCGACGATGAGCTCTGGTTTGTCGGCGATCTCGTTAATCGCGGCCCCCGCTCCCTCGATGTTTTGCGGCTGGTCGCATCGCTAGATAAAAGCGCCACCGTGACGCTGGGCAATCACGATCTCCATCTTCTGGCGGTCGCTGAAAACCCGGACACCGCCGATACGGAACTTGTCCCGATAATCGCCGCCGACGATGCCGGGGAATTACTCGACTGGCTGGCGCAGCAAAGACTGGCCGTCTATCGTCCGGAATTAAATACGCTGATGGTCCATGCAGGCGTCGAGCGCAGCTGGGATCCGCTACAAACCGTAAAACTCGCTCGCGAGGTCGAGAGCGCGCTGCGGGGTAAACAGCGCGTGGATTTTTTGCGGCACATGTATGGTCGCCGGCCGGACCGTTGGTCAAAAAATCTCGAAGGCATGGACCGGTTACGATTCATCACCAACTGCCTGACACGGATACGTTTCTGCTATGCAGATGGGCGCCTGGAGTTCGACCACAAAGGTCCGCCGGGGCAGCAGCCGGATGATCTGATCCCGTGGTTTGATCTTCCGGATCGGGCCACCGAAACGGTACGCATCGTCTACGGTCACTGGGCCTCACTGGGCCTCCTGCAACGCTCGAACCTGCTGGCGATCGACACGGGTTGCGTCTGGGGGCGGGAACTCACCGCGATACGATTGGAGGGGCCATCGCGCATTTATAGCGTCCAGGCATCTTAGACCCCTAGTTCCGAAAACTACGTCGTAATATAGACCTGTCACGCGAACAACGGACGTCGCAGAACCAACGATTGAGGCAGGTCGCCAGAGACTCGTTCCTTGGGAATAAAGCGGACCGCAGGGAGCCATCCCATGGAAAGAGTCTCGGGCGGCCTGCCGCGAGCTCCGGCACCTATCCGGAATAGCCGATGTCCGCCAACCGAATCCTCTGCCAGGCATTCGGCCTTGTCTGCGGCATACCTTCGCTGGGATGGCTCCCTGCGGTCCGCTTTATTCCCTGCGAAGGTATGCCACAGACAAGGCCTGGACAGTCGAGACCGATTCTAAACGGCCACCGCAGCCCGAATATGCGGATGGCATTCGTATCCGAGAATCTCGAGATCGTCGAATTCGTAATCAAGAATCGAAGCCGGTTTACGCCTTATCGCAAGCCGCGGCAATGGCAAGGGTTCTCGTTCAAGTTGTTGCTCAGTCTGTTCGAGGTGATTCAGGTACAGGTGACAATCACCTCCGGTCCAGATAAATTCGCCGACCTTCAGGTCCGACTGCTGCGCAACCATCTGGGTCAATAATGCATACGATGCAATATTGAACGGCACGCCGAGAAAAATATCCGCGCTTCGTTGATAGAGTTGGCAGGATAGATATCCGTCCGCCACATAAAACTGGAACAGGCAGTGACAGGGCGCCAGGGCCATTTTGTCGAGCTCGCCGACGTTCCAGGCGCTGACGATAATGCGGCGCGAATCCGGATCGCGTCGCAGTGTCTCGATCACCTGTTCGATCTGATCGACGTGTCCGCCTCCGGGGGTTGGCCATGAACGCCACTGCGCCCCGTAAACGGGCCCCAACTCGCCGCTATCATCAGCCCATTCATCCCAGATCGACACCTTGTTGTCGTTCAAATAACCGATATTGGTGTCGCCGCTCAGGAACCATAGCAACTCGTGGATGATCGAGCGGGTGTGCAATTTCTTGGTCGTGACCAGCGGAAATCCGTCGCGGAGATCAAATCGCATCTGGTGGCCAAATACGCTGAGAGTGCCGGTGCCGGTGCGGTCATGCTTGCGCGCGCCCTCGCTCCTGACTCGTCGCATCAGATCCAGATATTGCTGCACGCCGTTTACCTCCTAGCCGGGCTTCCCGGATGCCAACGCCCGCGGCTGCCGGTAAGCGAGCCATAATAATAGTATGCCAATGAGGATCATCGGAAGGGTCAGCACGTGGCCCATCGTGACCCACCCGAAAGCCAGATAATCGATGTGTGAATCGGGCAAGCGCACCAGCTCTACCAGCGAACGGAATATTCCGTAGCCAAGCAGAAATAGCGCCGAGACCGCGCGTACCGGTCTCGGCTTGGCCGAGAAAACCCAGAGCAGGACGAACAAAACGAGTCCTTCCAGAAACGCCTCATACAGCGGCGATGGATGCAACGGTGGCGTAAGCAAGGCATCGCCGGGCAGGCCAAGCTGTCGGTAGCAAAGATCGCCGAACCGCGGATCCGAGCAGTTGACCTGCATACCCCATGGAAGCGCGGTCGGCCGGCCCCATAGCTCCCCGTTTATAAAATTGCCGAGACGGCCGGCGCCGAGGCCGATAGGCGCCAGCGGCGCAACGAAGTCGATTAATTCCCAAAAACCACGGCCAATTTTTCGCCCATACAGATACACGCCCAGCAACACGCCCAGAAAACCACCATGAAACGACATGCCGCCCTGCCAGATGTAGAACAGGCTGAATGGCTCGTCTGCAAGCTGTGCCCAGTTATAGAACAACATATATCCGACGCGGCCACCGAGGATCACCCCCAGGGCCACGTAGAACAGCAGGTCATCGACCTGAGCAACCGTGCAGGGCGAGGCTGGACGGGTGGCGCGACGCCGCGCCAACCACCAGCCGCCGCCGAAACCGATCAGGTACATCAGGCCGTACCACCGGATCGCCAGCGGCCCTATTTGCAGCGCGACGGAATCAAAACCGGGATATTGAATCATCGACGCAGTATAGAAAAAAATCACCAGCAGCGGTGGGTTAAACTTCGAGGTCTTACGCGCATACTTCTGCCATATTCCCGAACTATAGCGGTAACGATGAACAAACTAGCGAGCGAAACCAGCCCCTACCTTCTGCAACACGCTGACAACCCAGTCGAATGGTATCCGTGGGGCAAAGAAGCCCTCGAACGCGCCAGAAAAGAGCGCAAACCGATACTGTTATCCATCGGCTACTCTGCATGCCACTGGTGCCACGTCATGGCCCACGAATCGTTCGAAGATCCCGACACGGCTGCGCTGATGAACCGCCTGTTCATCAATATCAAGGTCGATCGCGAGGAACGGCCCGATCTCGACAAGATTTACCAAAGCGCCCACCAGTTGATCCAGCGCCGGCCGGGCGGCTGGCCATTGACGATGTTTCTTAATTACGCAGATCAACGACCCTATTTCGGTGGCACTTATTTTCCGAAGAATGCCATGCATGGCTTACCTTCGTTCGGTGAGTTATTGCAGAAAGCCGCCGATTACTGCCGGGATAATCAGCAGGAGATCGAGGCACACGGGGCGGCGGTACTGGAGGCATTCACTCACCTGGAGCCCGGCGAGCCGGCGCCCGGCGATGCATTGACCGACGAACCGTTGGCCGGCGTCCGCCAAATGCTGGGCCAGCAGTTCGATCAGACCCACGGCGGATTTGGCAGCGCCCCGAAATTTCCGCATCCGACCAACCTGGACCGCCTGCTGCGGCACTGGCGCTCCGGCGCACATGGACGTGAGCCGGATACGCGCGCGCTGTTCATCTGTTCGTTAACGCTGACGCGCATGGCCGAGGGCGGTATTTATGACCAGCTCGGCGGCGGTTTCTGTCGCTATTCGGTCGACGCGGAATGGACGATTCCGCATTTCGAAAAAATGCTCTATGACAACGGACCATTGCTGGCCTTGTACGCGCAACTCTGGCAGGCGAGCGGTGATGATCTGTATCGACGCGTGGCTTCCGAAACAGCGGACTGGGTTATTCGCGACATGCTTTCGCCCGAGGGCGGCTTTTATTCCACGCTGGACGCCGATTCCGAGGGCGAAGAGGGGCGCTTCTATGTCTGGACGCCGGATGAGGCGCGCGCTCTGCTGACTGAAGATGAATACCAGGTGATTGCACCGCGATTCGGTCTGGACCAACCTTCCAACTTCGAAGGGCAATGGCATCTTCGCGCGTCAACATCGGTTAAGGCAGTTGCTGAATCCTCTGGCCAGCCTGAGTCGACAGCACAGCGCTTGATCGATGAAGGGCGTGCCAAGCTGCTTGCCGCGCGCAACGCACGAATTTGGCCGGGCCGTGATGAAAAAATTCTTACCAGCTGGAATGCGCTGATGATACGGGGGTTGGCGATTGCTTCACGGGCGCTGCAGCGTGACGAACTGGCTGATGCAGCAGCCACAAGCATCGATTTCATCCGCTCGAAGATGGTTCGCGATAACCGGCTGCTGGCGACTTATAAGGACGGGCGGGCCAGATTTAACGCGTATCTCGATGATTATGCATACCTGCTGGATGCATTACTCGAGTTGTTGCAGGCCCGCTGGAATGCTGAACACCTGAGTTTTGCGGTCTGGCTTGCCGAGCAACTTCTCGATAATTTTCAGGATACCGCGCATGGCGGTTTCTATTTCACGTCGAATGATCATGAGCAATTGATTCACAGAACCAAGCCAATGTCGGATGATGCCTTGCCGTCCGGCAACGGCATTGCCGCCCTCGGGCTGTCGCGCCTCGGCCATCTGCTCGGCGAACCACGTTATCTCGATGCGGCCGCCGCGACTCTGTCGGTTGGCTGGGCGGGTATGAAGGAATTCCCATATGGCCATACGGCCCTCGTCACGGCGCTTGAAGAAACCCTGTATCCGCCCGAAATCGTCATATTGCGTGGTCCGTCGGCCAAAATAGACCAATGGTCAGAGAGTCTGGGCGCAATCTACTCCCCACGTCGCCTGCTGATCGCTATTCCTGACTCGGAAACAGACCTGCCCGGCGCCCTGGCGATGCGCAAACCGCAGGCCAGCACAGTTGCCTATATCTGCCGCGGCACGACTTGCAGCGCACCCGTGGCGTCTCTCGAGAAACTGGCCGCAGAACTCAGGGAAAGCTGATGAACCATTAATCCGGCGTGAAATAGAATGTCTAAAGCCGCAACGGCAATTCTCGCAGCCGCTTGCCGGTGGCGGCAAATACCGCGTTGTTCACGGCCGGCGCGATTGGCGGCGTACCGGGCTCACCAACGCCGCCGGGAGACGCATCGCTGTCAATAATGTATACATCAATCTCCGGCGCCTCGGACATGCGCAACATGCGGTAGTCGTGAAAATTGCTCTGTTGCACGTAACCATCCTCGATTTCGATTTCTCCATATAACGCGGCCGTCAGGCCAAAAATGATGCCGCTTTCCATCTGGCCGCGAACGACATCCGGATTGATCGCGAGCCCGCAGTCAACGACGCAGGTTACCCGCCGAACCGCGATCACATTGCTCTGATCAATAGAGATTTCAGCCACCTGGCCAACCACGGAGCCGTTACATGCGTGTATCGCGATGCCCTGATGTTGGCCTGCTGCCGGTAAGCCCCAATTACTCTCCGTTGCCAACCGTTCCAATACACCCAGATGACGCGGACTCTGCGCCAGATACTGACGTCGATACTCTATCGGGTCCGTGCCTGCGCAGTGCGCGAGTTCATCGATGAACGTTTCGATGGCGAATGCATTGTAATAATTACCTACGGAGCGCCAGATTCCCGTGGGCACGCCTGGATCCCAGTCGACGGTTTCAACGCGAATATTCTCAAATTCGTAGGGTAGCGTGGTTGCGCCGTCGCGCGCCTGGACGGGACCAAGAAATTTAGCGAATGCCCCGACGCCCAGCTCGGCAGCACCCTGGATAATGTTATCGGGCATCCATTCGGGCGCCAGACTGCTGAGACCGGGCAGCATTAGGTGCTTAATCACATTGGCTGCCACCAGGCGGTGTTCCCAGCCGACCAGTTGCCCCGCTTGGTCCAATGCCGCGCGAATTCGATGCATGGTCGCACCGCGAAAATAATCATTGCGCATATCATCTTCGCGCGACCATACCAGCTTGACCGGGTGATCGACCTGCAAGGCGATTGCCACGGCCTCGGCGACATGGTCGTTCAAAATACGCCGGCCGAATCCACCTCCGGCGAACACGGTATGCACGTGTACCTGATCCCGAGACAAACCCGTCATTCCGCAAATCATCTGCCGGGTCAGATCCGGCCCCTGGCTCGCGACCCAGATATCGCAGTGCTCCTCGCTCAACCGGACGGTTGCGTTCATCGGCTCCATCGTCGCGTGCGCAAGATAGGGCAAGGCATATTCAGCGTTTATTGTCGCCGCGGCCTTATCGAACGCCTTGCCGACGTTGCCATCGTGGCGCGCTTCGATGCCGTCCTCTGTATCCAGTAATGCCCGTTGACGCTGTTGAATTGCTGCAACGCTCGTGGCGGCCAGAGGACTCTCGTTCCAGTCGATCCTGAGTTTTTTGGCTGCTTGCGAGGCGTGCCAGAATGTGTCCGCAATAATCGCGATGCCTGAATGGATCTGCACAACGCGAGACACACCGGCACTTCGTTCTGCATCGGTCGCGTCGTAACCCGCTAAACGGCCAAGTAGTTGCGGTGAGTGCACCACCACTGCAATCTGCATGTTCTTAAGCGAATGGTCGATACCGTAATTTAACTTGCCCGTCACCTTAGCCGGATTGTCCGGTCTCGGCACATGCGTGCCGATCCACTCGTATTGAGCGCTTGGCTTCAACTCGATGCCCGGGCCAATGCCTACGCGTGCCGCCTCGCTAGCCAGCTCGCCGTAACTCAGACGTTCGCTGGTCAGCGCATTGATAACGACAGCATCGCCCGACGCATTGACGTCTGCGCTTTCCACTTTCCAGCGCTTCGCGGCCGCGCGAAGCAGCATATCCCTGGCCGTGGCGCCGGTTAGCCTTATTTGTTCCCAGCGCGCGCGCATACTTCTGCTCTCCGCCGTTACTTGCGTGGGATCCTGAAAATATGCGTGCACTGGTGCATGCCGGGGCGTGATCTGCTCCGGGCGCACGGCCAGTTCCTCGGCGAGTAATGTGACGAAGCCCGTCATGACACCCTGGCCCATCTCGAGTTTATCGACCTGCAGAATAATGTCGCCGCCCGGCGTGATCTGCAGATGGGGGTTGGGCTCCAGTGCGCCAGGCATTTCTGCCAGTGGCCGCTCATCGGCGTCTTCGACGAGCCAGCTCAATGCCAGCCCGCCACCGGCCACCGCGGCGGTGCCAATCAGAAGCTTGCGCCGGGTAACGCGTCGCTCAGTCATGCGGCCTCATGGCCGGGGCAGAAAACGGGGACCGTTTGCACTTTTCGAGAATGCCCGGCAGCATCCCGTTCGTTGTGCGGAAAAAAGCAGAATCTCCAATTTACTCCGCTCGGCTGGCTACCACGGAATCGTCTTGCCATCCGTATTCGTAATCGTGCCTTTATCTTCGGGTGTTAATGCAGCAATGATTTCCGTCATTCCTGCCACGCTCTCTTCGGGTGTCAGCGATTTGCCGGTCCAGCCGGAGTCTGCCAGCAACTGGGTTCCAACCATGCCCGGCGCGATCAGCGCAACGATGATACCCCGGCCTTTCAAATCCGTGCGCAGGCCGCGCATCGCCATATTCAAACCGGTCTTGCTGATGCGGTAATAATAGAAACCCGGCATGTTACCCGTCGTCGAAAGTGAACCCAGGCCACTGGACAGCGCGACTATTTTTTTCTGCTCGCTGGCAGCAACGTGATCCGCAAACGCTTCAGACATTTTCAACGGACCATAAACATTGATCGCCATGACCTTCTGAAACAAATCGAAATCCAATGCGCCGACTTTCTGTTGCGGCAGAGGACCGAGAATAGCTGCGTTATTGACGAGCAGATCAATCGGCTGGCCTGTGTATTTCTCCGCCAGAAAGTCGATCCGGGCATGGTCGGTTACATCGAGTTGTTCGATCCGAAGTTTTGGATACTTCGCTTGCAGTGCCTTCAGATCCTCTGCCGACTCGGGTTTTCGACAGGTTGCCAGCACGTTCCAGCCCTGCTCCGCATAATATTTTGCAAATGCGAGACCAATGCCGCGGTTCGACCCGGTAATCAAGACTGTGGGACTGTTGGCTTCCAGGTCAATCGTTTCTGTGGCCTGTAGTCCAGTCACAGCCATCCACGATAGCAAAGCCGGAAGGATCATCACTAGTAGCCGTCTCATGATTTAATTCCTCGAAATTGTTCGATCGTTGCGCAACTCATTTCTCGATCGGTGGCGCCAGGTGTGCGGGACTGTTCAGATAGTGCTGCTGCAACAGGTCTTCACCAAAATCGCCGCCCGGTATACGCATGATCGTGTGAATATGATTCGCATCAGGTCCGAGCCTGGGTGCAAGCACCGTCGACGCATGATCAAACTCGATCAGTAGCGACGGGCCGTGAATCCGGTAGTACATGACGCCACCGTATTCAGTCGAGCCCATCCAGGCGAAATACAGACGGTCCCAACCATCCTGCAGTATTTCGCCAATAATCTGATCCGCGACGCCCGGCGCTACGTTTTGCACATATTCATCGATCAGTAACCAGAGCAACTGACGTTGCGGAGCATTCATCGATGCAGCCGATAAACCGGAATATCCTTTCAATGCATACGCCCGGCCCGGAGCGGTAAAGATTCCGCGCGGTATTTCATCGCCGATCACGGCCTGGCGCCGCTGCTCCTCGGTCAGCGCGGCGATCAATGCATACGCCCGCTCTTCCTCACCACCGAGCAACCGCCACCCGGCCAGGGGTCCGCTTTGAACCTCAGCCGGATCGGCGCCCATGAAAGTCGGCGTCACGGCGAGCGAGCCGTCGATCGACGTGAAGTTCAGGGCCAGATGATGGCCCTCGAGTTGCCAGCTCCACGGCTTCGCTGTGTCCGGCTCACCGAAAATCGCCAGCCAGTAAAACTCTTTGCCAATCTCTATGGCCCCCGAGGTAATAATCGTGGCGATGTTTTCCCGGACCAAGTCGTCCATGCGCATGATGCCGGCTGACTTCTGGTATCCCTGCGTACTCAGCCCACATTGCATCAGACGATGCGCAAACACCCGCTGCTCATCCGTCATGTCACCGATCGCCAGCCCCTGCTTGCGCGTTTTGGAACCCGTCACATAAGCCCATGCGCGACGCTCCGGAATCGCAAATGGGTGGGCCGCGCTCTGTCGCTGCTCGTCATCGAGTGCATCGAGAAATACGCTGGCGGCGCTTGCGCATTGATCGGCTAAAGATCCGGCATGAACCGGACCAAACAGAACAGTCGCGAACAGCATGCCAAGTGTGAGGCGTATTATTTTCATTTCGCTCATCAGGATTGTTTCAGACGCTGATTCTAGCAGGCTGTCGAAAAACCCTCAGGTGGCGCAATATCGATTGCGTTTCAAATCCACTGCCCGGAAAATCTGAGCAACTGGAGGCAAACTACAAGAATGAATAATCCAGGCTCCGTGCGTTTCAATCGCCGCCAGGTCGTCGCTGCGCTGGGCGCCGGCAGTTTCGCCTTAGGTGGCAGCGCACTGTTACGCGCGGCCGAACCCACAGATGTCATTGTACTCGGCGCCGGTCTGGCTGACCGGCCAGGGCAGCCAACGCATCGATCAGTACAGCCGTGAAGAGGCGACGCGCTTGATACTCGGCAGAATGGCGGAGATCCGACCGGCATCAAAAGGGAAGCTGGAAGTCATGGGTTATCACTCCTGGGGTCGTACGCCGTTTATTGGCGACTGCGGGCACACCTATGCGGCCGGGCAGATCAGCCGCTTCGCCGAGAACTTGCCGAGTTCCGAGGGACGCCTGCATTTCGCCGGTGAGCATACGCGGCGCAGAGAATTCGGCATGGAGTCGGCAATGGCCTCTGCCGAACGCGTGATCGGCGAAATGCTTCAGGTTGCCTGAACAGCGCCATAACCCTCAGAAATAGCTGCTGAGCTCGTGTTTTAGTTAAATTTTTCTTATCTATTTGTACAGAACATTAAAATTGACAAACCTTTTTCATAGCGTCACGCTTGCCACTCGGCGCCGTTCAGGCGAAGGCTTTGGTGCCTAGTCAAGCCCTGCCAGGAGAATAAGAAATGTGGATACGGAAAAGTCGCAAGGACCAGCTGTCCGGTAACAATACGCCGTTGCCGACACAGGTCGTATCGAACGAAGAATACTATCCGATGCCGCAAACTCACGATCAGAAGCGCGTCGAGAACCTGATCCTCGAGATGGCCGACGAATATGGCCGGCGGCTGGGAATGTCACGGCGCAGCTTCCTGCAAACGACCGGCGGCATGGCCACGGCTTTCCTGGCAATGAACGAAGTGTTCGGCAAATCTTTCAAGGTCAGCGAAGCGGAAGCACTGGATTCCGCAGCCTACGAAGAAAACTGGCCAAAAAACCAGTTTATCTTCGACGTCCAGACGCATCATGTCAAAGACAGCATCAAGGGTCCCATGCCGTTCCGCAAGATGACCGGAAAACTCGGACTGAACCCGGCATTGGCCGGCGTTACTCCGGCTGATGACGATTTGCACATGGGAAACTTTATCAAGGAAATTTTTTTCGACAGCGACACCGTCATGGCTATGCTCAGCGGGGCCGTAATCGGTGAGCGCAAACACCATGCACTACCCGTCGAGGACATGGTCGGGACCCGCAATATGGTCAACGAGGCAGCCGGTTCGCAACGCATGCTCAGTCATGGGCTCGGCGACCCGTTTCTCGAATACTGGCAGGATGATATCGAATACCAGGTCAAGGAACTGGGTATCGACGGGTTCAAGTTCTATCCGGGTAACCCGACGGCTCCATGGCGCGCAGACGATGAAAAGATCGCCTACCCGTACTTTGAAAAATGCCAGGAACTCGGTCTTCGGAATCTGAGCTTTCACAAGGGACTGCCGATCCCGGGGCGCAGCCCGGCTGACAAGCCGAAAAACTATTACTGGATGCCCGACGATATTCCGCAGGCTGCGAAAGATTTTCCGGAGCTAAATTTCATCGTTTACCACGCGGGCATGCAGAACATGGTCTCGACGTTGCCGCCGGGCAAGACCGGGGTCGGTGACGATGGTTATATCCCGTGGACCACTGATCTGTGCAAGACCCGCAAGGAAGATCCATCCTTGACGAATTTGTACATGGAGCTTGGCACGGTATACGCTTTTTCGGTCATTACGCATCCGGAGATTGCCGGTCATCTGCTCGGTCAGATCATCGATGCCTTCGGTGTAAGCCACCTCCAGTGGGGCACAGACTGCATTTGGTGGGGATCGCCCCAGTGGTTGATCGAGTCGTTCCGTCGCTTCCAGATTCCGGAAAACCTGCAGGAGAAGTTTGCGTATGCGCCACTCAGCGATGCGAACCGGGAGGACATCTTTGGTTTGAATGCGGCAAAAATGTATAACATCGATGTCGATGCGGTACGCAAGGCAGTACCCGGCGACGAGCTAACGAAAATCAAGATGGCCTACCATGAAGCAGGTGCTGAGCCAAGCAATACAGCTTATGGCTGGGTCCAGGCATAGGAGGAATTTTCGATGCAGACGCGAAATATGCTCGCAGGATTTCTGCTAGGCATCGCGGCATTCTGGGTGCTGCAGGTCGGCGCGGAGGAGAAGGCGCCGGCGTTGGAAACGAATAACTGCAAACCGACCGGTGAGCTGCGCGGCGATGCCGAGCGAGGTGCTTCGCTGCACATCGAACATTGCGCGGAATGCCATGGCCAGGATGGCAAAGCCGAAGTCATCGTGATGCACATGGACGAGCCGCCGCGCGATGAGACGGATGTCGAATACATGAAAACAATGTCCGATCTATTCATTTACCTGTCTATTTGCAGGGGTGGAGAATCGGTGGGCCGTTCGCTGGTCATGCCGGCCTGGGGCGATTTTTTTACTGATCAGGAAATTCGGGATCTGGTCGCCCACATCCGCACTTTCTCTGGCACCTGACTACCCGACAAAATGTATTAGCCGGCGTTGCGTCTGAGACCGTGGGCCCGCAGGGATGCGGGCCCCGAGCCTATATGGACGTATTCACGGCGTGTCTCAGACGCAACGCCGGCTAATACATTTTGTCTAGTTTTGGGCAAGATCGAAAAACAACGGTGAGTCCGATGCCGACTGGTTATTCATGACACGAAAAATATTTGCGGCTGTTCTGCTCGCGCAGCTTCTTGCATCAACACAGGCGCAGGACTGGGCGTACTATGGCTACGACGCCGGCGGTTCCAGGTTCTCGCCGCTGCAGCAAATCAACCGCAGCAACGTCGATGATTTGGAACTGGCCTGGTCCTATCGTCACGGCGATCTTGAACGCTACCCGGATCGAAGAGATTTTGCCGGCTTCCATGCAACACCGATCCTCGTGCCGAAGGCGGCCGGCCGCTCACTAATCTTCTGCACGCCGTTCAATCGGATCATTGCCCTCGATCCAGGCACCGGTGAAGAACGCTGGAGCCATGATCCCGAGATTGAGCTCAGCGACATGCTGACGCGCCTGAAATGCCTTGGCGTCGCGTACTGGCGCGACCCGGCCGCTGCGGACGGGGATGCCTGTACCCACCGAATCATTTCCGGCACGCATGATCGCCGCATTATCGCCGTCGATGCGCGCACCGGTGAGCGTTGCTCTGGGTTCGGCGATGACGGGGCCGTTGATGTGAATCCGTTGATCGCTGCAACGGTTCCGGCGCGCGATGACCCGGTTGGCACGACATTTTCCGCGCCGCCGGTACTCGTTAATGACGTTATCGTAATTGGCAATATCAATAACATGAAGAATCAGTACGCCAGCGCACCGAGTGGCGCGATTCGCGCGTTCGATGCCCGCAGCGGCGAATTTCTCTGGAGTTTTGACCCGATACCACGCAATGCGGATGACCCCGAGGCGAAGAACTGGCAGGCAAAAAGCCTCGCGATTACCGGTGGTGCCAATGCCTGGAGCCTGTTGTCGGTCGACGAGGCACGTGACCTGGTTTTTATTCCGACCGCCAGCGCTGCGCCAAATTTTTATGGCGGCACGCGGCCGGGCGACAATCGCTATGCCAATTCCGTCGTTGCGCTGCGCGGATCGACCGGCAAAGTAGCCTGGCACTTTCAAACCATCCATCACGATGTATGGGATTGGGACCACCCCGCGGCACCGATCCTCGTCGAGATCAAACGGGACGGGGCAAACGGGCGCGAAACTATCCCGGCCGTCGTGCAGCTGACCAAGCAGGCGTTCGTGTTCGTCCTGCACCGCGACACCGGCGAGCCGTTATTTCGGGTCGAAGAGCGGCCGGTGCCGACGGATGGTGTACCGGGTGAATACCTGTCGCCGACCCAGCCATTCCCCGTCAAGCCGCCACCATTGATGAAGACCGGCATTACACCGGATGACGCCTGGGGCCTGACGTTCTGGGATCGTGGCGAGTGTCGGGAACAAATTGAAAATGCACGCCACGGCGACATCTTTACGCCACCGAGCACCGACGGCTGGATCATGTATCCGAGCACCGCCGGAGGCCCGAACTGGGGTGGTGGCGCCTTTGACCCGGCTCGCAACCTGATCGTTACGAACGTATCCAAGGTCGGCCTATGGTTACGGCTGATGCCAAAATCCGAAGTTACAACATCGACAAGCGAATTTGACCCCGCCGCAGGTGCACCGATGGGACCGCCGGCGATTATTCAGGGCACGGATTATGCAATCGTGCAGCGCGTGTTTTTAAGCTCGATGTTCAATCCCTGCACGCCGCCACCCTGGTCATCACTGGTTGCCGTCGATATCGCGCGCGGAGAGATCGCCTGGGATGTCACGCTTGGAACGATTGAGCATATGGCGCCGATTCCGATTCCACTGAAGTGGGGCTCACCCAATGCAGGTGGTCCAATCATTACCGCGGGCGGACTGGTCTTTATCGGTGCGACCGCTGATCACAAATTACGTGCGTTTGATCTCGATAATGGCGACGAAATCTGGAGTATCGAAACCCCAAGCGCTTCACACGCAACGCCAATGACCTATGAGATCGATGGCCGGCAATTCGTCGTCATCGCATCGGGTGGTCACATGTTCATCAACCCCAGAGATATTGACGACTGGCTGGTCGCCTACGCATTGCCGGATTGAAGAAGAAAAGTTGTTGGATGAGGGCGTTCGCATAAAGCTAAATGACGCGACCAGGCGAATCGATTGAGCGACGATCTTCCGGCAAACCCGGATAACCATGGCAATCTGGAGAGATCACCGAGAGTCCATGGGAAAGCTGTGGGAACGGATTTATTTTCAATAAAAAACTACGCAGCAAATGCAGTACCTTTTTCGGCAAGCAGACTCGGCACCTTTTTTCGCATGGATCTGAAGCAACTCAAATATTTTTGTGCGGTCGTCGACCACGGCAGCTTTCGCAAGGCAGCCGATGCACTTCTTGTATCACCACCCGCATCGTCGATCGGTGAGGCCACGGATGAATTCTTTATTATCCTGATTGCCAACTGCAACAGGGTCGCGGTCCTGCCGATGATTGGCGCTTTTACCGACGCCATCGATGCGGGAAAACTGGTCGAACTGCACGTGCCCAAGGTAAACTGGGCAAGCACGGTGGCGCTCGTGTTCAGAGATGGTGAAACGCTGTCACCGGATGCACGCCTGCTGCGCGATGCAGCCCGGGCAGCCCTTACCGAAAGCTCAACCTGAACCATACCTGAACGGCGAACGATTCCGTCTGAACTGACCGTAGAGTGATCGCCTGAAAACCCAGAAATTTTAGCAAAGCAGATTGTTTGTCGTTAATATATGAGCCTGACGTCCGACAGTATATTTGGATACGCAAGAAAATTAGCCAGCGCCAAAACCGAAACACAATAGCTGGCCTGTTGGGATTTTTTGGAACCGCTCAATATAAGGGTTAATTCGAAATGAAGAAATTGACAAGCGTTTTATTTATGGTAATTGCAATGGCCGCATCCGGCAGCGTGCTTGCTGGTGCGCATGATGGTGGTGGTTCACCGAACACCGGCGACGGACATTGCAATTATACGCAGGAAAACATGTTTGCCGGCCCGTTCAAGGTATGTGAGATGCCGACCGATGCCGCGAAATGCGAAGAACTGGGTACCACGGACGACAATGCCGATGCCGTGCAGGGTGACGGCGAATGTCCGAGTGAAGGTGCGGTAGGCGTCTGCGACCGCGGCGATTCAAAGCTCGTTTATTACGAGGGTGATCCAGGTGGTCTTGAAATCGGGTGCGGTTTTCAGGGCGGCGAGTGGGTCTCGTCGTAAGACTGAAACACTGAACAAGAAAGGACAGGCCCTCGGCCTGTCCTTTTTTTTATGATTCGGCGTTCGCAGGTCGAATGTCTCTAATTCCACGAATAATAGTATTCAGCAGATAGGCGTTATCCCAGTCAGGGTTCAACGGCTGCCTTCCGGCAAACGGTCCAAGCCGGACGATAACAAGATCGTTTTCTCGGGAAACATATACGCGCTGTCCGCCATAACCTGACAAATAAAACATATCCCTGGCGAGAAAGCGTTCACTTTGATTTCTTTCGATGTCGGGTTTGCTGTTGGCGTCATCCATGACGCCCGCACCGAGCCAGGTCAGATAGCCGTACCCCGGGTAACGCGCAGACGGGGTAATCATGCGCTCGATCCATTCCTCCGGAATAATTTTCTGACCATTGAAACGTCCGCCGTCCTTCATCAGCAGACCGATTTTCGCCCAGTCGACGGCTGACCCAAGCAAACAGCAGGCGGTCATCGCCAGGCCATCCTCCTGATCCAGCCAGAGTTCGGCATGTTGGCCGCCCAGCGGCTCCCAGAGCTTCTCCTGCAGGTATTCGGCATAGGGTTCCCCAACCGCCCGTTCGACGATCATGCCGACCAACTGGGCATTAATATCGTTATAGTCGAATTTTGAACCAGGCCGCCATTCCAATTTGATGTCCAATACCACCGGGGCACGTTCGCGGCTGAACAGGAATCGAAACGATGAATCGGCTGCGAACGGATTCAACGTAAACCGGGTCTGAGCCAGCCCGCTAGACATGACCAACAAATTCTCGATCGTGATTTCGCCGCGTGAGTCGCTCTGCCATTCCGGCAGGTACGCGCTGACCATATCCTCCGTTGAAGATAAAAAACCGTCCGCAATAGCCACCCCCATCATTAATGCCGACACCGTCTTGTTCATCGACTGCGATTGCGTCAGGCGGTCGCGGTTCCAGCCGGGCGCATACCATTCCGTCTGCACCAGACCACGGTGCACTACCACCAGGGCGAATGATTCCATCTCCGCCGCATAGGCTTCCGTCGCTCGCAAGGCCTCTGGCGCGACTGTCAACCTATCCGGATCGACAGCCGGGAACTCATGAATGCTTGAACTTCGCACCCCGACGGTGGGAGAAAAATTCATATGGTCCGGCTCGAGATGCGTGACCGTATTCCACCAGCGCCGCCAGAATACGGGGTCCTCCCAGTAATTCATATTCAGGTAAATGAACCCGGCGAGGCACAACACACCCAGCAATTGGAGCAAGCGACTGGTCATGACATCAAATCCCGCTCAGCTCTATTCGGGATTCGGCGTCAACTAAGCCTGCCGCAACCACCCAGCGTGCTTGCATAGCCATTTTTTTCCGATCTTCAACCAGAACAGGTTAATTAACCGAAAACCAGCCTGAGCATATAGAAGAAAATAATAGCCAATATGGCACCGGCCGGAATAGTCACAACCCAGGACAGAAAAATCCGGCCGACGACACCCAGATCGATCGCTGAAATACCGCGCGCCATGCCCACGCCGAGGATGGCGCCAACCAGCGTGTGCGTCGTCGATATAGGAATGCCAGTGCCAGAGGCCAGAACGATCGTTGTCGCCGCAGCCAGTTCGGCTGCAAAGCCACGGCTCGGTGTCAAATGCGTAATCTTGCTGCCAACCGTAGCAATGACGTGTCGGCCGAAAGTTGCAAGGCCTATAACAATACCCAGCCCGCCGAGCAGCAGAATCCAGATCGAAACCGGCGACTTCTGCGTCAACGCGCCCTCCTGGGCAATACTAATGACGGCAGCGACCGGGCCAATCGCATTCGCGACGTCGTTCGACCCGTGCGCGAATGCCATAGAGCAGGCGGTTACAACCATCAGTACGGCAAATACGCGCTCCACCGTAACATAGTGGAAACGCTTTTCAGCCTTGCGATTCGGCTGAATGCGCATCACAAAAAATCTTCCGATTATGGCAACCACGATCCCACAGGCAACGGCAATGACATAACAATCTCTCGTCTCAAGATCGAGCCCGACATGCTTCAGTCCCTTGAACATCGTGACCAGGCTGAGCATAAACACGGTCAGAAAAATATAAACCGGCACGTAGCGCCTGGCCCGCTCGAGCGGGTCCGGCCGTGACAGGATCAGCCACTGCACGGAATTAAAGATTAGAAAGGCGAAAAAACCCGCGATCAGCGGCGACGCGACCCAGCTCGCGACGATACTGGCCACTTTGCCCCACTGCACCGAATCCATGCCGATGCCGACAATTGCGAAACCGATGATCGCGCCGACGATCGAATGCGTCGTTGAAACCGGCCAGCCCCGCTGTGAGGCGAGCAACAACCAGAGGCCGGCCGCCAGAAGGGCTGCGAGCATGCCGTATACGAGCAGCTCCGGCGTCTCCACGAGGGATGATGCGTCGATGATTCCCTTGCGAATCGTCGAGGTGACCTCGCCACCCGCAAGGACAGCGCCGGCAAACTCAAATACCCCGGCAACCAGCAAGGCTTGCTTGGCGGTAATTGCGCGAGAGCCGATTGACGTCGCCATCGCATTCGCCACGTCATTGGCGCCGATGCCCCAGGCCATGAACAATCCGAACACGGCCGCGAGCACCATGTAGATCAGCGCATTCTCCATTCAGGAATCCCTCAATGGGCCAGCAATAGTTCTAGTCGACGCCCAATGCGCTCAGACATGTCACCGACCTCTCCGGTCAGTTCGATGACCCGGTACAGGAACATGACATCTACCGGCGGCAGATCTTTCTCGATTGCAAATAACTCTTCTCTGACTTTTGCCTGCATTGCATCTGTATCATTTTCGATCTGATCCAGCTGTTCCACCAGGGCTTCTACGAAGTCCGCCTCGGCACCGCGAAATCCCGTCTCGTATAACTCATCGAGCTCACGAATACTCTTGCGCGCTTTCTTCGCGGCGTCCGCATTGCGGGATACATAGTTAAGGAAATCCTCTCGCAGGCTTTGCGGAATCTTCATGCGTCGCCCGAACACCAGTCCGGAAACATCACGGGCCTTGTTCGCAATCTGATCCTGTGCCCAGAGCAGATTCAGCAGATCTTCTCTCGGCACCGGCATGAACAGATTCTTCGGTAACTGCCCGCGGATCTGTTTCTTCATCTCGTCAGCCTCCTGCTCCAGCTCGACGATCCGCTGCCGAGATTCGCCGGCTTTATCCCATTCGCCGTCGATCGCATGCTCGAAAAGCGTGACGAGCTCTTTGGCCGCCTTGAAACAGGTTTCCATATGGTCCTGCATCGGCGCGACCGGAGATACGCCAAACATTTTGGAAATATAATTCGCCAACGATGAAATCCCCTGACTTCAGTAGTTTCTTTTACCCCCCCCGATCCCCAGGAGGGCCCGACTCAAGGCCGAGCCACTACCATGATAGTCACACCGGCTAGATTGGCAATAGCTGCGAATTATTAGGCACAAAAAAGGCGCCGAACCATCCGTTCGGCGCCCTGAATCATGCGGCTCGATCAGTTCTCGCTGACGCGCAAGCCGCCTCTCTCGATTTCATTGCGGACGCTTTCGCCGATCCATTCGACGAAGGTCTCGTGCTGCACCATGCCTTTGGCGTTGAACTTGTAATCCAGGCCCTTAAGATCCTTGCGCAGCTTCGATTGGATCGTGTAAGCACCGATCAGATTCGTGACCAGGATGGCCTCCTTGCCCTCGGCCCGGGCCGCTTCGATCATTCCCCGCAGCTTCGCGACATTCGCATCGCGGACCTCCAGTGGCGCATCATCCTGCAACGTAGCACTGAGCACCGCCGAATACCCGCCGTCTTCCTTGACGATCCTGGCAAGATTATTCATCAGCACCAACTCTTTCTGGTTATCCGCAGCGCCGCTAGGACCATGGGCGACAATAATCACGACCTCGTTATCGGGATCAGTGCTCATCTGATTAGCATAGTCGAGCAGAATTTCGGCAACGAATGGGTCATCGTTGGGTGGCGAGATGAAAATCACGTTCGCGTCGGTCTTGACCTGTGAAACGGTTGCGTAGGTCGGCTCGTCATACAGCCCGAAGATGTATTGCCATTGGCGAATCATCGAATTGTGTTCGGTTGAAACGACCGGCACGACGACAATATTCTTCGCGCCTGCCGCAACGAGGTCATCCAGCCCAAGTTGAATGTGATCGGACATCATCATGCTCATGCCGAATGCCAGGGCAGTTGGGAATATGTTGCCGTACATTTGCATCTGGTCTTTAAAGACTTTGTCGCCGCGATCACGGAAACCGTGCAGCAGAATCAGCACGCCCGTGTTGCCGCTGACGTCAGCGTCGCTGATATACCACTCGTAATTCGATCCCATCATCTCCATGCTGAGCTTTACCTCGGCCTCGGTGACGTCCTCCCAGCCAATGATCTTTTCGCGTAATTCCTCGACGATTTCCGGGGTCACGGTATGTTTCATGCCATGCAGGCGGCGACCCATCTCATCACGTTCGGTGCTGTGCCCAGCCATATCGTGATCCATTTGCGAGTGATCGACCGCTTCTTCATGGGCGCCCGCCGTTGCGCCGGAACAGACCAACAGCAGCGGCACCGCGCAAATAGCCGCGAAACCGCTTACAAGATTAATAACTTTACGTGAATTCATGCTTCCCTCTCCTGGCTCGTGTTTCTTTTTCTGTAAATTCAATGATATACAACCTGCATGGTCTCCGGATCGATCCCGGCCGGCGCGCTGGCTTGCACTGCTTTATACAGCTTGTTTTCCGTCTCCGTACTCTCGTCGGTCACGCCGGCCACCAATTCCCAATCCTCATCCGCAAACAAATTATCCGTATGCGCCTGGAACGGGTTCTTTCGCGGCGCCATCAAGGATGTAAAAGCGGCCGTGAAAGTGTGTGCCGCTGACTCAAACACAGCACGGCCGTCCAACCCGGTTTGGTTCAAGACTTCGATAGCCTGCCTGAATGTTTCCACCATCTCACGGCTTTTATCCTGTCGCTCGTTCAAAACTGCAAGGCGGTCGTGAGCTTCCGCGTCATCGGCGGGAATACGCTCGGCGAGCAGGTCATGAATCACCTGGTCCTGGTAGTGCAGGCGATCCATGGAAAAAACGATGTAGGCGCCGCAGGCCAGGTAGAACTCCGTCAAGTCAGCGCGATCGGCGTCCTGCAGCGCCAGGCCGGCCTCGAAGGCTTTGCGAATTTGTATCTGGCGGCGCCGTTCCAAGCCGATCGCCGCACGTGTATTTGACATAATGGAATGCCTAGTTATCGAACAATGATGTTCGAGTCTAGCTGTTAGACCTGTTCTAATGCAACGGGTTCCAGCGGACTGTCCGGTAAGCCAAATTTTACGGCGCCTCTGGCCGGTCTGGCTCGCGCCGAAAAAACCGCCGGATTTCGTCAGCGGCGCAAAAATCATGGTTTGTCGGCCCAAGAAAATGCGGAAACGCTTTGTCCCGATGCGGAATCGTTTGCCCCCCACCATGCACGGTGTTCAGGCTGATTTCGAGCCGATACTCGCCGGACCAGGCGATTCAAGTCGCGAATGAACTGCTGCCCGACAGTCATTCCAGTGCTGTTCATAAGCATCCGGATCCACGGTCGCGCATCTGCGAACAACGGCCTTGGTTCACGATATTCTAGTACGGCACCCGTGAGTCGGGCCGAGCTTTTCAGTACTATTAAGCGTCTTTAGCCAAGGCCCCGTTTTATGCTGGCAAAAATCATCTGTTTATTCGTCTGCGTCGCAGTTTTTACGACCGCATGCAGCACGGATTCGCCGCTACCCAGGCAGGCTGACCTGCCGGACAACACAGCGCCCGCCTTGGGGTTTAATCCCGATGACCTGGACAGCAGCATCCGGCCACAGGATGATTTTTTTCGCTATGTAAACGGCAAATGGTCGGACCGAACCGAAATCCCGGCCGAGTGGTCCAATTACGGCGTCTGGCAGATATTGTATGAGGAGACCGAACAGCAGGTCAGGTTGCTGATCGAAGAAGCTATCGAGACCGATGGGCAATCGGATGATCTGGATACCCGCAAAATCAGTGACCTTTATCGGAGTTTCATGGATGAGGAGCGGGCCGAAGAGCTGGGACTCAGTCCACTGGCAACCGAACTCGAACGTATTTCCGCTCTTCGGACTCATGACGAATTAATCCAATACCTCGGCTATGCACTGACGGTCGGCATCCAGGTCCCGGTGGATTTTTATATCGACGCGGATGCAGCAGATACCGACCGGAGCTTGGCTTATATATGGCAGGCCGGTCTCGGATTGCCGGATCGTGATTACTATCTATCCGGCAGTGAAAAACTGGCAGAAGTCCGCGGAAAGTACGCCAAACATATCGATCGCATGTTCGCGCTGGCAGGCTGGGAAGGGGGTGCCGAGGCTGCACTGCAAATTCCGGCGATAGAAAAAAGGATCGCTGAACAGCACTGGAGCCGCGTGCAAAACCGCAACCGCGAAAAGATTTACAGCAATAAGTTCAGCATCGATGCCGCAGATGAGCTCTCTCCGGGCTTCGACTGGAAGGTTTTTCTGCAAGCCGGCGACTTCGGCAGCCCACAACAGTTCATCATCGCCCAGACCGATTATTTCGCCGAGCTGGGTAATATCATTCAAGCCATCCCGCTGGCTCAATGGAAGACTTATCTGCGTTTCAAGGCCCTCAAAGCTTTCGCTCCGTATTTAAACGATGCGATTGTGCAGGAAGATTTTGATTTTCAGAAACGCACGCTGCGCGGTCAGGAAAAACTCCGCGAACGGTGGAAAAGAGGCGTGCGTCTGGTAAACAACTCGCTGGGTGAGATGGTGGGTCAGTTATACGTCACACGCCATTTTCCGCCGGAGTCGAAACGCAACGTCGATACCATGATCGCTAAGCTGCGGGAAGCATTTCAACAATCTATCGACACACTTGAATGGATGAGTGCTCCAACCAAGACAGCTGCGCAGGCCAAACTCGCGAAATTCACGAGCAAAATTGGTTATCCCGATAAATGGAAGGATTATTCTTCGCTGGTGATCGATCCGGATGACCTCGTCGGGAATGTTCGACGATCTAGCATGCACATCCATGCGCGCGAAGTAGATAAGTTGTCGAAACCCGTAGACCGCAGTGAATGGGGCATGACCCCGCAGACGGTCAACGCATATTACCGCCCGACAATGAATGAAATCGTTTTTCCCGCAGCGATATTACAGGGCCCGTTTTTTGACGCCGCGGTCGATGATGCGGTCAACTACGGAGCTATCGGTTCGATAATTGGGCATGAATTCAGTCACGGCTTCGATGACCAGGGGCGCAAGTTCGATGGTCGGGGCCGCCTGACAGACTGGTGGGTAGAGTCAGATGCCGCGGAATACGAGACCCGCAGCGCCGGCCTGGTTTCGCAATATGAAGGGTTTCAGCCGCTTCCCGACCAGAATATCAACGGTGCCCTGACGCTGGGCGAGAATATTGCGGATCTCGCGGGCCTGATCGTCGCATATCGTGCCTGGAAAATTCTGCAGCAGGGTGACGAGGCCCCAGTCATCGATGGCTTCACCGGCGAACAGAGATTTTTTATCGGCTACGCGCAAGCCTGGCGCAGCAAGGAGCGCGAAGAAGCTCTGCGCGCGAAACTTTTGAGCGATCCACATTCACCGGCCCATTATCGGGTGATCGGCGTATTGCGCAATATGCCGGAGTTCTATGCGGCCTTCGACGTAAAAGAAGGTGACGGTATGTACCTCCCCGCCGGGGAACGGGTCAAGATCTGGTAACGAACATAGAATCTGTCCTGGGTTCTAATATTGGCGGGTCGGCACCGGTGGCAACACCCAGGCTTTCTCGGTACGCCGGGCCGGACTCGGAATCGCGTAAGACACTGCGTCCCGGTCACGGAGAACCTGATCTGAGTGGATACGCCAGCCTTTTTGATCCCAGGCCTGCAGGCTTTTCCGGTAGGCCAGCATGATCTTCTCCTCCGGCAACAACAAATCTGTGCTGTTGTATGGAGACGGCGTGACCGGTTGTACCTGCTCTACAACGACCCGGTCTTCCCAGGCAAACTGCAGGTTAGTCTGGCGGATTTCCGCGCCCGCCAGGCGCCACCAAGCGATCCGGCGCGATGAGCGCAAACATTGGCGAGACAGTTCGCGCGGCCGCCATCATCGCGGAACAGCACAAAATGCTGCCCCAACGCCTTCACTTTCAGCGGCTCGTTGCCGAGTTCCTTGGATTCCGCGAGCACATACCAGAAATTAATCTACATCCGGTGGCGCCTCTCGTTGACCTCTATTCCTTCCAGTCTTTCAGGTATTCATCCCACTTGCTGTCGACGAGGTCGAACACTTCCGGAGCGCCTTCTTTCAGCAACTCCCGGTTCAACGGCGCCCAGCTCTTCGGTCCGCCCTCGGACTCGAGCTGGCGCGTTGCGTCGATGACCATTTTGCTCGACATGCCCCACTTCGGCCGGCTCGGGTCCGGCATGAACATCTGCGACTGCGGTATCAGGACACTGGCCGACGGCTGCCAGCGAGCGCCGAGCGCATGGAGGATCGAACTTGGATCAAGAATATTGATATCACTGTCGACAACGATAATCACTTTGTTCAATCCCGCATTGGCTGCCAGATACTGTCCGGCCGTCAGGCCTTCAGCCGGGAAGCGCTTGTCGATGCTGATCACCGTTACCCCATTCGCGCCGCGCGGGCTATAGAACCCGGTCAGGCTCGGAATCAGTCTTTTATACAGGAAGAAGTTTGAGGCAGTCTGCGGCGACTTCGGCATGTCGCAGGTCAGACCGGTAAATGAATTCAGCACCCACGGGTTCTTGCGATGGGTCACGGCCTTGATGTTCATAAAATAGTTATCCGGCTTTGGCGGTCCGAGATAACCGTACATCTCGCCGTACGGACCTTCGTCTTCGAACTCATCTAGCGGGATTTCACCCTCGATGATGAACTCGGCGTGGGCCGGCACCCGAATATCGCAGGTCTCGCATTTGACGGTTTCGAGTGGCTTGCCACGCAGCCCGCCGACAAACTCGAGTTCGTCCTCGAGATAGCCCGCCATTTTGGTACTGCTGGCGCAGAAGGTTAATGGATCGGGGGCGACAGCGACGGCCACCCTGGCGACCTTGTCTCCGCGTTGCTTCATCGCGTGCAGGATTCGCGCGCCATGTTGCCCGGGTTCGGGATTTACCCCGATTTTCTGCGGACCCTTGACCTGGCAGCGGTATGTGCCGACATTACTGCCGATCTCCGGGTCCTGGATAAACACCGAGCCCATGTTGATATACCGGCCGGCATCAGCCGGATTATTTTTCAGCCAGGCAAACTCCTCGATATCTATCTGATCACCGGTTAAAACGACCTCTTTTACCGGTGCCGCGTCTGCTGAAACCTCGATTGGCGGAATACGATTCCAGGCACCGGCACTGTCGAGATGACCCTGCAGCTTTGCGATCACGGCGTGATACATCGCCTGGTAATCATCCGTGATGTTGTCAATGCCGAACAGCAACGCTTCATCCGGCCAGCGCCCGTAGATGTTTGCCACGATCGGACCTTCGATCCAGCGCCCACCGATTTTCATCCGCTCCACGAGGAACCCCGGTGCATTCTCGATGCCAAAACGATCGATCAGCCGATAGGCCAGGCCGGTGATTTCATACGCGTCCTGGTCCATGGATTCGATGCGCAGCAAGTGGCCGCGGGCATCCAGGGCATTGACATAGTCCCGGACCGAATCAAACGGTTGTGCGGTCATGGATTCTTCGGGTTCGGAAATGACTGCGCTCATGATGAAACCTCTTGATGGGTCGCTTTCAGAATATACCCTGCCACGCCCGCCTGGACACGGTTAATTGTCCAGTTCCGCCGACCACACTACGGTCCCGCTTCGCCAGATCGACGTTGTGCATATCTATTCGCGCGGCTCGACAAAACCTTCCGGGCACCGATTGACGGGTAAGACTGGCACGTCGCGGCCATAGCCGCAGCATCGAATAGCTGCGCTAACCTTATGATGGCAAAATCAGGCCACAGCGACGGAGGCATTATGAAAGAGATACTGCCAGGAATATTTCATTGGACACAGACTCACCCGAAGATAAAGATTCCGGTCAGTTCCTATTACCTGACACCCGAAGGTGTGCTGATCGATCCGCTGATTCCCGATGAGGGCCTCGAATGGTTTGCCGGGGATCCACCGAAGCATGTTTATATGAGCATTCGCCACCACTATCGGCATTGCGGCGAGTTTTCCGAGCGTTTCGGCTGCGATGTCTGGTGCGTTGAGCAGGGGCTGCACGAATTCACGAAAGGTGAAGTCGTGCGGGCATTCAAATTCGGGGATATGTTGCCCGGGAATATAAAAGCGATTGAAATCGGCTCACTGTGTCCCGATGAAGGCGCATTTTATATCGACCGGGAAGGTGGCTGCGTGGTTCTGGCCGATGGTTGCGTGCGCAGAGGCGATGGCCCTCTGCAATGCGTGCCCGACCAGCTGCTCGGCGACGATCCGGCCGCGGTCAAGAGCGGCTTGAAAACCGCGTACAGACGAGTTCTGGAAGACTATGTATTTACGAACCTGCTGCTGGCGCACGGTAAACCGCTCGTCGGCGATGGTCGGGCCGCCTTGGAAGCATTCGTCGCAGGCTGACTTCAAGCCTCAGTCTGCAGCGCCGGCTTGTCTGCAGGGTCCGGAATCCGGGTGAACCAGAAACCGACACCCACCATTATCGACAGTACCGCACCACCCTGCATCGGCAAGCCTGGCGCAACGTTGTAAAAAACGCCGCCGATAAAGGGCCCGAACACCATGCCAAATGCCGGCGCCGAAGAAAGCAGACCGGCCACGGCGCCCTGCTCGCGCTCTTCGACGGCCAGGCTTGCTGCAGCATTAAGGCCCGGTGCCGCTAATGCGAAAGCCAGGCCCATGCCCGCATATGAAACATACATAAACAGCAGACTATCGCTAAACGCGAATAACCATAAGGTGCCGGCGAAAACAAAGTACGCAGTACGCAACAACACCTTGGGCCGAAGCTTCCAGATCTGCATGACGACGATCTGAACGACCAGCGTCATGACCGCCATCGACAGCAAAGCAATACTTGCGACGGTAATCACCTCGCCACGATCGGTTACGCCGAAACGATCCTCTATGTAATAAGCGGTGATCACCTGCACGGCCGTAAACACCATAAAGATCACGAACCAACCGAGCAGATACGGGAAAATCCGGCGATCGAATATCCCGAGTTTTACACCGGCCTCGGTATCCACATGGCGCGCCGGCTCGGTCAGTTTTGTGGCAGCGAAAATCGCGGCGATTACGGCCAATGCCGAGGCCGCATACATCGGCACGACTGCGCCGATTCTCGCCAGCAATCCGCCAAAAGCGGGCCCGATGATCGTACCAATGCCACCCGACGCAGCAATCAATGCCATGCCCGCCGAACGGTTTTGCTCGTCCGTGGTATCTGCGATATAGGCGGTTGCCGCCGGCGAAATCGCGGAAGCCAGTGAACCATAGACCAGGCGTGCGCCGAGTAGCAGAAAGAATAGCGGTACCGGCGCCAGCCAGGCCCACAGCCCGATCTGAATACCAAAGGCCAGCAGCGCATAGCCTGCGGCATAGCCGATCAGGCCAATTATGAAGACTGTCTTGCGCCCGACCGACTGGCTTACGCGCCCCCACATTGGGGAAAACACGACCAGCGCTATATTTGATGACGAAATTAGCGCGCCAAACTGCCACTCGGTCAGTCCGAGGTCGCGGGATAGAGGGGCGAATATCACATATAAAAGCGACTGCCCGATCCCGTAGGTCACGAGGCCGAACAATAAAATCGCTTTATCTCTGGACATCAGAAAACTTTCCGTCAATCGCAGCCAGCCATGCGCTCGCCGGACGGCTGTTCGGTGTCAATGGAAACGTGGCCGCCGAGCCGCAATGCCAACCGGCTGGCCGATGAAGGGGCGCCGGGATAATAAAGCAAAGTAACGGCAATAGCACCCTGAGCGCGGCAGCGAATCAGTTGACCAGGTTCTGACTCGGGGCGACTGAACGATCGGCGTATGGCACGACTTCGAGAAGCTTGTCAGCGTCATGGCTGGATTTCAGCGAACGCCAATAGTCAGCCGTCAGCAAATCATGATGGTATTTCAGGAAGATGTCGCGCAACTGCTCCGGCAAGCCGAGAAAATTCGCGAACTGTTCCGGAAAGACATCATATTGCCCGACATAAAACCACGGTTCTCCGCGTGTTTCGTCTTCCTCGAAGCGGGCCGATGGAAGTTCTCTGAAGGAGCAATCGGTAACCAGGCACAGTTCATCGTAATCGTAAAAGATGATGCGACCATTGTCAGTCACACCGAAATTCTTCAGCAGCAAGTCACCGGGAAACACATTGCTGCGCGCCAGGTCTTTGATCGCCTGACCATAATCGACAACGGCCTGACCCGCCGCCATCTCATTAACCTCCTGAAGATACAGGTTCAACGGCCGCAGGCGCCGCTCGATGTAGCAATGTTCGATAATCAGATCATCGCGTTCAACTCGGCAGGCCTGGCCAGCCTCTTCACGAAGTTCCGCTAGCAGCTCAGCCGAAAACCGTGACCTCGAAAAACGCAGTTGACGGAACTCCTGCGCATCGACGAGCCGCCCGACACGATCATGCTTGAAAACGTATTGATACCTCTCCATGACATCGGCACGTGAAGTCGTCTTCGGGAATGCGAATCGATCGCGGATAACCTTGAATACCAGGTCATACGACGGCAGTGTAAACACGATCATCACCATGCCACGCTGGCCTTCGGCATGTATAAATTTGTCCGTGGAGACGGTCAGGTGTTTGTATAGCCGCCGGTAACGCTCTGTCTTACCCTGCTTCGCCCGGCCAAGTGACGTATACAGCTCGTCGACACCTTTTTTCGGCATAAAAGAGCGCAGAAACTTGACGGCCGCGCCGACGGCGGGCAGGTCGACGTGCAGGTAGGAGCGAGAGAAACCGAACAGACTGCGAACTTCCCTGTTCGACGTGATCACCGCATCGACGACGATGCCATCATCACCATTCTTGAATGCCAGGATAAAAGGCGCAATCCAGTCGTCTCCCTGAATGCGGCCGACCAAAAACGCGCGTGTGGCACGGTAGAAAACCGGCACCAGCATTTCTATGCTTCGAATGGGCTTGCCCCGATGATAGACCTGACTATAGGCATATAGCTCATCGACCACGAAACGCGTGGTTCGCGCAAAGTCCTTGAACAGTCGGGCAGACGGAAATTGCTCGAGTATGGATTCGATAATCGGTGCCAGCGAACCTTCGTTCTGATAACTGTGCAGCGGCGGATCGCTGCCGTTTAGCGTCGGCTCCAGATCTGGTGCCAGAAATTCGACCTCGGCATTAACGCCAACCGTGTTGAACGCTTTGCGGGTTAATGAATTGAAAAACGTCTTGTAGAATTCACTGTCGGTGCAGTCCGCAATCCGTTTGCTGTATTGATCACGCACCTGACGCCAGATTTTCTGGTCGGCGATATGCGCGCCCATCAGGCCCACGAGGCCTGCGAGACAACCAACCACACGATGATCGTAAAGCTCGATGCGCTCAATTGCGTCGCGCTGCCCGAGTTTCCACTCGCGTTCTTCGAATCTACGGTGGGCCCGCCGGGTAATATGGCGGAACTCATGATTGTAGTCCTCGAAGGCTGCGAAGATTTTATTTACGGCGTCGTTTATCAGTTTATTATTGTTATCAGACACGCGCCCTCACTTATCCAGCGGCGGTTTTCGCATCTCCGAACTGCTCGCTCTCAGTGCTGCCATCCATCGCAGTCGTCGATGCTTCATTCGAAATAACCGTCTGCACAGCATCAAAATAGGTCGTACCGACGAAGGCCTGGTGTTTGGCCGCGCGAAAACCGTTTTCTTCCTGAGCAAATTCCTTCTGCTGCATTTCGGAGTACGCAAACATGCCGTCGCTCTTGTATGCGCGTGATAGTTCAAACATACCGAGATTCAGGGAATGCCAGCCAGCCAGCGTAATGAACTGATACTTATAGCCCAGTGCAGCCAACTCTTCGCGAAAACCGCGCAAGGTATCCTCGTCGAGATTTGCCCGCCAGTTAAATGAAGGCGAACAGTTGTAGGACAGTAGCTTGCCAGGAAACTGGGCATGAATAGCCTCGGCGAATTGCCTGGCTTCACCCAAGTCCGGTTTGGCCGTTTCGCACCAAAGCACGTCGGCGTAAGGCGCATAAGAAAGTCCACGGTCTATAGCTTGAGCGATTCCCGGGTTCACATAGTGAAAACCATCGCCCGACTGTTCACCGGTCAGGAATTTATGATCGCGCTCATCGTAATTGGCCTGCAGCAGGTTGGCTGCATTCGCGTCGGTGCGCGCGATCAATACAGTCGGCACACCCATGACGTCCGCGGCAAGACGCGCGGCAACCAATTTGTTGATAGCCTCTTGCGTCGGCACGAGTACCTTGCCGCCCATATGACCGCACTTTTTCGCCGATGAAAGCTGGTCTTCGAAATGCACGGCCGCCGCGCCCGCCTGAATCAAATGCTTGGTCAACTCAAACGCATTCAAATTGCCGCCAAAACCGGCCTCGGCATCGGCAATAATCGGCGCCAGCCAGTCGATCGAGTCGTCACCTTCCAGATGATGAATCTGGTCCGTTCGCAGCAGCGCATTGTTTATCCTTTCGACCATTTGCGGCACGGAGTCGACCGGATACAGGCTCTGGTCCGGATACATTTCACCGGCCGAATTACCGTCGCCGGCGACCTGCCAGCCTGAGCAATAAATAGCCTTCAGCCCGGCCTGCACCTCTTGAACGGCCTGATTACCCGTAATGGCGCCGAGGGCCGACACAATTTCGTCCGAATGCAGCAAGCGCCAGAATTTTTCGGCACCCAGGCGCGCCAGGCTATGCTCTATACGTACAGAGCCGCGAAGCTTTGCTACGTCCTTTGGCGAGTAAGGCCGGGTGATGCCTTCCCAGCGCGGGTCTTCATTCCATTCACGCCGAAGGTGATCGGTTTCAAAATTGTGGCTCATGTTTCTTCCTTAGGGTAGGTATTCATATGCCGGTAAAGTCAGAAAATCATCGAATTCTTCTTTCCGGACCATCTCATTGAAAAGTTTCGCCGCGGTATCAAATGAACCCGAGGTGAAGCGTTCTTTACCGACTTCTTCTTCTATTCTCTGCAATTCTTCGACAAGCATCTGCTCGAAGCAGTCGCGAATAATATTGCCTTCGGCCGTCTCGGATCCATGATGGATCCATTGCCACACCTGACTGCGACAGATTTCTGCCGTAGCAGCGTCTTCCATCAGGTGATAAAGCGGCACGCAGCCAAGCCCTCCAAGCCAGGCCTCCACGTACTGAATGCCGACCCTGATGTTATGGCGTAGCCCGTCATCCGTGATGCTGCCAGACGGCACTTGCAGCAAGTCTTCAGCCGTAATATCGACATCCGCGCGCAGCACATCCAATTGATTCGGTCCATCCATGACCGAATCGAAGGCCTGCAGGGCAACGTCGGCCAGCCCGGGGTGTGCAATCCACGTCCCGTCGTGTCCGGCATTGGCTTCGCGCTCCTTGTCGACCCGCACCTTGGCCATCGCCTCGGCATTCGCGTCCGGATCATTCTTGATCGGGATCTGCGCGGCCATGCCACCCATGGCATGCACACCGCGCCGATGGCAGGTCTTGATCAACAATTGCACATACGATTTCAGAAAATGCCGGTCCATGCCGACTTCGCCGCGATCGGGCAACACCATCGACGACTGATTACGAAATTTCTTGATAAAGCTGAAGATGTAATCCCAGCGGCCGCAATTTAGCCCCGCCGAGTGATCTCTCAACTCGTACAGGATTTCGTCCATCTCGAAGGCAGCCAGAATCGTTTCGATCAGGACGGTCGCCTTGATCGTGCCGACCGGAATACCCAATTGGGCCTGGGCTGAAACGAAGATGTCGTTCCAGAGTCTCGCTTCGCGGTGACTCTCCATCTTCGGAAGATAGAAATAAGGGCCCGTTCCGCTTTTCTTCAGCGCCTCATGGTTATTGGCCAGGTACAAGGCGAAATCAAAAATTGAAGCAGACACCGGTTGGCCATCGATGAGGCAATGCTTCTCGACCAGGTGCCAGCCACGCGGCCGCACGATCAAAGTGGCTGTCTCATCGTTCAAACTGTATTGCTTGCCGTTACCCGGGTTGGTAAAGCTGATCGTGCGATTGACGGCATCACGCAAATTAACCTGTCCGAGAATGATGTTTTCCCAGGTCGGCGAGCAAGAATCCTCAAGATCCGCCATGAACGCCTTGGCCGGAGAATTCAGCGCATTGATAATCATCTTGCGGTCGACCGGGCCGGTAATCTCGACGCGACGGTCCAGCAGATCTTCCGGAACCGGGGCAACTTTCCAGTCTGCCGCCCGGATGGTGGCCGTTTCTGACAGAAAATCCGGCCGCATGCCACCATCCAGCGCTTTCTGGCGCCCGGCCCGCTTGTCCAGCAGGCCAATCCGGCGCGGATTAAAACGCCGCTGCAGCATAGACAGCAGCGATAAAGCGCCAGGATTCAGAATGTCCCGGGCCTCAATGGGTATGTCTGCTGTAAATTCGACGTCTGGCTGTTGGCCAGCCATTGTTCTTGGGGAACTCATCTTTAAAGCATAAAAGTCTTTAATAATTAGGTTGATGACGGGTATCACGTAAGGATAAGATAACAAGCTGCAAAATTTCACATTTAAAATTTTACACTGTCAATTTTACAATTTCTTATGTCCAATTTGCTTCGCAAGAGCCACTTTCTCGGCGCTAAATTTCGTAACCTTCGCAAGCGGCATGGCCTGACATTGCAGGACGTCTCGTCACGCTGCATCCAGATGCACGCCGAGATCGCCCCGTCGGTCTCGTACCTGAGCATGATCGAAACGGGCAAGCGCACACCCTCCATTGAAGTTCTCGAATTACTCGCCTCAATATTTCAGAAGAGCCCGCAATGGTTTCTTGACGAAAATGCCGATATCGAGACCGTTGCGCCGCTCAGCAAGAAAGGCGGTCCGGCTCGAATGCCGCTTGAGCCTGGATTTCTGTTCTCCAAGGATCTTCTCGAAGCCGCTATTCCCGAGTTGCTGGCCCAGACCGGAATCAGCGGCCGGCAATTTGCCCACCTGCTGATTCGATCGCTGCAGGAAAGTCACCGGAATGTATTTCCCGATCTGGAACGGTCTGCTGAAGCAATCGGCGAGCGACGTTTTCCGCTGGGCGTCGATGAATTGCAGCGATTGTTTAAACGCCACGGCTTGCATATCCGCTGGTTTGATCGCGAGCCTATCCTGACACAGGAAAAAGAGCGCCACTTCAAGACCATGGTCCGATCATTCTATGACGGTCCTGGAAACGTATATATCAACCGTCGTTTGCAGGATGATGTGGCACGACTGAAGTTTGAACTCGCATCGCATCTTGCGCACAAAGTTCTCCACGATGGAGACGGACTGAAGTCGGTACACGCCACCGGTGGTCGTCTCGGCGGCACACCGGAAACCAGCGCACAAAGCTTCGGCGGCATGAATTCGCAAGACGTGCTGCTCGCATGGCGGGATTTTGAATGCAGTTTCTTTGCCGAAGCGCTGCTCGCGCCGAAGACGCCTATGCGGGAATTCCTGATGCGGGAAAGTTACCATGTCGAAGCGCGGCAGAAGCTGCAGCTAACACCGGCGGTCATGATGCGTAGAATGACTTCCGTATCTCCCTACCGGTACTGGCATTACTTCGATGCCTATCCACCCGGTTATTTGCGCTCCGTGTATCGCGGCAACGGCATTCCTCTGCCATGGGGAAATATGGCTATGGTAACGGACCCGTGCCCACAGTGGGCGGTCTTCTACATGCTGCGTCAATCACGGTCACATAAACCTTCATCGCAACTCTCAGTGTTACAGGATGGAGATCGATCGCTGCTTTATTGTTGCCATTCGTTTCGAACCCACGATTCGGCCGGCAACCACCACGTATTGTCGGTCGGAATCGACTTGATACCGGCGCTGGAATCGCAAGGCTATGAGGCAGCTGAGCTAGTGCAAGGTATTGCGCGCGACTGCCACCTCGGCAGGGGACAGGCGACGCCTTCACATTCGGCCAGAATGGCTATCAAGAGTACCGGACGGGTGCTGAATATTGGTTGGATCTCGGAGGCCGTTGACTCACCAGCCAGCATCATTTGCCCGCGGAGCACCGCCTGTCCGAGGCCAGACCGCTGCGAAGACGTTGCGGACATGCCCAGCACAGCGGAGATCGGATCGATTCGTCAGGAAATCATCCAGGCCGCCGAGACGTAAATGTTGTCATATAAATTATCGCTAACTCATTGCAGACCGCCGTTAGCCTATGGGGTTGTTCGCAGCTCGTCGCTCGTAACCCATCGACCCGGTTGTGTGTCGAGTTTATTAGACAGCAACGGTCTGACACTATTTTTCATTTTTCTAATACTGTCCGCTTGCATCCGCGAGTTGCTGTTTGACTAATTGCCGCAAACTGGCCGGCGCCAGTACCTCGACATCGGCGCCATACTTCAGAATGTCCATTACCAATTCACGCGGGTCACTGTAAGGCACGCGCAGCATATACGCGCCATCGAGTTCGTAGCTGCCGTCCTGCTCGCTATGCCAGGTTTCCCTCGACACCCAGCGTGCCCGCACAGGCGAGAATCGAAGCACCGCGGTCTGGGTTTTTTTACCGGAGAATATGCCGAACCCGGCACCGAGAGTCTCATCGAGGGTCTGATCCGTGATTTCCCGGGCACGCTTGTGCATCACAGTCGCCTCGGTAATGACATCGACTGAAAATGTTCGCAGCGCCTTACGCAGATGACACCACCCGTCGAGATACCAGTTGTCCCGATAGTAGACGAGTCGCTGCGGAGAGATTTCACGATCGAGGCTTTCATCCCGAGCGCGCCGATAATGCTTTATATGCAAGCGCCGGCGGGATAGAAGCGCTGATGAAATCGCCTGGAACGTTTTCGATTCAATCGGGCGTACGCCGATCTGGAGAATGCGGATACGTCGACTCACCTCTTTTGCAGAGAAATCACCGCTTTCCAAAGCGCGGCGAATCAGGTCGCGCAATGGGCGCAGCTGCGGGCCCAGTAAACCCGGTTGCAAGCGCTCCAGCATATGTTCCATGGTCAGCAGCGCGTAGATCTCCTCGGAGCTGAACCACAGCCCGGGCAATTGAAACAGATGAGCGGTCGTGGCGCCTTCGTCGATCCGATAGCCACCCATTTCGCGATCCCAGACGATCGGCATGTGCATACGGTCGCGCAGGTACTCGAGGTCTCTTTTGAAAGTGGCTCGCGACACCTCGAGTTCATTGAGAAACGCATCGCGAGGAACCGCTTTGCGCTGAGTCAGTAACCGCTGAATCTTATAAAACCGTTCGGTACGGTCCACGAGCGTTTTACCTCAAGCTTACCCGCTACTCCAGACCGAGAATGAAATCCCAGTCAGCTTTCGATACCGGCATGATGGACAAGCGGTTTCCACGGCGGAGCACGGCCAGGTCCTCCAGCTCCGGATGGGATTTCAATTCCTGCAGCGTAATGTTGCGCTTTAATTTTCGTTTGTAACGAACATCCACCATGAACCATGTCGGATTCGCCGGATCCGGATTGCCTTTGATCCGCTTGCCCTTGCGACCGAATTCGATATCGTCCGGATAAGCCTCGCGCGCAATCGTCATAATGCCAACGATACCGGGCTCTTTGCAGCTGGAATGATAAAAAAAGGCGAGATCCCCCTTTTTCATATCGTCCCGCATCATGTTGCGCGCCTGGTAATTACGCACTCCATCCCAGCTGTTGGTGCGCACCCGCTTCAAATCATCGATACTGAAGGCATGGGGCTCAGATTTCATCAGCCAGTAAGCCATTGCTTATGTTCCCTTCGTTATTCTTCTAATGCAGTCGTCGCTAACTATAGCACCGGGCCCTTGGCAGCCGCTATGATCAAGCCGGCCCGAATATTTCACCCGCTCTGGCCGTCCCAGGGGGTATGCAACTTGAAGACTCTGAATAATCTCGTCATCCACGTGTCTCACTCCGGCGGGTTGTTTATTTTCTCAGCCATCCTGGCTTTCGGATCGTTATTCATTGTTTTTTTTAATATTAACGACGCCTTTGAAATAATTGTCGGCGCGCAGTTATTCGATTTTCAAAATGACCTGACCACTGAACGGATTTTCGAGCAACTGCCGAACTACAGCGAGTCAGCGGTTGCATTGTACTATGCGTTCGTTTTCGTAGATTTCCTGTTCCCGTTTTTCGCTGCACTGACGATCGCTTCGGCCAGCGCGTTCGCCATTCGCTATCTTTCATCGCGATGGTACGGAAAGATTAACGAACTTAATCTATTCACGCTTTATTTTGTTCCAACCCTGTTCGATTGGTGCGAAAATATTTCCGCCATTGCGGTGATCAGCGCTTACCCGAACGAATTTACACTGGTCGCAGGTGTCTTAGTACTGGCAAAGAAAGGCAAGCTCGCTACGGTGATGACGATTAATTTGATCGGCTCGGCATTCCTTCTGCTCGCGCTGCTGAAGTGGATTCGCCGGCAAGTCGGGATGATTAAATAATCAACGCAGAGATTTCGCCGGAGTTCGGATCATCAATCTGCAGGACGATGCGGAACCGGACGTCCGGCAGGCCAATGTTCGCGTACTGCGGCAAATTGTGGCTAAAGCAGACACGCCCACGCAGGAAGTCTTAATCGCCGGCAACAGCCTGGCGACTCTTTGTGCCAGTTAACGTGCCGGGTCTAGCAGAGTTTTCAGCCAGGAAATTCCGCGACGCCTGCCAGACACCGATTCGGTGCCTTCATGCCGGTATCGATCATCGCGACGATCTCACCGGATTCGATGTGCACCTTGTCAACCGTACCCTCCCAGACACTCGAAACGAGGCAATGTTCGCCGTCCCGGCAAACCTCGATATCGGACCAGCCGTACGTTTCCAGCGGATATTTTTTCAGCACCTGGCCGTCCTCGTCGAGCAGCTCCATGAAATCGCCGCGGGTCACGAGCAGGCGTCCATCGGGTAAATGCTTCACGGCAATCGCCCAGATTCGATCCGTGATATCGTCGCCAGGATATGTCACCAGATCCGGCAACTGTTTATCGTTGATGACGTCATAACGCATGATGCGCTTGCCGGTTTCCGTGGTATACGTAATCCATTGTTCGTTCGGATGCAGAGAGGAATGCGTAACGCCCTTGAAGTGCGTCATTTCAGGCGCGGTTTCGCATTCGAAAATATTCAGCAGGTTCCAGTCCCGATCATATTTGTAAATATAGCCAAACCCGAGTATCCCCTCTCCGGGAATCACCGGAAACTTGATCGTGGTTCTCTTCGCCATGCCTTCGGTGGGCTTCTTTGCGGCTTTCATGTGCTCGCCAAGGAACACGCTGCCGTCACTGCCAAAGCTGGCGCTGCGATAGACGCGCGGCAGGAATTTATCGGTCAGTGGCAGTTGGCGGGCCGTCTGCGGGTCAACATGCAGCACCGACAGATCGTTGAAAGCCCACAGCAGTCCGTTTGCGTCAAATTCGAGACCGCCTACGAAATGTTCGCCGCCTTCAGTCCAGAGCTCGCCCTTCTGCTTGAAGTCCTTGTCGTACTGGACGATGCGACCCAGTCCCGCATGATCGTCGTCCGGGTCATTCAATAAGGTCAGCCCGAGAAAAACATCGCCCTTCTCGAAGGGCAGCATCGTCGATTCTCTAGTCATTGCTATTCTCCGAAACTCCCGCCCTTTTTATAACAAGATTGGTGCACAGCACAGTACGTGATTTCCGCAGCGCGCTTAATCGATCGGCGCACCCTTACAACCCGGCAACCGTCTCGTTGACCTGCTCTTCGAGGAACTCGATGAACCTTGGATGCTCGGACATGCCCTTTTCTGCAAAGGTATAATTCAATCCGCGCAGATCCTGGATAATATGTTGCTGAACGCCGTGACTGGCAGCAGCAATTGCAACGACGACCACATCCAAGCCATCATCATCCGCTTTTTTTATCCAGCGGCGCAGTTTCTTCACATTGGATTTGCGAATTGGCGGAATGGCATCGTCCTGCAAATTGATGACCTTGACGTCCACAAATTCATTTTTTGCGCGGATCCGGTCGGCATGCATCGAGATCGTCTCGAGATCCGGAATGTTGTCCTCGATATCCTCGGGTCCGTGGCCCACGATCACCAGGAATTCGTTGGACGGGTTCTTGCTGACCTCTTTCGCATGGTCATAAAGAATCTCGGTGATGATCGGATCGTCGCCCAAAGGAGGCGTCATAACAAAACGCACACCATCGGCCTTGATCTGCGGAACTTCGAGATAAGTCGCTTCTTCGCCGAGGTCGAAAATATATTTCCATTGTCGGGTCAGCGAGTTGTGCTCGGTCGTCACGCCATTCTGCACCAGGATAATCGTGGCCGCGCCCCGCGCAACCAGGTCATCGACGGCCGACTGCAAATGACTCGATGACATCATCGCCATGCCGAATCCGATGGCCGTCGGGTTTTTGTCAGCAATCGGCGCCATCGCCTCTGTCATCATGCGATCGCTGTTCTCGCCAACGCCGTGCGACAGAATCAAAACACCGATGTCGCCGCTGAGCGACGGGTCACTGACATACCATTCATAGTTTGGCCCCATGCCCGACATATTCATATTGACTTCGCGGTCCGTCATCCCACGGTAAAGCGCGATTTTTGCACGCAGAGCGGCCAGGGTTTCTTCGTCCATCTGGTGTTTGACCTGATAGCTCGCCAATCGCTTGCCGTCCGCATCCATATCGGGAAGCGCGGCGCCATGATCGTGCTGGTGCTCCTGTGCCAGCACAGTGACTGGCAAGGCCAACGCCAAAGTACTGACCAATAACCATGCCATGCTGACCCGTCGAGAGGTGATCTTTTGCATATTAAGTACTCCGATTCTTTCCGGCCATAACAGTTCGAAATTACATTTATTCATCAAGAATCTTGCCAACAGAATGCTTTAACTCGCGCGTAATACTCCTGGCACGGCTGCTTTCCATCGCAAGTGCTCCGGCCGCCTGCACCATGCCCGAGATCATTGCACAGATCGCCCGCACATCGCGGCCCGAACCTGTCATCAGTTGCGCCACCGCTGCATTCAGCACCTCTCCCGGTGGTTCGTGCACAGCGCCCATCTCCTGACGCAGTTCCGGAGACGCTTCGCGCATATCCCCGAGCATCTTGATGCTCGCGTGGCATGGGCCGGTCGCCAACTCAATCTGCAGGTCCAGCCAGGCATCGATGCGTTCGCGCGGATCCGCAATCTCGTCTTCTAATACGCGATTTCGTGCCACATAGGGGATCATGTCGCGCTGCATAACGGCCACGAGTATGTGGTCCTTGTTCGAGTAATACCGATACAAAGAATTGCGGGCCAGGCCCATGGCCTTCGCAATATCACCCATATCGGTGCCACGATATCCATTGGCGCTGAACAACGCCCTGGCCGCATCGAGTATCCGGCCGTTCTGGACCCGAATATGCTCTTCGATGTTTGCTGCGGAAATTTTTGGCACGTTAGATACTCAAAATACTCATCAGGCCTGTTCGGCCAGCCGGCCGTCACTGATATTCAAAACGCGGTCGGCCGATGCAAGGACATTATGATCGTGAGTCACCATCAGAGTCGCTACGGAGTGCTCATGGCATTCTTTGCTCAGCAGCTCGACGATCTGCTTGCCGCGGTTTTGATCCAACATGGAGGTTGGCTCATCGACCAACAGCAGGGCGGGGCTCATCATGAAGGCCCGCGCTATACCGACCCTTTGTCGTTCGCCGCCGGACAACTGTCCGGGACGCCGGTCGATGCGTGCCGACATGCCGACTTCTTCGAGTAATGCCGTGGCACGCTCCGTATCCTCACCGTTCGGTTTCTTGCCGCGCAAATGCACCAGCAGCAGCAGCTGATCGAGTGACGTCAAAGACGGTACGAGGTTCGATTGTTGAAACACGAAACCAATACGATCGCGGCGGATTTCAGTCAACTTGGCGGGTTTGACGCGGGTGATCACGGTGCCATCGATTGAAATCTCACCGCTGGTGGGCGTGCGCAAACCTCCACAAACCGCCAACAGGCTTGTTTTGCCTGCCCCGGAAGGCCCGAGGACGGCGACCATCTCACCAGGCTCCACTTCGAGGGACACATCATCCAACGCTGTGACGCGTTGGTCGCCATCGCCGAGAACCAGTGAAACATTGCTGACCTTAAGGCTCATTGTTCGCGTCCCAGGGCAATCATGGCGTCGACCGCATTGATCTGTCTGATCGCAAATGCCGCACCGATCAGCCCGGCTACGATCAGCAAAAGCATCGACGATGCGACCATTCCGCCTTCGAACATGAATGGAAACGCCGTTCCCTCGATCAAGCCCTTGCCTATCGCGATGGCCAGGCCCAAACCGACAGCGGTACTGACCAACATCAGCAGCAGCGCCTGGCCAAGCGCGTCCTTCATCAGATACCAACTCGACGCACCGAGTGCCTTGACCAGCCCGATTTCCTTGGTTCGCTGGATCGTCCAAATCGTAAAGAATGCGCCAATGACAACCGCGGAGACAATGACCAGGAACAGCTGAATCATCCCGACTGACATAACTTCCTCCGTATATCCGGTCGAGGCTGCATAAAATTCCTCGCGATCCAGGGTGGCCGTCTCGAACGCGTCATCCAACGGTACGACATCGACACCTTCTTCGAGCTGCAGCGCAAGCATGCTGACGAAGTCGAACAAAATGTCCGGTAATTTTTCGCCCGGCGGTGACCCGCCGGGCGGCCCGTACGTGGCCTCCTGCCATTTCGGCAACGGTGTATAGATGATCGGCATATGTCCGATGTTGCGTTCTTCATCGAGAATGCCAATGACTTTCAATTCGGTCAGCACCCGATCCAGGATGATCGTGTCACCTATCTTGACGCCGTCATCCGCCAGCAACCGCGAGATTATGACGCCATCTTCCATGGGCCCAAGCTGCTCGCCCTCGGCCACTTTCGGCTCGATGAACGAACCCGGGCGCAATCCCCACAGCACAATTTCCAACGGCTCATCGCGCTGCGTTCTGGCGTTGAACACGGTATGGCCCATCGGCTCCATAGCCTTCACCCCGGGGCTGCCTTGCCAGCCCTCCCACATATAGCGCTCGACCATGGTATTCCGATAGCTCGGGCGTTCGTTGTATTCGAACGCGAGGTGGGTCGCCGGAAGCTCAATCAGGCCAGAGATGTTGTTCTTGATCAGGCCGGCCGACGTACCGCTCAAGATGGTCACGAGAAAGGCGACCAAGGCAACAACCAGGCCCATCAAGAGGAAACGTCCTTTGGCGAACGTAAGATCACGAATTGCGATGAACATATTATGGGTTTCTTATCGACGGAGTGTCTATATCATGCGCCTTGTAGCAACATAGTGTCAATTTCAATGGCCTGGCTGGATCATAACCCGCCAGTTACGGAGGCTTTCGAGGAAAGGCACAGGCCACGCGGTTTCTAAGTACAACTCCGGATAACAGGGGCCTGGGGGTATTCATAGAATCGAGGACGTCTAATTCAAAAAATCTGCGCGTATCGCCAATCAGGCGACAGGAGTTTCCAGGTGGCAGAACTTGCACCTTTTCTGGGGTCCCTCATCTACCTTGTTGATCCAGATGAAAAGCATCGTCAGAAGATGGCGCGTTTACTCAGGCACCTGGGTTATCAGACTTCTGTGTTTGGCAGCGCGGAAGAGTTTCTGGAGGCCCTGTCGGAAGATTCCTTAAACGGCTGCGTCATATCTGAAATGCGACTGCCCGGGGATGACGGACTGGAGCTGCTGAAAAGAGTGAAAGCGCAAAAGGCCGACCTGCCGGTAATCATCCTGACGGACGATCCGGACGTATCTCGAGCCGTTATAGCGCTTCGCCACAAAGCTTCCGACTATATGATGAAACCCGTGGTAGACAGAGAGCTGGCGAATCGAATTCGGGGGGTATTGATCCGGGCACTGAGCGGCGCGCGCTCAAACACAAATTAACCGGTCCGAATATTGCACGAGAGCCCGCTGTCGGGGCGAGGCCGTTCGTGGCCGGGCCGATGATTGCAGCGAAAATCGGCGGTCTCGCGCAAGACTCGGGCTGGCGTTCAGGAACTCAGCAGCAATGAATATTTCACCAGACTGGCCAGAGAGCGAGCCTGCATCTTTTCCATCACGCGTGCCCGGTGAATCTCGACGGTACGCTGGCTGAGCTCGAGATCCATGGCGATGACCTTGTTCGCATGTCCGCGGACCACTGCTTCCATGACTTCTCTTTCGCGTGGCGTCAGTTTCTCGTAACGCTCCTGAACTTCATTTTTCAATGTGAGTTCATCCTGACTTTCTCGATACGTGGCCAGCGCCTGCTGAATACGATCGAGCAAATCCTGATCATGGAACGGCTTCTGGATGAAATCATATGCGCCCAGGTGCATCGCCTCGACCGCCATCGGAATGTCTCCGTGACCCGTGATAAAAATGATAGGTAGCGAACAACTGCGCTCCGACAATTGCCTTTGTACTTCCATACCGCTGATTCCGGGCATGCGGATGTCCAGCAGAATGCAGCCTTGCCAATCGGCGTCATAGGCGTTGAGAAATTCGTTGCCGGAACTAAAACCATGACCGACTATACCGACTGACTTCAATAGAAAGCACAACGAATCACGAACGGCCTCATCGTCGTCGACGATGTACACGATGTTTGCTCCGTCTGACATTTCTCAATGAACCTTGGTTGGAAGCGAGATGGAGAATGTAGTACCAATTACCGGATTTTTCAAAAAAGCGAGCCTACCACTATGCGCTTTGGCTATAGTCTGGCATATTGCAAGGCCCATGCCCATCCCATGGCTCTTGGTACTGAAGAACGGATCAAATAAATAGTCTTTTGCGTCCTCCGGCACTCCCTGACCCCGATCAATGATGTCTATGCGTATCTCATCGGACTCCAGAGAATAAGCATTCATCCTGAGCTGCCGGTCTTCCGGTGCGGAATCCTTCATTGCATCGACGCCATTTCTCAAGAGATTCAATATGACCTGTTGAATTTGCAATTGATCGGCCACGATCTCGGGCAGGTCCCGTGGCACATCAATCTTCAAACTGATGTTATTGGCCCTCGCATCGAGTTCGGCCAAGGGCATGATCTCATCGATAACAGACGCGATATTGACAACTTCGAGGTTGATATTTGCCGGTCTGACAAAACTTCGCAGGCGACGAATTATTTCTCCGGCCCGGTGAGCCTGAGTACCGATGCGCTCGAGAGCTTTCTTGATATCCTCACGATTGTCATCAGGATTCTTCAGCATCCTAAGGCTCGCTGATGCATAGTTCGCAATGGCAGAAAGGGGTTGGTTAATCTCGTGAGCCATTGCCGCGGCCATCTCGCCCATCGTCGTCAGGCGGCTTGCATTGATCATTTCCTGATGTTGTCGCAGGGTCCGCTCTTCGGCTGCCTTCGTATCAGTCAAATCGCGCAACATGCCAACAAAGCGGCGTTCGCCGTGCCAGCCCACTTCGCCTATGGCCAGGTGCGCGGTGAAGGTGCTTCCATCGCGGCGCAGCGCCTGCACCTCGCGACCAAGGCCGATTATGTGCGCGTTGCCGGTTCTCAAATAGCGTTCGAGATAGTTGTCATGTCGGTCACCGTCGGGGGATGGCATCAGCATACTGACATCCTTACCCTTTATTTGCTCGGCCTTATAGCCGAACATTTTCTCCGCGGTAGAATTAAAGCGCTCTATTTTCCCGTCATCGTTGATTATGACAATCGCTTCAATGAATGCGTCCATCAACGCGTCCTGAGCGGCCGCGTCAAATCTTGGCACCGGTTTAATTTTTAATTCTTCAGTCAACGGAAGGAATACGTGTGATATGACTGCTGTCAGTTTAAGGCAGTGCGCCAACAGCTTGCAATAAATCCCGAATGCGTGATCTTCGGAATTTGCCTGAGCGATCCCACGGACGGGGACTTCCTGCCGTAGCCTGTCGCGAGAGCTTCTAACTGCCCGCTAGGCTGCGATATTGAAAATGTGCTCTTGCTCCACGTGCATATAGCTGCGAGGTGCGGATTCCAGATTAACAGGACTGACAAACCCGGCAGGCTTGATTATCAGAACGTCGCAGGGCAGATGGTCAAGGACTCTTTCCGCCGTACTACCGATCACCACCTGCTTAAGCCTGCCACGAGTCACGGCACCCATGATAACCAGGCTGGCGGACAACTCACGTGCCATGTAAGGCAACAATTCGACAACCTTGCCATTTTGCATATGCACCTGCTCATCCGGGATCGCAAACCGAATCGTCAGTTCAGCCAACGCTGCCGAATGAACAGCCTTCGCCTTTTCGATGATGTCGTCTGCGTTTATCGCGCTGATCGACACAATAGTGGTACTGGCATCTGCTATGTCCGGAGCAACATCGAAAGCGTGGACAGCATGCACCATGCCACCAAGCTGATTTGACAGATCAAAGGCTTCCGAAAGGATAAGCGTATCGAGTGACGCATCCTGATCCGCAGCATTTGATGGATCTACGGCCGCCATGATCGTTGGCTCGGAGAGATCACCGTCTGACCTGACCAACCACAGAGGCACCGGACAATGCCGTATTAACTGCCAGTCAGTGTTGCTGAAAAGTGCCCGCGATATCGCTGAATGGTAATGGGTTTCTTTCATTAAAAACCGAGGCATACTACGAAGAACTTCGCGGACAATGCCCTCGAACATCGGCGAATCCCAAACTGCCTTAATCGTGACGTCTACATTCTCCTTCTCGTAGGGTTGCGCAAGTTCCCGCAACAGCGCCAACTGTTGGTTCAGGGTCGCTTCACAATTATCCGTGTATGGAAGAAAGGCTGCGGCCACCTCGCTCGCCAGTGGCGCCTCGTAATAGCACGAAAGTAAATCGATACCCATGCCGGAATGTTTTGCCAGATCGACGGCTCGATCCACGGCGGGATGGTCTTCCGCGTAGGGGTCAACTACAACGAGGATACGTTGCATACTTTTTACCGGACTCATTATGCGCACCTCCCGAACGGGCCACACCCGTTCCTTTTTTCTCTGGCCTCTTTAGATAAGTAACACTGACGCGTTCAGAACCCAATCCGCCTTCTTACTTATAAGGATTTCGGAATTCGCTTATAGGAGACGGCGCGGACAAGATCGGCTGGTCTCGTGAAATTTACGGCTGAGCCTCGCGTTTAGCCTCGACCTCGTCCACGAAATCGGCGTCTATCATCGAAATTTGCCGTGTTTTCGCCTCGGCGATCAAACCACCGATCACCACCTCCAGGAATACTTGCGGCACACCCGTGAGTTTTTTACATGCGTCTTCCGTGAATCGCACCTCCTGGTCAACTTTGTTGGCCAAATAATAAATCCGGCCGTGGTCGAAACCCTTGTGGCGTGGAACCGGGATATGAAAGGGTTGACTGTGGCGAGCAAACCAGAACTCACCGCCACCACGAAAACCATACGACAGCGCCATGTCCGGAAATCCCCGGCGACTGTCGAGCTTCTCTTTGATGCTTTCCTTTAATAGCACGTTCCTGACCTGCAGGACGAAAAATCCCTCGACCAGCGGCGGCGCCGCCTCGCGGTGAGGCTTATACTCAAACGTCCCATCGGTTACGCATTCATACACCTGGAATGCGTCTCTCATGATCAGCGGATAATCTGGATCATCGCGAAAAATCTCGTTCGGAGATGTTTCCAATTTAAACGGAATATCTTTCATCTTGTCTTCGGGTGTCTGGCCAGGATAGCCGAGCGCAACCACGGTCTTGAGCCATTGATCATTGAATTCGATAAAGTTCAGGGCGCATTTTCCCGTGCGACGGAGATTTGTCGCCGTGTTCGAGCTGGACCGGCTCACCAGCATCATCGAGTGCGACTCGCTGACATCAAAAGGGAAAACCAGTGAGTGCGGACCGATACTGGTTGTACCGCGCTCGTTAATTGTGGTGATCAGCGCGAACGGCATCGGAAAGAATGAAACTGACTGGTAAAAATTGTCCTTTGGCGGCAATTGCACAAATGGCTCATCGACCCGGGTCAGCACAACAGGCCGCGCCGAGTTGTCGGCCTGAGGGACATCATTGGCCGGGAGTGGAAACATATCGCAAATTCCTTATGCGCAAAAACATCAAAGCCCGTTCTTTATTCTGATTCGCTTTGAGAGGTTTGGCATATCAGTAAATACCCCTAATCATGCCCGGTGCGACAGCCGCTCACGGCGCGATTCCGCTTAGGTATAAACCACTATAGCCCTGTGAAATTACTGATAGGGCGACCTCCAAGAGCCCGATACGCTATACCGTCGGTGAGTTTGGGAAAGGTTCACGGGCATAAGGAATCCGGTCATGTATATTAATTTTTGGTATCCAATAGTACGCAGTGAAGATCTCGGTTACGACCAACCCGAAAAAGTCAAAGTGCTGGGGTGCAATCTCGTCGCATTTCGCGATCAGGAGGGCAGTGCCCGCGTCTTGAGCGACACCTGCGTTCACCGCGGTGGCTCGCTCGGTGGCGCCTGGTCCGGGGTTAACTCACCACGTATCGTGAATGGCTGCATCGTCTGCCCCTACCATGGTTGGGAGTTCGGCGGCGACGGTAAATGCAGGAACATTCCATCGATCGGCTATGGCACGAAAACGCCACCGCGAGCCAAGGTCGATTCCTATCCCGTCGAGGAAAAATACGGCATCGTGTTCGCGTTCCTGGGTGATTTGCCCGAGGCAGAACGGCCACCCTTGTTCGATGTCGAAGAATATGATCAGGAAGGCTGGCGCGCGAATACAGTGCTGATTCTCGAAGTCGGCTATAACTATGAGCGATCGATAGAAAACGGTTTGGATCCGGCGCATAACGAGTTCGTGCACCCGACCCATGGTTTTTCAGCGCTTAATCGTGACACCTATCGGGTGAACGACTACGACACCGAAGAGCTCTCGCAAGGTTGGGGGTTCTGGTTCTGGCACCGCTTCGATTCACCGCCGCTACCGCAAAGCGATCATCCCACCGCCCAGGGCGGCACCCCCTATGGTGATGAGAAGACCGAGCGCAGCGATGTCTTTGCCGGCAGCGGAACTTATGGACCAAACACCATGGCGACGTATATCAACATCACGCCGGAGAAGAATTTCCGTCAATATTTCTTCGAACAACCTGTCGATGAACACCGGACCCGGATCTTTTTCCTGAACATGCGCAACTTCCTGCTCGATCCGACCAAGGACGGTCCGATTCATGCGCGTAACAAGATCATCGCCCAACAGGATATCGATGTTCTCGACGAGTTATATCCGCCGCGCACACCAATGAGCAATACGAAGGAAGTACTAATGCCTGCGGACAAGGCAGTCGTTGCGTATCGCGAGTGGCTGGAGAAATTCGATAACGAAGGTTGGCGTATTGATATCGATGACTTCAACCGCCGCAATGGCAAGGATACGGCATTTGCGATTCCGTGCCCGGACCGTCGAACGTCGGGTAACTGGGTCCTCGAAGAAGTGCCGCGGATCACGAGCAGAATCGACCGTAAGGCCGCGACTGATCGATCTTCGGTCCAGGCGGTAGGATAACCAGACCTGTATGAGGGCATTTTGACCCGGCCCCGGGTCTGGTGTTATTGAGTTCGGAAAGATGTGAGGCTCTCGGTTATGACCAGCCCGGGCTGGCTGGAGAAATTCGATGATATGAGCTGGCGTATCGATATCGTGGAATTCAATCGCCGCAACGGCAAGGACACAGCGTTTGCGATTCCATGTCCCGACCGACGTACGTCCGGTAACTGGGTATTGGAATCTATTCCGACTATCAAGAACCGGGCCGAGCGCATGAAAATCGAACAGGCGGCCTAAGCCAGATCGATAACGGGAAAACAGCAGGGCGGCCGATCGGGTCGCCCTGTTTTATCCAGGCATGTACTACCGCAATCGACCATGAGCCAGATCGATCAGATCATTGCAATCCTCGGACCACCGCAATCCCAGGGTGAGAAAGACCGGTTGGCCGGGCTGGCCGAGAAAACCAATAAAACCCTGGAGGAGATCTACGTCGAACGCGTTCCGGGCATCGTCGAAAATCTCGACAGCCGGGACGGCAGCGGTCCAAGCAATCTGGATCGACTGTTTTCTGAAATTCTGGGCTATAGAGTGTCGGTCCGTAACCCAACGCCCACATACTTCGAAAAGAAGGGCGCTTGTTACCCGGCCATCACATTTTCGTCCGCTGATATTGTCGACGAAAATTCAGCAATTCAGGCCGAACTACTTACCGAAGTTTTTCGCACAGAAGCCGCGAAATCCAGCCTGGCGCGGAAACTCGGCATTCACCTGAGCCTCGAGGCCGTCGAGGTATTCGTAACCTACGGCTCATAGTTAAAAAACGGCATTTACTGCGAACCAGTCCGGATCCGGGCAGCGATTCAATGGCAGACGTATGCGGGTCTCCGAAACAACCCTCGCAATCCATGTCGTCTCAGCGACGATCTCCCGGCAAGCCACCTTCCTACGGCGATCTCGAAAGATCAGCCAGAGTTTACTGGGCCGCACTGGGTCTCAGCCGAGTTTTCCATGAAGGTGGGCGTCTTTTTCCTGAAAATGACGCGAAAACCAAGCCTCGAGTGCCGTTCCAAGCGTGTCATTATCAATTTCCAGGTCATCCTCCGCAGCATCCATGATGTCCCGTAGCTGGTCCAGCAACTTCTCGTGATCAGCCTTGTGGTCCTCGTAGCGCTCATACTGAAATTCACGCATTAATTTCTCCTCGAGGGCGAAGTGCGCAGAAATTTGCGCGTAGATTTCACCAAGATATTCGAGTTTGGTATCGATGGAGTCATCCTTTTCAATCTTGCGCTGGAAAGCGCCAATCAGTTCTATGAGCTGTCGATGCTCATGGTCCACCGACGCGATACCGACGGAAAACTTGTCAGTCCATTCAATAAACTTCATATGCTGATCGATTCCAACCTGTTTTAGCCTTCGCCGAAACTGAAGCCCGTCGTCGAGCGAAAACTAACGACGAAATTCTGCTGCGGCTGCAATTCTATCTCTTCAGTATGTAGGTAATCGAAACCACTCTCGCGACCGGAATCACGCAACCGCACGACGAGCCGATGATGCCCGGAGGGAACGATGAATTTTCGGTAAACATTGCTGGGCCCATCGCTCCATAGACCCGTCGGCCGCTCCATCCCCTGATACAGCAAATCATCATTCAGCCGCAGCTCGACAAAGAGGTTGTGACGCTCACGTGGACATTCCGTGGGTCGGCGCATATTCGGTGCCAGATTGGCGATTTCTTCCGGCGACAGCTGACGACATTCGCCAATCTTTGCCGTCGCATGGCTAATCACCAGTCTGACAACCGCCATTTCCGGCTCGACATGCTGGTATGACGGCGCTGCGGACAAGTAAGCGATTGTAGCCGCAAACGCTATGTAGGCGAACGACTGCCAGACGATCCGGAAAGCTTCAGGCACGAGGGTTGGTCTCTGCGTCTGGTTGCAGGGAAAGGTCCTTGATAAGCCTTCGCCTGATCGGCTCGAGGTGGGTAAGTCCTTGCTGAAATTCTTCGAGCCGACGTTTACGGTCGTCCAATCGCGATCCCCCAAGCCGGCAGAGCTCAAAACGTTCGGTTGGCACTCGCTGGCGAATGTAGGGATCCCGCTCTCTAGCGAACCTTTGGGCAGTCCATTCAGCGCCCAGCCTGAAGTGGCAGTCGCCCTCGCGGCAGGCACTGACAAAAACACCTTCCGCCAGTTTCCGCGAGACAACGAAGTCAATGAACGACGGGGGCAGCATGCCGACGCACGGCATGCCTATTACCCCGATCGCATCATCCTCAAGGCCATGCATGCGGCCCGCGTTTTCGCAAGCAAAGACGATGACGCGCTCTGGTCCAGATAGTTTTTCGGATAAGCTCAGCGCCCGCTCCCGAAGATCCGCGATTGAATGGTCCGGCAACTCGATACCCGGCGATAGAGCCTGCGAGCGACGAAATGGTGTCGCGGTCGGGCAAGCGCCGACACAAATACCGCAGCTCATGCAGTTTGATGCCTTTACGACGGCTTCCATTTCAAATGACCTGCCGTCGCTTCTTGGCATCATCGTAATCGCACTGAACGGGCAATCTTCATAGCAACGACTGCATCCATTACAGTTTTCAAGATCTACGACAGCGATAGGCGCAGCGCGTAAAGGTGGCAACCAAGGCAGCAACAACAGCAGCAATGTCGCCGCACCGACGAACAGCCAAAGCTGGCCGCCCGGTACTGAATCAAGCAGTGGGTACAGCGCGAGGTAGAACCAGTCCAGATCAATCACGCCTGGCACCGTCTCAAGATTGGCAGGGTCATGGCTCACCGCCGGGTAAAGCAGCGACAGAATCAACAGGCTGGCCAGGGTGCCGGCCGCCAGCCCCCTGGGCGGGTTAGTGCGCGCTCTGGAATGGCGCTGGATATGGATCCACATCAGAAAAAGCATGAAAAGCGGCACCGCGATGTGCATGTAAACCATCAATGAAAAAAAACGCCCGCTCAAATTGTCACTGCTTACGAAGTTCGCGGCAATCGGCTGGCCAAAAAATGGCAAGGTATCGAGCCATTCGGACGTCGATATGGCCACATACTGGGCCAGCATGTCCCAGACCAGCCAGTAGCCCGTGATGCCGCAGGCATAGATGAACCAGAGCAGTGGTACGCCGGTGAGCCAGGCAAACCAGCGGCGTCCGCGCATCCGATCCATCGCATATTCTCTTCCGAGGTGCAAAACGACGACGATAACGAGCGCATCCGATGCATAGCGGTGCAGGCTGCGCATCACACCGCCGGCATACCATTGGACGTTGGTGATGTATTCGACCGATTCGTATGCCTGCGTTAGGCCGGTATCAAAGAAGATAAACAGGTAAATGCCGCTGACAGCCACAATCCAGTAGAAAAACCAGCCGAGTGTTCCCAGCTGATAAAACGGGTTCCAGGCCGGCGTGAAAACACGATCATACTGGTCTTCCACGCGCTCAAAGAAGGCGCGAAGCCATCGCCTGACGGATAACATTCTGTTCAGTATCCCGCGCGCTGAACGACGAGCACTAAAATGCGCATCACCGCACGTTCCGCGAAGCATGAATGATGAATACGGCTATAGCTCCGAGGGAAATAACGCCCGCAAAAATCGTCACGAAGATCGAGTAGTCGAATTTGTAACGCCCGGTTTTCGGGTCATAAATCGTGCAGAACAGTCGCACGTTATCTATCCATGCATCGACCAGTCCCAGATCGCGCGGGCTATTGTATACGAGCTCTTTGAGTGGCTCTACCAGCGAGGGCGTATCGAATTTCTGCCCGTAAATTTGTCGATAAACTCTGCCATCGGCATCGATCACCGTCGTTTGGGTAAGATGGTCAAAACCCTTCGGCGATACAAAATAAATAAATCCGAGATCTTCTGTCAGGGCGTCGATCACTTGACGATCAGCACTGAGAAAAAACCAGCGCTCGTCCTTGATCGATTGCTCCATCGAAAACTGCGCCATTCGTTCCGGGATATCGACGGCGGTATCAAAACCGATCGTCAGGACATTGAAACTATCATCGCCCAGGGTTTCCCGCGCAATGCCGACGACTTTGGCCAGATGCTGCGTCAGCATCGGACAAACATGGTAACAACTCGTATAAATCAGGCTGACGACTAATGGACGGCCATGTAATTCATCCAGAGAAACGGGCATTCCGGAACGCTTCAAAAAGCGGTGGTTGCCAACGACCCGACCGATTGCGGCCTGACTGATCGCCAGCGCATTACGCTCATCGTAGGGATCATTATTTTCTTGCGCGATCGCCGGTAGCAGGCCGCATACACAAACCAGCAAGCTGACGGCCATTGATTGGCGCAGGTACAACATGGCCAGGTCTCAGTGAGCTGACAAGTGGAAACTGGTCAGTTCATTGGCCACACTTCGGCCAGGTATTTCCAGTTGACGAAGTAGTACAGAACAAAAGCGGTGAAAAAGATCGCCACCAGCACCACGGTGCCCGGGATGCGAAGTGTTTCGGAGTTACCGTAGGTGTTGACGGTGCCCAATCCTGTAGCAATGGGCTCTGTATCGCCGATGCGTTTGCCGAACAATATCGACGCCACCACGACAATCACATATGCGATTCCGCCAAGTGCCGCCAGGATGGCTGAAAGTCCATTCAGGCCCATCATCAGGAATGCCGTCGCCGGATAATCAAACGGCAGCGGCGCGTCCGAAAACGTGATATCCCAGTGCCTGCGCGATACCCCGAGCGTTCCCGCGCCCATCATGAACAGCGAGATACCGGCCACGCCAAGCCCAAAAAGATAGGGTTGCCACTGCGCGAGTTTTTTCATTACCAGTTGACGCCGGAATATAAGCGGCACGATCAGATAGGTGATCGCCATGAAGGCCAACGTCGTGCCGGCCACTACAGTGGCATGGAAATGCCCCGGCACATACAGCGTGTTATGCATGATCAGGTTAATCTGCTCGGTGCCCATGACGACGCCGGAGATGCCACCGAGGAAACCGAACAACACGAGCGACAGAAACATACCGGCGAACGCGGGGTTGCCCCAGGGGGCCTTACGCAGCCATTCGAAGATCCCGTGCGTTAAGCCCTTTGCACGCTGTGCTGCCTCGATGGCGCCGGGCACCGACATGCCATGAATCATGCTGCCGAGCACGGCAAGATACATCGCGTAACTGGTGTTGAAAATCTTCCATTCAGAACTGAGCCCCGGCTCTACAAGCAGGTGATGAGCACTGGCGAGTTGCAGAAACAAGATATACATCAAAAACGCCATGCGGCTGATCTTTTCTGAGAGTGGTTTTGCGCCGAGCACCATGGCGCCGATCGCATACCAGACAGCGACATGCGCCGATACATTGATTTGCTGGGAGGAATGCCCCATCGCCCACCAGATTGTTTTGTACATCAACGGATCGATGTCGGCCACCCAGCCCAATGACCAGAACAACGTCGGGATCAGGATGATCGCGCCCGAAACCAGCGTGAAAACCGCGATAATCGCCGCAGTCATCGCGCCAAACGTGACCAGCGGGATCGAGCCCTCGTAGGTTTTTTCCGCTTTGGCCACGACCAGCGTCGCGAAAAATACAAAACAACCAATCAATGCGCCGACGGCGAACAAAATTATCCCAAGGTAAAACCATGGGGTCGCCTGCATCGGTACATATGACGTGAACATAACGGTCGAATTGCCCTGCAATACGGCGACATTCACGATCAAAGCGCCCACCAGCATCAGCCCGAATTGCGCCCAGGCGAAGCGCGGCGTGGCCAGGCGTGAGTTCAGAAGAATGGCCGACGCAAAATACAGCAAGGCCATCTCGAAAAAGATTATCCAGACCAGCAGCACATCGAGACCATGCGCCGTAAGTGCCAGGTAAAAGTCGTCCGCCGGCAGTAAATGCACCGCTGGCCAGCGCGTCAGCGCCACCAGCAACCCCGCCAATCCACCGATCGCGAGAAACACGACGGCCACGACTGCGTTGGCCTTGATCAGCATCTCGGCCGGAAGATGTACTTTCAGCCCGGTCGTCGGGCAGATTCGAAATTCACCATTATTTGCCATGATGCCTGCCCCCTATTCGACGACGTAAATCTTGCCGATCATCGTGTGATGACCGACGCCGCAATACTCGTTGCAGATTACGCCGAATTCGCCGGCCTGATTCGGCCGCAAATTCATGACCAGATCGTAACCGGGGTGCACCTGAACATTGATATTTACGGGTTGTAACGAGAAACCATGCTGCCAATCCAGCGACGAAAGGTGCAGCCGGTAGCTCTGGTCCTTTTCAAATTCGAGTATTGGCCACCACTGCCATAGTCGCGCGATCAAATAGACATCAGACCCCGGCGGTGGGTGAACGACCGGAAAGATTCCTTCCTCCCTGACGGTGTACTGGTCGATCATGGCCTGGGCTCTTTCGGCGAAGAGTTCCGGTTTGATCCGGTAGGCCTCGTTGGACAGGTTCTGAGATCCGGCGCCGTGCCAATAGATCATCATGAAGAACATCACGAGGCCCCAGCAGAAGGCCAGAATGATCCAATAGAGCTCGACCTTATGGATCGGTTGGTTCCACCAGATGCGCTCACTCGGAGGGGTGATTGCCATCGCTGATCTCCCTTGTTATTCGGCGATCGGAATCTGGATGATCTCCATAATTCCCCAGATCAGGTAAAGCACCGCCGGTGTGGCGACACCCAGAAACAGCAACAGGAAAGGGTTATCGAGGACCCGTTGCATGAGTGGCACAGGTTCGTCGTTCTGGTCCGCGTCTTGATCAGCCATGAGATCCCCCTCTTTCGCTTATCGGACAGCGCCCTCACAAATTAAACAGCCCCCCGCAGAGTAGACTCTGTCTAATTCACGTTAGTGAGTGGTCCGGGCAATTCTATCACGCTAATCCCGTGTAGACGCGAATCAGTGCAAAGCTCACGAGCGCCATTGTCAGCAGAATGGCGAAGAAAATAATTGTGCGGTATTCGAAACGGCGTCCCGCCGCAACCTCTATTTTATTTAGAATCCAATCTGCACCCACGTACAGAATGATAGCGACCGCGGTGAAATAGAGGGCCTCCATTCGAACAAACCACTCCGCCACGTATCAGCGCCGGCACATAAATGTGCCGGCGCCGAGATGCGACCCGTCCCGGTCAATAGATGTCATTCATCGTATTGTAGACGTTGAACTTGCCTGTAGGCGTCACGATGCGATCGCCTTTAATGACGTGTTTGAGTTTCCGCGTCTTGTCGTCAACCACGACAATAGCCGACTCTTCTTCCATACCGCTCCAGACGGAGAACCAGACTTCATCGCCCCGCTCGTTGTACTCCGGGTGCACGACGCGCCTCGGACCAGGCCCAATGTCAGCCCAATCGGCAATCGGCAACACCTCGTAACCGGCCTCAAGGTCATCGATATTGAATACCGCGACCGACTGGCTGATAGCCGTATCCGGGTTCAGCGCCGTATCGACCCACAGATTACGAGACTTGGGGTGGGTCTTCACGAACAACGAGCCGCCACCCTGACCCTTGAGAACCTTGACGACCTTCCACGCGTATTCCGCATGCTTGTCCGGATCGGTGCCGATCATCGTGATGTTCTCGTTGCCGAGCGCACTGGTGACCCACACCGGACCATACTGCGCATGGATGAAGTTCGCGCCGCGGCCCGGATGCGGAATCGTCTCCACCGGAATCTTCGCCGCGAGCTTGCGCAGCTTGGAATCGATGACGACGACGGTGTCCGACTTGTTCGCGGCGGTCAGGAAGTAACGCAGGCTGCTATCCCAGCCACCGTCATGCAGAAAACGCGCAGCGTCAATCGTAGTGACGGACAGATTATCAGTATCGCTGTAGTCGACGAGCAATATGCGCCCGGTCTCCTTGATATTGACGATAAATTCCGGATGCTCGTGCGAGGCCACGATCGCCGCGACGCGCGGCTCCGGATGGTATTCCTGCGTGTCCACGGTCATGCCTCGCGTAGACACGACCTTTATCGGTTTCAGGCTTGCCCCGTCCATGATCACATACTGCGGCGGCCAGTACGCTCCGGCCATCGCATATTGATCTTCGTAGCCCACGTATTTCGAGGTTTCCACGGAGCGCGCCTCGAGGCCCACCCTGATCGCCGCAACGGTCTGCGGCGGATCCATCCACAGATCGATCAGGTTGACCCTGGCGTCACGCCCAATCGTGTACACGTAGCGGCCGGAGTGTGACATGCGCGAGATATGCACGGCGTAACCGGTTTTGATGATGGACACGATGTCTTTCGTATCGCCATCGATCAGCGCCACTTCGCCACTGTCGCGCAGCGTCACGGAGAAAATATTATTCAGATTCAGCTTATTCGCCGGTTTGGTCGGGCGATCCTCAACCGGAATCAGTACTTTCCAGGTCGCCTCGATCTCCGCCATGCCGAACTCGGGTGGCATCGGTGGTTCATGCTGCAGAAAACGGGCCATGAGATCGACGTCTTCGTCGCTGATTTCACCCGAAGTTCCCCAGTTGGGCATGCCGGCCGGGGAACCGAAATTAATCAAGGCTTTCAGGTAATCCGTGCCCTTCTGCTGGGTCAGATCAGCCGTCAATGGTTTGCCGGTCGCGCCCTTGCGCAATACCCCGTGACACCCGGCGCAGCGCTCGAAATACAGCTGTGACGCACGCTCAAAGTCGGCTTCGGTGATCGCCGGGGCGCCGGGCGTCATCAGCATAGTGGCGCCACCCGCAATCGCCAACGGCGCACCCTCGTAGGCCTGTTCCATCTCCGGCGTCTTGACATGGCGCTCGCCGGTACCCGGCACGATACCGGCGCCGCGACGGTAAGTGGCGATCTGCTCGGCCGTGAAGCTGCCGCCGGGATTTCCCCAGCTATTGAGCACATAGGTCAGGACTTTCGCCAGATCCTCGTCGCTCAGATAACTCATCGCCGGCATGACGCCGTTGTATTCCTGTCCGTTAACGACAATCGGACCACTCATGCCTTTGACGGTGGCTTCCATGATCTGCCACGTATCGCCACGAATCATGTCCGATTTCGCCAACGGCGGGAAAGCGCCCGGCAGGCCCGTGCCATCTGCCTGGTGGCAAGCCGCACAATTGGCGAGATACAGCGCCTCCGGCCCTGCAGCCGCGGCTTCTTGCTCGCCTGCCTGGGCGAGCACGACTTCGGCCTGGTGCTCTAACGGCGCACTGCTGTCGATGCCGGGGCCTTCGGCAGCATAGCCGTTGCTGCTCGCCGAAAAAATCAATATGACGGCGGACAGCAGCACGTAGCCCATCCGGTGACTGAATGACGCGCAAGCGTACGCGCGGAAAAAATTCCGAACAGCAAAGTAAGCATGCATGGCAAAAACTCCCGTATTGGGCTACCGGCGCCGGAGCGCCGGACAGATCTCGTTCAAGCGTATCTTACAGATTCTCCGGGGAAGCCTACTAAGAATAATTATGAGTTGAAATAGTGGTTTTACGCAGTGCCGAAAGCGGCTGAAATCAAGGTTCGGAGTTACCAATCAGAACCTGTAACGCAGAGTTGCGCCGATCTGTCGTCCGCGCGGCAGGCTGATGCCAAACCCGCGTGGACTGCTGCTCGGTCGTGCACCTTGCTGGGGAAACGAATCCAGCGTTCCGGACCGCCGGTCAAAATAGCGCTGGATATCCAGCGGCGTGTCATTGTCGAACAGGTTCGTAACCCAGAGACTGGCGTCCCACTTATGGCCTGAAACGCCGGTCCGTAACCCGACGAGACTCTGGTCGCCGGTCTCTATCAGGTTATGTTCCTGGGCAAAACTAGATGACTCAAATGTGTAGTCCACACTGAGATACCATGAGCCCCAGTCAAGCAACGGCTGTTCATATCGCAGCGCGACGGAGGCCGTATGCTCCGGAACGCGCGGGACCCGGTTACCGGACACATCGCCCAGCGCCATGGCCTGTTCCGGGCTGCCATCACTGCCGCGCAAATCCGCCTCATCGGTACTGATACGTTCGCGGATTTCTGTGTGCGTATAGGCATAGGTCAAACGTGCCGTAACACGCTCGGACAATGACGCGGCAAATTCGGCTTCGAGACCGAACACTCCGGTACGGCCGATGTTTTGAATAATCGTGGCCGTGCTGCCATCGGCCAGCTCGACAAGCCCGGTGATTTGCTGGTCATTGACGTCGAGATAATATGCGGCGACGCTGCCGCTCAGTCGACGCTCCCACCATTGACCTTTCAGGCCAAGCTCGTAATTCCATAATTCTTCTTCATCGACGGCGCGAAAGTTTTCGTCCGGAGAGCCGTCCGGCCGCTCAGGCACATCAGGATTGAAATCTCCTGGGTTTGTGCCCTTGGCAATATTTAGATAGTAAAGAAGTTCCTCGGCGCTCGAGTAACTGACCGTGAAGCGCGGGGTGAATGCGGAAAAATCTTCGCTGAACGCCTCGAGAAACATCGCCGTGCCATCGTTGCTGCGGTTCGTAACGGTGATCTCGTCCCTGGCCCAGCGTAGTTCAATGCTAGCGTTCCAGCGTCGGGCAAACGCCCAATCCGCGCTGCCAAACACCGCGAAATTTTCTATACCATCCTCTGTCAATGGCGTGAAATTCGGCGCCACGACTAACATTCCCGATGAATCCAGGTAGACGCGATCGTCGAGCGTTTCCTCGAAAGTTCCCTGGTAGTAATACAAACCTGCCGACCATCGCAGCGGCTGCGCATCCGGTGAACTCAAGCGCAATTCCTGCGAAAAATCGGTCTGCTCCAACTCATCCACCTGGGTAAAAGAACCCGGCAGAAACGACAACGGGTCATAGGCGGCCAGCGAAGCATCGAAGCCGCGCTCCAATTCATCGCTGACATAGCCGGTCAGACTGCTTATGAGGTAGCCTCCCGGCAACCGCCAATCGATGTCCAATGCGATCAGCTCGCGATCCAGTTGAGTGCCCGCTTCACCGGCGGCATTCAGCAAGTCGGTAAACAGCGCCACCTGGTCTACGATCTGTGCGCTTCCGACGTAGTACTCACGGGCGCGAGGTGCATCGGCGTCACGAAAACAGCAATTGTTCAGCGCGCGCGGCTGCAGATAAATTGCATAGTGATCGTCGTCGGTATTTTGCAGGCCGAGCTTCAGGGTGACGTCCAGCTCATCCAGGGGAGTCCAGTACAGCTTCGTCGTAATATTGTTACTTTCCTCCCCGCCCACAGTGCTGCCATCACGGCTGTTTTTGTATTCTCCGCCGTACTGTCGATGCCCGCCAGCCATGAAAAAAGCCAATCGATCATTGACCAACGGGCCGCTGAGCCATCCGGTCAGTTCAAAGGTCTGGTGCTCGGCTCCCGTGACGATGACCTCCCCTTGCAAATCCGATGTCGGCCTGCGAGTCACGTAGTTAATCGCACCGGCAAACGTGCCACGGCCATACTGCGCAGCCTGAGGTCCGCGAATGATTTCAATACGTTCGAGGTTGAAAAGGTCGGTGGACTGGGCCGAACCACCTAAATATATGCCATCGACAAAAGTCGCGGCTGCGTTCGAATTGGCGATGCCGTTACGAATCGTCGTAATGCCGCGCATAACGGGGCGGTCCGATGCGGGCTGCCGACCGGTCGCCGCGGTAAAGGAGAAACCCGGGGTGTGGCGTGCCACGTCATTCAAGTGAACGAGACGCAGGTCTTCGATCGTTTCAGCCGTGATGGCCGTTACGGCAATCGGTACTTCGAGCAGCAATTCCTCCCTTTTTCGTGCCGTCACGACGACTTCGTCAACCGCTTGGCCGGACACCGTGAGGGTTTGCGCGGCAGATTGAATCGGCAAGCCGGCACTGAGAAGCAATACGCCCAGGTTCAGGCCGACAGTTGCGAAGGTGGGCCGTCTTATTTGCGGCGATGAGCGGTGGTGCATGCGCATTTACTGAACGAATAGTCCGTTGCGTTAACTTAGCGCAATTCTCTGACCGATGATTCGGACCGCGTCGGCCGGATCATCGTGCAGCCTGAACACCAGCTCGGTCAGGCCGGCGGCTTTGAATACCTCGAGTTCAGGAAGCTTTTTTTCCAGGTCATCCAGATTTCCGGAAAATGTCAGGTTGTCCACCAATGCATCGAGAATTGTTTCCGGAACGTCCTCAATTTCATGCGTTCTGTTCCGGTAAGCCTTATAGAACGAAGCCATTTTCGATTCGACGATCCGGAAATCTGCCTCGCTGAGAAAAGTACGCAGATACCATTCATCGAGCAAGCCCCGGATCAACAATTCACGGCGCGCTTCGCGAATCGCGGTTTGCCGGTCCTTTTTAATATGAAACGCCAGGCCATTGCTGATACTAAAACCTGATTCAGGTCGGTTGTTGTCTTTTAATGCGCCCTTAACGGTATCGACTGCCTGACCGATCGACTGCCGGGTCACATCGCTCATCATCACGCCATCGGCCCCGCGCGCGGCCATGCGCAGCATTTGTTCGCGGCTGGCCCCGGCATAGACCTGGGGCGGTGTATCGGTGGCCCAATCAGGGTGGTAGTCATAGGCATTATAAAGCTCGCCCTGGTAACGCAAAGGCGCCTCGGGCGATGCGCCTTTGATGATTTCAATGCTTTCGCGGATCGCCCGAACCATACGCTCAGCACGTATTCCCATGCGCCCACACCAGTATCCGCCGCCACCGACAACAACGGCCGCGCGGCCTGTACAGAATTCGTTCAAGGTGAAAAGTGCGTTACCGATTTTCATCGGGTGCATTTCGTACGGACTGACAACGACCACGCCCAACCGGATTTTTTTAGTCGCCAGGGCGGCCGGAACGAGGCACATGAAAGGATCGCGGGAAGCAACATAGTTCTGCACCCACAGGGCCCGCAGACCATACGACTCGGCAAGCTGGGCAAGCGCGGAGATCTGCTCCGGATTCAGGTCGGGCTCCAGCATGATGTCAATCTTCATCGGCCACATTCCCCCTCTAGCCTGAATATCACCCGAGGCCGTCCGACTTTACGCCGTCAACATATTAGCCATATACAGCTGTGATGGGAAAAGTACCGGATCACCTCTGAGCCGTCATGGCTAGCGGGAGTTCGCTTCATGACCGATACGCGTGCCGTATTCAGGCTAGCCTACGCCGCCGATGATCGGGCCTGTAAGTAGACAAGGGATCAGTTACTGATGGGTAAAGACTTCGGTGTCGGGATGAAAAGCAACCCAGGCGAACCAATACGCCGTAAACGATGGGATCTCCGCACCGTCCTGATCGAGGGCCCATGCAGTTTGTGACGGCACGTCATATTTGACGACGATGGAGTGCTCATTGAGCTTGTCGTGTAGGGTATCCGTGTCCGCCGGTAACTCCTCGAATGGATACGCTTTCGTCAGTTCACCGATCTTCACGCCGAGCACGACAGACTTCGTCGCATAGCGTTGATCTTTATGTGTGACCGGGAACATAAGTTCAGGACTTGCGGCATAGTCGAGGTAAGGACTGACCTCGTAATTGCGTCCGTAAGCCGTTGGCGGCTTGAGTACGAGACTCCCGGGATGGCGCGCTAACCAGTTTGCCCAGGTTGTATGCAGCACCGGTATAGGCTGCAGCGGCGTGCCGCTGGCCGGACCGCTGATCGCTTGAGCCATGATTTGCGACCAGAGTGATTCAGTCTCACGGTCGTACATCAGCACATCGCTGTTATACAGGAGCCCCGACACACCGAAAGTGCGCTTCTGCCCCCCGGCATCCGCCAGGAATGCGATCCCCGTGCCGCATAAAGGACAAAACGTCACGGCTACCGCGGCATCGCCAAATTGATCATTCGCGATTTCATGGTAATTCAGAATCTTGATCGGGTAGGCCTTTATGACGCCTTTATAGGCAATACCAATGACGCGCTCATCAGGCTCGAGGTATGCGGCTTCGTCGGCTGGCAAGAATCTCGGCGCGAACAGCGCGGGGATGCCGTCTCGCGGCGGGCCACCAGATTTTATTTTACGTGGAGATACCAGCGCATCAGTCAGCTTGAAGCCATTCATCTCCGGCGCTGCCTGAACGGGCATCATCAGCAGCAAGATGACTGCGCTACCAACTATTCGATCGATAGTTTTTCGCTGCATTTCGATCACCACTTACTTTCGTATTGAAGTGTAGGACCTTCTATTCCGGGGACAGTTCAGTTGAATTACCCGGTTTTCCGACTGCAGCGGTTTATTAAAGCAATTAAGTGCAGCCAATCTAGGAGACAGTGACCGTAATTCAACGGCGTGCTCAGCAAAACTCTGCTTGTGCTGTGAATTACGGTCACTGTCCCCTTGATTCCCAAGTGCAGCATCTCCTGAATAGATCTATGCGCTGTTAGCGACGTCCGGCTTGCTGGCGATCAACCCGGCATGATGGCGTCCTTCGCGATTGCCGTCCCGCCCGATAAATTCGGCGGTCTCGATGACGAACCCGGCTCGCCGGCTCTCACGTGAAAGAATATCGGGATCCATGGGATTCAGATACGGCAACATGCCGCGCGGACACTTGCCGCTCTCAAAGAGCAGCGAGACATCTTCGATGAATCCGGGCCACTCGTCCCCCTCCGCCTTGCGACGCTCGTACTCTGGCGCCGTAGCGAACCAGAAACCCGTGTACGGCGTGTCGGCAACCAGGAATAATCGCCCGCCGGGCATCAACCAGCGATACATTCGGGCAAGTGATGCACGTATTTCGTCTGACAACAAAAAATGCAGCACACGAGAGCAATGGATTGCCCCGAACGACGCGTCCGGAAAATCCACGTCCGGCAGAACCCCGACTGCTGTGCGTAACCGGGCGCGCAATTCCTTCGGTGTTTCCTGCTTGAGGATCTGCAGATGTCTTTCATCCATATCGCAAGCCAAGACGCGGGCACCGTTTTCCAGTGCCGCCCGCGATGCAATGCCATAGGCACAGCCCATATCGAGGCCCTCGCTATCGAGCGTTCCGGCATATTCCGCAAACTGCGTGGAAAAATAATTCAGACGCTCCGACATGAACCCGCGCTGGTTCAATGTTGGTATTAACCCCTCGATGAATGGCTCCGGGCGCTCGGGCATGATTCTTCTCGACAAGACTTCGCCTGTAAGGCTTCTGGAAGATCTACTATAGTAGGAGAAGCAGCGCGGGTTTTGAAAGGCAGCGAAGCAAAATAGACTCCAGAATGAACGCGTGGCTTTATAAGGCTTTCGTAAGCCCGCAAAACATTCAGAATCCCGAGGTCTGAATAATCACTGAATGAAATGTTTATCGAGGAATCAAGTATGCGTCTCCTTCGTTTCACGCTGGCCAGCGCGATAGCCATGCTCGCCATCGGACAGGGCAGCCTATCCGCCCAGGAAATACTCAGTCGCGATGCGCTCAAAGATGCCGATTACATGGCCGGGAAACTCGCCTTTCAGGGTCGCTGCAGCGCCTGCCACACGCTGGCCGATAACAGCATGGACCTGACCGGTCCGAATTTATGGGGCGTTTTCGGCCGCACGGCCGGCACAAAAAAAGGCTTTGCGTATTCCACGGCCATGCAGGAAGCGGGCATAGGCTGGACACCGGATAAACTGCTGGCGTTTATTTCCGATCCGCAGGGAGTTGTCCCGAATAACATCATGGTGATTCCCGAACCGGTGCCCGAAGACCTGCGCACCAATCTCATTTCTTTTGTCATGGTAGAGACCGGCGCGGCCGACTGGCCCAAGCCGGAAAACAATTTTGCCGAGGCACAGACAGATCGAAGCAAGCCCCCTTCGGAACGGTTCCCGAGTTTCTGGAATCACATGATGTCGAATACGACGCGCTACCGGATGATCAGCGGCGAGGAAGAACTCATTTTTGAGGCCTATTTTCAGGAAGATGGCTCGATTACGACCAATAGCGACGCAACGGGCTTCTGGCATATCACGGAACGCGACTTTTTCTGTTATGCACTGCACGAGCTTGCGATTAAGCCTTCGGAGTTCGTTGAATGTTTTCCGGTGGCGGCGATGGCGGTACCACGTTTTGCTGTCGAGCTTTGGCAATCAAAGCCCGTTGATGGCGTGACCCTGTTCGGTGGCATTCAACCCGGCCGTCCCTGATCGAAGATCTGACCATTTATTTCCGGACAAAGATGAGCAAATGAAGTTTTTGCGTTTTCTGGGATACGGGCTGCTGGCGCTGATGCTCGTTGTTGCGATCGGAGTCGCGATCGCGGTGTGGGTATATCGGGATATTCCAGCCGAGCAGCTGGAAGCCAAATACGCGGGGCCTGCATCGCGCTTTATGAATATCGAGGGCGTGCGAATCCATTATCGGGATGAAGGTCAGGGGCCGACGGTTGTTCTTATACATGCGAATTTTGCGAGCTTGCTGGGTTGGGACCCCTGGGTAGCAGCATTGCAAGACTCTTATCGCGTGGTGCGCATGGATATGACGAGCCACGGTCTGACCGGGCCCGATCCAACCGGAGATTACACGACCGAAAAAACCCTGGAGGTCGTCGAGAAGTTTATCGATGCCATGGATCTGGATGAGTTCAGTATTGGCGGCACATCGATGGGCGGGACTATCGCTATTCATTACACGCACCGCCATCCGGAGCGCATACAGAAACTGATCCTGCTGAGCCCGGGTTCACTGGAAGGCAGGGAGCGCAAGAGCGGGCGGCGCGGCGAAGTTCCGCGTGCGGCCTACGTGTTGAAATACATCATGCCGCGGGCCCTGCCCGAGTTCATGCTGCGCGGCGGATTCGGCGACAAGAGCAAGCTGACCGATGAACTCATCGACCGCTGGTACGACATGTGGCGGCGGGAAGGGAACCGCGAGGCGCAACTGGACCGGCTGAGCCAATACAAGCCGGGTGATATCGAGGAAGTTATCCGGCAACTCGAGGTGCCGACATTACTGATGTGGGGTGAGGCCAATACCACGGCGAAATTCGAACAAGCCACGGAGTTCCGCGAACTGCTGGAGAACGTCGCATCATTGAAGTTTATTCCCTATCCCGGCGTCGGCCACATGGCGGTCCAGGAAGCCGGTGAAGAAACCGGCCGCGATGTTCGGGCGTTCCTGGACGGCAAATTTGAAGCTGGAAGCGACGAAGCAGCTTAGTTGCCTTTGCCAGTATCCGAACAGACGCATGCCAGCAGATTCTATCGCGTCTGAATAGTTGCTATTCGCTGAAGCGCTTCTCTCGTCTGTCGAGCGCATTCGAACAGGTAGAAATCGAATTGATAGTCCGGGGCGACCGGAATTTGCGATGCCCTGATCTGGACAAAGAAAAACCCGGCGCGATGGCCGGGCTTCTCTGATTCAGTGAGTGCTGTGCAGATCAGGTGACACGCCGCCGGACCCAACCCAAGACGCCGAGCGCGGAGCCAAATAATATGGCGGCGGGAGGAATCGGGATCACTCCAACAGTCACTGTGAACGCTGGGGCTACTACGCCGGCAAAGTCGAAATTGCTTCCGTTAGCGTTGTTCGCATTGACGCCCTGGCCAAAAAGTTCATAAGTGCCAGGGGTAGCAGGTGCCGTCCATTCAAAGTCCCAGCTGACCGTGCCACTGGCAAATGCCTTCGGCGCCGTGTGCGTAATCTCCCCACTGGTAAGCTGGGTTGCTGCATCGATGAGGCTCAGAACTCCGCCGTCCGGCGCGGCGACGTTCAGGCCGCCGACGATCCCCGGTCCGGCCCCGGAGATTTCCAATGTGTATGTGTTTTTCCCAAGAGCTTCAGCTTGATCGGGGCCGAGGATCATGACAGTGGTCGCCCCGTTGGTATGGCAATCAGTACAACGTTGATCCGATAGAATGCTGCCATCGCTCCTGGCGAACGCCGCAGACAAAAATACCTGACTCAAAAACAAAGCACTTAGAAAAAGCGATGTCCTTCCCCAAGCCGGCGAGCGCCTCTTATTCATTCGATGTCCCCTTAAATTACTTATTAGCTTCTTAGCTTATTAAATTGCTTATTAAAATTATGCCTCAGCCTCAATTCTAACCAGTTCAGCCATCACGATCCAGAACTACTTTACATAAAGATTGATTGTTACGAATCGCATGCCTGCTGCGAAAACCAAGCTGCCTAAGACTTTTCACAGCCCCAACTGTTGGTATGATTAATTATTACATGCGAGCCCGCCAGTGCCCAAAATATATTGAATAGTGCAGACTCGTGCCGCACCGCGCCAAACCCGTCGGGAAGGGCGGCTCTGCGTGATCTCCAGCGGCACTCCCCAGCATGAAGACTGCCGAAAGTTGCGCCGGCAAGCACATGCTCCCAATCATGATCGAGAATGAGGATATGCGTGGCGATAGCCTGGCTTTGTGGCTGGCGCCGCGCTGGACTGCGGGGCATTGCTGGAGAAAAACGAGACATGAACTGTCTTCGAAATGCTCAGCGAAATTGCGCGCCTGGCAGAAAAGCTAAGAGATGCACGTCCCGTTTTTCCGCCCCGGAGCTCAAAGACTGCCGGTATTGGCAGGACGCGGTTCGGCCCTGCTATCCTTTGCGCTGGAATAACAACAACGGAGACTCCAGATGCAACGTTCAGTCCTGAGCGCACTTACAATATTACTGACGGTGTTTTTCGCCGTGACTATCGCCAATGCGGAAACCTCGGCCGAAAATGCCATCAAATATCGACATGCGGCGATGGAATCCATGGCAGGTCACATCGAGATCCTCTCCTTGATGGTATTCAACAAGGTCGAGCCCAATGAATTCTATCAACATCATGCCGATGCACTTGCAACGGGGACGGCAGAATTAAAGATGCTTTTCCCGGAAGGTTCAGGACAAGGCGAAACCGAGGCACTGCCGGCGATTTGGGAAGATCCCGATGATTTTGCTGCCGCCGTGACGAAAACCGAGCAAGCCTTTGCGACATTGCGCGATGCCGTGGCCGGTGGCGACAATGAAGCCATCATGAGTGCATTCGCGGCAGCCGGCAAAAGCTGTAAGGGCTGTCACGAAAAATACCGGAAGGACGACGACTGAGCGCTGCGATGTGGACGAGGGCCGTAACCGCCGGTTGCGTCCTGTTCGCGGCCGCCATTTCCGCCCAGGAAACGCGTATCGAAAGAGGCGAATACTTGCTGCAGGCAGCGGGTTGTATCAGCTGTCATACGGCGGATGAAGATAATGCCCTGCCGCTGGCCGGCGGACGTGCGCTGGAAACACCGTTCGGTACATTCTTTTCGCCGAACATTACCCCCGACCGACGAACCGGCATCGGTGAGTGGACCGATGAAGATTTCCTGAACGCGCTCTGGAATGGCTTGAGTCCGACCGGCAAGCACTATTACCCGGCGTTTCCATATACCTCATATACCGGGATGACAAAAGTCGATGCGCTGGCGATCAAGGCATATTTGTTTACCCGCGAACCCGCCTACCAGGTAAACCGTGAAAATGAACTTAGATGGTACATGTTCACGCGCCTTGCCCCGGGCGCCTGGAAACTCATGAATTTCGAGAGCAAGCGGTTTGCGCCGGATCCGGACCGCGGCGATGACTGGAACCGGGGCGCCTATCTGGTGCGGCATCTGGGACATTGCGGCGAGTGCCACACACCACGGAATAGCCTCGCAAAACTGATCACCGAGCGGGAATTGGCAGGCAATCCAGACGGCCCGGATGGCGAGAAGATGCCCGACATCACCCCGAACCGCGAAACCGGGATCGGTCGCTGGTCTGTGGATGAAATAGAATTATTTCTGCAGATCGGCATGCTGCCGGATGGCGATTTTGTCGGCAGCCTAATGTCGGAAGTCATCGACGATAATACCGGCAATCTGACCGCCGAGGATCGACAGGCAATTGCAGTCTATCTCAAATCCATCCCCGCATCGGCAACCGCGCAGAACAGTCAGTAAATAATGCAAACGAAGACTCAAATGGAATCTGCAAAGCCCGATCGAGGGGAGGGATAAGCGCCATGAATGTAATCCGCACGCCCGACGATCGATTCGAGAATCTTCCGGAGTTTCCCTTCAAACCACATTACATGTCGCTGCCCGATGAAAAATTTGGCAGCTTGCGCATGCACTATCTGGACGAAGGCCCTGCTGACGGCAAAATCATCCTACTCATGCATGGCCAGGGATGCTGGACATACATTTTCCGCAAGATGATTCCTCTGCTCACCGACGGCGGCTACCGGGTAATCGCGCCCGATTACATCGGCTTTGGGCGCTCCGACAAACTGCCGAGCACGGAGGACTATTCATTCCAAAAACATGTCGACTGGCTGACTGCATTTTTTCACGCCGTGCAACTCGATGGGGCAACGGCCTACCTGTTCGACTGGGGCGGCTTTTTCGGACTTAGAATTGCGGCCGAACACCCGGACTTTTTCAACCGTATCGCTCTGAGCCATACACAGCTGCCGACGGGCCACCCAGCCGGCAGGGAGTGGTTCATCAAATGGCGCGCCGAGCAGTTTGCATTGCCTGCATTTCCGCAGGGAGAGATGGTCAACTCCGGCGTGAAGCACCAACTCAGCCCGGAAACAATTGCGGCATTCGACGCACCATACCTCGATGAGAGCTACAAGACCGGCCCCCGCAGATTCCCGATGATTCTGCCAATTTCCCCGGATGACCCGGCGGCAGAGACCAATCAGGCTGCCTGGCGAATTCTGGCGTCTTGGGACAAGCCCGTGCTAACGCTGTTCAGCGCTGATTTTACCGGCAGCGCGATGGGCCCGGCGAAGATTCTAAATCACATTCCAGGGACCCGCGGGCAGAACCACGCGCTGCTGGATGATGCCGGTTTTTATATTGTCGAGGATCAAGCGAAAGAATTGGCAGAGCGCCTGCTGGCGTTCGCCGACGCCTGACTTGACTCTGGCAGACTGTTGAAATTTCGGGGCCCGCAGCGATTGATGCAGGACTAAATTCCCAGCTTCCCAAGTGCGTCCATAATCTCTCCGAGCGCCATGGATAATTTCGGATGCTCGGACTCGAACTTCAGAGCCGCGCTTTCCAGCTGGCCCGACGCCGATTCAACCCGTTCCGCGGGGGGTTCGTCGCCGCCTGCAAGATCCTCGATGTCCTGGATTAACTGTTGCAATAATGCCCTGGAGTCAGCGTCCACGCTTGCGGCCGCCGTAAGCTCCTTATGCAGCGTCGCGATCAAACTTTGCAGCTGCTCCTTTTTCATCAAATAGGTTACTCCATGGTCTGTTTGGCATAATCCTGCGAGGACGACACTCTATCCGGTTACCGAGTCATCACAAACCGATAGAATTTGACATAATATGTTCTGCTCAAAGAGAGCGCCAGCGTGCGACGATTCACAGCGCCAGCACGCCGGGATTGTTAAAGTGCGCTATTAAATAATGGTATACAAAATATGTCCTTCGAGGACAATCAATTAATCCTGGTGCAATCCGAGCAACTTCAGCCGGGCATGTATGTCGCCGAATTGGACAAATCGTGGCGCCATACACCCTTTCACCATCGCGGCTTTGTGATCGAAGACGCGGCTCAGCTCGAACTTCTGCAAACTTGCTGCGATCACGTATATGTTGACCCCGGCAAAAGCACGGCGGGCCTTTTTCCCGAGGACGGATTAGTGAACACTCCGCCAGAAAATGAAGTTTATTCGGTTGGCATCCCTCACCAGCTAAACGGGGCGCGCGAAGCTCTGGGCGATGTTGTGGCTCTCGTTGCCGCAACCGTTCGCGCAGCCCGAAAAACCGGCCGAATCGACATTGGCCCGATCAACCGACAAGTGGATATTCTGCTGGAGCATGTGCTGACCAGCCCGGATGCTATTCAATGGTTACTGGCAACAGAGACAACGCGGGGGCTGTTAAACCGTCGCGCGCTGGGGACTTCGGTACTCTCCATTGTGTTCGGGCGGCATATGGGATTTGACCAACAAGAGCTGCATAACCTCGCCCTGGGCGGCTTGCTGCTGGATATAGGAAAGACCTCGGTGCCGGTGCCGATTCTGGCCAAACCCGGGCATCTGAATTCAGCGGAACGAACTTTTGTGAATCGCCACGTCACCGATGGTCTGTCAATGATTCGGTTTAACAGTGACGTGATGGAACGCGTCATCGATATGGTAAGCGCGCACCACGAGCGCATCGATGGCAGTGGTTACCCACACAAAATTGCCGGCACTGAAATACCGCTATTCGCGCGCATGGCCGGAATCGTGGATACATTCGACGCACTTACGCTAAATCGCAATTACGCCTCTGCTCGTTCCGGTCATTCAGCGCTGAGATTTCTGGATGCCTTACGCGACATCAAATTCGATTCCGCACTGGTCGACGAATTTATTCGCGCCGTTGGCGTGTATCCAACGGGCACGTGCGTCGAACTAATCGACAGATCTGTTGGCCTGGTATGCAGCCAGAACGCCGGCCTGCCGAAAAACCCCAACGTCTTGCTGACGACCGATTCTACCGGCCAGGCGTTAGGGACGATGCTGATTCTGGAACCCGCCGACAATATCCGCATAGCCCGAGCTTTACCCGCTACTTCCCTGGCTTCCGATCCGAGATTCCTGAATAGATAGGTACGCTTTGAGCCTGCCTGCTGGCCTACGCTGCCGGGGGTTAACCCGCACGTGTGATCCGGATTTCGTGATGCAGCGCATGGCCCAGCCGTTCGGAAGCCCGTAAGGTGGGCGCCGAAAGGCCATAATTTTTTGTTAAGTTCCTGCTTTTATTGGTTTTATGTCTTCACTGGTTGTAGCCCTGCTGTCCTTTGCCATTGCCCTCGTCATTGGCGCGCTGCTAAGTAAGGCTTTCTTTGCGACGCAATCACCGGCGAAAGACGTCATAGCTCGCGACCAGCATCACGCTTTATTGAAAGCACAGAGAAGCAGATACCGAAAGCGCGTTCATGCCTTGCACAACGCAGTCCGTCGGCATGAAGATACCCAGCGAAAAATAAAAGAAAAACTCGCCGAATATCATCAGGCAATGAAGGCCAGGGCCAAGGCTGGTCGTGCTGCTGATTCCAAGGTAGCCAAACTGCAGACGCAGCTGAAGACCGAACATGCTAAATCCGCGACTGCTGCCAATGAGTTGGGCCTGCTGCGCATTGAGCGCGACGAGCTGACGGCCCGTGTCCAGCGCCTTGAACAGGAGCAGCATGCAAGCCGCGAAGAGGGATCCGATTTAACACCTGCAGCGGACGAAGCGGCCGCAGAGCTGCGGGCAGGGATGGGTGAATTACGAGAAAAACTAGCTACCCGCGATCGGCGAATTCATGAACTGAATGTTCAGCTAAAGGACAGCGAGGCGCAGAAGCAACATGTGCGGGAAAGACTGGAGACCTTGAAAGGACGAATTGCACCGCTCACACAAAAACTGCGGCAGCAGCGCCAGTTACTTCGCCAGGCCTCGGCTTCTGCAGCACCCGGAAAATCCGCGGTCAACAGACGCAGAGATGATCTGAAGGAAATCCGGGGTATTGGTCCGGCGCTCGAGCGGCGACTGCGAAGCCACGGAATCGAACGATTCGAACAGATCGCGGCAATGTCCGAGGAGGAGTTCGCGGCGATGGCGGCACGGCTGTCCATCGCGCCGACGCTGGCCCAGCGCCAGGGCTGGATTCAACAGGCACAGGACCTCCAGCGGAGTCTGTATCGCTCAAGTTAGAAAACAATAAGAAACCGATGCTCCCCATATCCGGATGCCAAAGCAGCATGGCTTGCGAAGAACTCGGCATCGAATTTTTCTGTTCAGCCGTCGAACTGGATTTACCCGGTCGCGGCAATTGCAAGAGCATCATCGTCCATAACCCGGGAAGCGGCGCTCTTCAGAAATTATTTCAGCCTATTCCGTCGAATTAATAGCGTAGCCCGCTTTTGAGTCATCGACTGGCTTAACCTCGGGTTCCGATGGATCCGGGGGACGATAGAGGTCACGTGGCGTGATCTCGGTCTGCAGACGTTGCAGCATCCATTCGAGGATAGGATTCCAGCTTGGCAGGTCTTTTTGTACCCGCGAGGGTTGCATTTCATGGATTCCAAGGCCTTCCTTGGCCGCATGGACATAGTTCTGACTGTCGCGTATCTCGCCAATTACGGCAATCGATAAACGATCCAGAAAACGCATTAGTTTCCGATAACCCACGGTGTTTTCGCGCACCCGGTTCGCCACTACACCCAGACGCCCCATCCGCCGACTGACTTTGGCGACGATCAGCATGTTCGCAACCAACCGGGACGCGGCATGGATGTCTATATCCGATGGCAGCACCGGCACGAGTATGGCGTGCACTCCGCGCGTGAACTCTATTAAATCCTGCACCTGCAACGCGGCTGGCGTATCAATAACAAGATGCCGGATATGTCGAGGAATTCTGAGCTGCCAGCTGCGCGTAACCGTGTCGTGGTGCTCATAGGCAGCGACCCCATGAATCGCCGGTCGCTCCTTGTCACGATTCTGCAACCAACGCGTGGCGGAACCCTGCGGGTCGAAGTCCATAAGGGCAACCGGATGACCACTCGAGGCAAGATAGCCACTAAGATTAGTCGCAAGCGTGGATTTTCCCGACCCGCCTTTAGGATTCAGCACTACGATCTTCATTAGATCCGGGTGGCTCGGTATGTTCAACAGCATCGCAAGTCCATATAACTCGGTTTACAGGCTGTGAGCAAGCCTGCTACCCAGCATTTAACATATGCCAGCGAAAATAGAAATACCGTGACGCGCGTCACATGGAATCCGGTCAAAAGAACCGGTCACGGAGTTTAGATCGGTGAACGCGATCTTTCGCTTACTAATTATTCGGATGCCGACTTGTGCTCCCGCTCAAGCCGCTTCTGAATATCAGGCGGAACGTTCGCATAATGATCGAATGACATTGTGAATGCGCCCTCGCCGCCAGTAAGAGATTTCAGTGTTGTTTGATAATCACCCAATTCACTGACCGGCACTTCCGCCAGAATTCTGGTCTTATTGCCCGGTAACGTGTCGTTTCCACTGATTCGGCCGCGAACCCCGGCGAGGTGCCCGGTGATATCACCTACATAGTTTCCCGGTACCGTCACTTCAACATGTGCAATCGGCTCGAGAACGATCGGTGCCGCTTTACTGACGGCATCCACAAACGCTTTCTTCCCGGCCGCGACGAACGCCACTTCCTTTGAATCCACCGGATGATGCTTGCCATCGTAAACGATCACCCGAACGTCCTGCAGCGGATACCCGGCTATCGCGCCTTCTTCTAATACCTGCCTGACACCTTTCTCAACGGCGGGAACAAACTGATAAGGAATGGAACCTCCGACAACCTTGTTCACGAACTCGAAGCCGGAATCGCGCTCCAGCGGCTCAATACGCAGATAGACCTCACCAAACTGTCCCGCGCCACCCGTCTGCTTCTTGTGTCGATGATGTCCTTCAGCCTTCCTGGTCACCGTTTCCCGATAGGTCACTTTGGGCGGGTGGGTCTGAACCTCTACATCATAGTCTGCTTTCATCCGCTCCAGAACGAGACGCAAGTGTAATTCACCGATACCGCGCAATACGGTCTCGTTAGCTTGCGCGTTAAATTCCAGTTGCAGGCTTGGATCCTCGGTTGTGAGTTTATGCAGGGCATCTGAAAGCTTCTTTTCATCGCCCCGACGCACGAGCTCCAGAGCGACCCCATACATCGGGGCGGGTAACGCCGCTGAAGACAGGTGAAACTGATCCTCCTCATGACTGGAATGCAGGACCGCGTCGAAGTGCAAATCCTCTACCTTTGAAACCGCGCAGATATCTCCTGGCACACCAGACGTAATTTCGCGCGTCTCCCGGCCCTGCAATCGATACAGGTGAGCAACTTTGAATCCCTTGCGCCGTTCACCGATGAATACCTGGTCACCCGCCTTGACCGTTCCCTGGTGAACGCGAAAAATTCCCATCCTGCCGATGTACGGATCCACGTTCACCTTGAATGCATGACCGATAAAATGGGCCTTCGGATCGCTGGTTAATTTGACGCTTTCGACCTTATCGCCCTCACCACTCAGAAACTCGGGAGGATTGCCCTCAGACGGGTTCGGCATCAACTTCGCAAATACGTTCAACAGCTGATTCAGTCCGGAGCCGGTCTCCGCGGAAACGAAACATACGGGAATCAGATGTCCTCGCCTCAAGGCCTTCTCAAACGGGTCGTGCAGCTGGTCCGCACTGATGTCTTCACCTTGTTCCAGGTATAACTCCATCAGATCGTCGTCCAGTTCCACAACCTGATCGATCATTTCCGTATGAGCTGATGCAACACTCGAAAAATCCGGGGTAGCATCCGATAAACTAAAAAAGCAATCTGCCACTGTCTTGGCACCATCTGCCGGAAGATTGACAGGCAAACATTCTCGGCCAAACTCATCCCTGATCTGATTGAGGATCGCTTCCAGATTAACATCATCGGCATCGATCTTGTTGATGATGATCATCCGACACATGTGTCTTTCTGCAGTGAACTCCATCATGCGCTGGGTGATCATTTCAACGCCCATCTGCGCATTCACCACGACCGCGGCAGTCTCGACACCGGCGAGTACGCTCATCGAACGGCCGACAAAATCAGGGTATCCGGGCGTATCCAGAATATTCACGAACACACCATCGTAGTCAAAATGACAGACAGTCGGCTCGAGCGAATGCTTGTGCTGTTTTTCCTGGGTTGTGAAATCCGAGACCGTGGAGCCTCTCTCTACACTGCCCGCTGAGTTTATTGCGCCTGTTTTTGCGAGCAGGGCTTCGAGCAATGTGGTTTTACCCGAGCCCGCGTGTCCAACCAATGCGATATTACGAACTGCTTCCGTGTTATGAAGTTTGTTAGATGCTGCCACGACCACCTCTTGTTGTTCTTGTTGATTACTTTGAGAAAGATCTTTGGGTTCTCCCTTGGGGTCTTAATATAGCAAAGCTGAAAGACTGCCGTCTGCACGCCGGGGAATCACTGCACCGGACATAGCCTTCTCACACAAGCAATTGATTTAAAAATGGAAATGATGCAATCAGGCCGCGCTACTCAAAGCCCGTGGAGCGCCTTTAGCATCCACGGTATCCATAGTGACCTTGCGGCGCCATACGCGCTGGACGTACTCGAGCACCTTCTCTGTGCGCCGTAAATCAAGCCCTCGGCCGTCCGTCTTGTGATCATGAACGAGGTGAAGCGTACCATCGACATCAATCCTGTCGGCCACAACCACTGGCGCTCCAAAGTTGAACTTGGACGCAAGGATAGATTCCCTGAGTTCCGCGATACCATTATCGACCACTTCCACCGTACCGTCACTTTTCGCCACGTACTCGAACAAGTCAAGTTCGGCAGCTAACTCTTCGGTAAGATAATTGCGGATGAAGCTAAAGTCATCATCCTCGGCGCGGATCTCGAAGGCGCGCTCCATACCCTGTTCCTCGATAATCTTCTCCCATATACAGAAGCCAAGATGATACGGGTTTGCCGCAAGCGAAACGTTTCGACCAGCCGCATGCGGGCGTACCACATCAGAATGCGTCTTGATCGCGTCAAGGTAATCTCCATCTGAAAGAAAATCCGCCTCGCGCAATAATTTCGCGTGCCAATGGCATGCCCAACCCTCGTTCATGATTTGACACGCAAAAACCGGATAGAAATAGAAAGACTCTTCGCGTACCGCGAGAAAAATATCGCGCTCCCAGCCCTCCAGTTCCGGTGCATGGTTCGCGATAAACCAAAGCAAATCCTGTTCCTGGCTGAAAATGGCACCCGCGCCCGGTTGCTGGCCGTCATCTGATCCTTGCAGTTGTTCACCCGGCAAATCGCGGTAACGCTCGCGGAACGCGCAATTCGAGTTCACCGAGGTGTTAGTCGGCTGCTTTTGCAGATTGCGCCGCATGCCTTTGAAGGTGTCCACATGGGCCTCCAATGCCAGTGCCGCGTCGAGCACTTGCTCTACCTTTTCCTCGCCATGCTCTTCAATTGCTGAGGCTATTCGTTGAGCGTGAGCCGCTGCCTGTTCGACTATCCGGTAGCCGATTTCTTCCTGACTGCGCTTGAATAAGGCATTATTCTTGGAGAAGTCGGCGTGACCCAGGACGTGAGCAACGACCAGGGTGTTTTCGGCCAGACTATTGCCTTTAGTCAGGTACGCCCTGCCGGGATTCCCCGGATAAACCACTTCATATAAACGTGAATTTCCCATGCGATGCTGGACGAGCTGATAGATATAGCGAACCCCAAACGACCAGTGAGGCATGCGCACGGGAAGACCGTATACCGCGATCTCCATCATGAAGCTTTCCGGGACTTCCTCGAAGTGCAACGGATAGTAATCGAGGCCAAGATCCTGCCCGAGCGCTTCCATGCTCAAACCATTATCTTTGAGTGTTCTTCCCATTCTTGCTCCCCTGTAAATCAGGCCCGCTTAGCCGGCTTCCTCGCTCACCTGGTCCTGAAAAAATCCGCGAATAGCCGTCCAGACCGCATCGGTGTCGGTCAAGGCGAAGCTACCCGCAGCTCCACCAGCTTCCATAAGAGTCTTAAAGATCTCGGCAGTTTCCGTTTCCAGCGCGCGGTCCTCAGAAGCAGGTGTTTCGACATAACCAAGATAATTCGCAGCGGATGAGATTTCCGACAAACTGCTTGATGCTGCATCATGATCGTCCCGGAAGTTTTCCCCGTCGGACGCATAAAAAAGGTAAATATTGTATTCAGACGGATCAAATCGCTCCCGAATAATGTCATTCACCATGCCGAATGCCGAGGATGCGACGGTGCCACCCGAACCCCTGACCTCAAAAAACTCACTTTCATTAAATTCCCAGGCCTTTACGGTATGCGCGACAAACGCCGTCTCAATCTGTTGATATTGCCGACGAAGACCCTGCATAACCCAGAAGAAAAACATCTTGGCAAGTTTCCGGTCGCGATCGCGCATGCTCGAAGATACGTCCATGGCAAAAAATACTGCGGCTTTGGTCGCCGGCTGCTTACGCATGACCAATTGTCGAAACCGGAGATCATCGTCGATGAACGCCGGACCATCGCGATCCACAACGCGACGCTTTAATGCTTCTTTCAGCGAGCGCCGGCGATCCAGGCGGGAACGCGCACCGCGGCGATTCCAGCCTTCCCTTACAAGATCTTCATCACGCATTCCACCGGACTTCGGCTGAAGATTAGGAAGCTTTAGCTCTTCCCATAGCCAGTCGACGATGTCATCGATTTTAAGTTCGAGCACCAGGTCAAAGCCGCCTTCACCCTCACCACCGGCGCCCTTCTTGCCCTGCTTTTTTTCCTGACCGGGCCTGCCAAGCTTATCCCCTGATTTCGCTTGACCCTGCCCAACCCCATTTTGCTCTTCGGGCGCACGCAACCGAAAGCGGAAATGCTCCATAAAGCGCACCGGAACTTTGACCGTGTTTTCCCCGCTCCCTAGAACGTCAGCATTTGCGATCAATTCCGGAAGTTTCTCGCGAACCGCCCGGCCAATCTTCTCGTTATGTCGCAGCCAATCCCGTGCGCCACGAGAAAATAGGTCGTACCAATGCTGCTCCTGGTCCTCGTAACACGCGAATGTCGATGGCCGATTCATAATCGAGGCAGAACTTCATTCCTGGGATAAAAGAGTGGTGACATAGCTCAGTGCTTCACGACCACTGTACTCGTCATAGCCATACTCCTGCACCAGGCGTTCCTGAACGGCGGAAATTTTCTGCTCGACATCTTCGTCCGGCCGGGTAGCCGACGTTACGAGTCGCAGCACATCCCGGCGTTCTTCGAACAAGTACTGACCAATCGCCTCTTGCAGCCTGGCATGGCTCTCCAGCGTAAACTTCTCACCTGACTTGAAAGACACCATCGCTTTACGCACGACTTCCTGTCGGAATGATTGCTTTCCGGATTCGGATACCTTGATTTTTTCCTCGACCGAGCGCAGAAAACGCTCATCGGGGGCGCGACACTCGTCGGTAATCGGATCGACAACCTCACGCTTATCAAGTGAAGCCTCGACCTCGTCAAGATATTTCTCGAGCAACTGCTGCGCTTCATCCTCGAATGAGGCGAACAACGCCCGGTGAACATCATCCTTGACCCACCGGTTATAAAAGTCTTTACGTGCTAAAACCAGGAAATCAACCCATCGCTTCTTCTGCGACGCGTCCATGCGCGCATCATTCTCAATGGAATCCTTGAGCGCCAGCAGCATTTCCATACTTGTGAGGCTCGCTGCGTCGCTGCGGGTGATCGCATTTGAGATTGCATTGATGACAAAACGTGGACTGACGCCGTACAAACCTTCATCCGAATTCTCCGCCCTGATTTTCCCCATGTCGGATTGAGAAAATCCATCTGCATCCTCACCAGCATAGAGCCGAAGCTTCTTTGTTGCGTCCAGGCCTTCGCGTTCCGAGTTCTCCAGTCGCGTCAGAATGGAGAAAACGGCCGCCAACTTGAGTACATGGGGATCCAGATGGACTTGCCTGAATGCCGTAGCATTTGATACCAGTTTTCCATAAATTTTGGATTCGTCCTGGTAATTCAATGTGTATGGCACTTTAACGATGACCATGCGGTCCAGTAAGGCTTCGTTCTCCTTTTCCTGCACAAACTTGTTGAATTCGGCCAGATTGGTGTGAGCGAGTATTGTCTCGTCTATGTGAATTAGCGGAAAGCGGGAGACTTTGACATTACTTTCCTGCGTCAGTGTAAGTAGCAAATACAGGAACTCGCGCTTGACCTTCAGGATTTCGATCATTTCCAGGACACCGCGACTGGCCGCATAGACTGCGCCGGACCACGACCAGGCGCGAGGATCGCCCTCGTCCCCTATTTCCGCGACTTTTGAAAGATCTACGGAACCGACGAGATCAGCTATGTCAGCGGTCGTTGGATCATGTGGAGCATAAGTTCCAATGCCAACTCGCGCCGCTTCCGTCAGGAAAATTCTCTCCACCGGATACCGCATGAAATCGCCTTCATATTCGTCATCCAGGATGGTCTGAGCATACGGGCTCAAATTGCCGTTGATTTCGACACCATAGGTTTCGCGAAACTTAGCGCGCATACTTGTCGGTATCAGGTTCATCGGAGATTCATGCAATGGCGATCCTTTCAGAGCATAGATCGCTCCTTCGTCTGTGTGGCTGTACTCTTCCAGTGCGCGCTTGAGAAGAATAACGATCGACGATTTTCCACCGGAGGGTGGCCCGAGCAACAACAGCAGACGGCGGCCGACATCAGATCCCGCGCTGGCCGCTTTGAAATATTCGACTACGCGCTCCAGCGCGCTATCAATGCCATACAAATCTTCGGTAAATAGCTCCTTCGGGCTGCCTGATTCATCGCCTTCGCTACAGCGAACATTCTGATACCAACACAGCATGTCATAAACATACTGGTGACTGCTGCGAGTGAGACGGTAGGGGTTAGCCGGGAGAATCTCCTGGAAATATTCGGCGAATGTGCCTTGCCATCTTGAAGTCTGGTGAGTCGATGCGAAATTTTCCAAGTCATCGACAAAGCTGGCATTTTGCTGCTTGCGGATTTCGAGCTTAGAGTCCGGCACAATCATCATAATCCCTCTCCATGGTGCTAATGGCGTTTTCTCAACTGGTGATTATTGTTGTTATCTTTCGCGTATCGATTCTGTTGCTGAAACTCCTTTCGTTTCGTCCCTGCGATGCCAGCACTGCAGGCATCAGGACCGATGTAACATTTGGATTAGGTTAAACCGGCGGAAAAAGCCATGTTGAGACATTGATCACAAGTTGTGCATATTGTGGCCCGATCTCGGCCGTTACTCTGAGGGCCGGCCTGGCGATCTAGACTGTCGGACTGTGGCTCGGTAAGGGCCGCCGCCGGCGCGGAATTCTGATCGTAAGTAATTGATAATTAGATTTTTATGTTCATGTCCGCGGCGAGGATCAGCAGCAAGCCAGTGCAGGCCATGGTCAATTCAAGGTAGAGCTAGCCGCTCATCGATCCGACGAATGGGATGCATGCGATGCAACATAAGCACATCGGTATTCCGGTACAGCCAGGCTTGGCAAGCAGGACTTCAGTCTGTCTAACGACGAATCGAAATCGCCAGAAGCGCACGAGCGAATCTTGATAAAAAAGCAGCGAGTCGAAATGCAAATTTCGTGTTTCTATTCAGCCCGCAAGGCTTCTACCGGATCCATTCCTGCGGCATTCCGCGCCGGCAGAACACCAGCGATCAGACCAATAAGAAGAGCCACCGCTTCAGCCGCGATAATGTAAGGCAACGACAAACGCAGGGGCAATGCCGGAAATGTAAGGCTTAAAATTTCGACGATTCCAGCGCCAAGCAACAGACCACCCAGGCCGCCAAAACCAGCCAACAATACTGACTCACCCATAAATACATCACGTATTTGGCGTCGCACGGCGCCAACTGCCCGCAATAAACCAATCTCGGTGGTTCTCTCGCGCACCGCTATAGTCATGATGGTAAAAATTCCAACGCCACCAACTAATAATGAAATACTGCCCAACGCGCCGACAGCGAAAGTTACAACCCCCAGCACGGAGCCGAGAACATCGAGCATCTGCTGCTGCGTCGTAACCGTAAAGTCCTCACCACCATGCCTGGCAATCAGCAAACGCTCGATCCCGGCCACGACTTCATCCGCCGATGCATTGCTTGAATACAGGACATCAATTTCGAAAAGACTTTCCCGATTGAACAATTCCAGGCCTCGGGCTGCCGGAATATAAACGGCATCGTCCAAATCAAAACCGAGCACCGTTCCCTTCGACTCCATGACGCCAACCACCCGATATCGATCACCGCCAATGCGAATTAACTCGCCGAGCGGATTCTTGGTGCCGAAAAGTTCATCACGAAGCTTGCTGCCAAGAACCGCCAGCGCACGTGGGGCGCTTGGATCATCGTAGGGCAAGAATTCGCCGAGCGCCGTATTGAAAGCGACCACGGCGGGCCATTCGGGGCCGACACCGCTGACCATGGTGCGCCGCTCTCGGCCGTTGCCCTTCACGGAGGCATTGCCCTGTACTGCAGGAACAGTATTCTCGACGAACGGTACGCGTTTAAGCGCTTCCGCATCGGCGATGGTCAGCGGGCGTTGTGTGTTAAATACGCCCGTTGGTGTACCCATGGTCGAGGATTTACCGGGGTTTATAGCCACGATGTTCGTACCGAACTGCGTGAACTGGGCAAGCATGTACTCATGCAGGCCTTCGCCGATAGACGTCAATAGCACTACCGCGGCGACACCAATGCCGATTCCCAGCGACGTAAGACTGCTGCGCAATCGATGAGAAAACACCGATTTTGAGATAAATGATAAGAGATCGTTGAAGTACATTGGCTACTGTCCCGACAACGCGGCGATGGGATCCAGGTCCGCCGCGCGGCGCGCCGGCAATATGCCGAAAAACACACCGCTGGCGACTGCAACCAGTACAGCGCCAGCGACGGACCATATCGGTGGCGTAAAATCCAAATTGGGATAAACGCCAGTCATCACGGTAACCGCTATATAACCGCCGGCTACGCCGACAACCGCACCCATGACCGCAAGAAAGATAGCCTCCGTAATAAACAGCGCAATAATCTGTCTTTTTTTAGCCCCGAGCGCCTTGAGCAACCCGACCTCACGCGTTCGTTGACTGACGGCTACCAGCATTACGTTCATGATCAGAACGCCCGCCACGATAAGGCTTATCGACGCAATACCGGCCAATGCCGCAGTCAGCGCGCCGAAAATCCCGTCGAATGTGTTCAGAACTGCATCCTGAGTGATCACCGTCACGTCTTCTTCACCGTAATGGCGCTTGGTGATAATGCGACGCACATCCTGTTGCGCTTTCGGCATGCTGTCACGACTGGTGGCCTGAATGATAATGCGAAATAGACCTGGCGAATCGAACATTGCCTGAGCCGACACGATGGGAACCATGACTGCTTCATCCGTGTTTATCATTACCGAGGTTCCCTGCGGTGCCAGCACGCCGACCACGCGGCAGCGATTGTCACCGACCCGTAACCACTTCCCGATGGGCGGCTCACGACCAAAAAATTCTTCACTGATTAGCGCTCCAATCGCGCAAACAGGTGCGGCCCGTTCCATGCCGACGTTCGGCAGAAACTCACCAAGCATCATTTTCCACTGGCGAATTTCGCGAAAGGCAGCGGTCGTGCCGAATACAGTTACATCGCGCTCAAGCCCGCCTAGTGAAACAGCGGCCGAGCCGACAATAACCGGTGCAATTTTTTCTACCGCTGAACTCCGCATCAATGCTCGTGCATCATCCAAAGTCAGATCGCGAGGCGTTTCGCCGATCATGATGCCGATCCCGCTGCCAGTGGTTTCTGATTTTCCCGGGATAACAATAATCAAATGCGTACCAAGAGACTGAAACTCACCGGTTACGAATCGCCGCGCGGCCTCGCCCAATGACGAAAGAACGAGAACTGCCGCGACCCCGATCGCCGTTGCAAGCAACATCATCGAGGTCCGCAATGGGTAGCGAGACAGTGCTCCGAAGGCTATACGATTACAATCGGCAAATTTCATCCAACACTATCCTTTGCAATCCGACCGTCCTCCATAGTCAGACATCTGGCCGCGCGTTGGCCGATGACTGGATCATGAGTAACGAGTAATAGCGTCAACCCCCTCTTGTTCAGATCTTCCATGATTTCGATAACCTCTTTACCCGAAGCACTGTCCAGATTGCCGGTTGGTTCATCGGCCAACAGTAAAACTGGCTGCATGACGATCGCGCGGGCGATGGCAACACGTTGTCTTTCACCGCCAGATAATTGATCCGGCCGATGACTAATCCGATCGGATAAACCAACCTGTTCCAATGCAAGCTGACCTTTTTTGCGACGCTCGGTAACCGACTGACCCGCTAGCACCATCGGCAATTCAACATTCTCGAAAGCATTCATTCTCGATACCAGGTGAAACGATTGAAATACGAAACCGATTTTGTGCTGGCGGGTTGTTGCGAGCTGATCGTCATTCATCTCTGAGGTATTGATACCGTCCAACGAATAAGAGCCGCTGGTGGGAGTATCCAGCAATCCGAGAATGTTCAGCAGTGTCGATTTACCGGACCCGGAGGGCCCCATGATCGAAAGATATTCTCCTGCAGATATCTGCAAATCGATTTTATCGAGCGCGTGCACAACCTGATTACCGACATGAAAATTACGACACAGGCCGTCGAGTTCAATCATTGGTAGTCAGGCGTGACCATGGCACCGTCTTCCACGCCTTCGCGATCTACGGACAATACGATGAACTCACCATCCGTCAGTCCATCCACGACCTCCGTGTGTTCCCAATTGGATATACCGGTCTCTATCGACCGTTCTTGCAGAGCGCCGCCTTCGAAGACGAACACCCTGTTGCCGTCGAGAATGACTTGCGTCGGAATCCTGAGAACATTCTCCCTGACGGCCAGAATGACCTCGACATCTGCGCTGTATCCGGGCAATAGGTCACTGCTCGAAGAATCATCCGGTCGACGAATAATTTCTGCCTCGATTTCGACCGTCCTGGCCTGCTTCTCGAAATCCAGCACGTATGGTGCGACCCGGCGTACCACGCCCGCAAAGTCCTCGTCGGGAAATGCGTCGAGAGTAATGATGGCCTCCTGACCGGCGCGAACAGCAGGTGCATCGACTTCGTCGATCGGCGCGCTGATATACAGGCAACTGCTATCGATAAGATCTACCGCCGGCGGGGTTGGTATCCCTACCGGCGACGGCGTGACAAACTCGCCAAGTCCGCCATTTATTTCCGCGACGACACCATCAAATGGTGCCCGGAGTATGGTCAGCTCCAAGCGTGCTTCTGCGATCTTAACCTGTGCAGCACTGACCCTGACGGCATCTGTCGCAGCCTTGCAGGCCGCCGCTCGTGCCTGAGCTTCACCAACGGCGCGCTCGGTTTCTTCTTCAGCAGCCAAGCCGCGTTCACGCAGACGCGTAAAACGCTTTGCTTCACGCTCAGCAATATCCGCGCGCACGCAAATTTCATCGGCGCGGCCTTGGGATGCGATCGCTTCACGCCCGGCCACGAGTAATTCAGCCTTGCGGTCTTGATTCCAGAGTTCCAACAGAATCTGGTCTGTTACAACCCGGTCACCTTCCTGAATCGGCAGATTGGCCAATTGCCCGCCCATCGCGGGCGAAAGGCTCGAGCGTCGACATGCCTCGACCGTTCCGGCCCGCGTATTCGCCACGGTGGCTGCAACATCGCCCCGGTGAGCCGCGACGACCGATACGCTCAATGGTTCCGGTCGCAGCCACCACCAGGCTGCAATCCCAACCGCTACTATGACGACACCGGCGATCAATACGCGTTTCTTATTCAAGTTGATGGCTCTCGCAGATTAGTCATCCTGTAGCATCATAAGTATATAGGCGCGGGAGTCATATCCGGGGTTTCCGCAGCGGGCTCCAGAGTCGCCATTTTCGCCTGTATTGTCGCTCCGGGTAGCCTTACGATGCGGAAATATAATCGACCATAACCTGGCGATGAGCCGCGGCAGGCATGTCCCAACTCCGGCCGCAAGATGGCTTAACCGGAAAAGCGCTTTACACGGGAATTCGCTGTGATCTAAAAACAACCCGTGCGCTTGAGAAAAAAGAATGGGCTCTGCACCACTGCTGTCCCACTTAATAAAGGTTGTCCAGGCTGAAACGCAAAGGTTACCGATGCGGCGTACAGACCGTAGCCGGGCCGACTTGGTTTGCGATCTCTTTCTGAGACCCGCCGTAAACACGTCTCCCCTAGATACGGGGACTTCCTGAGGTCGCATGTGGGCTTGGGGCCCGCGTCCCTGCGGGCCACAGTCTCAGAAAGAGATCACAAACCAAGTCGTCTGGACAGCTTGTACGATTAAGTGGGACAGCAATGGCTCTGCACCCATTTATTAGAGGCCTATGGCGAAAACTGCCGGTCAGGCTGTCACAACGCGACGATTTGAAAATTTGGAAATCCACTCGGATTCGAACTCATCAGCCGGGATCGGCCGGCTGAAATGGAATCCCTCGCCAATTTCGCAGCCGATTGCGAGCAATGCCTGCATGATATCGGCATCTTCGATACCCTCTGCGATAACCTCGAGATTTACCGCGTGAGCCAGCTGTATGACTGCACCAACCACCCGCCGATCCGTTTCATTGGATGGAATCGGGACGACCAGCGACTGGTGAATCTTCAGCTGATCAACAGGAAGCGTCTTCAGAGCCGCAAGACTGAAGTAGCCGGTACCAAAGTCGTCAATGGCGATGCGAATCCCAAGCTTTCGCAGCCTGGCACACTGGACACCGATGGCCTCTTCATTGCCGGGAAAAATATCTTCTGAAATCTCGAGTATCAATCGCTCAGATGGAAAATTCTGCGCCTCCAGGGCCGCCTCGACCAGCGAATAAAGCTCCGGGTCCAGCGCATTTTGCGGCGCGATATTCACCGCAAGTACAAAATCATCAAGCGCCTCATGCCATTTAACCGCGCGCTCAAGAGCCACATTCAAAACAAACTTGAGCATCTTACGCACACTGTCGGTGCTGGTGATGTCCGGCAGGAAATAACTCGGGGGTATTGTCCCGGCGCACGGACTTTGCCAGCGAATCAAAGCTTCTGCGCCGATCAAACGGCCGGATCTGAGGCTGATCTTTGGTTGATAGTGCAACTCGAATTCGCCCTGGGCGATGGCCTCGTCGACATCGAGCCAGGAATTTCCGCCAGTGCCCTGCGCCTGAGTGAGACTCGGAGTGAAAACCCGATATGTTTCGCCGTGTTTGCGAGCCTGAGCTAATGCCAGCTCACATTGACGCAACAACTCTTCGGCAGTGGTCACCGAATCGTGTAACAAGGAAATTCCCATTCGTGCCTGGAGACGCGCTTTGCCAGTGCCAATCATGACAGGCTCGGAAGCAACTCGAGCAATCCGCTCCGCACCGGTCACCGCATCACCTTCATGCAGAGGATTCTGGATCAGAAACGCAAATGCTGTGCCGGCAATTTCAAAGGTTAATCCTTTATGACCGGCTACACTCGCCAATCGCACCGCAAATTCCTTCAGAACCTTGTCGCCACCGAGATAGCCGAATCGCTCGTTGACTGCCTCCATTCCGTCTAACTGGATCAAGACCATCGCAACTGCGGACACGCCTTCAGCGGACCGCAGGTTATCGATTTCCTTTAGCAACAGGGAATAACGAAAATGCGAGTTGTCCTGGTTATCCATTAACCAGATCCGTCTGCTCCGAAAAAGAAGTCCTTCGGATCGATATCGAACGCCCCGGGCTCATGGCCCTGTATAATCCAGCGCGCCTTTCGCTCGCCGACCTTACTCGATACTTTGGCGAGAGCCAGGAATTTGTTAGCCTTTAGCGGTTGCTTATCCTTGTCGAGCACGATAATCAAGTTCGGTCGCAGCCGATGTATCGGATGCTGCTCGACGACGATCGCCACCTCACCGGTGTTTAGTTCCACCAGGCTTCCGGTGGGAAACATGCCAAGAGCCTGGACGAATTGCTCAACGACCTCGCGTTGAAATAGCGTCCCGGCCAGGCTATTCAGTTCACGAATAGCATCGTAGGAAGACTTCGCCGGGGCGTAGGGACGATGAGAGATCATTGCATCGTAGCAATCCGTCACGCCAGATATCCGCCCGTAAACCGGAATATCCGCGCCAGCGCGCTGCGCCGGATATCCCGAACCATCATGGCGCTCATGGTGACAACGCACCATTGCAACGACGTCATCGCTGATTCCGCCAATCTTTTCCGCGATTTCGACTCCGTATTCGACGTGCGTGCGAATGACATCCAGTTCTTCCTCGGTCAAGGACCCCTCTTTCGTGCCGATGGATCTGGGTATTTGCGTGTTCCCAATGTCGGCCAACACTCCGCCCATTGCGAGATTGATTAGATTATGACGATCTAAACCGACATGGCGGCCCAGGATTACGGACCAGACGGCTGCGGTTATCGTGAAACTGAAATGTCCCTCTTCACGCTTGCGCAGACCCCCAAGCCATGCCATTGCATCCGGATTCCGCAAGATACTTTCAACTAATGGAATCACCGCGTCTTTCAGCTTGTCCAGATTTATAGCGCGTCCTTTCTTGACCTCTCCGAGCATCTCGCGCATTTTTTCCGTTGCGCTATCGAAGGCTTCGATTGCTTTCGGAATTTCCTCACGGACAGATACACTGGTGCGCAGATGTTTTGGTAGTAACAATCGACCTGATTTGCCGGTCGGGTCGAGCTTGCTAAAAACGCGAATTAATCTTACCGCCAGGCTGACGGATGGTTTGTCGCGATGACGAATCGCAGCAGGTAAGAAAGGATCTTTAAATTCATTAGCGCCCGCGGAAACTTCCATGATTTCAGTTTCCGGCAACGAACTGCGGCTCAGATCTATGTAAACGTGCTTGCAAAATTTGCGCAGCAGCTCGATCTCACCTTCTTTAGAGATTTCAAATCCGCGCTGGATAAACGGCGTTTCCAACCACGACCGATCCAGTTGAGCAACAAACATGCCCAACATGATGTTAGCGGTATCAACTTTTACTGACTTCTGGCGCAATGCAACAACCCTATGTCCGACGCCTGTCCCAAGGGGCCAGCGACATAATAACCGGGGGGTCTGGGCGGAATGTGGCGAGCTTCACACTTTCCGGCGCCACTTCCTTGACGATATGCGCAAATGCGCCATATCCCACGTTTTCGGACCTTTTCCGCGCCCGCCATCCTATACTTCAAACACCAGGCCAAGTGCAACAATCCCCGCATCGGAAGGAATTCGATATGCCCAGGAGAATAGAAATCTTGCTTGTCGCGTTAATTGCCGCGTGCGCCGCTTATCCTGATCCGATCATCGACACCAAGGGCGTTGATATGAAAAAGTACCAGCAGGATCTCGCGGAATGCCAAACCTTCAAGGCGCCGATAAAAACAGAAGTAGGGGCCGCCAAGGGCGCAGCGGCCGGTGCAGCCGTCGGCGGCGCAACCGGGGCCGTTACCGGGAACCCCGCAGAGGGGGCGGGGATTGGCGCTATCGCGGGTGCAGCAAGATCAGCTCAGTTGAATGAACGTGAAAAGCAACAGGTCGTCAAGAATTGTCTTCGCGGCAGAGGCTATAAAGTTCTCAATTAGCAGCCGAAATAGCTGGCGCCCGGTGAAGAGCTGCAGTGCTGCCCGTTGAGTCGAATTAAAACTCGCTAGAATTTAACGCCGACGCCGCCAATACCGCAGTACCCGGATGGATTCTTGGCCAAATACTGCTGGTGATAATCCTCGGCATAATAAAAATCCGTGGCCCGACAAATTTCCGTTGTTATCGAACCCAGGCCTGCTTCGCTTAATCGCGACTCGTATAATGCTTTAGACTGCTCCGCCGCGTTAAGCTGCTCATCATCGTATACATAAATGCCAGACCGGTACTGCGTACCGATATCGTTGCCCTGACGCATCCCCTGGGTTGGATCATGGGCCTCCCAGAAAATCTTCAATAATTCAGCGTAAGTGACTTCAGCCGGATTGAAGACGACCAATACGGCCTCCGTGTGCCCCGTCCGCCCGGAACAGACTTCCTCATAAGTTGGGTTTGACGTCAATCCGCCCGTATATCCGACCGCCGTGCTAAAAACGCCGGGCGTTTCCCAGACGAGGCGCTCAGCACCCCAGAAACAACCCATCGCGAATATTGCACATTCGAGGTTCTCCGGGAATGGCGGCCTGAGCGGATTTCCGGTGACGAAATGTTTGTCTGATATCTTCATCTGCTCAGACCGGCCCGGTAAAGCATCCCCAGCCGCGGGTAGCTGTGAACTCTTCTTGCTCCACAACATAATATCGCCTCGATCATCTGTTTTGCTTATTCTCGGCAACTGCTCCATGCGTTGCTCTACCTCCGGCGTCCCTGCCGTCGCCGGCAGTGTAGCATCAACTCAAGCTACGCCGCGGCCAGCCAGACAAACAGCATCGCCGATGCTAGAGTTACTTTGCGGCCGAAAACAATGACTCGTCGCCATGAACTATAGCCGAAGTAACTGGTCCTATTTGTGAACAAAATGAACGCGCTTGTGACAGCACGATTTTCGATCTGCTCCGTGTTTGGTGCATATTTGTTCCTTTCCATGTCGTCCGGATGGTCGGCTGCTGAACAGGAAATCAGCGGCGCAGCCGGCACGGCAGGGACGCCGGAGGTAGAGCAACGCATGGAGCAGTTGCCGGCGACGGCAGGGACGCCGGAGGTAGAGCAACGCATGGAGCAGTTGCCGGCGACGGCAGGGACGCCGGAGGTAGAGCAACGCATGGAGCAGTTGCCGAACGACCCTCCAGTTGATGAAATTTCCGCTATTGGAGCGGGCGTCGGAAAAAACCACGAAGAAAATGCGACAGGCGAAGAGCCGAATACTTCGCCACGCATCAAAGCGCACGAGCGCTTCCTGTTCCTGCATGATCAAGAGCGTTATCAGGAAGCCAGTGCCGCCGCTCTGGAGGTCGTACAATTAACTCGGGAAGAATACGGTGCCGATCACATAAAAATGGTCACACCGCTGGTCAATCTAGCGATTACGCAGGCAAAAAATCGTGACTTGCCGGCCGCGGAGGCCAACTTTAAAGAGAGCATCGCCATAATCGAAAAACGAGAGGGCGTGTTATCACCCCGATTGATCAATCCTCTGAGCGGGTTGGGAAGTGCTTACAATCGTGCCGGGCTTTATGAACAGGGAATAGTGGCCTTGGAGCGAGCGTTACTGATCAACCATGTGAATGAAGGCTTGTACAACTTCGAACAATTCAAGATCCAGGATGGCCTTACCGACAGTTATTCAGGAATGAATGCGTTAGACGATGCTACCTTCTATCAAACAGCACAGGTAGAAATTTCGCAGCGCAAACTCGGCGTAGATCACCCGGGTGTTGCAAATGCACTGTACAAACTCGCACGCTGGCATGAACTGACTAATAATACTCAAGAAGCGATGCTGGCTTATCGAAGGGCCGATCGTATTCTTCGCAATGCGGGCGGCGATACCAACACAGCGCGTGTCGAGGCCTTGCAGGGTATTGCGCATATTTTTGAGCGTCAGGCGCAGCCATCTTCAACCGCCAGCACCCTAAAAAAGGCCCTGGATATAATCGATTCACAACCAGAACCCGACCCGCTCGAGCGCGCCAAGATACTCGTTTCGCTGGGTGATCTGTACACAAGACAGGGAAAATTCGAATCCTCAGAGAGCAACTACGCGGAAGCCTGGCGGGATTTGTCGCGAGATAACAAGTACCTCGATCAGCGTGACGAGTACTTTGCCCAGCCCGTGCGAGTCTCAGGCGGAACATTTTCGCGAATCGAATTTAATTCGAGAGGCAAACCGGACAGCAGCCTGAAGGACGGATTTGTGCTAATCAGCTACACGGTCACTGAAAATGGCCGCGCCAAGCAAATTAAGGTAATCGAAAGTGAACCCCCCGGATTAATGGACGGATCAATTATTTCTACCTATAAGAGATCCTCTTACCGCCCTCGCCGGGTCGAAGGCGACGCAGTTCCCAGCACCGACCGCTCGTCTCGACACGATTTTAAATACTTCAAAGCGCTGGCCGAAAGCAATGAAGATAGTACCGTGACGAGTTCGACTGAATCGAGCCGCGATGGCGAACGGCTCGAGTATCCGGATCCCCGTGAGTAACGATATTCGAGCTACGTAGGAACACACGGACGAACTCTATGCAAGCGATGGTATTCCATGAACCCGGTGGCAGATTGGTGCCGGAGTCGCGCCCCGACCCCGCGCCCACCGAGCGGCAAGTGCTGGTCAAAATCGATGCTTGCGGGGTTTGTCGCACAGATTTACATGTTCAGGATAACGAGCTTCCGGGGTTGCGCTATCCGATCATTCCCGGACACCAGGCAGTTGGCACGGTCGTCGAGGCCGGAGGACGGTCGTCAGTTTCTGAAGGTTCGCGAGTCGGTATTGCCTGGCTCGGATGGACATGCGGTGAGTGCGAATACTGCCGGACGCAGAGAGAGAATCTCTGTGATCGAGGCCGCTTTCACGGATACCAGATCGACGGCGGTTTTGCTGACCATATGCTCGTAGATTCGCGCTTTTGCTTTGAGCTTGAACAGTCTCAACCCGCCGGCGAGATCGCGCCCCTGCTGTGCGCCGGCCTGATAGGCTTCCGCAGTCTAAGTATGGCGGGCGATGCCCGGCATATTGGGATTTATGGGTTCGGTTCGGCCGCTCATATTGTTACGCAGGTTGCGGTCCGGCAGCATCGCGAAATCTATGCATTTACGCATCACGGTGATACGGCGACACAAGATTTCGCCCGTCAACTCGGCGCCGTCTGGGCGGGCGGGTCTGATGCATCACCTCCCAGGCAACTGGATGCGGCACTAATTTTTGCCCCGGACGGTCGGTTGGTGCCGAAGGCGTTGAAGGATCTGAAGAAGGGCAGCCCCGTGGTATGCGGGGGTATTCACATGAGCGACATTCCATCTTTTCCATATGCCGATCTATGGGGTGAACGACGAATACAATCAGTGGCTAACCTGACCCGCCGTGACGGGAAAGAATTCATGTCGCTGGCAGGCGCGATGCGCATCCGCCCGCAAATAACGACCTATGCACTGGATGCTGCGAACCAGGCGCTCGACGATCTGCGCCATGGGCGAATTAACGGTACAGCTGTTCTGACCATCTAGTAAATCCCAGATCACTGCTGCCCCATAAATCGGACTTACCCAAGCGGCCCAATCGATGCCGAAGCGAAATATTTTACTAATTGATAGCCGCATACTCGGACCGTCCCCGCATAATCAGTTCGTAAATCTCCCGGGACCGACCACCTATTGATTCCAGCAATATCTCGGGCACTCCTGCGGTAATCTTCCGCCATTCCTCACGTTGGTCGGCGGTAAGAGGGTGCACCTGTATGCCAAGGGCTGGATCCGCCAGGTCAATTGCATCTTGCGCTCGAGTCAATCGACGTGATTCCTCGATAGATGGAAATGAATCCGTCAGAATCTTCCGATCCTCGGCGGACAAAGCGTCCCACCAGACTTTATCGCTGACAATAACCGACATGCCAAAGACATGCCGGGTTTGCGTAAAATGCGGGGCTTCATCAGCAATTCCCGTTCTTGCATAGAGACTCACAGAATTTTCCCCGGCTTCAACCAGACCGGTCTGCAACCCGGATACGATCTCACCATAACCCAACGGAATGACATCCGCGCCAATAGCTTCGGCAAAAAGACGTGCATTCAGACTGCTCGATACTCGAAAACGAAGGCCCCGTGCGTCAGCGGGCAAAATTATGGGCTGCTTCCCATAAACCGACTGAAATCCGATCTCATACCAGGTCACCAGGTGCAGGTTGGCCGCGGCCAATAACTCGGTAAAAATATCGGTCAGGTATGTGTCATAGATGTAGTCAGCCTCGGCCTCATCTGCAAAAAGATACGGCGCGTACAACAAGGACAGCTCCGGAACAACGGTCGACGTGACCTGGGCGGAAAGATTGGCGAATTGTATCCGGCCGTGTCGCAGACCCGACAATAACTGTTCTTCGGAGCCGAGCTGGCCATAGATCAACGGCCTTAATTCCAGCCGACCGGCGGCTGCTGCCTCGGACTTTCTCTTGAATTCCAGCCAAATAGCCTCGCCAGGCGTGTCCGGGACCGTCGTGCCACCGAGATTGACTATCGTCCGGTTATCTTCAGGTTCACATCCGACGGCTAATAGTGCGAAGATAATTCCGCAAACCAGGCGATGGAATCCAAGCTTGGATAATTTAGTCACCGTAAGTTTCGCAATTAGTGGCTTGAATTAGATGTAAGTATAGTCGAACCGGTTACATCTGGCTGACAGCGGTTAATATGTAACTGGCAGGGAACATTGACAGAATTGATCACTCTAAGTTGACGACTAACGACCGGATTTAAAAATGCCCGCCTCACACGTAATCACATCGTCTTTAACCATCACCTGCCTGACCGTCATGGCAATACTTTCTGCAGGCACTAGCGCATTATCTGCGGCAAATTTACCCGCCTTTGAGTTGTATGATGAGATTCTCCTGCAGAATGTTCGCAATGGATTTGTAGATTACGATCAATTAGCTGCAGATACGCGTTTCGATGCTTTTATCGAACAACTGGGTTCGACCGATATCGCTCCGCCCGAAACAGACGATGAGCGCCTTGCACTGTATATAAATGCTTATAACGCTTTTACGATTCAGGGGATTGTCAGTGGTTATTCTCCGGAAAGCTGGTGGAGCCGCAGAACGTTCTTCAAGCGGCAAAAATATTTGCTCGGTGGAGAAGAAATCAGCCTCGAAGCTATCGAGCACGACAGGATTATTCAAATAGGCGACCCGCGCATACATTTTGCGCTCGTTTGCGCATCATTATCCTGTCCGCGTTTATCGGCTAATGCATACCAATCAGCAACGATCGACGTCCAATTGCACGATGCCGCCAAGCGTTTCATTAATGACACTACTCGAAACCGCTTCGACCTCGAGCGACGCATCGCATTTTTATCGAAAATTTTCGAATGGTATGCCGAGGATTTCGAAGTAGCAGGCGGATCCATTCAGCGATACCTGGCCCGGTTTATTGACGATGCTCAGGTCCAGGACTCTCTGCGTCGCGACGAATTTGAGCTCCGTTACCTCGAATATGACTGGAACCTGAACGGGCGATTTAGCCGCAAAGATTGAGAAACCAGGCAAATCAGGCCGGATTTGGACGAGCCGCAGATTGCCGTACTAGTTCGCCCCGGGAAAAAGGGTCGCGGGAAAATATTTTGAAAACAGGAAAATCAAGATGCTGATCAAACATCAAGCTGACATTCACCCTTCGGAAATAACGTCGGAGACAAACTACGTCAACCGCCGACAGTTTATTCGCGACGCGAGCCTTGCGGGCTCTGGCCTGCTACTTAGCACCGGCTGTTCAAAAGCCGAAGATCAAGATCCACCGGCGACGTCCGCTGGCGGCTCACAGGCGGCGAGCAAAGACATCCAGGGCACCGACTATGGCGAAGGGCTCGAGCCGAATTCACTCGAAGACATCATGACCTACAATAACTTTTACGAATTTGGTCTCGATAAGAGCGATCCGGCCCGCTACTCTGAGGGTTTCAAGCCGCGACCCTGGAGCGTAACAATCGACGGCGAGGCCGAGATTACCGGAACTTTCAATTACGACGATATAGTTGGGCCACACGCCGTGGAGGAACGCGTTTACCGGCTGCGCTGCGTGGAAGCCTGGTCGATGGTTGTTCCGTGGAACGGTATTTCGCTGGCGGCCCTGCTAAAGCGCTTCAAGCCCACGTCGAAGGCCAAGTATGTTGCCTTTGAAACCATCGTCCGCCCTTCGGAAATGCCGGGACAGCGACAACGGGTACTCGATTTTCCGTATCGAGAAGGGCTGACGATCGCCGAGGCCATGCATCCGCTGACTATTCTCGCAACTGGCGTGTACGGCATCGAGCTTCCTAATCAGAATGGTGCGCCACTGCGACTCGTAGTGCCCTGGAAATACGGCTTCAAGAGCATTAAATCGATCGTACGCATCAGCTTCACTGAACGCGAACCACCGACAACCTGGTCGGATGCAGCGCCGTCTGAATACGGTTTCTATGCCAATGTTAATCCCGAGGTAGACCATCCGCGCTGGAGCCAGGCGAAAGAGCGGTTGATCGGCACGGGATTGTTCGCGGCAAAGCAACCAACATTGATGTTCAACGGCTACGCCGAACAAGTTGCCGGCCTTTACGCGGGGCTCGATCTGGCAAAAAAATTCTAAATTGGTTCCAGTACTCCGCCAAATTCGGCTGATTTGGAAACCAATTGTTTTCCTCGTCTGTCTCGGACCTCTCGTTTGGCTCCTGCTGCATGTCTTTGCCGTTGGCTCGTTGCGACTTGGACCCAATCCGATCGAGGAAATTCAGGATACCATGGGGATCTGGGCCCTGCGCTTCATCATGGCAACGCTCGCGATCACGCCCCTGCGACACCTCACTGGCAAAGTTTGGCTTGTTCAGTTTCGCCGCATGCTGGGGCTATTCGCGTTTACATACGCCGCGGTGCATTTTCTAAACTACCTGGTTCTGGATCAGACCTTCGATATCGCCGAAATTATCGAGGATATTGTCGAACGGCCCTTTATTACGGTTGGCTTTTCCGCGCTGCTGATGCTGATCCCACTGGCTGTTACTTCCACGAATGGCTGGCGTCGAACCTTAGGCGCGCGCTGGCGGATACTGCACCGACTCGTCTACGTGATCGGTATTCTTGCTTGCTGGCATTTTTATTGGCAAGTCAAAAAAGATATCGGCGAACCGATGATCTATATCGGTATCCTGACGCTGTTGCTTGGCATGCGCTTGTGGCGACGATATGGCCGGAACCGGGTTGTTACAGCGCCTTCGGCCCGCGGCGGAGATGGAATGGTCAGCCCGACCAAAGGTCCGGACGGCAATCCGCTCAAGAGCTAGAATCGCTGGAAGAGGCCCGCTGAGACAGGGCCTCGCCCCACTGGCCAAGCCGAACAGCAAGAAGAATGGGGATTACGAGAAGATTTTTTGCGCAGACGTCGATTGCGGTTGGGACCTTGCTGTCCTGCGCAACGGCGTTTTTTCCCAGCAAAACGACGGCTGCTGCGCGCAGCAAAAACGATAGCAGGAGAAAAAAGATGGCGAAATTCCTTGACCCGTTACCAGCGGGTTTCAACCCCGGACCATTGGATCTCGAAAAGCCGCTGGATAACCAGGTGGCGTTACTGAAACTGCAGGCGGATCTTTCCGGGGATCCGGTGATCGGAATTTTTCCGGGTAAAGCCTGGCTCTGGATACCGGGCGAAAATAACTATGAGGCATTCCATACCTACGGAATTGGTGCGAGTCGCCTCGAATACAACGAAGAAGAACAAGGCTGGCGTTTTTATCATCGTGAAGCACTGTACTACACCGACCCGAAAACAGGAGAAGTGCTGGAAACGTGGAAAAACCCGGTGACCGGCATGGAAGTCCGCGTCGTGCATGTTCTGAACGACCCGGTGCAGAGGTTCTACCCGTTGTCGAAGGGCCCGTTTGCGCCACCGTACCCGTATCTCGTTAACGGAGATAATCTGGTTTTTCAGCTGGATGTGTTCCGGCCGCCGGCGCCCGGGGACAACCCGATCACCCGGAAGGATTATCCATTGCATTCCCAACAGGACCTTTACCAGACTGGCGAACTCTGGGCTATCCACGGCAGCCTGAAAGCTTTGAACGATCCGGAAAATACACGCGTACCGGCACATACGGCCTGGGGACGAATATCGATGTGGGAACCATTTTTCGAAATGGGGAATCGGCCGGGCGTCACGGTTTACCATAGCCAGGCATTCACGACGCAGAACGGTATCGATGATATCGATCCCAAGATTCGCGCCTACACCGAGAAACACCACCCGCAGTTTCTCGAATATCCCTACGCGCCAACTGAGTGGGGCGAGGGTTATCAGGAAAACCACTGGACGTATGCACAAAAGCTTATCGACAAAGCCCGGGCTGAAGGGAAAACCGTCGGCGAAAGTGTCTTCGGCGTCTTCCCGCGTTAAATACTCGATCTAAACGCTGCGCCCTATCGCTGTCAAGCCAGCGCTTTTGCGTGAATATTAAGAATCCGTAACGGTTCGCACGGCCCATTATTGCGCACATGATCTGGCCACTTCACAGGCTCGGTATCGCAGCACTGCTCGAGACCTGAAAATTATCATTGCATGAGCTGAGGCGCGCCCAGAACTCGTCTGGCAGTATCTTTTCGATATTCAAAACTGCCTGTCCAGCCGCCGATAAACCGTCAGCAATGTCTTATTGTCCGCAGAACCGGGCAAATCAGAAATGCCGGAAAAATTCGCGATTTGTATTGCTGCATCGCCTACCGGTATCTTCGGGTGGTACTTGCGACTCGCAAATTGAGCAAACTTCAAAAAACGAAACGCGTTGAACCAGCGAAACACGCGCTTCCTGAAATTGGCCGGCCCCGCGACATTTTTCTGAATCTCGGCTAATCGGTCTGAAAAGTCTTGTTGCCGCAGAAACTCTTTTAAGGCGACCGGCAGCTGCTCGGCCTTTTCAAGCATGTGACTGGGCGATGCAAACAGCACCAAAGTGCAAAACGCCTCGAGTTCTCGAAATATCTGCGGCGAAAACGTGGCCAGTGCACCGCCTGCGTCTAAAGAGTTTTGCAGCGCCGAACCGGTGCCGAACGGGACCCGGTTAGACAGACGCGCTGCGGGGTATACCGTCGTCGAATTCAGGGCTCGATAATCGCCGAGTGCAACGAGCTTCTGGATGAAATAGAAATCTTCCCCCCCCTGGCGACGATTCATGCCACCTTGCTCGGCATAACTTGAGCCGCGGCAAGCCATGGCCGAGCCGACTGTATGAAAGGCGTATGGAAATCGCGCGGCACGCTGTCCGGCAACGTAACAACGCAGGTGCAATTCGTAGTCAATAATCGCTGCGCGCAAAGCATCTGAATCAGCATTCATGAGGCGATGTTCATAATAAATCGACGCGCCGGGGCTATCCGGATGTGCAACAAATTCCTTGTTGATTTCGCAGAGATAATTTCTTGCGACTTCGCAGTCGGCATCCAGTGAAACGATCACGCCATGGGCACGATGCGTTTGCCCAATGCGGCCAACTGCCTCATCCATTCCAATTTTTCGCGCCAGCCCAACACCCGCCTGATCGACAGGCAGTTGCTCGGAGCGCAAAGCGAAAAGCCGTAACCAGTCAGGTAGATCTCCCGCAACACCACTTCTCCAGTCCGCGACCTCGCGTAAGGCCCGGGAATTGTTTGCTCGCGCCTTCTCGGCCATGGCGTCGGGCCCGTTGACCACGACCAGAATTTCGACGTCACAACCCGGGGCCTCGCAACGCGCCAGAGAGCCTAGTGTCCGGCTTATATCCGGTTCATCGAAACATGGGATGACCACCAGCAAGCCGAGCTCGTCCGACGGTTTCGTCGCAACCTGGAATGGGTACAATTGACGCCGTTCCAGATATTGCCGAATTGCCGCATTTCGCTGCTGTGTTGCCGCTCTGGAATTGAACTCCACCATCAGGAATCAAGCATGACTAGAAAGTCCATAGACTTATTGCTGGCCACACCTCCCGGCTGGGTGGAAACGGTATTAGCTGACTTTGACGCTTTCCTGCTCGACCATGCTAACTGCGAACGAAAGGCATCTGCACTTGCGATGAGTCTAGTCGTCAAGTACCCCGATCGCCGCCACATATTGCCCGGTCTGATTGACCTGGCCCAAGAAGAATTGCAGCATTTTCGAGAGGTGTACGACATCCTGGAACAACGCGGTCTATCGCTGGTGAAAGATGCGCCCGACCCGTATGTAAACCAACTGCTTGCATTGGCGCGACATGGCCGTGAAGAACGCTTCATAGATCGCATGCTAATTTCTTCAATCGTTGAATGCAGAGGGGCCGAGCGTTTTGGCATTCTTGCCCGAGCGTTGGCGAATGGTCCGTTGAAAATTTTCTACGAGCGATTGTGGAAGTCCGAAACCAAGCACGGCCATCAGTTCGTGCATCTACTTCTCCGGGAGTGCGATGAGGCTATCGTGTTTGTGCGACTCGAAGAATTGATGAAACTTGAGGCAACGATCGTCAAGAAACTTGCGCTACGCCCTGCTTTGCACTAACGCTGGCGCGAGGCACGCTAAATAATCCTGCTAGCGCACTACGAATCCGCCGTGACGTTGCCTGCTGAGACGATTCAACCATCTTTGTCCGCCAAAAAATCCAATTGCAAGGGCGGCAACGGCGGCGGCCAGGAACCATATACCGGGCACGCTAAAGCTATAAGCTTCCAGATCCTCCTTTAACGCCTCATTACGTCTGCGTAATTCGAGCAATTCGTCGCGCTCGGCTTGTTGCTTGCCAACATTCGATGCCAGCTGTGTTTCCAGATTGCTGAGGATCTCGCCCCGCTTCGCCATCTGGTTTTTCAGGGCGGCAAGGTCAGCCGACAAACGATCACGCTCCTGTTCTACTTTCTGAATACGAAAACGCGCTGGTTCCTCATCGACCAAAAATGTCTTTCGCACCCAGCCTTGCCGGCCATCCGGAATGCTTACCCGGGCATAAAACTGATTCTGCTCGAGTATTTCAAGGCGATCACCACTTTCCAGATTGACGAAGGCCCGGTCACTGGTGTCCGCCGCGGCGTGCACGCCGAGTCGCAGCGTATCGGTTACATAAGCCGTCTCGGCGACGGCGACGCCGTCGATAGCGAGCAACAGAATCACGAATCCTGAACGTCTTAATAGTTTTTTAATCACTGTTGGTAGACCCATCTCAATAACGCGCTTTGTATTTCCTCGCCCGGCCCGCGGTGCGCATCGTCATAATTTTGTATGGTCACCACTACGTACTGATTATCCGACCTGCTGCGAAGATACCCCGCCATGGCAAATACGTCCGTCAAGCGTCCCGTTTTCAGATGCATTCGCCCTGTCAAACCCTCGTTGCGAAATCGTCTCCTCAAGGTGCCATCCAATCCAGACAGTGGCAAGGACGATACGAATTCCGCGCGATAAAGACTGGCATCGGCAGCCAGCAGGACACGCCCCAGGCTGCGCGCCGATATTTGTGTTTTTCGGGATAATCCCGAGCCATTGTCCAGCCGCAACTCCGGAAAATCCAGACCATCCTCGGACAGGTACATATAAGCGGCCTCGCGGCCTTTGTCTAATGTTGCGGGCGCCCCGAAGCGCTCAACACCCATGGTCAGGAATATGTGCCGAGCCATGACATTATTGCTCCATTTGTTAACCGAGCGCACCACCTCGGATAGCGGCGGAGAATCTACGGTCAGGAATGGAACCAGGTCTTCTGGCACCTTTTCAATACGCACGCCGCCTCGAAGATCAGATCCCATCTCCTGCCAAAGGCTATTGAAGACGCCGTATGCATAACTTGGTGCCTGCAGAACCGAGCGCGACAGATAATAATCGCTGCAACCACGAGCAAAACGCCCGGCAAAAGTGACTTTATTCTGTTCGGGCACGTCAGTGACGCGCACCGTAATGCCGCGCTGAAAGCCCCCACATTTCTTATCGGCCAGCTGGATTTCATTTCGAATTTCCAGATTTGTCGGCCATGGTTCTGCAATAACCTCGACCCGATTAGTAAGCGGGTCTGGTCGAAAGATAAAATTGATCGCCTGAAAATTGACCAGTAACGCGTCAGGCACCACGTTATACGTGCGAAAGGTTTGACCGTCGAAGGCGCCAGGGTCCGCATTCGGTACATCAAAATAACTGTTGTCTATTGCCAGATCACCACCAATATTCAGCAGCCCCCGCTGGCGCATCTGGCGGAGAAACAGCCAGAACCGCTCCACGACCATGTATGGATCGCCGTATCCTTTCAGGTAGAGATCTCCATCCAGCAATCCATCGCGCAACTTGCCACCGAGATAGGCTTCGGTTTTCCACCGATAGTTCGGTCCCAGATCTTCGAGAGCCATATAAGTCGTCAGCAACTTGATCGTTGATGCAGGATTGCGAGGCACATCTGAATTTACGGCCAGCGATGGCGTATCCTCTCCTATCTGCTGGACGAAGATGCTCAGGCTATCCACTGGCATTTTGTGCGCTGCCAGAATTCTTTCCACTGATTCAGGCAGTATCGTTCGCTCTTTGACCTGATCCGCAGCGGATGCGCCCGCAGAAAACGAAACCGATATCAGCAGCACCAACAGCAATCTATACAAAGACATTATCAGCCATGCATCCCAAGTTACTAAGAACCCCAGCCAACCAGAGCAACGATAAAACCCGATTACGGATTTTGCCGAAATCGGCGCTTATTCGTCCAGAACGCGTTCAAATATACAGGATTGCATTGCTCATCATCGCCAGCGTACCGGTTGGGCTAATGCCGCAATCGGTGGGCGCCGAGAATTTCCAGGCCAGCGGATTCAGCATGCGCAATCACGCCCCGTTCTCGGCACTCATCGGCATTCCGAATGGCTGGCCTGATGGTACCGACCACAGCGCCGAACTCTCGTGGAATACCTCAAATCATTCAATGCGCGCAGTTAGCGGTGATGAGCTGCTGATGTTGGACGGCGAAACACAGACGCTATCCGTGCGCATACAAAAACGCCTCTTTTCCCGAATTCAGCTTGGCATTGAGATTCCATGGCTGCAGCACAGCGGCGGATATATGGACGATTTTATAGACGATTGGCACGACCTGTTTGGCCTGCCGGAAGGCATCAGGCCGCAGACACCGGACAATGACCTCATGTATGCCTATGAGAAAAATGGCGTGCAGTTGTTTCAATTCGAGCAAAGTGCATCGGGTTTTGGTGACATTCAGCTCGCCATGGGTCTGGATCTCGGTACCATTGGTAAATCCGGGTCGTCATCATATTTGAGCCGGCTGCCCTGGCATTTGAAATTTAATCTTAAACTGCCGACCGGCGACATAGAAAAATTGACCGGCAGCGGAAATGTCGACGTGGCCGTTGGTCTCGGCGTGCGTTCGCCCGTAGACTCGAAAATAGACTGGTGGCTGGATGCGGGCGTGGTCTGGCCTGGAGACGTGGATATCGTGGGCCTCGATTCGTCCTCACAAATCTATTACTACAACGGGGCCGTTGCCTGGCGCCTCCTGGTAAAGCTCGATGTGCTGCTCCAACTTGCCGGGCACACCTCACTCTATGACACCAATGTCACCATGCTTGGCGAACCGGCCATGCAAGTCGGCGTCGGCGCAATGTGGCACGTCTCTGAAAAATACGCTATGCGGTTCGGTTTTTTCGAAGACTTAATAGCTGAGTCGGCACCGGATTTCGGTATCGAAATGGCCGTTATATTCAAACGCTTCTAATCGACCTGCTATCGCCAGCTGGTTTTTTGATTTGCATTGAGCGCATTCGATCCGTCAGCGTGCTCGGCTTGATCCCCAATAATTCGGCCGCGCCGCCGTCTCCGGATATACGCCAGTTAGCAGCCTCAAGCGCCGCGACCAGATTCGCACGAGCACGACTCTTCATTTGCTCATCTGTCAGATAGGTCCGCTCTGAAGATATATCAGAAGGATGGTCATCCGATGCCGGTGGCTGCAGACCCGCTTCCGTCAACGATAAATCGAGACGCAGGTGTTTACCAGCAGACAAAATCACAGCGCGTTCAATGACGTTTTTTAATTCTCTGATATTTCCCGGCCACGAATACCGCTTTAAGGCGTCGACCTGTTTCTGCGTGAGACTTGGGCACTCACGTCCAAAGTCCCGGCAGACCTGTTCGAGAATATGCACGGCAAGCATGACCACGTCGTCACCACGTCTGCGCAGCGGCGGAACCTCTACCGGGAAAACGCCCAGTCGATAATACAAATCCTCTCGGAACTCGCCGGCCTCGACGGCTTTTTCAAGGTCCCTGTTGGTTGCAGCAACTACCCGCACATCGACAGTTCGTGAACGGTCCTCGCCGACGCGTTCGAACTCCTTTTCCTGCAACACCCGCAATAATTTGCTTTGCAAAGCCAACGGTATCTCGCCCACTTCGTCCAGAAATAGGGTACCCCCGTCAGCGAGCTGGAAGCGGCCGACCCGGTCCTGGTGAGCGCCGGTGAAGGCACCGCGCACATGCCCAAAAAATTCGCTCTCGAATAGTTCATCCGGAATCGAGGCGCAATTAACCTTCACCAACGGCCCGTCAGAACGACCGCTACGCGCATGGATCGCGTGTGCTACCAATTCCTTGCCGGAGCCAGTCTCGCCGACGATCAATACGCTGGCCGGAGTATCCGCCACGGCTTCAATGCGGGCTATCATGCTTAGAAGCGCGGGACTCTGTCCGACCATCTTCCCGAAGTTCATCGACACGCTAACCTCCTCACGAAGGTAATCGCGCTCTCGTTCGAGCTCAACTTTCAGATGCGCAATTTCCCCATAAGCTTCGCGCAGTTTTGCCTCGGCGCGATTACGATCGGTGACATCTTTACTGGCGACCAACAGGGTGACCCGGCCGGTAAGACTGTCTTGCTCGGCACGCGCTGACATGATGACGTCGAGTACCTCGCCCTTGTGGGTCACCATCTGCCGTGGCACGTTGCGCCTGCTTCCGGCGGCGATGATGTCTTTAACTTTGCCGTCCAACAGGGGCTCGCGGGATTCCTGGCTCATGAAGTCCAGAATGCTGCGACCAATGGCCAGCTCTCGCGGATAGCCGAGCTTTTCGAGCCAGTGATCGCTCACATCGATGATTCTCCCCTCCTCATCGATCGTATGCAGCATTGCCGGAGTTGATTGATACAGGTCGCGGTAGCGCCGCTCCAGGCTGTCACGATCCGACAGCTCCGTGAAAACTGATAGCGAACGCAGCAAGCGGCCGGACTCGTCGTGCTCGGCTATCGCCGTCGCCAGCATCGGCACTTCTTCGCCATCCTTAGCAACGAAGTCCACGGGCACATGATCGAGACGCCCGCTGCGCTTGAACTGCGGTAGATGCTCTTCACGTATTTGCCGCGCACTCGGCGGCGTAGCAAACTCTTCAGGCGTGCGGCCGCGAACTTCCTCACGGCGGAATCCGAGCCGGCTGGCCCAAGCGTCGCTGACGTCGGTGAATCGGCCGTCCGCATCCGTCAGCGCCGCAATGACCGGCGAATGCCGAAATAACCATTCGTAACGGTTTTCCATGGACATCGCGGAATCATACACGGTTTTCCGCGATAAATACTCCCGGTTTTTCGTAGATAACGGAAATCCGTGTTTATTGGCTGAGCATAAGTTATTGATTCACAAGTTAATCCGAAGTTGGCACGGTTCCTGCAATACAAAAATCCATGCGAGACCGCGATGTTTGCGGGCTCAGGCATCAATAAACGTACTTTTTAATGCAGAATATGTGAGGCAGACGATGAAAAATACATGCAACGAGCGCATTAGGCGCATCTTGCGTCTGTCCATGGTATTGCTCATGCCGGCCATGATTGCCGGCTTAGCAGCGGTCGGGCAGGCACAAGGCATTCCGCAGATGGTGATCACGACAGAAAGACCGGCGCATTATGAAACTTCTATTGATTTGAAGGCTCAAATGCAAAAGTCAGCAAACCGCGCGTTCTGGAAGACGCAAGGTCGCGTTGGCGCTGATCTGCGTGTGCGGCTCAAAAGCCTTAATGGCTGGATCCGGATAGCCGGCTTTGACGCCCGCAAACGCGGCTAAACGATAAGACTTCGGACTGTGCCGCAATCCTCCCCTGGGCGGCACCACCGATGGTGATGGCGCTAGAGCTATCGCAATGCAGGATTCTCCCCCCTTTTGATCCTGCTTAGGTCGGGGGCACATCAGCGAGGCAGCCCTGCCTGCTGATGTCTGCCCCCGGTCTTTTAAGACCAGCGCAAATCAGGTCGCTGTTGCTAAAAACTTTAGCCGCCAGCGTCGCCGGACAGGTGTTCGCTCAGGAACCCCATGGTGCGGCGCCAGGCGTCTTCGGCCGCTTCCGCGTTATAGGCCATACCGGACGGGTTCGAAAAACCATGCTGTGCGCCCGCATAGATCTTCACGTCGATATCTTTGCCAAGGTTTTCCATCACCGCGGTAAACGCCTTGACGGACTCTACTTTCACGACCGGATCATCCGCCGCGAAGTTACCCAACACCGGCATCTGCAGCGGCGCTAACTCGCCCTCGTCGTCGGTGGTATTGCCGTAATAGATAACCGTGGCATCGATATCGTCCGGAAAAAGCACCGCCGTTCGCAAGGACCATCGCCCGCCCATACACCAACCGATTGAACCGATGCGCGGCGCCCCGATAGTTTCGTCGAGGTACCGATAGGCTTGTTTGACGTTTTCATCGCCCTTACTCGTATCGGCCATTAAACCCGTCATCAATTTAATGGCTTCCTTCGGAATCGTAGCCGTTTCACCACCGTAAAGATCGGCGACCAGGGCGATATAACCCTCGCCGGCCAGTCGCTCGGCCGTTTGACGCATGTTGTCATTAAGGCCCCACCATTCATGCACCACCAGCAGAGCCGGCGTGTCCGCCGTGGCATCGACGGGTTTGGCCAGATACCCGTTCAGATCCCTGCCGTCCATCTGTCCATAGCGAACGGTTTCTCCAACGACTTCGCGGCTCGGTGCCGTCGTCGCCATCGGCGTCGGCACCGGCGCGTCGCTCCTATGCGCGTCGGCTGTGGCGGCCAATTCAACACGGTGCTCTGTAATGCCTGTTTCATCGCCGGCACTATTGGCCGAAACAAAGGCGAACAGCGCGATGAAAATCAATATTGTCTTATTCATTATTTGCCTCACTGCAAAAGCGCTTGAAACAGGCGTTAGCGCAAGATGCCGGCATTTAAGAACCCCGGATACAACGGCTTACAAAGCTTATCGAACTATGCAACGTACCCTCAACAGCGAAAACTCAGATCTCATCGGACAGACGGTGCCAGAATACTGGGGACATTCCGCATTATTAAGTTGAGTCGACCGGTATTTCACTTGTCGGGCAAAATAATGCGGAATGTCAACATTATTCGTCGCAATTCCACCGTTGGAGGCAGGTCGCCCGAGACTCTTTCCGCGGGAATAAAGCGGACCGCAGGGAGCCATCCCAAGGCAAGAGTCTCGGGCGACCTGCCGGCAGCTCTGGCACATACCTGTAATAGCCAAGATTTCCTCGACCCGAAACTGTCTGCCAAGTGTTCGGCCTTGTCGGCGGCATACCTTCGCTGGGATGGCTCCCTGCGGTCCGCTTTATTCCCTGCGAAGGTATGCCGCCGACAAGGCCTGGACATTCGCGACCGATCGGAATCGGCGAACCTGCGCATTACCCGTCTTACAGTATCTGTAAATTTAAGTGTGAGTGATTACACCTCAACAGATGTCTGGCGCCACGATAAACGCGCTTTCTCTTTGCCTTGAAAGTGCATCCTGCGCATTAACGCTGAGAGTTCAGTACTCGTATTCGAGTTCCGCAAGCTCGAAACTCGCGTTCATATAACCCCCGACTACGATCTTGACGAATACGAAGTCATCCGGAGTGCACCACAGCTCCTCTGTTGGATGCTCTTTGGGTAGCGTCCCTTCGAGCAAGAATCTATAGTGATCTGTCTCGAACTCTCCGGCCGGCACGCGGAGTTTTTCTCTGCCCACGTATTCAATCTTGAAATCAATCGGCGCGAGCATCGGCCCGGAGCAGCCGTCGTGCTCCAGTGAAGTAAGCATAGCTCCCCGTGCGGATTGAATGTTCTGGCCGCGGCTGTGATCAAAGCGCGCGCAATGCAGCACATCGCAGGTTAACGCGTGCGCACCGATCGACGGCGGTGGTTTATCAAAGTCAAATCGCTGGCTGATGCGGCCGTCTCGTGTATTAAAGGCTTCACACTCGGCAAGCTCATCGGTCACGCGAAACCAGCCGGTGCCGAGAAATTGGCCACTTTCGTGTAATCTGACATAACCATCGAGGGGTTTGTAATCCGCGTCGACCGTATAAGTGACGTCGCGTATCACGCTGCGCTCGGTCACCAGGCCAGCCTCGATTTCGCAGTGCGAGCGAACCGTGCGTTGACCATCCTCGTGAAAGGTCACGGAGAACCATTCCCGGCCGCGCTCAACCGGCGGAGCATCCGCCGTCATATAAAGAATTTTTCCGCGGATATTGCGATGCGACATGTTTTGTCTCCAAAGACGCTCCGGGTTCGATTGTATGGCCCCTGGAGTCTTTTTGTGCCGCCGTCTGAAATGCCCGGGTGGCGGGCTATTCGAGCCCGATGAATCCAAATCTCTGCGTACCGCGTATACCTACCCGAACACAGCAGATACACCGAATATGGAGATATGCAGATGAACCAGATTAACAAGATCGCCCTGACATTAGCCATTATGCTCCTGGCGTCAGGCGCCGCCTGGAGCGCCAGCGCGGACATGATCGTCAAGTCTTGCAAGGACGCAATCGCGGACTCTCAGGGCAGTGGGTATAGCAAAGCCAATTTGCAGAAAATAAAGCCGCGTGGCAGCAGCTATGAAACCTGGTTTAACGTGACTAGCGGTGATCAAGAGCTGAAATCATATTGCTACATCAAGCGTGGCGAGGTGCAGCAGCTGATCACGAGCGAAGGTCGATGGAGCAGCAATCCGAAGCGACCGAAGGACACGCAACCTTCGTTGGCAAGTAACTAGTCTTCTTTAAAAAAGCCGGGATTTTATCCTCCCAACAAAATTCCGGTCTCCCCCAAAGCCCCGCCGCTCCCCCTGGCGGGGCTTTTCTTTATACTGCCAGTTTGGCCGGTCGGAATTGCTTCGACGTGCCAGGCTTCGGCCTTTCATTTGCAGTCAGTCGGATGCTTGTTAACAGGAGATTAAGATGCTTGCGTTGATCGGACTCGGCGTGCTGGTCAGCGTGATTATGGGTTTGTACCTGGTGCAAACCTTTGGAAAAGTATTGGCGCGGCTGGACACCATCGAAGCACGACTGGACGCCCTCTCCGAATCGCAACTAGACGAGTCGGGATCTGCTGGACGATTGCCACCGCCCGACGACAATTCTGGAAATTACCCCATCGATTGAAAGAGGTCGGACTGACCTCGTATATCAGCGGAAGCTATTCTGCAGATTCTGCAGCACGGATTGACCCGGACACAGGTCCTTATAATCGATGCTTGAAAGTGGCCGGTCAACAATCTTGCTAAGATCGTGCATCTCTTGCTGGCTGTCATCGTAATACAGCAACCCGGTGACGATTTCACCCGCCATCTGGTGTCTTTCAAGAAAGCTGTAGACGAATGCCCGGTCGGTTGGATCGTAGTCATGATCGACCTTGCGCAATACGATCTGACTGCCGTCATGCAAAGACACCGGCAGGGCCTGACCTTCATCGTACTGGGCCAGAATCTCCTTCGACGGCTGAATGTAATCCGTAGCCGTGGCGGGATGGAAATGTTGCCGCGTGTATTCGTAACTCTTGGTTGAACCCTCGTGATCATTGAAGGTCACGCATGGTGAGATCACGTCAATCACGGTAAACCCGCGATGACTGAGCCCGCCTTTCAACAGCGGAACGAGCTGTTCTTTGTCGCCGGAAAAGCTTCGCGCTACAAAAGCAGCGCCCATCGAAATTGCCATGCGACATGGATCGATAGGTGGCTGCAGATTCGCTTCGCCTTTCTTTGCCGTGCTGCCAATATCCGCTGAAGCGGAGAATTGTCCCTTGGTCAGTCCATAGACACCATTGTTCTCGATCACATACAGCATATTGACGTTGCGCCGTATGGCATGACAGAACTGGCCGAGACCGATCGACAGGCTGTCGCCGTCTCCGGAGACACCAATATAAGTCAGGTCGCTGTTTGCCGCATTCGCACCGGTCACGACGGACGGCATGCGACCATGGACGGTGTTGAAGCCGTGTGATTGTCTCAGAAAATATGCCGGGGTCTTCGATGAGCAACCAATGCCGCTCATCTTCGCGACCCGGTGCGGAGGAAGACTCAGCTCGAACGCTGCCTGCACGATGGCGCCTGTGACCGAGTCATGCCCGCAGCCCGCACACAGGGTCGACATACCGCCCTCATAATCTCGAATGGTCAGGCCAAGCTCATTCCTCGGGCTGCGGGGATGGATGACGTTCGGTTTACGAATAAAAGTCATGCGGCTACACCTTTCGCGAGATCTTCGCTGATGGCGTCGACGACGCAATCGGCGCTAATAGGCATGCCATCGTAGGATAGAGTCGATTTCAGCGTTGCACTATCGGCTGGCGTTTCGAGCAGCAGCAGAGCGCGTAATTGCGCATCACGGTTCTGCTCAACCACGTAAATTCGATCATGGGCGTCCAGAAATTCATCGACTTTGGCATCGAACGGGAATGCCTTGATACGCAAATAGTTTACCCCGATACCGGACTCCCCGAGTCGTGCACGAGCCTCCTGAACCGCGCCATCACAACTGCCAATAGAAATAATACCGACCTTGTATTTCTCCGAATATTCGACAACTGAAGCCGGCACATAATTTTTGGCCGTCTCCCACTTACGCCTCAGCCGGTCGACGACCTCCTGATACTCGTGCGCATCCTCGGTATACGCGCCATACATGTTGTGCCCGGAACCCCGAGTGAAATAAGCGCCGTTCGGATGTACGCCCGGAAACGTTCGGTACGGTATGGCATCGGCATCAGCATCGAGGTAACGATGAAACGAATCCATTTTCTCCAGTGCCTCGGCACTCAGTACCTTGCCGCGATCGGGGACAAAATTATCGTCCCACTGCAGGTCTTTGCACATCCAGTCGTTCATCCCGATATCCAGGTCCGTCAGCATGATGACCGGCGTCTGCAGACGCTCGGCCAGATCAAACGCCTGCACGGCCAGGTAAAAGCATTCCTCCGGGTTCGCCGGGAACAACAATACATGTCGGGTGTCACCATGAGATGCGAATGCGCAGGACATGATGTCGGCCTGCTGGGTGCGGGTAGGCATACCCGTCGATGGACCACAGCGCTGCACATCGATTAGCACGGCCGGTATCTCGGCGAAGTATCCGTAGCCGAGAAACTCGCTCATCAGGGAGATGCCCGGACCGCTGGTCGGCGTAAACGCCCGAGCGCCGTTCCAGCTTGCGCCGAGCACCATGCCCATGGCCGATAATTCATCTTCCGCCTGAATAATGCAGTAGTTGCGCAGGCCTGTTTTCGGATCGGTTCGATACCGCTGGCAAAATCTCGAAAACGCGTCCATAACCGACGTAGACGGAGTGATCGGATACCACGCACCAACGGTTGCACCAGCATATAGACAGCCCAAAGCCGTCGCGGTGTTGCCGTCGATCATGATCTGGCCGCCAGTCTTGTCTATCGATCGGGCCGTGAATGCAAGTGGGCAGTCGAAGTTGTCTTTTGCATAGTTGTAGCCAAGGTCGATAGCCTGTTGGTTCGCTTCGAGCAGTTCAACCTTTTTTGCAAAAGTCTGATTCAGCGAATCGCGAATAACCTTGAGATCCAGATCGAGCAATGCCGCTGCCGCGCCGACGTAGGCGACATTCTTCATCAGGATTCTTGACCTGGCCAACGTAAAGGCCTCGTTGCACATCCTGGCGAGGGGAATGCCCAGAATCGTAATATCATCCCGCTTCAGGCTCGTATGGCGTGGCCAGGTTGAGTCGTAGACCAGGAACCCCCCCGGCGCGACGCTTGCCAGATCCCTTTTGTAGGTCTCGGCGTTCATCGCCAGCATCACGTCGACGCGCCCAGAGCGTGCCAGGTGGCCATGTTCATTTACGCGAATCTCATACCAGGTCGGCAGCCCCTGAATATTCGATGGAAAGTAGTTCTTGCCGACAACAGGAATCCCCATCCGGAATAAGGCTTTCATCAACAGACCGTTCGCACTCGCCGAACCGGTGCCGTTGACGTTCGCAATTCGAATCGTAAAGTCGTTGTTTCTTGGTCCCGTGCTCATGCCAGGTATCGCGTATTCGTTATAGAACTGCGGCGATTATCGCGATTTGTGCAAAGCATAATCGCGGCAACCGGGGTAATTAAGCCATATTTACTTAATGCGGTTTCAAGTCCCCCATTTTCTGGCGATTATCTCCGGATCAGGCGGCGTTGCATCGGCTGCATAGGGGACGGCCAAAGTAAATTTCTGCATATCCCAGGCCGCAGTCGGGCAGCGCTCAGCACAAAGGCTGCAATGAAGACACAAATCTTCATCCTTGACCATTACCCGGCCAGTCTGGGGCAAAACATCCGAGACATAAAGATCCTGCTCAAGATTTTCAGCCGGCGCGGTTAAACGGGTGCGTAAATCTGCTTCTTCGCCATTGCGGGTAATGGTCAAACAGTTGACCGGACAGACATCTATGCAGGCGTCGCACTCGATGCAAAGGCTTTCCGTGAAGACCGTTTGAACATCGCAGTTCAGGCAACGCTCAGTCTCTGCGAGCGCCTGCTCCAGGCTGAAGCCCAGCTCCACTTCCATGTTCAGCTTCTTGAAGCGCTCCTGCAAGCTGACATGTGGCATCAGTGTCCGTGTCGCGCCGTCGAAGTCATTGCTGAAGGCCCATTCATGCAGGCCCATTTTGGCGCTGGAAAGATGCATGCCATCAGCCAGTCGGACGCTTATATCATCGCCGTGACAGTACTTATGCAAAGAAATCGCGGCCTGATGGCCATGTTCGACGGCCCAGATAATATTCTTCGGGCCAAAAGCCGCATCCCCGCCAAAAAACACGCCAGGGAGCGTCGATTGGTAGGTGCGCTCATCGACGATCGGTACCTCCCATTTATCGAATTCGATGCCAATGTGCTTCTCGATCCAAGGGAATGCGTTGTCCTGGCCGATGGCCAGAATAACGTCGGTACACGGAATCGTAACCTCTCCGGTTACCCGCGTAGCAGTGATGCGGCCCTTTCCGTCGACATCGTATTCCATCAATTCGAAGGTCATGCCGGCCAGTTTGCCGTTCTCGATGACGAAATCTTTTGGCGAATGATTGACGATGATGTCTACATTCTCTTCCTCGGCATCCTCGAGCTCCCAGTCAGATGCCTTGAAGAAGCCACGAGGCTTGCGCGCCATGACTTTGACGGACTTCGCCCCGAGCCGCAGTGAAGTCCGGCAACAATCCATGGCCGTATTGCCCACGCCGATGATCAATACCTTTTCACCGATTTTGTCGATGTGCTCGAATGCCACCGACTCGAGCCATTCGATACCGATGTGAACATGTTCTTTGTCGTCATAGCGGCCGGGAATTTCTAGATTCTTGCCCTTGGGCGCGCCGCTGCCAACGAAGACTGCATCGTAGCCCTCTTTCAGAAGCGCCTTCATGCTATTGACCGGTGTATTCAAGCGAAGATCGACGCCCATATCGAGAATCATGTCGATCTCTTCATCGAGCACTTCGACTGGCAATCGGAATGCCGGAATATTGGACCGCATCAAGCCTCCAGGTACATCCAGCGACTCGTAAATCACCACTTCGTAACCCAGCGGCATTAAATCATTCGCGATGGTCAGCGAAGCACAACCGGCTCCAACACAAGCCACCCGTTTACCGTTCTTCTGCTCCGGAATCTTGGGCAACAAGTCGGTAATATCATCACGCAGATCAGCCGCAACACGTTTCAGGCGACAAATGGCAACCGGTTTTTCTTCGATGCGCCCACGGCGACATACCGGTTCACAAGGCCGGTCGCAGACTCTGCCGAGAATTGCCGGAAAAACATTCGAATTCCGGTTCGACATATAGGCATCGGTGAATCGGCCTTGCGCAATAAGGCGGATATAACCCGGCACGTCGGTATGGGCCGGGCAGCCTTTCTGGCAATCCACGACTTTATGGAAGTAATCCGGATTTGAAGTATCCGTAGGATGCATGATTGTGATGAATATTAGCGCGAACGGCGGAGACGTTTTTCTAAGGTTGCGCGATAGTCTTGAAGAGGACCTGGCTTCACAAAGGACGACCGATTATACATTCCCGGCAGACAAAAGAAATCGCTGTAAACACCAGTTCCTGCGGGCTCTGACGCGTATAACAGTTGCCCTCGTGATGCGCCGAAAGCCCCAAATCCGGCACTATTCAGGAATTATTATTTTCACTGGCGGCGCAGCGCCGCGAGGACGCCGGCGGTGCGACGCGAAAAGCCTCATCCAACCAGCCGATCGCCAGGAAAATTGCCCAACCGACAACTACTGTCCAAGAACCTGCCACGAGCTGCAGGGAACGGATTGTCGTATGCATAGATCAGCGATGGTGGCATTCCAGGCGTTGCCCGAGAATCGCATCGGTCAGCGCGCCGTCCCGGTAGGCAAAAACCCCATTCACCAGCGTCGCCAGGATCGTTGAGCGAAACTCATAGCCCTCAAATGGTGACCATCCACATTTCGCCAAAACATTATCGGCTGATACGACGTTAGACCGCTGTGGATCGACCAGCACCAGATCCGCCCAGTAACCCTCTCTGATATACCCACGATCCCTGATTCCAAATAGCTCGGCGACCGAGTGGCTGGTCTTATTAGCGATCAATTCGAGCGATAAACGGCCATTATGAAAATGCTCCAGCAACGTCAGCAATGCGTGTTGGACCAGCGGCAAGCCTGCCGGAGACTTGAAATAGGACTCGCCTTTTTCTTCGAGGGTGTGTGGGGCATGATCGGTGGCAATAACGTCGATCCTGTTATCCACCAATCCAGTTAACAAGCCTTCCCGGTCGGCGGCGGTTTTGATCGCCGGGTTACATTTAATCCGAGCGCCAAGGTCTTCATATCGTGACTCGTCGAAGAACAGATGATGGACACAAACCTCGGCCGTGACCGATTTACCTGCCACTGGACCGGCATCAAACAGTTCGAGCTCCCGGGCGGTAGTCAGATGAAGAACATGCAGACGCGCATCGTGTTGCCTGGCGAGCTCTACCGCGAATGATGAGGATTTATAGCAGGATTCCTCGGAACGGATCAGGGGATGCGCTTCGATCGGAATATTTTCGCCGTATTTGTCGCGATATGCCTGTTCGTTCGCTCGAATCATCGGCGAGTCTTCGCAATGAGTTGCGATCAGCATTGGCGCATCAGCAAATATCTGCGCCAGCGCCTCCGGATCATCCACCAGCATATTGCCCGTCGAAGCACCCATGAAAACCTTTATTCCGCAGGCTTCGCCGGCGTCCAGGCGCCGAATTTCCTCGATGTTGTCGTTTGTGGCGCCAAAATAGAATGCGTAATTTGCCCTGGCACGACCCGCTGCCGAGGCATATTTATGTGCCAGGGCCCGACGGTTCGTGGTCGCCGGTTTCACGTTTGGCATGTCCATAAAACTCGTGATGCCGCCCGCCACGGCGGCGGCGGATTCGGTCGCGATATCGCCCTTGTGAGTTAATCCGGGCTCACGAAAATGAACCTGGTCGTCGATAAAACCCGGCAAAAGATAGCAACCATTTGCTTCAAGTATCTGCTCCGTTGGCTCCGCGGAAATCTCCGAGGCAATTCTGTCGATACGTCCACCCCGAACCCGCAGGTCCGCTGCGGTGATCCGGCCTTCATTCACGACTCTCGCGTTTTTAATAAGGAGTGAAGCGTTATTCATGGGCTTTTTTGAGCATTTCCCGGAAAGGCGGTGCCAGTATACTAGCAGGATCGCGAATCTCGGAACCTGGAGGTCAGACTGAATGAGCCCTGTTAAACCATCCCCGCTGCGGCTGCTTGCCTGCAGCCTGTTGGTCTTATTTTCTGCTGGCACACAAGCCGAAGGACCCGAGATTCCGTACACCAAAGTCGTGCTCGACAACGGATTGACCCTTATCGTTCACGAAGACCACAAGGCACCTATCGTCGCCGTCAACATCTGGTATCACGTCGGCTCCAAAAACGAGGTCCCGGGGCGGACCGGTTTTGCGCACTTGTTCGAACATTTGATGTATCAGGGTTCTGAAAATCTCGATGACGAATACCTTTTGTTTCTGCAGCAGTTGGGCGCAACAAATCTGAATGCGACAACCTGGTTCGATCGCACAAATTATTTTGAAACCGTGCCGAAAAATTCGTTGGAAACGGTTCTTTGGCTGGAATCCGACCGCATGGGTCATTTTGTGGGCGCCATTACCCAGGAAAAATTGGATGAACAACGTGGCGTCGTGCAGAACGAAAAGCGCCAGAGCGATAATCAGCCTTATGGAAAAGTCTGGGAGCGTTTGCTGGATCAGGTATTCCCGCCTGGCCACCCATATTCCTGGAGCACCATAGGATCCATGGAGGATCTCGACGCAGCCACGATCGATGACGTGAAAGAATGGTTCGAGACGTATTACGGACCGAATAATGCTGTCCTGGTGATTGCCGGGGATGTAAATACAGATGCAGTCGTTGCACAGGTGGAAAAATACTTTGGCGATATCCCGCCCGGGCCGCCACTGATCAAACCTGAGTCCTGGATTCCGGTGCATCCGGCGGAACGGCGACAAATCATGGAGGACCGGGTACCGCAAGCACGTTTCTACATGGCCTGGCCCGGTCCACGCTGGGGCGCCAGGGACGCCGATATGCTGTCACTGGCGACTCACATCATGTCCGGCGACAAAAACTCAAGGCTTTTCAAGCGCCTCGTTTACACCGATCAAATCGCTACTGACGTCACCCTGGCGCATCAGGCGCTCGAAATATCCGGATTGACTTACCTGATTGCCACGGCTCAGCCGGGCGCCGGACTGATGGAAATCGAAGCGGCCATCAATGAAGAAATCGAACGTTTTATCGACAGCGGCCCGCAGCGCAAAGAACTGGAGCGCGCCAAGATTAACAAGCAGGCGACTTTTCTGCGCAGTCTCGAGCGAATAGGCGGACAAAGTGGCAAGGCCGGAATTCTCGCGCAAAACATGGTCTATGGCGGTTCGCCTGATCAGTATCAGACGCGCATGGCAACGATCGAATCTGCGACCGCGAAGGACATCCGACGGGTCGCCGAAAGATGGCTGGGAAAGGGCGCCTTTGTCATGGAAGTCCATCCATATCCGGAACTTGCGGCGGGAATTGGCGGGGCAGACAGAGCAACCTATCCGCTCCCCGGTGAAGCCCCCGAAGTCGGATTTCCGGACTTCGAACGCAGCCGCCTCGATAATGGCCTCGAGGTGATTATCGTCAATCGCCCTGCTGCACCGATCGTCGAGATGTCGCTGATACTGGATGCCGGTTACGCAGCGGATCAGTTTTCCCGACCGGGTGTTGCGACGCTGGCCATGGCCATGCTTGACGAAGGCACGAGCAATAGATCTGCGCTGGAAATAAACGATGCGTTGGCCATGCAGGGCGCTCGCCTGTCAGCAGGTTCGAATCTGGATAGTTCGTATGTCCGTTTGTCGGCACTTAGCGAAAAACTTGAAGCATCACTGGAGATATATGCCGATGCCATTCTAAGTCCGTCGTTTCCAGAGAACGAACTCGAAAGGCTGCGCCGCAATGCCTTGGCCAGAATTCGCCAGGAACAGACCAGGCCAATCTCGATGGCATTGAGAGCGCTACCCCGCCTGATGTACGGACAAAAGCATCCGTATGGACAACCGTTAACCGGCAGCGGCACGGCGGCCTCGATCAATGGAATAAGTCGTGCGGACCTCGTTGAGTTTCACGACACCTGGTTTAAACCCAATAATGCAACTTTGGTCGTGGTCGGCGACATCACCAGGTTGACATTGATGCCGGAGTTGCAGGATTTATTCGGCCAGTGGACGGAGGGTGAAGTACCCACCAAAGACCTGTCGATGCCAAAACCCACCCCGGCCAGAGTCATTCATCTCGTCGACCGGCCGGATTCGGATCAATCGGTGATATTTGCCGGCCAACTGCTGCCACCGAAAGCAAACCCGGATGAAATTGCAATTCAGGCCATGAACGACATTTTGGGTGGCCTGTCTTCGTCTCGTATCAACATGAATCTTCGCGAAGATAAGGGCTGGTCCTATGGGGCGTATAGCCTCATCGTCGACGCACGAGGACAGCGGCCGTTGCTCGCCTATGCGCCGGTTCAAACGGACAAAACCAGGCAGTCTCTCGAAGAGTTATTTAACGAGATCTATCAAATCACGGGCGAACGACCGCCCACCGAAGCAGAGCTATCCATCGTCAAAGACAGCAACACGCTCTCCCTGCCGGGACGCTGGGAAGCCGCTGCCGATGTACTCGGTTCGATCAGCCAAATTGTTCGCTTCCAGCTTCCTGATGATTACTGGTCCGTTTTTGCCGACCGGGTCAACAGCCTCAATGTCCCTCAGGTATTAGAGGCCGCCGAAACATATATACGGCCAAACGATATTGCGTGGGTGGTAGTCGGTGATCGGGAAAAGATCGAGCCGGGGTTGCGTGAGCTCGGATTCGATGAAATACGACTGATCGATGCCGATGGGGCACCGATAAACGGTGAATAAACCCGCCCCGTCTCGCGTTTTCTACGGGTGGTTGATGGCTGGTGCATGCCTGCTAATCTATTTCTTTACCAATGGCATGGCGATTTTCGTCCCGCAAAACCTGTTTCCGCGGTTCATGGAAACTTTTGCGGCGACAGAGGGGGAGGTTAGCGTAACCGTCGCGCTCATGTTCGGCTTGAGCGCCTTATTGGCGCCGATTGCCGGGGCGCTAATCGATCGCTGCGGGCCGCTGCGCATCATACGCATCGGGTTGGTCATCATGGCCATCTGTTTCACACTGTATCCGTTCGCGCAGTCTGTACAGCAACTCTACGTTTTGCATACCGGACTGGCATTTGGAATGGTGCTCGGCGGACTGTTGGTCAATGTCGTATTGCTGTCAAACTGGTTTATTACCCGACGCGGGGCGGTGATCGGGCTGCTGGTCGCAATGTCGAGCTTCAGCGGCCTGTTACTCCCAAATCTGATTTCGCCGCTGGTCAACGATCCTGGGTACGGCTGGCGCTGGGGTTTCGGATCCTTATCGGTGGCATTCTGGATACTGGCAGTCCTGCCCGGGTTCTTTCTACTAAAAGAGCGCCCCTCTGATGTCGGCCAGTTCCCGGACGGTGCAGATGCATTGCCCGCCAACGTTTCTGAAACTCATCCCGACGGTGTTTCGTTCGGGGCCGCGCTCAGATCGAGAACGCTTTACGTACTCGCAATAGGCTCTGCATGTTTATGGTACACATTCCAGGGAATCAACAGTCAGGTCACCATTTTTTTTGAACTGGAGACCGGAATGTTGCCACAGCAGGCGACCACTCTTTATTCGATGATCTTCGGCTTCAGCATAGCCGGCAAATTCCTGTTCGGTGCAATAAGTGATCGATTTCAAAAGCGACATGTCCTGTTCGTAACCAGTGTCCTGTTGCTGATCGGATGCCTGCTGGTTTTCGATGTCCTTAGCGGAGAACTGGGCCTGACGGCCAATGTTTATCAATTGATGGCTTTTACCTTTGTATTCGGGCTTGGTTATGGCGGCAGTTTCACGATGATCCAACTCGTGTGCGTCGAGAGTTTCGGTCAGCGCTCACTGGGCAAGATTCTCGGCATCGTTATTGGTATCGACAGTCTCGGTGGGATGCTCGGCACCATCGTCACCGGCCAGCTGAAGACCACGTCGGGCAGCTATCTGTTGCCATTCAGTATCGTCGCCGTTGTCGCCGCGGTGGCCCTGTTCAATGTACTCCTGATCCGTCCGGTTCAGCAGAGCCCGCAGCCCGATTGAGTCTCAAAGGCTGGCTCCAGAAGACGCCGGGCAGCACCGGCACGGCCCCCTTGCATGCGCCATCCATCTATGGAAAATACCGCGATTCGGGGGTCGCTTGATTTTCCGCTGGCGGCGCAAAAAAAGAACCGAAGTTCGAATCTGATGTAGACCAAGGATTGAGCATGATCAAAGCCGAGGCCCTGACCAAGACCTTTGGACCACTGACCGCAGTCGATGGCATCTCTTTCACGGTGCAGCCTGGCGAGGTGCTGGGATTTCTCGGCCCCAACGGCGCCGGAAAAACGACAACGATGCGCATGTTCGCCGGGTTCGTACAGCCTACTTCTGGACACGCGGAGATTTGCGGATTTTCAATCGAAAACGAACCGACCGAAGCCAAGCGCTGTATCGGTTATCTGCCTGAAGGTGCGCCCTCTTACGGTGAAATGACGCCACGGAATTTTCTGGAATTTATCGCCACGATTCGCGGCATGGCAACAGACCAAAAGCGCACGCGCATCGATGATGCAATCGAACGCCTTAACCTCGGCCCGGTTCTCGACCAGACAATAGAAACATTATCCAAAGGCTTCAAAAGGCGAGTTGGGATTGCGCAGACAATACTGCATGACCCGCCGGTGCTCATCATGGACGAACCCACGGATGGGCTCGACCCAAATCAAAAACATGAGGTACGCGAACTGATCCAGTCAATGTCAACCGACAAAATAATTGTGATTTCAACACATATCCTCGAGGAAGTTGATGCGGTATGTAATCGAGCCATTATTATTTCCGCGGGCAAGATCGTTGCCGATGAGACACCAGAATCGCTGGTCAATCGATCACGCTTTCATAATGCTGTAACTTTGAAGTTTGATCGTTCCGCTAATCTTGAAAATGCAGCAAGCGATGTTCGCAATTTACCTGGCGTCGATAATCTGGAAATTAACGAGCAGTCGAGAGCGCTGACAGCATTTCCCAAGGGTGATGCCGGGATACTTACCGCGATCAGTGAACTGGCCAATAAGAAGGCCTGGCCGCTCGAACAACTGCATCTGGAGTCAGGTCGCCTCGATGAAGTCTTTCGGACGATTACATCCGAGGAGTTTTCGCAATGAATACCGCACAAGTCATAGCGGCTCGCGAACTTCGAGGATACTTTGCCACACCTTTGGCTTATGTATTCATGGTCATTTATCTGGCTTTGATGGGCACTTTCACATTTTATCTCGGTGGTTTTTATGAACGCGGCCAAGCGGATCTCGTACCGTTTTTCAACTTCCACCCGTGGTTATACCTTTTTCTGGTTCCGGCGATTTCAATGCGGCTTTGGGCGGAAGAACGTAAATCGGGCAGTATCGAGCTATTGATGACGCTGCCCATTACGATGGGACAGGCTGTAATGGGCAAATTCCTTGCGGCGTGGTGCTTCACTGCCATAGCGCTGGTACTGACATTCCCTATCTGGATTACGGTGAACTATCTTGGCGATCCGGATAACGGCGTTATTTTTACAGCGTACATCGGAAGTCTTTTGATGGCAGGTGCCTACCTGGCGATAGGCGCGTGCATATCGGCAGCCAATCGAAACCAGGTGGTCGCCTTCATCATTACGGTAGCGATCTGTTTTGCCTTTTTGCTGAGCGGTTTCCCATTGGTATTGGATTTCTTCTCCGGCTGGGCGCCGCAGGCTGCAGTTGACGCGGTTGCCGCGTTGAGCTTTCTCACGCATTTCAACTCACTGAGCAAAGGCGTTATCGACCTCCGGGATATTTTGTATTTCGTCCTGGTCATTGCCGCCTGGCTGTACGCGAACGCCATCGTTCTGGACATGAAAAAAGCCGGGTAAGGTGATATTCGCCAGAAGCCTGATACAAGAGAGCATGATTTTATATGGAAATTAGTAAATCGATTTTTGGACGACTTGGTCTCGTTGCAATTATCGCGATCTTCATTATCGCGGTGTCGCTGAGTAATATTTTGTTTCGTGGCATTCGTCTGGATCTTACCGAGAACCAACTGTACACACTGTCCGAAGGCACGATCCGGATTCTTGAAAATATTTCAGAGCCAATTAATTTATATTTCTTTTTTTCCGACCGCGGAACGGCCGACACACCTGTGCTCCGCACTTACTCGATTCGCGTACGCGAAATGCTGCAGGAATTTGTCCAACGTTCCGGGGGCAAGCTGCGCTTAACGGTTATCGACCCATTGCCGTTTTCGGAAGACGAAGACCGTGCTGCGGAATTCGGTTTACAGGGCATCAATCTGGGGATCTCGTCGGAGCCCATATACATGGGCATTGCTGGAACCAATGGCATCGGCGACGAAGAGACCATCAGCTTCCTGGATCCCGGGAAAGAAACCTTTCTTGAGTACGATCTTGCCAAGCTGATCGATACCCTTGCCAACCCTCAGCGGCCATCGATCGGTTTAATCAGCAACCTGGCTATAAATGGCGGTTTCGATCCGGCGACCCAGCAAATGGCCGAGCCCTGGCTGGTCATCTCGCAGATCCAGCAGCTGTTCGACCTGCGCAACCTGCCCGCGACCACCACGAATATCGATGACGATATTTCGATCCTGATGGTCGTGCACCCCAAAACGCTTACGGAAGCAACCGTGTACGCGATCGATCAATTCATTCTGCGCGGTGGGAAAGCAGTGCTGTTTGTCGACCCTTATTCCGAAGCTGATATGCCCGCTGCGGATCCGAACAATCCGGCAGCCGCGATGATGGCCAGCCGTGCGTCGGAGATGAATGCCTTGCTGAATGCCTGGGGCGTCAGCATGCCGGCCGATGAGTTTATTGGAGATGACCGCTTTGCTCTGACCGTATCAGGTTTCGGCAACCGGCCGGTGCGTCATCTTGGGCTGATCGGAGTCGATGACAGTGGAATAAACACCGATGACGTCATTACGTCCGGATTACGCAGCCTGAATTTTGGCTATACCGGTCATATCTCCGTCGCCGAGGATGCCGCCGCTACGGTAACTCCGCTGGTTCAGAGCAGTGAAGCGGCGGCGCCACTTTCCGCCAGTATCCTGAATTTTCTTCGCGATCCGGAACAGTTACGCGTCGACTTCGCCCCGACCGCAAAGCGCTACACCATTGCCGCACGCATTCAAGGCAATGTACCGAGCGCCTTTCCGGAGGGTCCACCCGAACCGACGGAGACCGAACACCTCACCGAGTCCGTAAGTCCCGTTAACGTAATTCTCGTTGCGGACACGGATCTGCTGACCGATCGCCTTTGGGCGCAAATTCAAAACTTCTTCGGCCAACGTATCCCGACGGCTTTTGCCAGTAACGCAGATTTTGTCATCAATGCGCTCGATAACCTGACCGGCAGCGGCGACCTTATAAGTATTCGCAGTCGCGCCACATATGCCAAGCCGTTCACTAAAGTGCAGGAATTGAGGCGCGAAGCGGAAGGCCGCTTTAGACTCACTGAAGAAAAATTGCAGAATGAGCTGCAGGAAACCGAAAGCAAGCTGAGTGAGCTACAGGCGAGTCGGGAAGACAGTAGTGTAATGATCATGACACCCGAACAGGAAGCTGCACTTGATCGATTTCAGGAAGAACGCCTGAGGATTAGAAAGGAACTGCGGCAGGTCCAGAGAGGTCTCGACCAACAAATCGAAGATCTTGGAACCTGGCTGAAGATAATCAACATAGGTCTTACACCGGTAATCATTACTTTGCTTAGCATCATTTACCTGCTGCTCAAGCGGCGGCGGCACAGCCACTGATAAATCGGTCGGAGTGGAAATATGAGTAGCCGAGCGTTCCTGATTTTGATCGCCACCATAGTGGTCATGATCGCCCTGTTCTATACGACGCCAAGAGAATTCGACGGAGTTGACCAGGGCCTGCTTCTGCCAAATTTGAAATCCAGCATAAATGACGTCGATCAAATTACGTTCACCAAAGCTGACAATGAATTGGTGGCTACTTTGCAACGCGGTGAATCACAGTGGACGGTAGCGGAACGTTCCGCGTATCCGGCAAACCTCGGCAAGATACGAAGCACGTTGATCGCACTGGCTGAAGCAGAAATCATTGAGGCCAAAACCGCAGATCCGGCACGCTACGATCGACTTGGCGTGCAGGACATGGATCAGCCGGACGCCAGCGGCACGCTTGTTGATATAAGCTGGCCGGGACAATCGATCAGCCTTATTGTCGGCAATACCGGAGTTCGCGGAAATATGGCTTACGTTCGAGAAGTCGGCTCTGCTCAGAGTTTCCTGGTTTCTGCGGATCTGGAACTGGACGGTACCACAACGGATTGGCTCGATCGGGATCTGTTGGATATTTCATCGGCCGATGTGCATACGGTAACGATCAAGCATCCGGATGGCGGCTCCCTGAGCCTGGAAAAGCCCACCAGGGAAGCCACCACCTTTACTGTCCTGGAAATACCTGAAGGCCGCGAGTTGAGCTACGCCAGTATTGCCGACTCGATTGGCGGACTGTTAACCGCCTTAACACTGGATGATGTCGAAGCGGCAACGGCACTGGATCTTAGTGAAGTAGATCCCGTGATGGCGCGTTTTGAGACTTTCGACGCCCTGGTGATCGAAGCTGATGCATATCAGTTGGATGACGTTATAAAAGTAAGATTTCGCTTCACTGCCGATGAGTCTCTGGCAAAAAGCTTGAGCGAATCGGATGGCTCCTCCCCCGACGCTGATGCCGATGCCGATGCCGATGCCGATGCCGAAGTTACAGCGTTCTCATCAAGCGTAACAAAAGCCGACGAATTGAATGCCAAATTCGAGCCATGGATTTTCACTCTGCCGAGCTTCAAGTCCGATCAGCTGATAAAGAAGATGGAAGACCTTCTTAAATAACGTGGCATAACGCCCGTCGTTGCCTTAGTCTAATGCTGATGAGCACCGACTACCTGTATCGCATTCTCAAGGCTCGCGTCTATGATGTCGCCATCGAAACGCCTCTCGAATCAGCGCCGCGGCTTTCAAAACGACTGGGAAACAACGTGCTTTTCAAGCGAGAGGACTTGCAGTCCGTCTTTTCGTTCAAGCTCCGTGGCGCCTATAACAAGCTGGTTCAGGTCCCAAAAAGCGATCTGAATAGAGGCGTAATCTGTAGTTCGGCTGGTAACCACGCACAGGGAGTAGCACTGGCCGCGAAAGAACTCGGAGCCCGAGCCGTTATTGTGATGCCGCTTTCAACCCCGGCTATCAAAATAGAAGCCGTGCGGTCCCTCGGCGGCGAGATCGTGCTACATGGCGCCACTTACGATGATGCCTATCAAAAGGCCGTCGCGGTCGCCAAGGAACAGAACCTCGTCTTCATACATCCGTTTGATGATCCGGACGTCATCGCGGGGCAAGGCACTATTGGCATGGAAATTCATCGCCAGCACCACGGACCGATCAATGCTATTTTCGTGCCCGTTGGAGGTGGTGGCTTGATTAGCGGTATAGCACTCTATATCAAAGCCCTGTGCCCGGAGATCAAAATGATCGGGGTCGAGCCGGAAGATTCGGCAAGCATGTCAGCCGCTTTGAAAGCCGGCAAACCGGTTACCCTGAGCCATGTCGGAATTTTCGCGGATGGCGTAGCAGTGCGTCGCGTCGGAGATGAAACCTTTCGCATCTGCAAAGAACACGTGGATGACATCGTCCTGGTGGACAACGATGAAATTTGTGCCGCGATCCAGGATATTTTTGAGGATTCCCGGGCTATCGTAGAGCCGGCCGGGGCACTGGCCGTGGCCGGACTGAAGCGCTACGTCGCCGAACGGCAGCCCCGCAATGAAACTTTTGTTACCGTGAATTGCGGTGCGAATGTCAATTTCGATCGACTGCGACACATAGCAGAGCGTGCCGCTCTAGGTGAACAACGGGAAGCACTGTTTGCGGTTGAAATCCCGGAACAACCGGGGAGCTTCGTCGCTTTTTGTGAAGCTATCGGAGAGCGGAATCTTACTGAATTCAATTATCGCTATCACGACCAGAAGACCGCGCGCATCTTTGTCGGCGTAGAGCTGAATCGCGGTAAAAGCGAGCGCCAGGAAATTGTTGATATTCTTAGCAAAGCTGGCTATCCGGTTATCGATATCAGCGAAAATGAAATTGCGAAGCTTCACATCCGGCATATGGTCGGTGGACCGTCGCCGGGCATCAAGGACGAGCGTTTATATCGATTCGAATTCCCGGAGCGCCCCGGCGCCTTGCTCGCTTTTCTGACCGGTATTGGGCGCCGCTGGAATATCAGCCTGTTTCACTACCGCAACCACGGTTCGGATTACGGTAGAGTGTTGGCGGGGGTGCAGGTTCCTGATGCCGATCGCGATGCGTTCGACAAACATTTGCAGGATCTCGATTATCCCTATTGGGATGAAAGTCAAAATTCGGCGTACCAACTTTTTCTAGCGTAAAACATAACCCACGGCGGTCCCGCAAAATATCGCTTATCTTTTTTGAGGCCAGTGGGTAAATGGAGTTGCCGGTCAATCGTCGCTTTGACGTCATGGATTGCGACGGTTGATTCTGAGACGCGCCGTGAATACGTCCTCGTAGGCTCGGGGCCCGCATCCCTGCGGGCCACGGTCTCAGAATCAACTGTCGCAATCCATTGGGGTATTCGCGTATTTCGGCTTGGCAGGACCGCAGTCAACGCAACCGCTATTGCCAATTAAGCGTCTGGTTTGAAGAACTTCAGGGTAAACCGGTCGCTTTCACCGATTGCGAGATATTCGTCGCGGTTCTCATCGCCGGCACGCAGGGTCGGCGGCAAAGTCCAGACGCCTGTCGCATAGTCCTTGCGGTCTTTGGGATTGGCGTTGATCTCGGAAGTGGCTTCGAGTACGAAGCCCGCTTTTTCGGCCAGCGCGATCGCATAGTCCTGATTGACATAGCCGGATGCTGCTTTTGGATCCTGAGGGACTTCGGGATTACCGCGATGCTCGACAACGCCGAGAATTCCGCCGGGTTTCAGCGCTGCGTACATGGCGGCAAAAATTTCGTCTGCAAAATCCCTGCCCATCCAATTGTGGATGTTTCGAAAGGTCAGCACCATATCAACGGATCCTGGCGGCACGAATTCTATCTTATCCGGATACATCAGCACGGCCATCTCGACGTTCTTGTAGGCCTCCGGGTGGACCGCCAACTTATCCTGATAGGCCTTTACACCATTGCGCACAAATTCAATATCCGATTGCGGATCCCAATGGGCGGCAATATATTTGCCTTTGTCTTGCATATACGGAGCGATAACTTCCGTATACCAGCCGCCGGCCGGCCAGATTTCGACGACTCTCATGTCGCTCTCAAGACCAAAGAATTCCAGCGTCTCGATCGGGTGTCGGAACACATTTCTCGCCTTGTTATCGTCCGACCGATGCGCACCCTCGGCGATTTCTGCCAGGCTCGGGCCTGACTGTTCGGCTACTGGCGGCGGCGGCGGCGCCGATTCAGTGATTGCGCTACTCGTGTCCGAGTCACCACAGGCCGTCAGGAAAGTGGCAACACACACTGCGATCCAAATCGAAACAACTCTAGACATGCTGGTACTCCCCATCTGATCCTGTTCTTACGTCCAAAAAAGCAGGGTAGTACATCCCCGGAAGAAATTCCAAGGATCGGGGTGATCGGATCTCAGGCGAAGGCCGCCGACTGAATGTGGCTGACTTTCTCTGGTTGTGGCAACCGATAAAACGCGCGAAGGTCTCGGATCATGTCCAGATCAAAGCGCGGCAGGCCCATCTTGTCGCCCGGGAAACGTTTCTCGAGGCTCAGGCAATAACGTCCGGCGTAGCTGCTGGCATGGCGGTAGCGCATCAGTTCCTCCGGTCCCAGGCGCTCGTCGAATCTGGGATCATCGAACAACCGATCAAACAATGAGTCATGCAGGGGACTCGAGTCCTGTTGCTGCAGCAGCACTCGAGCACCTATATATTTGTCTACCTCGGCCTGCAGTTCCATTTCCATCAATGTAACGGATTTGTCCGCCGCGGCATTCCAGGCCAGATAAATGAAGTGGCTGATCCCTTCCAAAACTTTACAAAAATCGGCGAGATTATTCTGTCCAAGATAATGCCGCGGATCTTTCGCCATCAGCCGTTTCAAGAGCGCCGAATTCAGGTATAGCATCACGCCTACCTCGTCCTCTTGCTCATGGATCAGCAATTTCTCTTCCGTGGCGCGTGCCGAATTTGGCGCCTCAAGCTTAGCCAGGATCGTGGCATCGGTTACAAGAAAATCGTAGATATCGTGACATTGATCAATGCCGTAGATATGGCTTAGCAATGCCTGGAAATCGCGGAGGATCACGTTCGAGGAAACCCGGGACGAGTCAATGCTGCCTGCTGGCGCGAATCCGCTCCATCGGGTAAACCCCGCACTCGCGCAGCAATCGGCGTGCGCGGCGACTACCGGTCTTCCTCCAGAGTTCATAGATTCTCAGCAAGTTAGAGTCACTGTCAGTTCGCGCAGATTCGCGAACTTCATTGAGAACATCCACCATATCCTGGAATTTGTCCGCAAGTTCGGAAAACACTTCACAGAACGCCCGACCCTTGACAGTTCCACGCATGTGGGTGGCCAGAGAATGATAAGCGCCCCCGCCCATATATACGTAGTAGTCCATATCAACGGCCGCGCGCTGTAAACCTTCGGCAAAGAATCCAGCCATGAACAATGATACGTCGCCGAGTCGCTGGAGATTGTAGTTTCGATCTGCTTCAGTCGGAGCATCGACAGCGTCGGCAAACATCATTGCCAGCGGTCTCAATTGCAGGCCTTCCTCCGTTGATTCGTAAAGCGCCTCGGACCTGGAAAACATTGTCAGAAGATTAACGACGTAGTGGGAAGTATGATGATTCAGGGCAACCTTATTCGTTGCCATCGCGGCATCCACTGAGTCCCGGAAGAACTCCTGTAAACTCGTAACAGGTACGAGATCATTTGTTGATTTTCTTGTGACTTCGACCATGCGTCCTCCTTTATCTGGAACATCGGCATGCCGGAAATTCGTTTCGAAATCAGCGGTTCGATCCGTCACTGGCAAGGTCATGTGACCTCGAACATTGCCGGTTAATCGAGGTTAATTTATAGCCTCTAATGCCGCGAAACATCGTGAAGGCGGTCACGATAACGCCGTATTCTGGTAAAACATTTTCTGTAACCGTGCAAATGCCCCGGTTTATGGGCATTTCAGGGACGTTAGAGGTGCTTCATTATGTTAAATTGTGTTCGGCTACGTCGCCCATTCGGGTCACCGCGAACGGGAACCCGCCAAAGCTGCGCAACGTAGGTCTTCGGCAATCCATGCTGCTCAGCGCCAAGCACGACAAAATCCCGATACCAGTCGTAGGGCTGCAGCGCATCGTCAACAGACATGGTCTTGGCCAGATACAGAAACGCCCGATAAGGTCGCCCGCCAGACAGTCCATTCACAATCAGGTGCCTGCGCCCATAACCACTGCCCTCGGCCCGGTCCAGACTGCGCCATTGCTTGATATCAATACGATACACAACGCCGTAAACGCAGCTCGCATTGCGTGCAATCAAATTGCATTTTCCGGAACCATCTCGGCCGCGTTTGTTAAACATCAGCTGATGATTTGAAAGCTCGGCTACTTCGATCGATTCAGCAGACGGGGCACGCTCACGCAATCGCCCGACATGCATATTCGACCCATAAGCAAAGTAGTATGCCGAACCGCCCACAACTGCTTTCAGGTTATCTGCGCAAGATTTTTATGTTCTAACTCGCCAAAGCCATTCCCGGCTGCCAGGTAAGTTGACGAACTTCACAATCGACTCGATCGTGCCTGAAACGAAAAGCGAGAAACCCATGGTCATCCAGGGCAAATCCAACGATAAATTTAATTCGTGTGGACTCATCTTTGCTATCACGAATCATGTAATAGGCATCTTCGGCCGAACGACCCACCAATGCACCTGCGTCGAAGATGGCCCGCAGAAACTCGCGTACTTGGGCATCTAAGATCGTCCCGACTTCCTCGTCCGCGTCCTGAAATGCTGCCCAGCGCGTGGCGCGGACGATATTTTCGATAATGTACAAGGCGATTCTTCGTTTGCGTAAATCGTTCCACGCGGCGGTTATGTCTTCACCTTGCGCAAACGTAACCATTCCACGCAACTCGAGAATGCCGGCACCCATTTCGCGCACCGAATTCACCCCGCTACGGGCCAGAACTCCAATATCCTCATCATCGAGAGGTACAGGTAAACAGGCGCGGCAGCGAAAACGAATTCGGTCGCCCTCGGCAGAATCTGCCGCCAGCGAGCCCCAGACACCGTGCTCGGCATCTCCGGCCGCCAAGCGGCCAACAATCGCGCCAAGGACCCTCGCATAGTCTTCCTGAATATCGACTTCGAATCCCGACGGCCGCGGGAAATACGTCAGCACGTTGGCGCTGGCAAATCCATCTTGTCGCGAACCCGCCACGGCATCGCCAACCGATTTCCAGTCAGAGGGCGGATCCATAACAAGCATCGCGTGTCGCTTCCTGCAGTAGCGTTCGGCTGCAAACAAGGCCACTGGTCCGAGATCGGGTTTATCGGGAACCAGACAAACCAGGTCTACAAACGGAATCTGATTCAACGCAAACAAACCCGAACTATCATTGTCGCTACCGATTAAATCGTAATCGGTCAGTGCATCCGAATCCTGCCAATCCGAATTAGCGTAAATATAAGATTTACCGACCTCTATTCCCGGTGCAAGAGTAGATTCGGGACGCTCGTCGGGCAGTTCTCCGTCTATATAAAATAGTGCCGAGCCAAGCAATATATGACCCGCGTAGTCCGGCGACTCCGGGTTCACGGAAAGACCGCTAAATATTTCCTGCTCTTCGACAAGTGGACTGCCGGCCGACGCCAGCCGATGCACTACCAGATTAAAGTGATCGCTGTCGCTTGCCGAAATACCGTCATAGTCAATCGATGCACGCAGATATTCCATCGGGCCCGGGTTAGTTGCAGTCAGTAAAAGTGGGCCCGAAGGGCCCGGCAAGACAATCTGATTGCGCCGCGAAGAGTAACAAGCACGGACGACGATCGCGTTCATCCCGCCGTTATCGAAGAATTGGGTTAGCAGCATATGCAGACGGCTAGGCCGATTAGCCGAGCCGAAGCGCTTCTCATACTCCTCGACACTGTTAATCTTTACCGGGATGCCGGCCGGCCCGCGGGGCGCGGAACCGATGAAAGCGACAACCGTGGAGCGACGGACAGGAATAGGCTGGCCCCTCGACAGGCCCTCCAACACATACATTCCGCTGTTGGCCAAATCTGACAACCAGCGCACCGCCTTCAACATTAACCCGTGGGATATAGTAAACGAGCCAATCAGACAACGCTACGTGACATTGGGCCGGATCTTTATAGGCTGTCGGCGCCGGTGCAATCCATGCAGAAAACAAATACGCTGCGGAAACTTGCCGCTCACATGGGTCTATGACAGGTGGGGATTACGGCTAGCTGTCAATCGGCGCTACCATCAGCGATACGCTCCACAACGTTATCGCTTGAAACGACATTGATCACTTGACGCGCATTGCGCACTGCGCTTTCTGTATCAGGTCTGCCGGAAAATACCGAGACAGGAAACCCGCGCCGGTCCTTGGCAATCTTCAAAACTCTTGCCTCATCGAGCCGAGTTCTGTCGCCGGTATAACTGACGAGGCTGGATCTCGCATGCAGCAGAACATTGCCGTCCCACTCACGATCATCCTCTTGCAAAGGCGCATGAGCCTCGAGTACCAGGTCATCATCTTGCCAGCCAAACAGAAAAGGTTGATTGACAATACGAACCCGCGAGCCGATCTCGACATTTTCATATAGATAGTCGATATCCTCGGGAAACAGGCGCACACAGCCATGGCTGATGCGCATGCCGACACCGGCCGGCTTGTTCGTGCCGTGAATCAAATACCCTGGGATTCCGAGGCCAAGTACCCGCGCGCCGAGGGGGTTATCCGGACCTGGTGGCACTTGCTTAGGCAGCGGGTCGCCGGCTTCGAGATGCTCCTGGCGTACCGACGCCGGTACGAACCAGACCGGGTCGCGAGCCTTCGACACGACCGTGGTGTTGCCGGTCGGCGTCGCCCAGCCGGAGCGACCAATTCCGATCGGATAGGTCTCGACGATCGCCTGCTCACCGTTTTCGGTTTTTCGGTAGTGAAACAGCCGCTTAGCTGCGACATTCAGGACGATGCCCTCGCGCGGTGCCTCCGGTAACACGAAGCGCGTGGGCAGAACGATCGTATCCCCATCTTCGGGCAGCCACGGATCCACGCCGGGATTTGCGGCCACTAACTCGTCGAGCCCCAATCCGTAGGCACGGGCAATATCGACGAAAGTATCTTCGTACTTGGCTTTAACAGTCTGCAGTTCGCCAACGACGTCCTGCCCATCTTGCAGGAGAAACCGCCTGCTGCCGATCGGGTCCTGCTCGGGTTTCGCGACCATCTCGTCATCGCCGGTCAACGGCGGCGTCTGCAGGATGCTACAACCTGTCATGATCACAGCCACGAGAATGCTCGTAATGCCGTTACGCGTGGTCAGACAATCCGGCACTGTTGCAGAACGAACATTCATAGCAGCTTATTGCTCACATTGCGGGTTTTTACCAGCGGAGACCGCCGCATTATAACTGACCAGCGCCCCACCCAATTCACCGATCAGATCATCGATTCTCGAACTGGAGGATGGATGTGTAGACAAGAACTCCGGTGGCGCGCCCTTGCTTTCCTTGGCCATATTCTTCCATAGGCTGACGCTCTCCCGCGGATCGAATCCTGCGGCAGACATATAGGCCAGGCCAACACGATCTGATTCGCTTTCCTCGCCGCGGCCATAAGGAAGACTAATCCCGAGCTGCGCTCCCATCTGTACCAAATCCCCCGCCGCGCCGCCGCCTAATACGGCGCCGACGGCTGACGCGCCGATCTGCGTGGTTGCCTCGCGGTTGATTCGCTCATACATGTGCTGCTGAGTGACATGTGCGACTTCGTGGCCGAGCACTGTTGCGAGTTGATGCTGATTTTCCGTCAACTGCAATAAACCCGTAAAAACGCCAATCTTCCCCCCGGCCATTGCGAAGGCCTGTATCTGTTGGTCGTCATCGAATACTACGATCTCCCAATCCAGGCTTCGGTAAGGTTCTTCCGTCTGTTCGATTATGGCCCTTGCCACGCACACCACATAATTGCGCTGACTCACCTCAGTGGACGGTGCGTTGGCCATCTTCATCTCATCGAAATTCTTCTCAGATTCGATCTCAATTTCTCTCTCGCTCACCAGCGGCACGGTACAGCTGCTCAAGATAAACATCACGGTACTTAACAGTGCCAGGAGATAAATATTTTTCACGTACATGTAAATCCTCAGGTGAAACTTCTAGCAAAATAATCTTTAGCTCATCAATTGTGAGAGGCCCACTCGTTCCAGCGTCGATTCGAAAGCCGCGAAGATTCGGTCCTGCAGCGTTTGTTTACCACGGAACGCCACCTGATAAATCTCGGCGTTTGTCGCGGCCGACATCAGGTAGTCGTCACTGGAACCCAGCTTATCGACCAAACCGATTTCCAGGGCACGAGTACCATACCAGTGCTCTCCAGTAGACACCGCATCGACGTCGAGGTTCGGCCGCTGCTTCGCAACCAGGTCCTTGAACAGATAATGCACCTCTTCCAGTTCTTCCTTGAGTTTGGCGCGATCTTCGTCGCTGTTCTTGCCAAACATGGTCACCGTGCGCTTGTATTTACCGGCCGTGATCTGCTCGAAGTCCACGCCCCGTGACGTCAGGGCCCGGTTGAAGTTAGGTATCTGAGCCAGGACCCCTATCGAGCCGATCACGGCAAATGGCGCCGCTATAATCCGGTCAGCAATACACGCCATCAGATAGCCACCACTGGCCGCCACTTTATCCACGATCACGGTAAGTGGAATACCGGAATCCTTGATCCGCATGAGTTGCGAGGCCGCCAGCCCATGCTCATGCACGGTGCCACCCGGATTTTCCAAGCGCAAAACGACTTCATCGGTCGCCTGGGCGACGGAAACCACCGCACTGATCTCTTCGCGCAGATGTTTTACGGCAGTGGCCCGGATATCCCCTTTGAAATCCAGCACGAACAATCGCCTGCGTTGCTCATCCGCTTCCGCGCCATTCTTTTTCTCTTGCTTACGTTCTTTCTTCTCTTCCTTTGCAAACTGCTTCCAGGCGGACTTTTTCAGCACCGCGTGCTGCAGCACCTTGGTCATCTCACGATATTTGTCATTCAGTTTTTCAACCGTTAAACCAAACTGGGCAGGACCTCTGCGCGAGAAGCCTATTGTGAGAATCAATACAGCCCCGACGGACGCCACAACCGTCACCGCCTTTGCCAGAAAAATTCCGTATTCAAAAATAAACTCGCCCATGTATCGTGGATCCCCTGCAAAACTTATTCAGTCATTTCGTTGCCCGACGGCATAACCGGCAACCCAGGCAAATGTTCAGCTCGCCTAGACAACGAGGCCAGCATTATTCCTCTCCAGCGCTCGTTCCGCACGATAGCTCGACCGCACGAGCGGGCCGGAAACCACTTCAATAAAGCCCCGTGCCAGCCCCAATTCACGATACCGTGAAAATTCCTCCGGATGAACAAATCTGTCAACAGGTAAATGATTCACCGTGGGACGCAAATATTGACCCAGCGTCAACAAATCGACGCCGCTGTCTCGCAAGTCATCCATGGTGATCGCAATTTCCTGCTCTGTCTCACCCAAGCCCAGCATCAGGCTACTTTTGGTCAATATGTCGGGGCGATGCGTCTTCGCATGCTCCAGAACATTCAGGGTCTGGCGATACCCGGCTCGCGGATCACGTACGCGTTTCGTCAGGCGAGCAACAGTTTCCAGGTTTTGCGCATAGACCTCCAATGGCGCATCGACGACCCTGCTTACAGCGCCCAGATCCCCCCGAAAATCCGGGGTAAGGGCTTCAACGGCCGTCCCTGGATTGAGCCTTTTTATTGCCGTTATGCAGGCCGCATAATGAGCTGCGCCGCCATCCTTCAGGTCATCGCGATCCACCGAGGTCAGCACAACATATTTCAGACCCATGATACGCACAGATTCCGCCGAATTTTCGGGCTCTTCGGGATCCAGCCATCCGGCCGGGTTGCCCGTATCGACGGCGCAGAATCTGCAGGCACGTGTGCAAACACTGCCCATCAACATGATGGTCGCCGTCCCGCTGTCCCAACACTCGCTGATATTCGGGCATATCGATTCCTGACAAACAGTGGCAAGCCGATTGGCCTCCACGTTCCGGCGCATTGCCGCGTAGCCCTTGCCGGCAGGCACCCGGACCCGCAGCCAGGAAGGCTTCGGGACGCGATCCGCATCAAGCTTACTGCGGCTCTTTTTTACGCCATTCTTAATGGCCGTAAACCCGCCCGCGGTTAGATATTTATCTCCGCTCTTGACGATCGGAATGCCTTTGAAACTAGCCACGCCTGTTTTATCCGTACTGATAGAGGCCGATATTTTCGCACGAAAAACGGGCCGAGAGCCGGTTTTTGCGCTGACCCGCCAGAGCCTTTGCGAATTTACGAAGCGGATCGCCGCCTGCGCCCTTTTCTTCGACAAAAAAAAGCCCGGCACAAGGCCGGGCAATACAGGGGGAAGTCTTGATAATCCAGCTAATCGCTCGTCAGTATTCGCCAGTCGGTGATAATCCTGTAGTTCTCTTAGTGCAGCCGAGACCAGTTCAAAAGCTCGACATGCTCTGCTTCCATTTGAAAGTTTTGCGCCAGCAAAGCCTCAATTTCCGTCACATCCAAAACCTGGTCATGCCCTTGATTCAATTCAACCACGCCACTGTATTCATCAGCGATATGCTCCTCGCCGGCTCGCAACAGAAATCTTGTGTAATACTTGGCGCGCATGATTCAAGGGTACGGATTAGGGATCCTGATTTCTGTGAAGAAACGCACAAATCCGGGAGCTTTTTTTACCCGCCCGAGACGGCCATAATTTGGCCAAAGTCAAGCGTGCTATTGATCTCGTGCGCTCAGCATAATTCGACACCAATCCAGGGACAGGAAGATCAACAGAGGATTTTGAGTATGGCGGCGTATTTGCGTAACACCTTGGTCACGTGTCTCATTTTTGCGTTTTCACTCGCAAACTCACAGGAACTTGAGGAGACTATTTTTGGTAAAGCTGAAACCGCCCGAAATGCTGCAGAAGCTGCTGAAGTGGTCTTGCTGTCACCAAAAACCTATCAGCGCGGCGTGGAGGAACTTGATGCTGCTAAAAGCTCATTCGAGAAGAGTAAAAATCTCGAGCGCATCAAGGAACGTCTCGCGGAAGCCACCAGCTATTTTGAGAAGGCTATTTCTAACGCCGATATCGCCAGGCTGACACTGCGGGATGCAATCGAAAGTCGCGTTGCCGCGAACCAAGCTGAAGCCTATCGTCTCGCACCACGCGACTGGGTAGAAGCCGAAGCACAATTCAATGATGCCGCGCTGGCACTGGAAAAAGGAGACCTGGACAAGACAAGGGAACGAGGCGATCAGGCCAACGATACCTATCGAGTTGCGGAACTGAATGCGATCAGGGCAAGGCATTTATCACAGGCCCGCGTATTGATTGCCCAGGCCGATCAAGACAAGGTCGGTAAATTAGCACCATTGACGCTGAACAACGCGCGAGAATTACTGCAACGGGCGGATGCTTTACTGCTGGAGGACCGTTATCAGATCGAAGAACCGATAGCGCTCGCCGGGCGGGCGAGCTATGAAGCCAGGCATGCGATGTACATAGCCGGCATCGTGAGCCGCGTGCGGAAGGACGACATTTCCGTGGAAAGCATTGTCCGCGACTGGGAATCGCCGGTCACCGCTATTGCAGAGTCTCTGGAGATCGAACCGGATTTTTCCGAGGGATATAACGATACCAGCGAACAGATCGTTCAATCTATTCGCGAAATGCAAGGACTGCGCGAGGATCTCGTTGAGCGGGATCGTCAAATCAGAGGTCTGGAGGATGAACTTCGTGAACTCGATGCCCGGCTCGGGGGCGCCAACGCCGAACGCTCCAGCCTGGTGCGCCGCTTGGAAAGGCAGGCCCGAACCCGGGAGCAGTTCGAGCTGGTCGAAACGATGTTTGAGCCTTCCGAGGCTATCGTATTGCGCGACGTAAACAATCTGATAATCAGGTTGACGGGTTTGAGTTTTGCGAGTAATTCATCAGAGCTCGATGCTGCGGCAATCGGGCTAATCGATAAACTCAAGGCGGCGATCGGGGTCTTTCCGCAGTGCGATTTAATCATAGAAGGGCATACCGATTCGCAGGGTAATGCAGACAGGAACCTGCAGCTATCCAAGGCCAGAGCGCAATCGGTAATGGATTACATGACGAATGAAATGCGCATACCCGACTATCGAATCAGGGCTGTTGGCTATGGCGATACGCGACCAATTTCAAATAATAAAACGGCGGTGGGCCGGGCGAAGAATCGGCGCATCGATTTAATTATCGCACCCAAACCGGAAAGTCTTTGATGTAGCTTCAATAACGGCTGCCGACTGGAAGCGATCGATCGAACAACGAGAGCAATGAGCTACTGACAGGGTGAAAAGAGACTCGCAGGTCACTACTTAGCTTCGAGACAGCAAAGAATGTCGTCACTACCGGCGCGCAAGTCATGGTTAGCCAGAACTGACAATGCATATCGATATCAGCGAGGAGCTGAAACAGAATTTCATGGAAATCGACCTTACTTATAGTGTGAAACGTCAGATCTGATCGGACAGACAGGGTCCGATCAGGCGAAAAAAGGCGTTCGCAATTCTAGTGTTGGAGGCAGGTCGCCCAAGACTCTTTCCGCGGGAATAAAGCGGACCGCAGGGAGCCATCCCAAGGAAAGAGTCTTGGGCGGCCTGCCGCGAGCTCTGGCTCCTATCCGAAATAGCCGATTTCCGCCAACCGAATCCTCTGCGCGGCATTCGGCCTTGTCTGCGGCATACCTTCGCTGGGATGGCTCCCTGCGGTCCGCTTTATTCCCTGCGAAGGTATGCCGCAGACAAGGCCTGGGCAGATCACGACTGCTTGGAATCGGTGAACCTGTGAGTTACCAACCTAACAGTGCCTGTAGGATTAAGTCTGAGTTATTACAACTATTAGCCGCTGAGTCGAAACCATGGGGAAACCTTTTCTCACGGCGTTTTCTCCCCAGACGCTGGATCTTGCATCTGAGCAATATGCCTTTTGCCGACGATGATCACGTTACTCTTAAGACCTGCCGGAGCAACGATGACGTTGGTCGGGCTTTATGTTAATTCCCAAATTCAGCGAGTTCACCTGAGCGCGTCTGAATATGACCTGATTGCCATTCGGGGCTGCCGGATACGTTATTATTAGCGCGTGCAATTGCAGTCTGCGGCTTCGAACCGCACAACAAATCACGTCGTAAGGCGCGGACCAATGCATTCATTGCGGCAGCGAACCATTTTGCAACGTATGGCAATCACCGAAAAGCAAGGTTTTCTTTTTCATCTGCGCGGCGCGTTCCTGCGGCCCCGGATCGAAACAGCACTGTTTGCTTTTTCAAAATTAATCTTTTGCGCGGCGGCAATTACGGGAGCGGCCTATTATTCATACCACAATTATGGGGCTGCACCGGGTCTTGAACTACAAGCCCTGCGCGGAGTGCAGTAGTGAAAAAACTTCTTAGCGCAATTTGTCTTACCTGTCTTTTGGTTACCACGGCATATGGGGCCAAGAACAGAGACCTTGCGCGATTGACAACAAACGGACATTGTAACAACTGTGATTTATCCGGAGCGGACCTGCAAGGCATGGATCTGAGCGGAGCACGCCTCATGAACACCGATTTCACGGGTGCCAATCTGTCAGGGGCCAATCTCAGTGACGTCAATGCCGACGAGGCCAACTTTAGTGAGGCAAATTTAAATGGCGCAAATATGGCGAGCGCAAAAGCACGAAATACGGATATGCGCAAGGCTGATTTGACCGGAGCGATATTGAGCAATGCCGACTTAGAGAAATCCGATTTGCGCGAGGCTAATTTGAGCAGTGTCGACGCGAAATTCGCAGACTTTTCCGAGGCACTTTTGAATAGAGCCATATTCAGGAATGCAGAGCTGACTGGAGCCAATCTGTCTTTGGCAAACATGTACAAGACGGACTTCTCATTTGCAGAATTACGCATGAGCGATTTCGGTTCTGGACAGAGGGCACAACAACCCAGGATATATAGCGAAGTCATATTTACTGGCGCCAATATGAGTGA